>ENA-UERN01000128-UERN01000128.1-human-gut-metagenome-genome-assembly--contig:-NODE-128-length-90219-cov-13.940738_pt1 | contig 90219 bp, 123 predicted proteins | sample MGYA00242950_ERZ507950 | MGnify/ENA primary metagenome ERZ507950 (study PRJEB26167, sample SAMN06115515) | human gut metagenome | host: Homo sapiens | place: China:Ningxia | collected 2014-11-26...
ATCTTCATGTTGGATAATGCACCATACTTCAATGCCTTCTGGATAGCCAGACCGGGATCATTGGTATGTACATGTACCTTGACCACATCGTCATCCGCAACACATACGATAGAATCACCAATGGACTCTAAAAATGCCTTGAAATCCATCTCTGCTTTTACGTTGAAAGGCTTATTTAACAAAATGATGAATTCGGTGCAATAACCGAACTTGATCTCTGCCTCTGCCTGTACTTCCAGAGAACTCTTGGTATCCTCTGCCTTCGCAGTAGCTGCGGGAGCTACGGTCAGATCGATCTCCTTACCTAAGAATGCGTCATACGCACCACTTAAAACTTCTACCAGACCCTGTCCGCCGGAATCCACTACGCCTGCCTGCTTTAATACGGGCAGCATCTCAGGCGTCTGGCTCAGTACGTAACGGGCATGTTCGATCACAGATCCTAAAAACTGCTCCAGATCCTCTGCACCATCTTCACACAGCTCCTTTGCCTTATCGGAAGCACCTCTTGCTACCGTAAGGATCGTACCTTCCTTCGGCTTCATAACAGCCTTGTATGCGGTCTCCACCGCTTTATCAAATGCACGGGTCAGAACAGGAATATCCAGAACCTGCTCTTCCTTGATGCTCTTGGTAAAGCCACGGAACAGCTGGGACAGGATAACACCGGAGTTACCTCTGGCACCACGCAGGGAACCGCTGGAAATAGCCTTGCACAGGGCAGCCATATCTGCATCCTCGCCCAGGGCGGACACTTCTCTTGCAGCAGACATGATCGTCATGGTCATATTGGTTCCGGTATCTCCGTCAGGAACGGGGAATACGTTCAGTTCGTTGATCCATTCCTTTTTATTCTCTAAATTCTTGGCGCCGGCTAAGAACATCTTGGAAAGCATCTTAGCGTCGATTTGTTGTAAAGCCACAATTACTTCCTCCTTAATCAATCACTCTTACACCTTCAACAAAGATGTTGATCTTTTTGATCTCAATACCGGTAAACTCTTCCACTTTGTATTTTACGTTGCTGATCAGATTGTCGGTGACAGCCAGAATGCTGACGCCGTAAGCTACGATCACGTGGAAGTCCAGAACCAGTTTATTGTTGTCCAGGGACACATTGATGCCTCTGGTGATGCTGTCCATCTTAAGCAGCTTTACCAGACCATCCTTCATGCTGACTCCGGCCATACCTACGATACCAAAGCACTCTACCGCCACGCTGCCGGCATACTGTGCAATGACTTCATTATCAATGACAATATTTCCCATATGGGTATTCATAGAAGAACCTTTCATATAGAACCTCCTTCATATTCGGATCACTTGTTTCTTCCGATATGTCTGCCTGAAAATCTACAGTTCAGACATATATAAATGTATTTTAACAGCTTTCCTTTGAAAAAGAAACAAGAAAATAAAAAAAATAAATATTTTTTGCTTGCTTTTATTTTGGTTTTCTGTTAATATATCAATGTTGTGAGCATTTCACATGTATTTTATTGAAAAAAATTGTTTAAAAGTAAGCGTAAGATGCGCGTTAGATCGAGGAGGTGTCAAGATGGCTAAATGTGATATTTGCGGTAAGGGCGTTCATTTTGGTAACAACGTAAGCCATTCTCATAGAAGAAGCAACGCAATTTGGAACTCTAATGTTAAGAGCGTTAAGTGCAAGGTTAACGGCGGAGCTAGAAGAATGCATGTCTGCACCAGCTGCTTAAAATCTGGTAAAGTTGAAAGAGCTTAATCTTCTGCGATAATATTGGATTTTAAAAAGCCAGAAATGAAATTCATCATTTCTGGCTTAATTTTTTGCTTGTAATTTTCCATGCAGTTACCAGAACCGCTCTTCCTGTTTCCGTTTCAGATATTCCTTGTTGATCTGTCCGGCCAGTTCACCGTCACCGAACAGGTTGTCCGGATGAAAGATCTTGATCAGATCCCGGTATCTCTTCCGTAAAGCCAGCGGATTATTGACTCCCCGGAATAAAAGCTGTACCGCTGTAAAACTGCCTTCTCCGGGATCCTGCCCTGTGGCCTGCTGTTCTCTGGCTTCCTCTATGAGTATCTGCCGTTCCTGTTCGAACTTCTTCCGGTCTTCTTCCAGCTGTCGGAACCCCTCCTGTAAAATGGCCATTTTCTTCTCAAAAAACAGATTCTCTTCCTTCAGCCGTTTCCGTTCCATGATTGTACGGCGGTTTAATTCATCCAGCTCGTCCCGCAGTTTCACCCGCTCATCCAGAAATTTGTTCCGGGCCTGTTCCAGTTCCGTACGCTCCTGCTCCAGCTCTGAGCGTTCCTGTTTCAGACGCATATTTTCCTGGAAAAGCCACAGTTTTATTTCTTTCAGTTCTTCGGTACTCTCTGCCTTAATGACCTCTTCCCAATCAATCATACTGCACCCTCTTACTCGCAACCACAGAAAAGATAATACCCTGCAAATAATAAAAGTGCTACCATGATCAAGCCGATAAAACGGTTATGGATCACAAGCATGAGCAGCATGCCGACAGCCACAAAAAAGAGTATCAGACCAATGATCTTCTTCATCTATCAAACGGATCCAGACTGTTCTCACTTTATTATATGCAGAGTATTTTAAATATTACTTGTCTTCTGTAGTTTTCTCTTCCTCTTCAGGAAATGCGATATCTACCACTTCCGCATCGGACATTTCTTCTTTTTCCTTCGGCTGGGTAAATTTATCTACGATATCGGGAATCATATCCAGAATCTTGGTGACTGTATCCTGATTCTTGATATTTACCAGCTTGGTGGAACCGTTTTTGATGACCAGAACCGCACTGGGGGTCATCTTACCGCCTAAGCCTCCGGCTCCGGATGCGGATTTTTTCTCGGAATTATTGCCGGCTCCGGCACCGACACCAAAGGTGACATCCACAAGCGGCAGGATGATCGTATCGCCGATCTTTGTAGCCTCACCGACTACGGTTTTAGTGGATAATACGGTATCCATACCCTTCAACAGGGATTCTACAACGCCCTGAAACTGATTCTCTTTGTCTGCCATAACAAACCTCCTGTTTTACACTGTTATTTTTTCTGTGTCTTCTGATATTGTCTGATTTTATGCAACAATTCCCGTAATCGCCGATCTAAAAGTAGTCGGACGGAATGGAATAATACACAGGCCGCGGTAAAATGTCCGGAAGCCTTGAAATCCCCTTCCAGAATCGTCTGTTCAAAATCCGGGGTAATGCAGATCCCCTTTCCCAGCTTCGGAAGCACCATTCCGTAGATACCATACAGATATCCCGTAGTATCCGGAGAACCGGTGCCGACCGTGGCATTGACCGTAAGCTTTCTCGGGCGCAGCCGCTTCCAGATATGTCCGAAACGTTTCCCGGCATGTTTCAAAAGTCCCTGGGTATCCGGGTCATTCCACAGGTTCTTGTAAAATGCAATGTTTTCCAGAATATTTTTGATTTTATCACAAATCTTTCGGATTGTGTACCGGATTCTTGTAAAAAATGCGTACAGACGATCCGTAGTCTTCCCGGGAGCTTCTCCCGCTGGCTCTGGTGTTCCCGGTTCCGGGATTCCGGAATCCTCCCTTTCCGCAGCAGACTCAACATCTGCGGCCGTTGCCGAGAATGCCGTGGGATCTTCCGCTTCGATCAGCTTAGGCGTCCCGACAGATTCCGGGGTATGTTCTTCTGTTGTCTGCTCCGCAGAAGCGGGTGTTTTCTCGTTCCCTGTCGTTTCCGTCGATGTCCGGTCTGTTTTCTCCGGCTTCTCTACGGAAGAATCATATAGCGTAAAGAATAAAAACTTTACGCAAATTTTCCCGGGATCAGGATAATCGCAGTTCATCCGCAATAGACCGAACAACCATTTTACTCTCGCGGTGATCCAGAATTCCTCTGCCGTCCGCTTTCCGGCAGCTTTGTAAGAAATCGGAAAGAACAGAACCAGGAGAATTACCACCAGTGCGATTCCCAACAGGATCAGAAGCACGATCCCAAGAATACTCAATATTTTAAAAAGAATCGTCAACATAGTAAATACTCCCGCAGATTACAGTCCCCTCTGGCTTTCAGGCACTCTCCGGTGATCCGTTCGATCAGCTGCAGCGCATCCTCGTAGCCGGAAGCCATACCGAGAACGAGAAATTCTTCGTCCTTATAATGAGGCTGTACCAACTGTCTGGCATCAAAAATATCCAGCTGATCCGCGGGATTTCTGGCCGGAGTGATCAGATATACATTGGCCAGAAGAGGCTTTTTATTCAGTCTCTTTTTTAGTTTATCCAGTTTTTCCGGTGCGATGCCCTCTCCAAGATAGAGATTTTGCGCAAACTTCAGCTTTCCTGCCATACACAAGTTCCTTAAATCTTTTTCTCCTAGTATAGCATAGTTTCCTTTATATTACAATTTTTGTTACTTGACTTTTTAGCATGATATTTTATACTTGAATTAGTACAAATGAGGAGGATACAGCTTTGAAGGTTATTACTAAAATGGAGTTACAGCCGGATATGGTCCTGGGGGAGGACATTCTGGATCAGGATCGTGTGATCTACCCTGCAGGAACCACCATCACTCCGCAGATCATTGAGAAATTGAAACGGTACAATCTGGTATGTGTCACCATAATGGAAGATGTTGATTTCGCCACTACACATTATGCCAAGATTCGTTTTGATACTAATTTCAAAGCATTCGAACGTGCTTATCCGTTGTTTTTGGGACAATATAAATTAGCCATGAAACAACTGCTGATCATGGGAAGAAAACCGGCGGATATTATTCTGCTGACAATTTACAACGAATTGTATTATTATATTACTTCCGGCCCGGTACTGTTAGACTATCTGTACAATCTGATGCCCAGTGAGGATGAACTCACCTATACCCAGGGACTGAATGCCGCTCTTCTGGCGGGGACCTTCGCTGACTGGCTGGGAATGAGCGAAGAAGAGAAAAATACCCTGATCCTCTGCGGTTTCTATTATGATATCGGCAAGCTGCAGCTGCCCTATGAACTGTTATGGAAGCCCGGCAAACTGACGGATGAAGAATTCAAAGTTATCAAGACTCATCCTGTAGTCGGTTATACCACCGTACGTAATCAGGATCTGAATGAGCATGTGAAAAATGCTGTGATCATGCATCACGAACGACTCGATGGCAGCGGCTATCCTTACCATATGTCCGGACAGAGAATTGATGTCTTCGCAAGGTATATTGCCATTATTGATGCCTATATTGCCATGGCGTCTCCCAGAACCTACCGTAATGCGTTGACACCGTTACAGATTCTTGGGAATTTCGAAAAGAGTCTGGATAAATATGACGTGGAATTATTGATGCCGATCATGAAACGTATTGCAGATGCCCAGATCGGAACCAGCGTGGAACTGAATGACGGAAGCATCTGGGAAGTACTGATCATTCATCCCAACAAATACTCCCGTCCCATTTTAAAAAATGATAAAAACGAATTTGTAGATCTCTTGCAGAGACCGGATCTGGAAATCGTCAAGAATGTTTAAAAATATTTCAGAAAAGCAGGAATAATCAATTTTTCCATTGATTATTCCTTTTTCTTTCCTGATAATCCGCATAGGCTTTTTCCAGAATCTGCTTTTCATTGGCAAATTTCAGAAGATGGTATGCTTCATGATATTTGTAAAAGCCGGAATCCACAAAATACTCTTCTCTCTGGGGCTTGCTGTAATAGCTGTCCGTTCCCATCAGATACCAGTGGACTTCCTTCTCCACCACATCTTCCGGTACGGTAAAAGAATACTCGCTTCTGCCGATATAATCTACAATGTATGCCTTGGAACCGCTTTCCTCCAGCACTTCCCTGAGTGCGGTCTCCTCATGGGTCTCCCCGGCTTCGACGGTACCCTTCGGCAATACCCAGCCTTCATATTTATTCTTAATGTTCTTATACAGCAGCAGGATCTTCCCACGGAAGATCACAACGCCACCGCAACTGGTAGCCTCTATCATGATTCTTTTGACTCCTCCGATCACTCTTTCTGGTTGAAGTAAGCATCAAACAGACGTCTTGCAATGGGAACTGCGTAATCACCGCCACTTCCTGCACCTTCTACGATAATGGTGACACAGACTTCCGGGTCTTCTGCGGGAGCAAAACCGGTAAACCAGGCATGGCTGTCACCCTTGATATTATTGTATTCCGCAGAACCTGTCTTACCGGCAGCCGTATAGTTTAAACCTCTTAACTTGGAAGCAGTTCCCTCTTCCACAACATCGGTCATCAACTGTTTCAGAATCGCAGATTCGTCCTCTGTCATCAGACGGCCGTATTCCGATGCCTTAAAGCTTTTTACCACAGTACCTTCATCATTTTCCACATGATCAATGACATAGGGTTTCATCAGAACACCATCGTTGGCAATGGCACAGGTGATCATATTCAGATGCATCGGTGTGATCTGGGTCTTACCCTGACCGATGGAGGTCTGCATCATTTCCGCGGAAGGTGTACTTTCGGAGACGATAGCCGAGCTTTTGGCATAATTCAGCGTAAGTGGCAGATCTTTATTGAACAAAAGGTCATTCAGAGTCTCCTGAAAAGCCTCTCTGTCCAGGCTCATTCCAATATTGGCAAAGGACGAGTTACAGGATTTTGCAAAGGACTTCTGAAAGCTGACCTGTCCGTGACTGGAACCGTGATAACAACTGATTTTGCTGTCTCCCACCCGGAAAGAACCATTACAGTTATAAGAATAATTCTGATACGTGGTGGGATTCTCCCGGATATATTCCAATGCCGTTACGATCTTGAAGGTGGATCCGGGCGGATAAAGTCCCTGGGTGGCGCGGTTCAACAGTACTGTACTGGAATCATTGTCGATCAGATCATCCCAGATCTCCGGAATGGTATTCGGATCAAAATCGGGATGCGACACCATTGCCAGAATCTTGCCGGTAGACACTTCCGTTACAATGATGGCACCACGGTAAATATCCAGCTGGTCGTTGGCCACCTGCTGGATCTGGACATCCAGTGTGGTATATACATTATCTCCGGGATTCTTTTTCCCGGCAGTATCGTTTTTCACTTTATTGCTCAGGGAGGTATTGGTGTTGATCAGATAGTAATTGGCCAGAGCCTCCACTCCCATGCGTCCCTGAGTGGAATAACCTACGATATGAGAAAACAGATTCTTATACGGATAGTTTCGAGTCTCCTCTTCATCCGCATCCAGTATCGTCTCTGCCAGAACATCCCCATCCCTGGAATAAATGGATCCGCGGTAATTGCGGGACAGCAGAATCTGCTGACGGGAATTATAACTGTTGTTGATCATATCCTGTTCGCTGGTTGCCACAAAATGACACAGATAGACCAACAGGCACAAGAACAGGACACCGATGCTTCCGGCAGAAAGCCAGATTTCCCGCTGGTTGCCCATACGTTTTCTGTTCCGGGCGTCCTTTTTGCTGTCGGCATCTTTTTTCTGTGTATTTTTCTGCGTATTCTGCGCCTTATTTTCTGCCACCTCTGCGCTCTCCTTCCTTCTGCAGGCGAATATAGATTCCCTGTATAATGAAAAACATGATCATGGTCGTCATGACGGAACTTCCTCCATAGCTGATGAAAGGAAGTGTCACTCCGGTCAGTGGAATGAACTTGGTACCGCCGCCAATGGTCAGGAATATCTGGAAAATATACATAATACCGATGCCGTATACGATCAGCTGATAGAATCTGTCATGAATGCATACTGCCACCCGCATCATTTCCAGAAAACTGCTGACACAGATCAGGATCAGACATATTCCGAAGATCACGCCCAGTTCCTCGCAGATGGAAGAAAAGATAAAGTCCGCTTCCACATAAGGAATCGCTGTGGGATTACCTTTTAACAGTCCCATGCCGAACCAGCTTCCACTGCCGATGGCAAATAATGACTGGGTGATCTGATAGCCTTTATTGTCAATATATTTCCAGGGATCCTGCCAGGCCAGTACTCTGACCCGTACATGATCAAACAGCTGATAAGCCAGATAAGAAGCCGCACCTCCGCCGACAAGTCCTGCCAGAAGATACAGATAATTTCTTGTGGCAGCAAAAACCACAAAAACAAAGCCCACGAAAAAGATCAAAGCACTTCCCAGGTCCTTGGATACTACCAGGATCACCACATGGGCTCCCGCAATGATCGCCGTCAGAACGACTCTCTGGAAGGAGACATTTTCCCACAACGCTCCCGCCAGAAAGAACAGGAACAGGATCTTGACGAATTCCGAAGGCTGGAACGTGATTCCTCCCAGGGAAAATGAAATCTTGGAACCATGGGTCACCTCTCCCAGGATCAGCACCGTACTGAGCAGCGCAATTCCCAACGTGGCATACAGCCAGGTGATCTTCTTAAAAAAGTGGATCTTTCCCAGCAGATACGGAACCAGCAGGGAAAAGATCAGAGATACCAGTACGATCACATATTGCCGGATGGCCTTGTCAAAAGATAATCTCGATACGATGCAAAGACCGATTCCCAGAAGCATACACATATTATTCAGCAAAAGCCTGTTAATATTCTCGTAGATCAGCGATACCATCGTGATCGTAGCAAACAGAAAGATCAGTATAAATGCAAAGAAAAACAAATACTGAAAATCTCCGCTGACAAGGGACAGGTTCAGAAAACAGAGGACCTGCACCAGAAACATCAAAAGACCCTGTATAATAAATACTCCACGATGCTTCTCTCCCACCGGATACCGAAAGGTATAAAAACAGCTTGCCGTATATAACACCATAAAAAAGGCGATAAAATATTTGGATAATTCAATCACATATTCCTGCATGGATCCAAAACCTTTCTGTCTACTCTACTCCACGTTTTTCATGACCGGTGGTATATTCCCCATAGGGCAATTCCTTACGGGTACCGGCAAAATACTCCAGGACTTCCAAAGTCTCGGTCTCATTTTCCGTGGTAAAATCCAGCCGTCCGGTCACCAGGCCGCTCCATTTACATAATTCCTTGTGCAAGGAAAGCGGAACACTGTTATAGATCACATTAAAACAGTGGGTACAATTCCGCTGAACCGGAAATCTTTTATGATAGCGGTCGATCAGATCCAATGCCTTCGGATTCTCCTGCGGCTGACACCGGTCAGTGGTCTTCTGCACGCAGTTGGCGGTGACCATCATAGGGATCCTGCCGTATATTACTTTTTCCGCAGGAAACGCAGGATCCAGAATGTCCCTTTGCTCTGCGGCATTCAGCTCCAATGGCAGACAATAGCCGTCTAAGAATGCCTTCCAGAAATCCCGGCTGGTCCGGTTCCAGAGATACAGACTATGATCCCCATAGATTTCTTTTCCGGTAAAATTCCATTGTTTTAATAACGCGATATGTTCCATATTTGCTGCCTGAAAGCCATTTATATATGCCAGATTTTCCAGCAGCAATTTCCGTAATTTTTCAAGATACTGCCCATCCCGCAGGCGCAGGATCTTCGGCAGAGCGATCACAGATTGGATCTCTTTTTCAGTAAGGCTTCTCAAAATCTTCTCCGCAGCGGACGGATCCTGTAACAGGAAATCCGCATCCAGATAGAGTCTGAGTTGTCCGGCGGTTCTGACCGGATCTTTCCAGAAGGATGAACTGCAAAAGCCCTGCCATTGTTCCGGGGTCCGTATCGTGATAGCCCATTTTTTATCGGATTTTTGAGACTTTATACTATCGTTTTTCCGAAAATCACCATCGTCAGCCAGTGTCGGAGCTTTTTCGGAAGTTCTCTCATAAAGGAAGCCGTTTGCAAGGATCACTTGTTCTTCCAGCAGGGAAAGTCCCTTTCGGCGTAACTCGTTGATAGCTTTTAACGGGTAGAAAGCATTGTCACTTACCCGGATTCCGATGGAGTCCTCCAGATGGAAGTGACTGTCGCCAAGTTTCCCAAGCTGTTTTGCTATATTTTCCTGTGTGATGGGCTGTCGGGAAGCTTCTTCTACCACATTCCCTTCTACGGTGACGGCACTCTCTCCGGTCCACAAATACAATTTTGCGGTCTCCCCGGTCAGAAATTCAGCCTGCATGGATACCGGAAGGGTCAGCCTGTGTTCCAGATGCTTCTTCCGGATATTCTGAAGCAAAGTCTCATCACTACCGCTGTAAGCCGGGCTGTCCAGAGTCACCATCTCCCCGCCGTTGTGCTTGTGATAATAACCATCCTGTCTCTCACTGCGAATATAGAGGCAGGAAAGCGTATGCATATCTGCCGCAGAAATCTTCTGAGGAGCTTTGGAATCCGCATAATACTGGTCAATATATTTGCGATAAATTGCCGTAACTCCGGCGGCATATTCCGGCTTCTTCATACGGCCTTCGATCTTAAAGGAGTCGATCCCTGCCTCCAGAAGCTCCGGAATATATTCAATGGTACACATATCTTTCAGGCTTAAAGGATAACATTCCTTCGGATGTTTTCCAGTGGTATAGGGCAGGCGACAAGGCTGGGCACAACGTCCTCTGTTGCCACTTCTGCCCCCCAGAATACTGCTGAACAGGCACTGTCCGGAATAGCAATAACACATGGCTCCATGGATAAAGCATTCGATCTCAAGCCCTGTGACTTCCTTGATCCTGCGGATTTCCGCAAGGCTCAGCTCTCTGGCGGGAACTACACGACAGGCCCCCTGTTCCTTCAGAAAAGATGCCCCATACTCCCCTGTAATGGTCATCTGAGTGCTTCCATGGAGTTCCATCCCTGGAAAATGTTCTCTGAGATATGCAAACACTCCCATGTCCTGGATAATCACCCCATCCAGTCCGGCCCGGTAATAGGGCAATACATATTCATACAGTCCGGAAAATTCCGATTCTTTTACCAGTGTGTTTACCGTCAGATATACTTTTCGCTGAAAAAGATGAGCATACCGGATACAGGCAACCAGTTCTTCTTCCGAAAAATTTTCCGCATAAGCTCTGGCCCCGAAACGGCTGCCACCCAGATATATAGCATCCGCACCGGCATGGATAGCCCCGTAAAAGGCTTCCGCATTTCCGGCAGGTGCCAGTAATTCTACTTTTTTTGCTGCTTTCATAGATTTCAGATTTCCTCTATTGCATTCGATTCATATAAGCAAATAGCTGCCCGAAAACGGACAGCTATCAATTTATTTGTCTTTTAATTCTGTCTCCAGACGTACAATCTTCTTGGCGTCTTCATTTAACTGCTTTTGCAGTTCCTTCCCCTGCTTTTCTGCATTTTCCAGTTTGATCTGTGCTGAAATCAGTTCATGCTTCAGATCATAAAGCTCTTTTTCCTTGCCCTGCAGTTCTTCCTCCAGAATGGAGATCTGCTTCTTGGCTTTAAAATAATCATCTGCAATATTCAACTGGAGCAGAATGTTCTGCTTATCCAGAGGTTGTCTGCGAAAGCCGTCCAGCTTCCCGTATTCGGTAATCTTTCCATTGATGTAGGAAGCAATTTTCTGCATATAATCTTCACTTTCATAGCCGCTTAAAGTAAATACTTTTCCGCCTATGATCACTTCTGTATCTGTCTTAGGTGACATCTCCACACCCCTCTTAACACTCTTTTGAAAAACACAATATATGCCATTTACGCAAAAATATAATACAAGATTTATTATATATCAGAATGTATAGGGTGGCAAGTAAAATTTCGTAAGCTGCACGTATCAATTCAGTCCCAGATGATGATAGGTAAGATCTGTGACTACACGGCCTTTGGGTGTTCTGTTCAGAAATCCGTTCTTGATCAGATAGGGTTCGTAGACATCCTCTATCGTACCGGCATCTTCACCGATGGCAGCTGCCAGGGTATCCAGACCCACGGGACCTCCGTCGAATTTCTCAATGATCGTGACCAGAATATTGCGGTCGATATGGTCCAGTCCCATCTTATCGACATCCATCAGATCCAATGCCGTTCTGGCTACCTCCTCGGTAATGATCCCGTCGTATTTAACCTGTGCAAAGTCACGGACACGTTTTAAGATCCGGTTCGCCAGTCTCGGTGTACCGCGGCTTCTTCTGGCCATTTCCTTTGCTCCGGCCGGTTCGATCTCCACGTCCAGGATCCGGGCGGAATGCATGATGATCTGCTGTAATTCCTCTATGGTATAAAATTCCAGATGATGGATCATGCCGAAACGATCCCGCAGAGGTGCAGTCAGAAGTCCGGCACGGGTGGTCGCTCCCACCAGAGTGAATTTCGGCAGCTCCAGACGCACAGATCTGGCACTGGAACCCTTTCCGATCATAATATCGATGCAGTAATCCTCCATGGCCGGGTACAGTACCTCTTCCACCTGACGGTTCAGCCGATGGATTTCATCCACGAATAACAGATCTCCCTCCTCCAGATTGTTCAGGATCGCCGCCATTTCACCGGGCTTTTCAATCGCAGGGCCACTGGTCACCTTCATATGCACACCCATTTCGTTGGCTATGATTCCTGCCAGCGTGGTCTTGCCCAGTCCGGGAGGTCCATAGAACAACACATGGTCCAGTGCATCTCCGCGCTGCTTTGCTGCGGTAATATACACCTTCAGGTTCTCTTTGATCTTGGACTGGCCAATATAGTCATCCAGTGTCTGGGGCCGCAGAGAGCCTTCCAGTTTGATATCTTCTTCTGTGATATTTGTCTCTATCATTCTTCTAGGCATAATTTATCCGGTTCCTTAAAACAATTTTTTCAGGGCAGCTTTCAGAATCGCGCCGGAATCCATGGTCTCCACATCCTCAAGGGCATTGACAGCCTTGAGGCTCTCTGCCTGTCCGTATCCCAGTGCCACCAGTGCTTCCACGGCTTCCTTTTTCTTCTCACTGTCAATGTGCAGGCTGCCGGCAGTCAGGATTCCCTGGGCTCCGCCTGCGGCGATCTCTCTGGAGATCAGTGTATCATCAATGGAGAGCTTATCTTTTAATTCCAGAATCAGGCGCTGCGCCGTCCGGGCTCCCACTCCCGGGGCCCTGGAGATTGCCTTGGCATCCCCGGACATAATGGCAAACCGCAGAGCATCTGCATCCATGACCGATAATATTGCCAGCGCTCCCTTTGGACCGATTCCGCTGACTGTAATGCACAGCTTGAACATTTCCAGATCACTTCGGGAGAGAAAACCATATAGTAAAAAGGCATCTTCCTTCACATAGGTATAAGTGTAAAGCCGAACTTCTTCTCCGATTCCCGGCAGCCTGGAGGCTGTATCCGCAGAAATCCTTACATTGATGCCAAATCCGTTGACATCGATCACAGCGTTATCTACCGTGGCATCTTCCAAAAAGCCATTCACATATGCAAACATATATACTAAGTCCTCGTCTTTCCTGTCCTGCAAATAGTAACCTGTAAAAATCGGCTACGATATGTTTATCATACCATAGCCGAACATATGTTTCAAGCAACTTTTCTGTTTTCTGTTTTCCATCAGCTCTGAATCTGTTTCAACTGATAAAATTCTCCCTGCAGAGCCATAAGTTCTTCATAAGTGCCGTACTCTGCGCAGCGACCGTCTGCAATGACCGCGATCCTGTCGGCATCCCGGATAGTGGACAGTCTGTGGGCCACGATAAAGGTGGTACGCCCTTCTGTCAGATTGTTCAGCGCCTGTTGGATCAGCTTTTCTGAAATACTGTCCAGAGCCGAGGTGGCTTCATCCAGTACGATCACCTTCGGATCCCGGATCAGTGCTCTGGCAATGGAGATACGCTGTCTCTGACCGCCAGACAGTTTGCCGCCGTGCTCTCCCACCATGGTATCCAGACCCTTAGGCAGTGATGCGATCAGATCCGACAGATTGGCAGCTTTGATCACTTTCTGCAGTTCTTCCTCCGACACATTTTCGCAACCGTAAGTGATATTGTCACGGATCGTTCCGGAGAACAGGATCGAAGTCTGGGGAACTACCGCCAGGTGCTTTCGGTAGGTGCGTAGATCGATCTTACTGATATCCTTGCCATCGATCAGGACTTTTCCGCTTTCCGCCTGATTAAAACCGATGACCAGATTCAGAATCGTAGACTTTCCGGCGCCGGATTCTCCCACCAGTGCAATAGTCTCTCCCGATTTCACATGAAGATTCAGATGGTTCAATACATTATGTTCGTTATTTTTATAATGGAAACATACGTCCTCAAAATCAAAAGTACCGGTCACCTGTTCCAGTTTTTCCTTGCCCTCATTATCTTCGATATCTTCAGATAACAATACTTCACCGATGGAATTGACGGATTCAATACCCTTGGCAATGGTAGGCAGCAGGGTGACGATGGAGGACACCTGATTGACTACCGTGGCAAAATAACTCTGGTACAATGTGATATCGCCTGCCTGAATTTTGCCGCCAATGGCCAGATATCCGGTAAATGCCAGACAGATCACCTGGAAGATCTGGAATACTGCCCAGCCCACCGAGCCAAACAATGCCTGGATCAGATCCAGTTTGTAGCCTTTTTCCGCCACAGAAAAAAGCTGGCCGCTCATTTTTGCCACTTCTTCGTCCTCCAGGGCATGTGCTCTGGTCACAGGCACAAGTTCCACCATTTCCATGACTCTGGCGGAAGTCTCTTCCATTTCCTTACGGAATTCAGTGTTCCGTTTTTTCATGATATTCCGGAAAGTGACCATGGTGATGGCTGCTACCGGTGTGGTCAAAAGGAAAAAGATAAATACGATCCGGCTCTTGCTGATGGTGACCACCAGCGCCACACCGATATTCAGCGCAATGTTCAGAATGCTTAAAAATAACTGTGTGGAAAGCCCCTCTACCGCTTCCACATCACGCATGATCTTGGACTGCAATCGCCCGGACTGAGTCTCCACATGATAGGAAATGGATAACTGCTGAAGCTTTCGGATCAATGCTTTCCTCAGTCCCGTCTCCGCATAGCGGGTGGCCAGACTCTTGTAGGAAGTATACAGATAGTTCATCGGAATGTTCAGCAGGATCAGCCCTGCTTCCAGAATACTGTAAAAAATAATGTTCCGAAAAGTATACGGGTTGTGGGATGTCACATCATTGATGATATTGGCCGTAATGATCGGCAGTACCCAGACGCAGGCATGCTTTGCAAAAAAGCAGATGACTGCCAGAACAAATTTATGATAATTTCCCTTGTACAGATGCACTAACGTCCGCAGAGGATGCCCCTGATTGTTCCGGTAACATTCGATAAACCAGCTTTCGATATCCATTTTCTGCCTGGGGGATGTTTTTGCTTCAAAATCTTTCATACCGCTTTTCATGCCTTTCCGTGATCTGCGCATTTATGTCTTTTCCTGTCCGCAGATCTGTTTCATGTTTCAATGCCACGTTTCTATTTTCCGGGCTTACTTATTCATTTTATCGCAATTAATATGTATTTTCCAGTTTGTTTTTGCGGTTTTCCTTTGAAAACAACTGATTTTTTGTCAAAAAAAGGCTGTGTCAGAACTTTTACATTCTTACACAGCCCTTTTGGCATAGCATTGGATTTTTTACAGTTGATTAGTTGTTGATCAGCTTATCACTCTCGTTGTTCCAGCTGTAAAGCTTACGGATCTCTTCGCCGACCTTCTCGGAAGGATGCTCAGCAGCAAGCTTTCTCATAGCCTTGAAGTGAACCTGCTTGCCTGCGGGAGACATATCTAACAGGAATTCCTTAGCAAAAGTACCATCCTGAATATCGGACAGGATCTTCTTCATGGTCTTCTTGGTCTCCTCGGTGATCAGCTTGGGACCGGTGATGTAGTCACCATACTCAGCGGTGTTGGAGATAGAATATCTCATGCCTGCGAAACCACTCTGGTAGATCAGATCTACGATCAGCTTCATCTCATGGATACACTCGAAGTATGCATTTCTGGGATCGTAACCAGCCTCAACCAGAGTCTCGAAACCAGCCTGCATCAGAGCACATACGCCGCCACACAGAACTGCCTGCTCACCGAACAGATCGGTCTCGGTCTCGGTTCTGAAAGTGGTCTCCAGAACGCCTGCTCTTGCGCCGCCGATACCCAGTGCATAAGCCAGTGCCAGATCCTGAGCCTTTCCGGTTGCATCCTGCTCTACAGCGATCAGACAGGGAACACCCTTACCAGCCTGATACTCACTTCTTACGGTATGTCCGGGTCCCTTGGGAGCGATCATGGTAACATCAACGTTCTTGGGAGGTACGATACATCCGAAATGAATGTTGAAACCATGAGCGAACATCAGCATATTGCCCTCTTCCAGGTTGGGCTCGATGTCGTTCTTGTACAGATCAGCCTGCTTCTCATCGTTGATCAGGATCATGATGATGTCAGCACGCTTTGCAGCTTCTGCAGCGGTGAATACTTCGAACCCCTGTGCCTCAGCCTTTGCCCAGGACTTGGAGCCCTCGTACAGACCGATGATAACATGACATCCGGAATCCTTCAGGTTCAGTGCATGTGCATGACCCTGGCTGCCGTAGCCGATAATTGCGATAGTCTTACCCTCTAATAAAGAGAGATTACAATCTTCCTGATAAAAAATCTTAGCCATTTTCTTCTCCTCCGTTATGAGTCATAAAATTTATAACTGATAGGGATCTTCCCTAGAGCTAACATAAAGTGTGAGGTCTTACGCCTGTCAGTCCTCAATCTTCAATATAGGTAACGTTCTCGATACCTCTTCCCAGACCTGTGATACCGGTTCTGGCAAGCTCCAGCACTTCGTACTCTTCCGTAAAACGGTGGATCAGCGCATTGACCTTGCTGTGATTACCGGTAAATTCAACGATCAGATTCTCCGCACCTACATCAATGATCTTCGCACGGAAATTGTTGGCAAGGAATTCTACCCCTTGGCGAATCTCCAGACGCTTTTCGGGATCTACTTTCACCTTGACCAGTACCAGTTCGCGGTACACGCTGTCATCCGGGTCCAGTTCCTTAATATCCCGGACATCCACAAGCTTTCCCACCTGCTTCTCGATCTGTTCCAGAATATCGTCATCTCCCGATGTCACAATGGTGATTCTGGTAAAACGGGGATCGGCGGTCACACCTGCCGTAATACTTTCGATGTTGTAACCGCGACGGGAAAACAATCCGGCAATACGGCTCAACACACCTGAAGTGTTGTCAACCAACAGCTGAAATACTTTTTTCTGCATGAATATCTACCATACCTTTCGTATTTCTACAGCCGTCCTCCCTGACGGAGCAGCAACTGTATTCTTAATATAGCAAGATGACTACAGAATGTCAATTAGTGAATTTAACATTATGGTTGATGTATTTTAATCATCATTTTCCGTGCATTTTGATAATGCCAAGGTTCCTGTTCGAGCTACTTCCACAATACTGATGGTCTGAAGCATCTTGATCAGAGTGTCTATTTTCTCCGGAGCATCGCAAATCTGCAGCATCATAAAGTGTTTTGACATATCTACGATCTCTGTTTTCATAATGTCACAGATTTCTATAATATCCCTACGATTATTCTTGTTATATTTAACTTTTAATAACATTAATTCCCGGGTATAGCACTGTTCCTGGGACAAAGTCTTCACTTTGATGACATCCAGTTTCTTATTCAGCTGCTTTTCAATCTGCTCTAGGGTACGCTCATCACCGGAGCTTACAATGGTCATACAGGAAACTGCATGGTCATCGGTCTCTCCCACGGCAAGGCTGTCAATATTAAAACATCTTCTGGAGAACAGACCGGCTACCTTGCACAGAACACCGGAACGGTTCTCTACCAATACGGAATATATTCTCTTCATTTTAAGTACAGCTCCCTTCCGTTATTTTACCAGATCCATCGGATCGATCAGACATTCTAACAGCATGGTATTGTCTTCCGCCAGAAAAGCGTCCAGAATCTCATCCACGTGTTCCATGTTGTTCAATCGCAGATACGGAATATCATAGGCCGCAGATAATTTCTCCAGATCCGGGCTTCCGGACAGATCCACGACAGAATAATGATCTTTGTAAGTATAGTGCTGGTATTCCCTTACCATACCCAGATAATTGTTCTTCAGCACAATGATCTTTACCGGAATATGGTGCTGTTTTATGGTCGCCAGTTCCATCATGGACATCTGAAAAGAACCGTCACCGCATACCGCAATAACCTGCTTATCCATGGCCGCTGTCTTGGCTCCCATGGCTGCCGGAATAGAATAACCCATGGTTCCCATACCGCCGGAGGTCAGGAATTTGCCTTTTTTCACAATGTGATAGCCACAGGACCAGATCTGATTCTGTCCCACGTCCGCCACATAGATACCGTCCTCCTGCATCTTCTCGGAAAGTCTTGTGATAAATGCTGCAGGATCCACATAATCGGGATTGGGGGTTCTCTTCTTCTCCATGGTAGAACGATATTCATTCAATGTAGTGAGCCATTCCTCGTAGTTACAGTCAAATTCTTCTTTCTGAAAATCCTGGAAGATGTGTTTTGCATCACCTACCAGTGGAATGGAAGGACCCGCATTTTTGCCGATCTCCGCAGGATCCACGTCAATGTGCACCAGCACTTTGTTTCTTGTGATGAGATCCGGCTGACTGACCGCGCGATCTGCCACTCTGGCTCCCACCATGATCAGCAGATCCGATTCGTTCATGGCACGGTTGGCATAAGTCTTACCGTTATTGCCCACCATTCCATAATAAAGCGGATGTTCGGTAGGCATAACACCGATACCCATCATGGTGGACACCACGGGAATACCGTGTTCTTCCGCAAAGCTGCGCAGCTCCTCCTCGGCCTCACTGAGCAAGACTCCTCCTCCGGCACAGATAATGGGACGTTTCGCCCGCTCCAGCTCTTTGATAACCTTCTTGATCTGCACGGCATGTCCTTTGACGGTAGGCTTGTAGGTACGTAGATTCACTTCTTCCGGATAATGGAAATTTTTGATCGTTGCATTCTGGATATCAATGGGAATATCGATCAATACCGGCCCTTTTCTACCGGTATTGGCAATATAAAATGCTTCCTTGAACACTCTTGGAATATCATTTACATTTTTCACCAGATAGCTGTATTTTACAAAAGATTCCACGGCGCCGGTAATATCCGCCTCCTGGAACACATCACTGCCCAGCAGTTCACTGTTGACCTGACCGGTAATGCAGATCATGGGGATACTGTCAGCAAATGCCGTGGCAATACCGGTGATCACATTGGTGGCACCGGGGCCGGAGGTCACCGCACATACCCCGGGTCTTCCGGTCATACGGGCAACACCGCTGGCCGCATGGGCCGCGTTCTGTTCTGTACGGATCAACACCGTTTTGATGTCAGAATCCAGAATGCTGTTGAAAAAAGGACATATGGCAACACCGGGATATCCGAAAACAGTACTTACCCCCTCTGCTTCCAGACATTTAATAATCGCATCTGCTCCAATCATTTTGCTTTGCTCCTTTATCTATACTCCATTATTTCTGTTGTTTCAGACTCTTTTACATCAGGCTTTTGGCCAGTTTCACGGCATCCGCCGCATCCTTGGAATAGCCGTCGGCACCGATCTCATCCGCATATTCCTGCGTAATGACAGCGCCGCCGATGATGATCTTGGCGGTGATGCCTTCTTCTTTTGCGGCTGCCACGATCTCCCGCATTCTCTGCATGGTGGTGGTCATCAGTGCTGACAGGGCAATAAATTCCGCATGATGTTCTTTCGCCGACTCCAGAATTTTCGCCTGCGGCACATCCTTGCCCAGATCGATCACATGGAATCCGTGGTTTTTTAACATCAGTGCCACCAGATTCTTGCCGATATCATGGATATCTCCTTCCACCGTGGCAATGACCACCACCGGCATTTCTTCTCCGGTGCCTCCGGTCTGCAGCAACGGTTCCAACACCTCGATGGAATTCTTCATGGCTTCCGCACTGGCAATCAGCTGCGGCAGAAAATACTTGCCCTGATCAAAGAATTCACCTACCTGATTAATGGCAGGAAGCAGTACCTGATTCAATAGCTCCGCAGGTTTCTCTCCGCTTTCCAATGCTTCCTTCGTGATCTTTACAATGCCGTTACGGTTGCCTTTCAGTACCGCCGTCTTCAGCTTGTCCTGCATTTCATTGATCTGCGGACCGTTATCAGCAGTCGTTTCTTTGGCGGCATTGCCGGCAGTGCCTGTCTTGGCGGTTGTTCCCTGATTTTCCAGCAGTGCCAGTTTTTTTGCCAGTTCCGCTTCTTTCTCTTCTCTGCGCTCCCTGACGCCACCGGCGTACTCGATATAGCGAAGAGCGGCTTCTTCTTTGTTCAACAGCAGATCCGCAGCCAAAGCACAGCTCATCAGAAGTTCCTGGGAAGGATTGGCAATAGCCATGGTCAGTCCCGCCTGAATTGCCAGCGTCAGGAATGCGGTATTAACAAAACTTCTCTCCGGCATGGCGAAGGAAATGTTGGACAGACCGCAGATCGTGGCAAAACCGTTCTCTTTGCAATAGCGGATGGTCTCCAACGTTTCCAGTGCAGCTTTCGGATTGGCACCTACCGTTGCCACCAGACCGTCCACCACGATATCTTCTTTGCACATTCCCAGAGAAAGTGCCCGGTCATAAATCTTGTGAATAATCTCTTTCTTCTCTTCTATATCCTTGGGCAGTCCCGCATCCGACAAAGGAAGCAGGATAAACATAGCACCGTATTTGGCTACAATGGGAAGTAGTTTTTCAAATTTTTCCGTCTCCAGAGATACAGAATTGACCAGAGCACGTCCGGGATAATTACGCAGTGCAGCTTCTAAGACTTCCACGTAGCTGGAATCCAGGGAAAGAGGCAGGTTCGTGACACCGCTGACTTCCTCCAGAGCCCGAAGCATGCTGGCTTTCTCGTCGATACCGCTCATGCCCATATTGATATCCAGTACCTTGGCACCGCAGGCTTCCTGTTCTTCGGCAAACTGTATCACCTTTTCAAAGCTGCCCTCACGAAGCTGTGCCTGAAGTGCTTTCTTGCCGGTAGGATTGATACGTTCTCCCACAACGAAAAAGCCGTCATCCAGCCCAAAGCTGTGGGTAATACGTTCGGAGGTCAGATACCGAATTCCATCCGGTCTTCGGGATGCTGCAACCTTCGCATCTGTACCAAATCGTTCATGGATCTGTCTTATGAATTCCGGAGTGGTACCACAACAGCCGCCAAGAATCGTAGCTCCGGCATTGACCAGTACTTCCATCTCTTCTGCAAACTCTTCTGCTTCCATGTTGTAGCAGGTAGTTCCGTTTTCATCCAGAAAAGGAAGTCCGGCATTGGGTTTTGCAATTACAGGAATTCTGGTATGGGATACCATCTCCGAAATAATGCTCTCCATCTGAGCCGGACCTGTGGAACAGTTGGCTCCGATAGCACTGGCCCCCAGGCTTTCCAACACAATGGCCGCCGTTTTCGCATCCGTACCGAACAAAGTTCTTCCATCCGCTTCAAAGGTCAGTGTAGCGATTACCGGCAAATCACAGACTTCTTTCGCCGCGATCAGTGCCGCTCTGGTCTCCGCCAGGCTCATCATGGTCTCCACCACCAGAAGATCCGCCCCGGCATCCACCAGACAAAGAATCTGCTCTTTATAAATATCGATCAGTGTTTCCAGCTCCATTTTTCCCATGGGCTTTAACTGTTCACCAGTCATTGTGAGATCACCGGCCACATAAACCGGATGTCCCGGAGTACTCTCTGCCGCTTTCTTCGAAATAGCCACCAGATCACGAATCATGGAAGTCATATTTTTTTCCAGATGATATTCTGCCAGTTTGACGCGATTGGCGGTAAAGGTAGGGGCATACAGGATATTGGTTCCCGCCTGCACGTAATCCTTCTGTAATTGCAGCATGACATCCTGATGCTCCAGGATCCACTGCTCCGGGCAGACGCCGGAAGGCATTCCTGCCTTCACCAGATTGGATCCTGTAGCGCCGTCCAGATATAAAATATGGTCTTTACTTAACGTAATAAATTCTTCTCTTGTCATAGTTCTCTTTTCCTGTATCTTGATTCTTTTAATCATACCACAATGTCCTTTTATTCGTAAAGGGGACGTTTTAACATTATAAGGTTGCGTAAAACTGCAGAATATGATAAATTTTTAGATGGATCAAATGATTTGGAGGATATAATTTTGAAGAAAAAAATACTTGCCCTTACGGCCGGACTGCTGACCGCACTTACGCTTACCGCCTGCGGAAAGGATCCTGCGCTGACACAGTTTAAGGAGGAAATAGATTCTTTTTGTACCGAGATCTCCGATATAGATACCGAGATCAACAACGTAGACGCAACATCCGAAAATGCCACCGATGAACTTCTCGGTTATCTGGATCAGCTGGACAGTGCTTTTCAGGATTTTGCAGCGTTGGATTTTCCTACTGAATTTGATTATCTGGAATCTCTTGCCGATGAAGCAAGCGAATATATGACCACTGCGGTAGAGAGTTACCACGATGCCTATGATAACGGTGGTTACAATCAGCTGACCGCAGACTATGCAAAGGAAAATTATGCCAGAGCTTACAAGCGGATCCAGATCATCATCACTTTCCTGCACGGTGAACAGCCCGAAGATGTGAATCTGACCACTGCAGAGGAAACAGCGGCTGCTTCTGCTGCAGAATAGTTACATTTTTTTAATAATCACAGAAACGTGCGCTGCCAGGCGCACCCATAAAAAGAATCCCCAATGCAATGAACATCGGGGATTCTTTTTATGACTTATTGTCATTTTTATTATTTTAAAATCTTGATCTGACCAATCAGGGGAACTTCCTTCTCCTGCTCCTGGCAAGCATAAATCAGACCCATGAGCCAGCATACGAACAGGAAAATGCTCAGGATAGTGCCAACAATACCACCTACGTAAGGAATGTAGTTGATTACTGCTGCAACGATCTGACCGATCAGAATCACCAGAGCCTGATTCAGATGGAACTTAGCACCCTCTTTGTCACCTGCGCAAAAAGCAACGATCCAGCCGATCCAGGTAATGTAAGCAATGATACCCGTAGTTTTTTTATTCATGTTTTCTCCCTCTGCACTTTTGTGCGATAAAATATTCTGTATATGTAAAAAATGCAAATACAGTCATAATGTAATGTGAAACTTCAGAAGCAAAATATTCTTCAGAATAAAGTTCCCTATCATGATCCCTACCGCCGCATACAGATGCCATTCATGAAAGCGCCAGCCTTTGATCCTGCCAATATGTAATCTGGCAAGGGTCTGACTTAGCATAAAACCTCCAAAGATAACAACAGTATACGTAACCAGTGGATGATACCAGGTGGCCAGTAGCGGATGTCCAGTAAGCAGTGCACTTACCGCTCTCGTTCCACCACAGCCGGGACAGTAAATCCCAAATAATCGATAGACCACGCAGGTATATCCCTGCAGTCTCGGAACGATTATATGAAGATACAGAAAGCTTCCGATGCTTCCGGCCAGCAGAAATATCCATCCTGCAATATAAAGCTGATCTTCCAGACTCCGCTGGTTTTTAGTAGTAGTTTGCAAGTTCACTCATAAATGCTACAGAAAATACAGCAGCTAAGATTGTAATGATAATTCCCAGTACAATACCAATGATAGAACAGATCAGTCCAGCCTTTGCCAGGCCGGTCTTGCCCTGCTTGTTGGCAAATACTGCGCAAATGATACCACCGATTCCAAACAGTGCGCCGATCCATCCGGTGCAGCATCCAAGTACGATGGAAAGGATACCCAGTACCAGGCTGACAATAGCCAGTACATTGTTTTCTTTGTTCTCCGGCTGCTGTACAGGAGCTGTTGCAGCTGCCTGAGGCTGTACATTTGCGGTATAATCCTGATAATTGTTCACAGGCTGTTCTGTTACCGGGGTCTCCTGTACAGTTTCTGCTGCGGAGCTTACTTCTGTTGCAGTAGTATCTACTGTAACATTGTTTTCATTTTCAAAATTCTGTCCGTCCATTTTCTCCTCTTTCTGGCCTGGAAAAGGCCTGATATTAATCTGCCAGGGGATTACCCTTGCCGTCTGTGTCGATCTTGCCGGTCAGGATCATGATACCTTCTACCAGTCCCCAGATACCTACACCCATAACAATGAATACGCCGACTACCACACAGCATAAAAGGATTCCCACGATGGAAAGTACCAATTGGGTAACTGCCTTACCGGTATAGCCCAGATAGAAATTATGTACGCCGAACGTACCAAGGAAAATTGCCAACAGACCGGCTACCAGTTTGGATTTTGCATCCGGTGCCGGTGCCTGCTTATTGGCTACGCCACAGTTTAAACATACTGCTGCATCCGGAGCTAAAGGCTTACCGCAGTTATGGCAGTAATTATTCCCCTGTCCCTTGGCCACACCGCACTTTACGCACATCACAGCTTCGTCTGTCATATAAGGCTCGCCGCAATTCTTACAAAAGTACATTTATTCTTCCTCCCTCTTTTTTGTTCCTGACTCATTTCTCAGTCATTACTGTACATTATACAGGATGTTTGTATATTTTACCAGTGTTATTTTCACATTATAGGCTCTCATAACGTGCAATTTCTACCGGAAAACGAAATTATTTCCGCCTTTTGTCACAAAATATGAATAATTTCCGATACAATTCGTAATATCCAAAAACTGCCATGACAGAGAATACCGGAATGGTATTATATAGATATCTGGCTCTTGCCTCGAATAACATAACAAATAAAAACATACCGATAAATGTAACGATCATCACAGTAGAAAGACACAGCCGGTCAGACAGGTTCTCTTCTGTCCGGTATTTGGGTCTGCGGATTGTTGACACCGCCGTCCACAAAAGCATACCAGCCTCTGTTATGACTCCCAACAGTACAAAAAGCCATAATCCCTGGCTGATCGTCGTAAACCAGATATAATTGCTGCCGTCCTGCCAGTAAAAAGCCCTCAGAGGTTCTTTCCAGGAGCTGTCTATGTTCAACGGATATTCCCACGCCTGAAAATACCCTTCCTGATACCAGCTGAACGTCCCGTCGTTAAAATTCATGACCTGCTTACGCAGCCAGAACCGGATTGTACCCCAAATACCACGATCACCGATTCTTTTGCGGATTCCTTCCATCTCATATTGTATCCGGGTATTTTTATCCGTACCAGCAAAAGATCGTACGATCTCAAGTCCCTCTCCGGAACAGGCCCCGGTAGTATCCTCATTGAGGCCGTTATACATATAATTACTCCAGCCGATCTCCATATCCGCATTATAATCATACTGTACGGAACAGTAGATTCCCTGCTTACAGAAAGCCCCAAGTCCGAAAGCCGCTATCAGAAGCAAGATTTTTAAGCCGGTCTTCTGCAGCCGCTTACGCATTGGCACCTCTTCCCAGGCAGACCATACCAGATCCGCCAGTACTACCGCAATCAATGTGACATAGCAGGTGGCTTTCATGATTCCGCCAAGGCACCCCAGAAACATTATCAAAAACCATAAAAGGTATTTCCGTTTTCTCCCATTCTTCCGGAACAATGAATACAGTAGAAGAATCAGGATCGGCATGGCAATGGTGCTTCCGTCCGTATAGGGAATAATCTTCCAGGGAGAGATTCCCAGAAAGATGCTCTGAAAGACCAGGGCAATCACGGAAATTCCAAGGTTCCTGCTGACCTGAAGGACCAGAAGTACTGAACAGAATACCGCCAGTGACAGCATGACGCACTGGAACTGGATCCAGATAAATTCCGGATTGTAGGGATACCCCTTAAGTCCTGAGGCAAAAGAATACAACTGATACAAAAGCCATGTAACGGGAATATTATTACTGTAGATCGTATAGTAATCGTCATACCCCAGTGTCTGGCCCTCATAAAGCCAGCGGGCGGAATTGGCCACCATGCCGCAATCCCAGCCACCATAAAATGCAATGCATTTGGATATTTTTATATTCACAAGACAGAACAGAATACAGACTGCCAGTGTGATCCCGGTAAACCAGACTGCTATGCGTCCGGTGTAAGGAATCTTTCGCAGAAAATAGTACGCTGCCCCCAGTACAGCCACTCCGATCACCGCGCACAGGGATAGTACTTTATTTCCCTCCACGGTAATGATCTTATGCATTTCGTTGTAGTTCATATTGGTCCCGTAGAATACTATATAATAGAAAACAGGAAGAAACAGTACAAGCAAAAGCACTGACAGTGTTGCTGTACTGATACATTTTTTCTTCATTGTCAGAAATTCCTTTCCATTCTTGTTCTCAAAATACTATTGGTAATATTTTAGCATTTCTCTGAACTATTTACAATGTAACTACAGAAAATCAATCCCGTAGATCCTCTCTACCGGAATTTCTGTTCCCTGTATCCGAAGGCTTTTTGTGTTCTCATCGATTTTGCGGACACAGCCTTCTACGGCAGTATAACTGCCGCCGTCCTTTTTCTCATCCGGCACAAAATAAATAATTTTCACCGGTACTGTGTCCAGCAGATGCTGTTGCAAATAAGAAATCTGGCGGTCGATCTCCTGCTTCCTGTCCTCATCCAGTTCCACAAAACGGTCTGTCCGGCGGGCCGTTTCTCTCAGAGCGTCATCATATCCCGCCAATGCTGCAAACGGTGAAAACTGTGCAGCACGGTCCTGTAAAGCCATTCGGGGATGGTTGGCTGACACCGGGTGAGGCAGATGGAGCATGTCCTTATATTTTTCATTCATCTTTTTACTCTTTTCCTGTTATCGGATTTTGTGGTCCGATAAATATTATGCCTTATGTCCGCCAATCTGACGGTTCCTGTCTATGGTTGTGGCTCCCTCCTGCAGATCGGCAGCCTTCAGAATCGCATTCTTTCCATACTTTGATTTTACGCTGAGCATTGCTTCCTGCAAGTGTTTTTCTTTTTCCAGCCGTTCCTTTTCCTGCTGCTTTGTTTCCCGGGAAGTTTCCTTCTGCCCCGTTTGCAAAAAGCCTCCGGAGAACAGATCCAGCTGTTCGTAGAACGTCTCTTCCTTTACGCTGTCCGCATCCTTTAGATGATTGGCCACCAGAGTGATTCTTCGGGTCAGCAGCATGGGATCTACAATCCGTTCATATAATCCCATTGTTGTCTCTGTAATCCTGCTGACTGACGCAGTCATTGCATCAAGGTTTCCAGTGCCGTGGGCATGCTTCGGCACGCTTCTGCCATAACGATCTACCGTGATTTCACCATGATAATGATCTGCGATCTCCGGAATCTTCAGGTTGTCAATATCATAGCCAACAGTCAGCACGATCTGATCTGTGACCAGCTTTTTTTCCACCAGATCCATTGCCAGCTGTTCTGCCATTTCCCGGACTACGATCTTGGCCTGCATAAAATCCGTGGCGCAATGCAGTACCTGACCGGAGCTGATACAGTTAGTCTCCGGTCGATAGGATTTGATCAGGTCCATGGTCACCGGCTCATACCCCCAGGCATGATCGATCAAAAGCTCCGCATTGATGCCGAACATCCGGTACAGCAAATCTTCGTTATAGTAATCTCCCGGTCCTCCGATAGAGCATCTGGCCACATCGCCCATGGTAAACATTCCGGCGGCTTCCAGCTTCTTGCGGTATCCGGCGCCGACTCTCCAGAAATCCGTCAGCGGCCTGTGATCCCACAAAAGTTCCCGATAGCTGATCTCATCCAATTCGGCGATCCGGACTCCGTTATCATCCGGTTCCATATGCTTCGCTACAATATCCATGGCAATCTTGCACAGGTACAGATTGGTTCCAATTCCTGCTGTGGCGGTCAGCCCTTTTTTCTCCAGAATCTCTGTTGCAATTCTGGATGCTAGTTCTCTCGCTGTCATACCATAGGTCTTCAGGTATTGTGTCACATCCAGAAACACTTCATCAATAGAATAGACATGAATATCTTCCGGTGCGATATATTTCAAATAAATATTATAGATCTGGGTACTATATTCCAGATATCTCGCCATCCGGGGCGTGGCGGTCACAAAACCAACTTCCAGTTCCGGATGCCTCTGCAATTCATCCGCAAAGGTGCTTTTTCCCAAAAATCTGCCGCCAGGGGACCGCACTTTCCGCATGGCATTTACTTCTCTTACTTTGGAGATCACTTCGAACAGTCTTGCCCGTCCCGGGATTCCATAGGATTTCAGAGAGGGAGATACCGCCAGGCAGATGGTCTTCTGCGTCCGGGAAGCATCCGCCACCACCAGATTCGTATTCAAAGGATCCAGCCCTCTGTCAACGCACTCCACGGAGGCATAAAAAGACTTCAGATCCATGGCAATATAAGTATGGGATTGTGATTCCATTGCTGCCTCCTTTCAAACACTTTCTATAAATGATTATAGCAGAATGCATGTTCGATTACAAAGTAATTTTGTGGAAAAAAAGACTCCCGAACAATGTCGGGAGCCTTGAAATCCTTGATTTATCTGATTTTATGTTTTAGAACTTACCAGCCTTAGCTGCTTCCTCGATGGATACAGCAACAGCTACGGTAGCACCTACCATCGGGTTGTTGCCCATGCCGATCAGACCCATCATCTCAACGTGTGCAGGTACGGAGGAAGAACCAGCGAACTGCGCGTCAGAGTGCATACGGCCCAGAGTATCGGTGAAACCGTAAGAAGCGGGACCTGCAGCCATGTTATCGGGATGCAGAGTACGTCCGGTACCGCCGCCGGAAGCTACGGAGAAGTACTTCTTGCCTGCTTCCAGTCTCTCCTTCTTGTAAGTACCAGCTACGGGATGCTGGAATCTGGTAGGGTTGGTAGAGTTACCGGTGATGGATACGTCTACGTTCTCCTTCCACATGATAGCTACGCCTTCGGGAACGCTGTTAGCGCCGTAGCAGTTAACCTTAGCACGAAGTCCCTCGGAGTAAGCGATTCTCTCTACTTCGGTAACGGTGTTGGTGTAAGGATCATAAGAGGTCTCAACAAAGGTAAATCCGTTGATACGGGAAATAATCTTTGCAGCATCCTTACCAAGACCGTTCAGGATAACACGTAAAGGCTTCTGACGAACTTTGTTAGCCTTCTCTGCGATACCGATAGCACCTTCTGCTGCTGCGAAGGACTCATGTCCCGCCAGGAAACAGAAACAGTCAGTATCCTCTTCCAGCAGCATCTTGCCCAGGTTACCATGGCCAAGACCTACCTTACGGGTATCAGCAACGGAACCGGGGATACAGAATGCCTGTAAACCTTCGCCGATAGCTGCAGCTGCTTCAGATGCCTTTCTGCAGCCTTTCTTGATTGCGATTGCAGCGCCTACAGTGTAAGCCCAGCAAGCATTTTCAAAACAGATGGGCTGGATCTTCTTTACCTGATCGTATACATCCAGGCCTGCATCTTTTGTGATCTTCTCTGCTTCTTCGATAGAGGAGATACCATAGCTGTTCAGTACAGCGTTGATCTTATCAATACGTCTTTCATATGATTCAAATAAAGCCATTTTTTCTGTCCTCCTGTATCTTATTGTTTTCTGGGATCGATGATCTTAACTGCATCGTCTACACGACCATACTGGCCCTTAGCCTTCTCCCATGCAGTGTTGGCATCGTCACCCTTCTTGATGAAGTCGGTCATCTTGCCCAGGTTAACAAACTGGTAACCGATGATCTGATCATCCTTGTCCAGAGCGATACCGGTTACATAACCTTCTGCCATCTCCAGATAACGGGGACCCTTCTTCAGAGTACCGTACATAGTACCAACCTGGCTTCTTAAGCCCTTACCAAGGTCTTCCAGACCTGCGCCTACAGGCAGACCTTCCTCAGAGAATGCACTCTGGGTACGACCATAAACGATCTGTAAGAACAGCTCTCTCATAGCGGTATTGATTGCATCACATACAAGGTCAGTATTTAAAGCTTCCATAACGGTCAGACCGGGCAGGATTTCAGCAGCCATAGCTGCGGAGTGAGTCATACCGGAACATCCAACGGTCTCAACCAGAGCCTCCTGGATGATACCTTCCTTAACGTTCAGGGTCAGTTTACATGCACCCTGCTGAGGTGCACACCAGCCCACACCGTGAGTCAGACCGGAAATATCCTTAACTTCTTTTGCCTGCACCCATTTTGCCTCTTCGGGAATGGGAGCACAACCATGATGTACGCCCTGTGCAACGGGACACATTTCTTCAACTTCTTTTGAATAAATCATGTGAAATCTCCTTTCAATATGTACTTATAATACTATTGATAAAATAATATCATAATGGTCGTGTTCATTCTCTCATATTTCCCCTAAAAAATCTAGGGGTTTTTGACAATTTTTTTCATTAGTTTCCATGAAAAAACACCATATCTTCCTGCAAATGCACGAAAATATGGTGTCAGTTGATTATTGAAAATCAATTATCAATTTTTACCAGCTCTTAATGAAAGTGTCGATATAGTTGTCCAGACACTTTTTGATAACCTCGATGGCTTCTTCTCTGTTGCCTTTTTCATTCACAGCGGTCGTCTTATTCTCCAGTGCCTTATATACCGTGAAGAAATGCTCCATCTCATCCACCACATGTGTGGGCAGTTCGGAAATATCATGGTAGCAGTTGTAGTTCGGATCATTAAACGGAACCGCAATGATCTTCTCGTCATTTTTGCCGTTATCCAGCATGGAAATTACGCCGATGGGATAGGCTCTTACCAGTGTCATGGGCTGTACCGGTTCGGAACACAGTAACAGTACATCCAGCGGATCCCCGTCATCACCGTAGGTTCTGGGAATAAAACCATAGTTTGCGGGATAGTGGGTAGAAGTATGAAGGATACGGTCCAGGATCAGAAGTCCTGTCTCTTTGTCCAGCTCATATTTGTTCTTGCTTCCCTTGGAAATCTCAATGACACAGACAAAATCTGTGGGAGTGACTCTCTGGGTGCTCATGGTGTGCCAAATGCTTCCGTTTACTTCTTTCATAAATTTTTCTCCTCTTCCTCTATAGTTATTTCCGACAGATATCTTTGCATACAGGACAAAATACCCAGCCGGAGAATACGCAGATTATCCGCCTGTGGCGGGTCGCAAATGCTTATCTGCGGATCTGACCGTTTCCATGTATCTTGTATTTATAGGAAGTCAGCTCCTTCAGGCCCATGGGGCCTCTGGCATGCAGCTTCTGGGTGCTGATACCGATTTCTGCGCCAAATCCAAACTCGAAACCGTCTGTAAATCTTGTGGAGGCATTGACATAAACACAGGCTGCATCCACTTCATTTAAAAATTTCTCTGCAGTCTCCGTATTTTCCGTCACGATACATTCGGAATGCTTCGTATTGTAACGGTTGATATGGGCAATGGCCTCTTCCACGCTGTCCACAGTCTTGACAGACAGAATATAATCCAGATACTCCGTACCGTAATCTTCTTCTGTAGCGGGAATGCAGTCCGGCAGGATCTCCCGGGTGCTTTCGTCTCCCCGCAGTTCTACGTTCTTCGTCTTCAGGGCTTCCGCCATCTTCGGAAGGAACTTATCCCGGACGGCACGATGCACCACCAGAGACTCACAGGCATTGCAGACACCGATCCGCTGGGTCTTGGCATTCATCAGTATTTTTACCGCCATATCCACATCCGCATCCTTGTCCACATAGACGTGGCAGTTGCCGGTTCCGGTCTCTATGACGGGGATCGTGCTGTTCTCCACCACGCTGCGGATCAGTCCCGCACCGCCTCTTGGGATCAGCACATCCACATATTCCTTCATCTTCATAAACTGCGCAGTGACCGCACGATCCGTATCTTCGATCAGCTGTACGGCAGTCCTGGGCATACTGCAGGCTTCCAGTGCATCCTGTAATACTTTGACAATAGCGATATTGGAATGAATGGCATCACTGCCTCCCTTTAAGATCACTGCATTTCCCGTCTTAAAGCACAATCCGAAGGCATCCGCCGTCACGTTGGGACGAGCCTCATAGATAATGCCGATAACCCCTAACGGTACTCTGACTTTATCGATTTTCAGTCCGTTGGGACGTTCGAAATGTTCCATGGTCTCACCGATGCAATCCGGAAGAGCCGCAATCTGCCGAAGGCCCTCTGCAATCTGTGCGATTCTCTCTCCGGTAAGCTTCAGACGATCCAGCAGTCCCGGATTCATTCCGTTGTTTTTCCCGTTTTCCAGATCCAGTACGTTGGCTGCAAGGATCTCTTCCTGTCTTTCACACAGATCATTTGCCGCTGTCTGCAGCGCCTTGTTTTTCTCTTCTGTAGTAAGCTTCTGCAATACATATTTGGCATCGCAGGCATTTTTTCCCAGTTCTAAAAGTTCCGACATTCCTTCCCCGCCTTTCCAAAACCAAAGATTTATACCAAAATCACCTGATAGGGCTTTACATCTGTCTCTTCCACAGGAACACTTTCGACCTGCTGGCAGCGGAACCCGACAGCAATACTGCGAAGTCTTAAGGCTTCCCTGTCTGCCAGATAGCGGTCATAAAATCCGCCGCCGTATCCCATCCGGTTGCCCAGGGGATCAAATACACTTCCCGGCATCAGAAGCAGACAGTTTGCTGCCTCTTCGGGAGCATATTCATAGCTCTCCGTATTGCCTTCCGGCTCCGGGATTCCCTTATAGCCCTCTTTCAATTCCGCCAGGGATTGAATCCGGTAAAAACGCATTTCCTGACCTTCCACCTTCGGAACATAGACACGTTTGCCATCCTGCAGGGCATTCTCCAGAATCTCTGTCGTGCAGATTTCACTTCCGTAGCTGACAAAGCCCAGAATCGTATCCGAGAGGTAATACCACTGGTGTCCCAGAATCCGCTCGGTAATGAGAAGATTCCCTCTCTCCCGTTCCGGCTCCGTCAGTGCCGCCCTGCGGGCCAGCACTTCCCTGCGCAGTTTCTTTTTCACTTCTCTGCGTTCTTCAGTGCTCATTTCTTCTTTTTATAGGACGGCTTTAATTTTTCAATGGTGCCGTCCGGCCTTTCGATTTCGATGCTGTCCAGCTGCGCCTTCATATTGCGCTTGATGCTGTCCACGTATTCCTGTCTGAGAATGGACTGTTCCAGCTTTTCTTCGTCGGTCAGTCCCTCGCTCTGAGATTTATGATAAAGCTCATTGATGCGCTTTATTCTTTCATCCATATTCATAATGTATTCCTCTTTTCGTTGACGTATCATCACTGATTTTTGTGCAGATTCTGTACAAATTCCGGCAGATCAAAGCTTTCATCCTTATGTGCCACGAATAAAGTACCTTCGTTTTCACCGGATAACAGACGATGAAGTACTCCGATGTCCTTGCTGTTGGCAATGATCATATCCACATCCGAACTGGTGGCAATCTTCGCCGCGATCATTTTGGTATTCATGCCGCCGGTCCCCACATTGCTGCCGGTACTGGCCTTTCCCATATGCATGAATTCCTCCGTGAGTTCATCCACCTGTTCGATAAATTCCGCATTGGGATTCTGCCTGGGATCATCGGTGTAGAGGCCATCGATATCTGACAACAGGATCAGCAGATCTGCATCGATCAGTGCTGCCACAATAGCCGACAGGGTATCGTTGTCACCGATCTCAATCTCGTAGGTCGCTACCGTATCATTTTCATTGACAACGGGAATTGCTCCCATTTTCAATAGCTGGGTGAAGGTATTATGGGCATTGTAGCGGTTCAGATTGTCCACGATGGTATTTTTCGTCATCAGGATCTGTGCTGCCACCTGATTGTACTCCGCAAAAAGCTTCTGGTAGGTCATCATCAGTCTTGCCTGGCCGATGGCGGAACAGGCCTGCTTGATCGCCATGGATTCTGCCTGAGTCTGCCCCTCCGTAGTCTTTAAATGCACTGCCTGTTTTCCGGCGGCGATAGCACCGGAAGTCACAAGTACGACTTCTTTCCCCTGATTGCTGATATCGCAAAGCTCTCTTACCAGCTTTTCCAGACGAGTATAATCCAGGTCTCCCGTCTCGGCATGCTGTAAGGAGGAAGAACCAATCTTAACGACGATTCTTTTCTTATCCTTGATTTGTTCCCTTATGTTATTCACGTGATTGCCTTTCTAAGTCCATATTATGATGCCAGGGTCAAAAGGTCTAAGCCCACATGAGCTTGCTCATAGGTGGGTAAAAGACCTTTTGACCCGCCCCGATATGAGCATAAAAGTGGGATGATAATCCCACGATATGCGAATATTGGGTGGATTGTGGGAGTGCGTAGCACGGAGCAATCCGTAGGCATCAAAGTCGGGGGCTTTTGACCCCGACATCATATTATTAGGTTAATATATTCAGCGCCTCCCCCGAAAAACCGATCTGCAGGATGCAATCTCTGAATATTTGAATCATATAACATTTTCTGCCATACGTCAACGCTGTAGCGGAGCAAACTGTGAAGCGATCTGTTCTGCTACGCGGATACCGTCCATGGCGGCGGAAGTGATTCCTCCGGCATATCCGGCCCCCTCTCCACAGGGATAGCAACCCCGGATGGCAGACTGTAACTCTTCATCCCGTTCGATCCGCACCGGGGAAGATGTCCTGCTTTCCACACCGGTCAGGATCGTTCCCGGAGAGGCAAAGCCGTGGATCTGTCTGTCAAAGCTGTCCATCCCCTCCACGAAGGCCCGGTTACACTCTGCCGGAAGAATTCCGGTAAGATCCGCCCATTCATAAGCACCTTTACACTGTGGTTCCAATGCTTCCGGGCCACTTCTTTGTACTCCGTCCGTTTCCGCAGGATGCTCTCCGGTGACTTTCTCCCTGAAATCTCCGTACCGCTGTACCGGCAGTTTCCCATCGCATAATTCATAAGCTCTCTGTTCCAGTCCCCGCTGGAATTCGATTCCTGCCAGTGGATGATCGGAACCGTAATCCGCAGGAGTCACCGCAACGATAATGGCGCTGTTGGCATTTTTCCCGTCACGGCCGCTGTAGCTCATACCGTTCACCGCCAGTCTTCCCGGCTCGGAAGATGCGTTGACCACATAGCCGCCCGGACACATACAGAAAGAATACACTCCTCTGCCGGTGCTTGTCTTAGCCGTCACCTTATAAGCCGCTGCACCCAGACCTTTTACCGACTCAGCGCCATACTGGCTCATATTGATCAGGCTCTGGGGATGCTCCACACGGAATCCCACTGCAAAAGGTTTCGCCGACATGGGAAACTGCTTCCGGTACAGCATGGAAAAGGTATCTCGGGCACTGTGCCCCGGTGCCAGTACCACCTGCTCACAGGGGAGCACTTCCGTGTCATTCACCTTTACTCCTGTGACCTGCCCGTTCTCAGTAAGGATCTCCGTCATCTGACTATGAAATCGGACTTCCCCACCCATACGCAATATTTCTTCCCGCATGCTTTTTACCACTTTGCTCAGAACATCCGTACCAATATGGGGCTTGGCCTGATAAAGAATTGCCGGATCAGCACCGTGCTTTACGAAAGTTTTCAATACTTCCGTATTTCTGCCGTATTTGTCCTTTACCAAAGTATTCAGTTTACCATCCGAAAAAGTTCCTGCACCGCCTTCTCCAAACTGCACATTGGAATCCGGCTTTAATCTGCCCGTCTGCCAGAAAGCTTCTACATCCGCCTGTCTGGCATCCACGTCTGCCCCCCGTTCCAGAATGACAGGTGCATAGCCGTGCTGTGCCAGATAATATCCGCAAAAAAGTCCAGCAGGCCCCATTCCGATGATCACAGTGGGATGCTTCTGCTGCGTTGAGCCTTCTGCCGGAAAAAGATATTCTGTTTTTTCGGTCAGCAGAACATTGGCTTTTCCAAGTCTGCGGCAGGCATCCTTATATACTTTTTCTTCCTTTTTCACCGTTACATTCACACTGTAACTGTAAAAAAGTGCCGGCTTTTTTCTGGCATCCAGAGACTGCCTTACGATCTGCAGTTCGAGGATATCCGCCGCCGGGATCCGTAAGTACTGTGCCGTCTTATGTATAAGCTGCTCCCGGGTATGATCTACCGGAAGCTTCAGCTGATTTAATCTGATCATTTTCATCCTCATATCTTTCAATGACCTGCCGCCTTTCCGGAGCTTTTGCACCTTACGCAGGCATACGTCACGTGTAAAAAATTATTTTATGCTAACGCAGCGTGGTATCCCGCCAGATAACCACTGCTCCAGGCCCATTGGAGATTATAGCCCCCGCATCGGCCATCCACGTCCAGGATCTCCCCCGCAAAATAGACCCCGGGGCAGATCTTTGATTCCATAGTAGGCTTTACTTCCCTTATATCCACGCCTCCGGCGGATACCTGTGCATTTTCGTAAGGATTGCTCTCTGTGATATGCAGTTTCAGGTTACGGCAGAGATTATAATAAGCATGAATCTTTTCCTCCGGGATTTCCTTCATGGGAGTAGCCAGACGAATCCCTGCCATTTTTAGCAGCGCAGCGGTCAGTTTTTTATGTAACATTCCGGTAAAGAATTCCTCTGCTGTCCGGTCTCCCTGTAAAAGTTTCCGCCCTGCCTGTAATTCTTCATAGCTTTCCTGTGTCAGATCCGGCAAAAAGTCAATCTGTGCTGTCACGTTCCGCCTGTCCCGGAGCAGATAGTTCACCCTGCGGCTGAGCTGGAAAATGGGAATGCCTGAGATGCCGTAATCCGTCAGCTGTAGTTCTCCCCGTTCCCGGCATATTTCCCCGCCGTCACAGAAGACCCGGATCTCACTGTCCGCCCGGACACCGGCAATCCCCTTTAGCAGGTCGGTCTCCTGACAGCGCAGCTGCACCAGTGCGGGCACTGAAGGAATGCAGGTGTGTCCCATTTTTTTTGCAATTTTAAATCCACTGCCGTCCGATCCGGTAGCCGGTGCGGCTTTTCCACCACAGGTCACAATCACCGCATCGAACTGCCATGTCTTTTCTCCGTCACTGACCTGCAGCTTTCCGGAGGCCAGCCTTTCGACCTTTGTGATCTTGCACTGATACTGTATCTCCACACCGAGTGCCTGTAATTCATAACGCAGCACGTCCAGCACCGCAGCCGCCTGCTCACACACGGGATATAGATAGCCGTTTTTCTCCTTTACCATCAGACCGATACTTTGGAAAAAGTGTATCGTATCCTCCGTATCAAAATGTTCCAGCACATCCCGGATCCATTCCAAATCTCCGCCGTGATAACACTCCACGGAAAGCGCACGATTTCCCAGATTGCATTTCCCGTTTCCTGTCTGCAATATTTTCTTTCCCACACGGTCATTACGCTCCAGGATCGTCACCTGTGCACCTTCTTTTGCCGCGGTTATTGCTGCCATCATTCCGGCAGCACCGCCGCCGATCACACCGATCTGTTTTTTCATCTGCATCACCTTTATTCAGAATTCTAGGACGAATACGTCTCCAGAAAATCATACAATGTTTCTTCATCCGGAACAAACAGCATGTCCATGATCTGGAGCTGTATCTGTTCCGGCAATTCTTCCAGCGAGATTCCGGTATTGATATATACCGTGGATCTGTCTTCCAGATAGACCACCACTTCATTGTCCGACACCGCCAGATAAAAACTTGCGCTGGGCTGAACATAACGGTAATCCATACGGACCATTACTTTTTCCCGGGAAAAAGACAATACCTCCAACCCCACAAAGCCCCGCTCGATCTCCGACAATGGCGGATGGGCCGCATAGAGTTCCATGGTCTCCAGAAAATTTTCCCTGTTCATCCCAATATATTTATGTGGGATCTTCCATGAGGTCTCCACTGTGGTACCCCGTACAATATCTGCCTCTTCCAACACATATTCGGTATCCGCACAAAGTGTCTCCCCGGAGGCTGCCGCCTCCACACTGGGTGCCGCCTCATAAGGATCTGTGTCTGCCGCAGTCTCCTCTTCCGTGAGCGGCAGGGCAAGTCGGTTCTCATTCAGATCCTGCCATTGTCCGGGATAGAAAAAATGAATGCCCCAGACACCAAGAAAGATTCCAAGAATTAAAAACACAACCGGAATCACAAAAAAGTAACTGATACGTTTTACAAATTTCATACTGCCTCACATCCATGATGTTTCTATTGACTCTTTGTATCAGTATCAGTTATTTTATCGAAAATATACATCCGTAAAACAGTTTTAGAGCAGCCGGAGCGTTTTTCCGAAAGCACGCAGCACTTTACCGCCGGGAACATAATTCAGATCCTGTCCACGGAAACTGCGTAACATCAAAAGCAAAAACCAGTAGACCGCACCGGTGATCACCAGTTCCAGCAGCACCGTTACCATCGCCCCCAGATGGGGCAGGCAGATCTTCTCCAGCCCAAAAGCCAGCAATCCGCAGGCACAGCAGCTTCCGGCGGGAATTGCCAGTGTCCGCAACAGATCCGGCCAGGTCTTCATTCGAAGGCAGGCAAGTATGCCGAGAACAATTCCTCCCGCTGCCATCCCCAGAACAAGGCTTAAAGATAATGCCGTTGTTGTATTTCCCGTATTCAGAAGAATCAGCAATATCACGATGCTCACGATATCCAGAATGCCGTATCCTGCCAGGAGCAGATGCTTTTCCCCCCGAAGTTCCAGTATCTCCGAAAAATAAAACAAAAGCAGAAGCCACAGAATCAGCGAAGATCCCGTAGTGAACAAACCGGTAAGTGCCATTTCCGCAGATTTATCCAAAGCCTGTGACAGTGGTGTTGCCAGTACCGCGATCCATGCCGTGAAAAAGAATCCGTGTACCACCGTCCCCTGTACTCCTGCCTGAAATGCAGTTCTGGCATATCTTTCTTCTTTTTTGCGGATATGGCTGCCGGTTCTGGCCACCCCCGGCAGAATTCCCGCACTTAAAATTGCTGCGGGCATCAGGATCGTGATCAGATATCTGCCGACGAAAATACCATACGCAGAAACGGATGCATAAATATCCGCCGATCTTTTCTGGAAGAAAAGCAGGCCAATCCACAAAGGCAGTAATAAAAACATGTCTCTGAGAATATCCCCACCCATAGGAATCAGTAATGTACGCAGCTGCGAGGAGAAAGAGTCCGTTCCCTTCATACCGCTTTCCGCTTCTCTTCTGCCTGCCATGCTGCCACGGTAGATCACAAAGACAAATAGCAGTACCAACACCTCCGAAAGCAGCATTCCCACTGCGATACCCATGGCTCCGTACATGGATGTAAAGTCTGTCCTTTTTAATAAAAGACTTACTTTCTCCCCGTAGTTCCGGAAAATCCCCAGGAACACCAGACCCAGGCCCAGGAAAAATACCTGCCGCAGCACCGAAGATACCGCAGATGGCATTTCCGAACCTTCACTCTGAAAATATCCTAAAAATACCGACTGGATACAACGAAGAAAAAGTGCCGGGCTTAAGATCCACAGGATCATGCTTCCGTAAGGCACCAGAAAGACCTTTTCCAAAAGGATCCAGCCCAGACTCATGCACAAAACAGTCCCAAGAAGTCCCTCTGCGATCTGGAACAGCATCATGTTCTTACGCATTCTGGAGACATTCCGATACTGCCCCCTGGCATTTCTGCCCCGAAGCATTCTGCCCATTCTGTCCGGCAGATTTTTCCCGGTAAGCACCCAGAACAGGGCAAATACCAGAACAGCCGCTGCCAGATATCCCAGGCCGTTATCTCCGATGCTTTTCCCGAACACCCAGATATTGATACAGGCAAGGACATAGGAAAAACTCTGTATTTGTCTTCTTTTTACTTCCACCTGATTCATGTAAGCTACCTTTACGTGTATGACACGCCCTTTTTAATCTCTTGTAATTCCAAGGGATGCGAGAACCTGCTCCTGCTTTGCCTCCATTACCTTTGCCTCATCTTCTTCCATATGGTCATAGCCACACAGATGAAGCATACTGTGAGCGACCAGAAATGCGAACTCTCTCTTCTGGCTGTGTCCATAGCTTTCCGCCTGCTCTTTGACCCGGTCCACAGAAATAATGATATCCCCGAGGATCAGTTCTCCTGTATCCGGATCAAAATAATCTGCCTCTCTGTCCTCAGAGATCTCAAAATCCCCAGGCTCATCGAAATCCAGATTGGGGAAGGACAATACATCAGTCTCCCGGTCAATCTTCCGGTATTCCTTATTGTAAGCATGAATACCGTCATTGTCTGTCAACAGTACATTTAACTGGATCTCATAGGGACATCCCTCCATATCCAGAACCGCCGTGGCTACCTGCTCCACGGTCTCCTCTATGGGGAAACTGTTTTCCCCATTTGAAAATGTCTCATCGGTTTCATTTTCAACGTAAAAAGTCATAATTGCCTCCTAACTCAACAAATATCAATGGTTTTTGATTTTTATGTACCAATTTGTACCAATTATTATAATTAACCTAATAATAACATTTGCTCAATAGCTTTAATTTCTTTTTGCTTTTGATCTTCCATAACATGCACGTATAGATTCATTGTGATGCTGATATTGGAATGACCGAGTATTTTTTGAAGCGTTTTAGGCTGCATACCTGCTTCGATACACCGAGTGGCAAAGGTATGCCTAAGAATATGCAAAGAAATTCGGGGCAGATTATATTTTTTACACAATCTTTTGAGGATTACATCATAAGATTGATTTAAAATAGGCGTACCTTTTTTGCTTAAGAAAACAAAATCATGAAAGCGAATGTCTGTATTATATTTTTTATTTATTATTTTTTGTTTTTGCAATATGGAAACGGCTTCTTGCGTAAGTGGTATGGTTCTTTTTCCGTCATCAGTTTTGGGGTCACCAAAATCCCATTCTCCAGGATGAGCCCTATAATGAGCTGTACGACGAACGTTTAGAATATTATTTTTGAAATCAACGTCTGACCATTGGAGTGCGATTAGTTCTCCGGCTCTTATTCCTGTTTGTAGAATGAAACGATATTGATTCGCATAGTTTGTTTCATTAACAATTTCCAATAATCTCTTTTGTTCATCGAGTGTTAAAGCATTTCTTGGATCTGATGAAATTCCAACATTGCTTTTGACTTTTTTGGTGCATGGATTTTTAAGAATCAATTCATTATCAACGGCACTTTCCAGCATGAGTTTTAATACAGATTTTGTTTTTAGGATGGATGATGATTTATAACCATTATCCCCCATTGCGTTTAATACTTTTTGACAATCAAAAGCCGAAATATCATGTATTTGTTTTTCACCAATATAAGGCTTTATGTATTGAATATACGTAATCTCATAAGAAGCGAATGTTGTGCTTCGAATAGTTTTTTTGGTTATTGTTATCCATTCCTGATACCATTCGTCCAATGTGATTTCACAATTAGTATTTTTCAGCCGATGTTTGTCTTCATATATTGAATCTGCTACCCATTTTTTGCATTCCTGTAATTTTGCAAATATTTTTTGTTTCCGCCCGTTGTGTCCTGTAAAACGACCTACATAGTAACCGTCTTTACGTTGCGATATACCTGTTCCTAATTCTTTCCCCTTTAAATCTTTTCCCATGTGCCGTTACACTCCTTTCCTATACACAGGAAAAGCCTTATGCGATTTTGATGATAGCACATAAGGCTTCGAAAGTCTATAATTCTATATTTTCAGAAATAAATTTCTCGAACTCCTTTCGTTTAATAAGTCGTTTTTTCCCAATGTAAATAACCCAGTTACAGCGAGGGTTATTTGAGAGCTCTCTCAATTTATTAATTCCAATATTGCTATATCCGGCAGCTTCTTCAAGCGTAAGAGTTATTTTTTCCCATATGGGTATTTCTTTTGGCATATTGCGTCCTCCTTAAAACAGCGTTGTTTAATATTAATATGATAGAAATTAACAATTCTGTTACATTTTATAAAAAAGCTGACCCTCAAGGATCAGCCTTCAATTTTTGTATAATGTCTGTGAAAATCATCTGTTTGATACCAATACTCATCACCGGTTTCAGTAAAACAATATTCGGTGATATAAATTTTGCCGTCTATCTCCCGTTGACGTTCTTTACACAGGCATCTCCACCATTCACAAAAATAATATGGCTCATCTGCTGCATATTTTTCAAGCGGAACGCTTTTTTTATCGCAAAGATCTGAAAGAAAATAAGGACCGGCTTTTCCGGCATAAAATACAGGTTCTTTTTCTTCGTCGTTCCATATCGCCAGTGTTAAAAGAATATCTTTTTTATTATTCACAAGAATGGCAGGAATCCAGATATCCAATGATGTTATAGTTTTCATAGACAAATCTCCTTAATGTCTAAATTCATAAGGAACAGCATGCTCCTTAAGAAATTTTTTAACAATCGTTTTGCCGACGATCCACTTGGAAACATCCCCCAGTGCATAAGGCCCGCAGCCGGTTTCTTCCGGAAATTCAGGATCGAAGTTCTGAATCCCATAATAATTAATCAAATCAACGCAATAACTCATGCGTTCCGATTCCGATTCGGGCATATATTCCTTGGGGAATCCAGCAAAATCATTAACTTCCTTCCGTGTGTCCTCTTCCAGCCACGTATCGAGAGCAATGTAACAATTAGCTACGATACAGGGGATTTTATATTTTCCTTCGTAGTCGTAGACTGGTGTTGTCAGACTAATTACATTATATGCTCCATGATGTTCATCGGGTTTTATGAGACATCCGCCGTATTCTAGGAAGTTAACGTCTCCTAAATTCACCCATGCTGTTTCTTTATCTTTCATATCATTTCCTCCACTTTTCTTTGACTTGTGCTATTAATATGAAAGAAAAGCAATAAGAAAAGGCAGCCTGTGCTGCCTGTTTCTTAAGTTAATTCTTCATAAGTATCAGCAAATTGCACAATAACAACCGCAGTTACTGAAGAATATGCTTTCTTCCACTCCTCTCCGAATGTTTCTTTGCATAGAGTCTCAAACAACTCGGAGAGCTCGTTTTTGTCATACGCTTTGATATCGAACTCAGTTTCATCATAGTCTGCCGTCTCTGGATTTTGAAACGTAATCTGAGCCGACATCCAACGGCAGGTACCCGGAACATCGCATTCCGTGCACCAACCTTTTTCTTTGATGTATCCTTTTATTGTCATCTTAAGCTACCTCCGCAAGCAGAACAAGGTCGCCGTTAATATTGTCAACGGCTACAGACTTCACAACGGTTTCCATAGTCATCTGTTCTTCCAGCTCTTCATCAATATGTCTTGCCGGATAACAACGGATCGGCATATTTCCGTCGATTTCCTTGAGCAATTCCAGAAAATCTTCGCTGGAGGTTTCGGAACCGCCGCCGTAGGACTCTTCGGATTCCACATACAGAGCATCGAACTCGCCGTCGTCAATATCAGTTACGGCATATAAGGAATCACCGTTATTGAATCCAACGAATACCTGATACCCTTCGGAAGCTTCATTTTCGATAATATCAACTAATTCTGCGACGTTTTCTACGTCGTGTTTGTTTTCGTATCTCATTTCGTTTCTCCTTTTTATGCTATTTTGATGCTGTCCAAATATTTTGTTATTAACGCATCGTTGTGATTTTGTTTTAATTTTTGATATATGTCCGTAACATCGCAGGCGGCATAATCTGTTATAATGTTGGGATCTTTTGAGAAATCCTCTATTTTCCAGATACGCTTGCCATCAGTAACAAGGGAAATAATCTCTCCTCTGTCACTGATTTCGTCGTATGCAATAAACGACGTCCTATCTCTGCCACGGTACATATAACCTACAATTCGTATCATGTCTACCTCCTATGCTGAAAACTCTACGAGGTAGGTCAACAACATTGCCGCTTCATTGTAAAAAATGATTTCATCATTTCTTAAATAATTTCCGGCATGCGCGTGAACGCAGTTGAAGTTGCCGATCGATTTCTCGGAATAATTCGAAGGGGAGGTTACATTGAGTGGATTTCCGTAGGCTGTCGCATACAGACCCATAAATCTTGTGCTGCTGCTCATTTCTCTTGTCCAGAATCCGCCGCTTGTGTATCCCCAGCTCTTTTTTGCACTTGAAGCGAAATAAATTCCGTTGCCAAACATCTTGCCGGTGATCGCTGCATTTGGATGAAGCATCAACCCGTTTTCAGCAATACTCAGCCAGTTTTCGTTTCTGGAACCATGCCATAATGATTTGATTTCGGAAATATTCCGGTCTTTTACGTATTGCTTAAACTTCTTCTCCTGTTCTTTGGGGATCACCCGATAAATATTCAGTACTTTCAGGCGGAGATCCGGAGTGAGAAGTTCGAGTACTCTCTCCCTCTTTTCTTTGGAAGCCTCGGTAACAATGATGTTTTTCTTCTGAAAGTTATCAGAAGTATCATTGAACGTATTCTTTCCTGTTGCGACCTGCATAGCCATAACCAGATCTTCCTCACGCTGAATGATTTTTGGAATATCCTCAGAGCTTACAGCAAGCAAGCCATCAACCTTCCATACCTTTCGGGGACAAACTGCAAGCAATTCTTTCAGAACATTATTGAATTCATCGAGTCTCTTTGTAGTATACAGGATATTCAACAAGCGTTTGCTTTCGGTAATCATACCTTCTGTAATTATCAGACTGGCACAAGATTTTTGAATCATTTGTTTTGCATGCCGCAACAACTTCTGATACAAAGCCACCGAAACCGGATTTGAAGACTTTTCTTCCACTGCCGGCTTTTCTTCCGGCTGCGCGGCTTCGTCAATGTAGATGTGGGTTTTATCCTCGTATCCTTTCGCAAGTTTTTCTTCATACTTGATCCAGAACATTCGAAGAGGATATTCGCAGCTCCTTTCACTGAAAAGTTCACCCTTTGCTGCGCCGATGCGTCCGTAGGAAGCAATTACGCTCTCTCCCTGTTTTTCCAACTTATAGAATTTATAGTTATTTTTTTCGCCGTTTACGCAGGTAAGGTATACCGTGGGATATTCGCTGCACTGCGCAGAATCTGGAAAAACGATGTTATTGCTGCTTTCCTGAATCAGAATGGTTCCGGAACGATTTGAAATACCATAGGATGCGTTTCCGTAAGGTGTCTGTATTTTAACTGTACACGGCGGCTGTTCGGAAGCCATCTTCTTTGCGAGCTGCCTGTAAAATCCGTTTTCATCATCAGGAGTTTCAATTTCTTCAGATGCAAATGATGAAATATAATTAATTTTCATGTCTTTTCCTCCATTTTTCTCTTTGATACCGTTATTATGAAAGAAAAGATATATAAAAAATGACAAAAAGAGCCGTCATTGTGACGACTCTTTTTATTCAGGATGATATTCTTCAAGTAACATCCGTGTCTTATAATTACGTAATTTTTTAATGGATCTGCCTTCAATCTGCCGTATACGCTCTCTTGTTACACCAAAATGATTTCCAACTGCTTCCAAAGTCATCGGATATCCATAAAATCCGAAACGCATTTTGAGTACTTCCCGCTCTTTTTCGCTCAGAAAATCCATGCATTTAAACAACAGCTCTTTTAATTCCTTTTGTTCATATTCTTGTTCTATATTTTGGGATTTATCAGCGATGAAATCTCCAAGTGTTCCTCCATCATCTTTTTCGGGATCCAAAGGGATATCTAGTGATCCTACAATGCGGAGCTTATTGTTTTGCTTCTGAATCCTTTACCAGCTGCAACGGTATTGAAGTTTCAGCAGAGATTTCTTTGAGAGTCGGTTCCCTGTGTAATTTTTTTGCCAAATCCAGTTTTGCTTTATATATCTGATACTGTCTTTCCTGGTAATGAACAGGAATTCTAATGGTGTTTCCTTTATCGTGAATGCCACGCATTGCGCTCTGTCTGATCCACCATGTAGCGTAAGTGGAAAATTTATTCCCGAGCGTGTAGTCGAATTCACCGATAGCTTTTATAAGCCCCATATTTCCTTCCTGAATAATATCCATCATATCCATATCGGACGGAATGTGAATGTAATTTTTGATAATGCTGACCACGAGCTTTAAATTACTGTTGATGAGAGCTTCGCGAGCGACTTCATTGCCTTCTGAGAGACGTTTAAATAAAGCTGTTTCCTGTTCTCTGGAAAGAACAGGATATTTACTTATTTCTTTTAAATATGCCGTTAATACACTTGAATCGGAGTTATTCCACTGAATATCATCAGCTTTTTCATCTAATTCTGTATTTTCGTATTCATCTGTTGTATATTTCATATATCCTCACATTATGAAGTGGTTTCTGATTTCATAATTAATATGACAGAAAACACACAATTTGAATTTTTCTGCACAGAAATTAATGCATTGTCAGAAAAATAATGCCACTTGTGACTAATGTAACAAAAATATAAAAAACAATATTTGTTCGTCTTTTTCCAACATACATTTTCCATTTTTTAGGGAACACATAGAATGATTTGTTTTTATCAATGATCCACAAGAATGCAGGTATGCCCTTATATGTACAGGCATCAAGAAATAAATGTCCAAAGACACCAAAAAACAGCCCTCGTGTAAAATGATTGTAATTTGTTGTAAAAAATGCCATAACGATCCAAAATAAAGAGTAGTGTAAAAGACCTCTGTGTCCAAATACGTTATTGATAATTTTGGATATCAATGTCGTAAACGGCGGCAAAATGTTTGAAATAATGGATTCCGTAGAATCTATATCCGGTAGCAGGCTTCCGAGAACAGATCCGCATACAACAAATACCATATCGGCGTTGTTTTGGCATATATTCAATTTATGAAGGTACGCCGAAAAAGCGATACCTGTAATGATTCCGAAACTTAAATGTTGCTTTCCTGTCATACTTTCCTGTCATAATAATGAGATAAATAACATCTGTTACTATTATTATGAAAGAAAGTTTTATAAAACAAAAACGACGCTTTTGTGCGTCGCTTTTGCCTAATAGCAAGAAGGATTCGAAGCTTCCATATAACAGCGATAGCCAATCACACGATAGGTTATGAATCCATCCCGTTACCAACCCGGAATTGCTATCAGTGACCGTTAAATCCAATTTTTAACCATTCCGCCGCATCAAAAGATGCGAAAGCGAAAAGCAGGATTTGAACCTGCCATACAACTGCGTCGCCACTGCACAACGGATGATAAGTCCGCCCCGTTACCAACCAGGAGTTTTCGCTTTGATTCTTTTGGCTACAGATTTTTAAATATTCTTTGTGCGCCCAAAGGGCGATGCGCGCAGCCGGAATCGAACCGATGACACCATGATTAAAAGTCATGTGCTCTACCAACTGAGCTATACACGCAATTCATAAGAAAGGAGGCATTCCCGCCACTATTTCACACCGCATACGATGCTACTTGCTGCTCTCGGGGGCCGCAAATACAGAGCAAGTGGTTATTTGAAAAAAGTAATTATGACAAATGAGCAAAAAGAAATCGATGGGCCCTCAGGGACTCGAACCCTGGACCGTCCGGTTATGAGCCGGATGCTCTAACCAACTGAGCTAAAGGCCCAAAAGCGACTATTAAGCCGCTCTTTGGCGTATTATAACGCCTGCCTGGATTAATGTTATTTTTAGTTATTTACGATATCCTTCAGTGCCTTTCCAGCCTTGAACTTGGGAGCTACGCTTGCTGCAATCTTAACGGTCTTGCCGGTCTGAGGGTTGCGCCCTTCTCTTGCTGCTCTCTTTGTGGTCTCAAAAGTACCGAAGCCTACCAGCTGAACCTTGTCGCCGGCCGCCAGAGATTCACCGACTGTATAAACAAACGCGTCCAGTGCCTTTTCTGCGTCCTTCTTAGTTAATCCTGCCTCTTCAGACATAGCTGCGATTAATTCTGCTTTGTTCATGTTTAATCTCCTTTTGGATTTAAGATATTATGCCTTATGGCAAGTGCCAGAGGGCGGATTCGAACCACCCAGGCTTAATGTCACCCGTCGATGACACTCGTCGCAACCAATTTTCGATACTTGAAGTTCCTATCCGCGTTTCGAAACTCTTTTCTCTAGCGACTCTGGCTTATGTCCGGAAACCGTTTTGTTCCCGGTTCTTTTTCCTTACATTATTATTATGACAGATAATTTTGATAATGGAAATTTCTGCACAGAAATTATTTTTTGTTCGAACATTGCGTATGAAAGATTTTCCATTTAGAACACTTCTGTTCCTTTAATTTCATCCATTGTTTTCAAAAACTGATCCAGTTCTCCTCTTTCATCTAATTCTTCCACTAATTTTTCCGCATACTTATAAGAGTTGGGATAATTCTGCATCAATTCTATATACCGGTTACTGCCGGATTGGACAGTTCCGAGAATGTCTCCAGTCTTTCGAATCTGCAGATCCAGCTTCGAAAGTTCGAAACCGTTATCCGTCTGGCACATAGCAGCTATTCTTTCATTATTTGCATCTTTTGACTGCAGGATACAATAAGGCACATAACTGCCTCTCCGGACACGCCCACGAAGCTGATGCAAGGAAGATAATCCGAATCGTTCCGCATTCTGGATTACAATAACGGTTGCGTTGGGATTATTAACACCAACTTCCACTACTGTTGTTGAGATCAGTATCTGGATTTTGTTATTTTTGAAGTCGTCCAGTACAGCCAGCATTTCCTTTTCGGACATCTTTCCAGTTAAGACTTCGGAATGAAAACCGAAATTATAAAGCAGTCTGTCATAATGATCTTTGGTTTCCATGACTGATAAGCAATCCGCCATGAGTTCACTGTTGGTATTCTCTTCGATCAGTGGGCAGATAACATAGGCTTGTCTTCCTGCTAATAATTCTCTCACAAGAATGCCCGGAATAGCCTGATCCTTCATATACATTGTCTTTACAGGCTTTCTGCCAGTTGGCATGCTTTGAATTGTAAAGAGATCCACGTTTTTGCCATAGATAACAGAGGCCATGGTCCGTGGGATCGGCGTAGCCGACATGGAAACGTATACCGGGTTACAGATTGCTTTTGTGCGCATCTTTTCACGTTTCTCTACTCCGAAACGCTGTTCTTCGTCAATTACAATGAGTCCGAGATTTCGAAAAACAACACTGTCCTCAGTCAGAGAATGAGTTCCGACAACAATATTAATTTCTCCGGAAGCAAGTTTGCTTAAAATAGAGTCTTTTTCCTTTTTCTTAAGCGAGCCATTCAAAAATGCGCAGGCAAGTCCGGTCCCTTCAAGAAGCTTTATCAGCTCATCATAATGCTGTGAAGCAAGCACAACAGTTGGAGCCATGATTGCCGCCTGGTATCCGTTTTCTGCTGCCTGAATAAGCAAAAGAAACGCTGTGATTGTCTTACCACAGGAAACGTCTCCCTGGATCAAAGCATTTACATTTTCTCCTGCCGCCATTTTATTTCCAAGTGTATTTACAACATCATTTTGCCCTTCCGTTAACGTATAAGGAAGTCCGGAGATTATTTTCTGCTGTATATCCTTTTTGGGCATAAGCGGATTGGCTTTACCGGGAATATTTTTATTTCTTCTATTCAGATGACCAGCAAAATACAGCATGTCTTCCAGCATAAAATATTGCATGGCGTATTTTAATGCTTCGGGTGTGACTGGATATCGAATCATCATGCCGGCATTTTTGCTTAACGGAAGATTGTGGGCGCATCTAAAATTATCATCTAAGGGCTCAATTAAATCTTCTTCAAACGCTTCATCTATTGCTTTTAAGTAAGTGCTTGCGGAAATTCCTTTTCTCTGTTTGTATACAGGATTCATTCCCATATACTTTTGCAAATCGGTTGTAAAATACGTAGGGTTCGTGAATTGAAAGCCATATTGCACATCTTTTTGCAAAAGCCCATAAATAAAAAAACTTTGTCCAATGCAACCTTGATACTTCTTTTGTAAATAAGGCTGGTTGAAAAAGATAACCGAAAAAGGCCATTTGCTGTTATAGTCCACCATTTTCATTACACACATCGGCTTTTTTGTTGATGTTTTTGAAGAAATGCTGGTTAAAACACCGATGACGGGTATATCTTTGTCCGCATTGGGGAAATCTACAGAACAAACTTGCCTGCAGTCGTCGTATCTGTTCGGCATCTGACGAATAAGATACTCGGCACATGTAATTTTCGCCTTTTCCAATATTTTGTTTTGAGCGGCTGTCAGGTTGATTTTATGCATAGTTTTTCCTTTCGTAGTTTCCTACCTTTATTATGACAGATTTGTGCGAAAACGGAAATTTCTGCACAGAAAAACTGCGATAGCATTCTACCGCAGTTCCTCTGTCTTATATGTGAACAATAAGCAATACGTTCTTTTATACTTATCACCGATCTGTATCGATAACCAGTCATCTAGCGTTTTGCTATCTGATTTTCCGTTATCGTACATAACTACATATTTTTCTGTCCGGTCCGTATCCCGTTCATTATCGGCCAGCGTATACTCCGTATTCCAGTATGGCTCATGATTGTCTCCCGAAGAAGGATAATTTCTTCCACTGTTCAGCCACCGCTCTATTTCATAATAGTATTTGGTGGCGTATACGGGATCCTGTCGGTATACCGGTTCTTCATGCGTTTCCTCATAATATTCCGTCCTGTATACCGGCGTCTGACTGGAATGTTCCGTAAAAGTACCATTACCATTATCGGAATAAGTATAATTCGTTTCATAATGGTCAATAACCTGTCTGGATTTTGTTTCGGTCACTGTTTTATAATGATCAATAACGGAAATATATCCTTTCAGCTCCGTTTGTTCGGAATATACTCTTCCACCGGGAGGCACGGACCAATCACTTTCTCTGACGGTTCGGTAATCTTCAATGGAAATATTCCGTTCCCAATGAAATCCTGTTACAGTAACTTCGTCCGTATGAGGAAAAAAGAATATCCCTGCGCAGAGTAAAAATATCAGACTCATTATAATGGGTAATGCATTATCAGCAATTCCACCACCAATTAACCGAAATAAATCGAATAATTTATTTTTAAAAGTATATTCTTTCTCTACGTTTTCAGATTTTGATGTGGAACCCCCATTATCTTTTGCAATAATCTTCGGTTTTTCTTCTAATTTTTCTTTAAAATATTTGGAAGATTCTTCATCATCTCCCCAAAGAGCTACATATTCCTCCGGATTATTGCTACTCTTTTCTCTTTTCTGCATCCCGTATTCCAGATTCGCTTCTTCTTTTGGAGATCCACAGGAAGTACAGAATTTATCTGCCCAGTTGTTTAGACTATTGCAATAGCTGCATACCCATTCCTTATGATTTCCATCGCATTCCTCTTTTGAAATACCAGCGCTATGTAATTCTTCCGTTGAAAGAACGTCAGATTCATCGACTTGCGCGGCCTTATAAATCTTATTTTCCTGAACGTGTTGCCCTTTTAAATGATACTTTACATTTTCCGGCTTATGTCTGCCACAATTCGGGCAATTATCCACGAGACCGTCAATATCTTTGCTATCGCAATAAGGACAATCCCAATAACCTCTTACAATTCGTTCTGACATAGATTTCCCTCTCTTTTTAGTATGGGTATGGAAGCCAAAATCCAAAACACCGTGGACACAAAATATATTTAAGAGAATTTTTGTATTTTATAAGAAGCCAATTCATATATCCGTTATCCACGTTGTCATATTCATTATTTTCTATGTACGCTCTAATTTCTCCAATTTTGTCGCGCTCATCTTTGACTCTATTTAAAAGTTGTATCCGGATTTTGCCGCCATTGCGCTTCGTTTCGCATTCTGCTCCACAAAGATCCGTTTTCCGAATATTTAAGAGCTTTAGTATCATTCGCCTTTTATCGAAATCTAGCAAAGATTCTCTGGAAAAAGGATAACAGTTTTTATACACTTCTGTTTCAAACATTATTTACTCCTTATCTTGCTATGTAAATGATACTGTTGATGCACCATCATTTGTTACTGAAATATGCAAAGTTTCCCATTCTTTTGGAATTTCTGCTTCATATTTAAAGTCAATTTTTAAATACTCTTGCAATGGAATATAAACTAATTCATCAACGTCTAATAAAATAAACCATTCCCCATTTTGAGATTCCATAAAAAGTAATTCCGGTTTTTTATCATAGGTTTCTTTTAGCGCAACTGCACTATCTAAAGAATAAGGAATATTTCCATCCTGCATCATTGATACTGGATAAAGAAACGAAACGATAACGGTGGCTATAAATACTAACATTTCTATTTTTTCAATGCATATCCGAATTGTTGTATTTGGAATCATAGACACTAAAAAGTAAGACAATGCAAAAATTACGAATAATATTACTAAATTAGATAAAAATTTCATAGGTGCATTAAAAACTTTATCTGATTTTTGATCCTGTTCTTTATAAAAGTTTTCATCATATGTAACATCCAGTGTCTTCATATTTATCTCCATTCCTGCGCACGTTCTTTTTGCATATTGAATTTGTGTCAACGCCTTCTTTTTCCAATCTGGCCACAGTTCCATTTCCTGTATAACTTTTTGATAAGTTTTTTTATTTAGCCAACTCATTTTATACCCCCAAATCAAAAAAAAGCTGTGGTTTCATAGCAGAATAATTTGCTAAACTAAAATCATCAATGGTAATATCATAAAAATTATGTTTTCCTGGATTTAATAACATACTGGGGTTGCAATTAGTAAATATTTCTGCTCTATCCAGTAATACTTTTGCTTGCTCCAGATGTCTGTCATAAATCTGTTCATTGATTACCATATGGGTAAACTTTCCAGGCGTATATCCGGTATCTCTTGCAACCATCATCAAAAGTGCAGCATACTGAACTTCATTCCAATGTCCTGCCCCGGAAGCTACTAACATATCTCCGGAACGCTGATTCAAAACCATATCCAAATACTGTCCTCGTACAGTAAAGATAGTTTCATATGCGCAAGGCTTCAATCCATCACTTTCTGCCATATCCTGTTCCTGCCACAGGTTCATAATATGATACCGCCCATAAGGATCCTTTTTGATATCTTCCAATACTCTTTTATTTAGTAAATCATAATGTGATACCGTATATCCATATCTTTTACCGATTGTTCCTGGTATATCTTTGGACTCCCATGCATCCCAGACTTTAATACCATACTTTCCCCTAAGCAGAGAAAGATCATTACTCTGATCCTGAAAGATCCACATCATTTCTTTGATTGCACTCTTATATGCGATAGGTCTTAAAGTGCAAATCGGAAATTCCCCCTTTGATAAATCATACTGCCTTAATACATGTGTTACGAAACAAGTATGCGCAGGAGTACCATCCGCATATTTGGGTCTGGGATTAACATCCATAATCCCATTTTCCAAAATATTATTAATATCTCTTACTAAATATTCATCCGCTTTTGTCATAATTTTATCTCCATTTCTTTAATAATTTACATTAATATTTTGATTTACTGACAACTCTGTACAGTCTAAAGACCGGCAGGTTCAGGTACATAACAGCATCACTTAACAATTCTTACAACGGATCCGGTTTCTGATCTTTACGGTCAGGAAGCGGATCTTTTATTTGCAGAACAGTGTTTGTTATAGCTGCTGTACCTTAACCGGAATTTCGCCGCAAACACCCCGATGAGTGTTTTGCGAGGCCAAATCCTGTCGAACCCGTTTAATATTCCTTACATAATTATTATGATAGAAATTTTGTTCTGTGCAGATTTCTGCACAGAAAAACGCATTCATACTCACAGTCTAAAACAGGAGGCTTTCTGCTATGATAGTTGTAAATTGCAAAAAATAAAAAGAAAAATAATACCTATAATAATCCCTATATACCCACGAAAAGGAGTTTTTTCTAATGCACATTCATATGGATATTTTACATTTATATATATTGTATATGGATTGTTTTGTATAAATTCGCTCTGATTTCCTATATATTGTTCCGATAAAGTCACATATTCTTTCCCATGATATTCATATTTGAATTTAGGCTGATGCATGGGCATTCCTCTTAAAAATATTTCTTTATTCCCCAAATAAGTAGCATTTATTGTTATTAAATTTTTTTGTGTAAGAATTATTCTAATTCCCGCGTATGTAGGAAATATTACGAAAGCAACCATATATAAAAAATAAGATATTATATTTATCAATGTCATCTTATACTCACCTTCTAAGTGCTTTGTTTCCTTAATTTTAAATTTACGTTCGCCAGTACTCTTCCGCTACTGGTTCTCAACACATATCCTTTCTGAATCAAAAATGGTTCAATTTTATCCTGAATCGTATCTTCGGATTCTCCAAGCCATGCTGCTATCGTATTAAGTCCTACCGGCTTTGGCGCGGCTGCTTCGAGCAGATTAAGATACTTCTGGTCAGAAAGCGTCAGTCCTTCTTCATTAATACCGATAAGTTCAAATGCATCTTTCAGACTTTTATCCGTTATCTTCCCGTGTACGAGCGAATAGTCTGCGATCTTCTTGGTAAGATTATTGGCAATTCGGGGAGTTTGTCGGGATGCTTTCGCGATTTTTAATGACAGTTCATCGGTTATTTTCAGATCGTATTTTGCTGCAGTATTCTGGATGATTTTTGACAGATCTTCTTCCGTATACGCTTCCAGTTTATAATGGTTCTGGAAACGATCATACAACGGCTTTGTCAGCATTCCTTCTCTGGTCGTAGCACCAATTAGTGTAAAATGTGGCAGATCCATGGTAATGCTTTTCATCTGTTCTGCAGTTCCGATCAGAATATCGACCTTATAATCCTCCATGGCCGAATATAACATCTCTTCTACCTGCCTGGGGAGACGGTGAATTTCGTCGATAAAAAGAATATCCCCTTCTTCCAGCGTTGCCAGTATCGATGCCATGTCGCGAGGCTTTTCGATGACAGGAGCGTTCGTTGTTCTGATTTTTGATCCCGTTTCTGCCGCGATCACATATGCAAGTGAAGTTTTGCCGAGTCCGGGTGGTCCACTCAAAAGGATATGATCCAGTACCTTTCCTCTCTTTTTGGCAGCAGCAATGCTCACAGATAGATTATCTAAAATCTGCTTTTGTCCGATGTATTCGCTGAAATTGCGAGGACGGATAGAAATGTTTTCTTTTTCCTGCTGTTTTACTTCTGGATTGATGTCTGTTTTGATTGTTTTTTTCATCTTTAAAAGCAGGATACCCCGTTCATAGCCTCAGCTTGAGCGAGGAGGAATGCGTCCTGCCTTACCTCCTTCCGTAATTAATCAAGTTTGTTGCCATGGCGTCCCTTCCAGTAATATATGTGATGAACATGAAGGATCGCGTTGTCTTTGATCGCGGAGCGGGCGCAGACTACGTATTTATAGTTATCCCTGTAAAATACCGCCTACCTCTATAGATTCGTATTATCAATACTATTATGACAGATTGGTAGTATTTTGGATTTTTCTGCACAGAAAAAATAAAAGCCGACCAAATAGTCAGCTTTTTGTTGGATGCTCTATCGTAGAGGCTTGCTCCATGACGGCTATCGTAGCCCTTGTATGCAATTACAATAACATGCGCAAGTCTGATATGCAAATTTCTGCAGAGATTAATTAATCCCGTAAGTTCTAATTTCCGCTACTCTTTGAAGCACCTGCTGCTCAATATCTGCTCTTTCTTCCTTCTTAATGCAAGGTAAAACCGTGGGGACATGTTCGATTTCGATTCCATCTGACTTTATGCTCATGAGTGCACTTGCGATATCCATCAGATTTCCATAACCGATGCGCTCACCGAGCTTTTTGACCTCAAGAATTTCTTCTTTTCTACTCATAGCAATTCTCCTTATTCTCTTTCGCCAAGACGACTCAGCAAATCGTTTTTTACATCAACAATTACATCTAATCTAGCTTCCAGTTTAGCATTGTCGTCTGAGTTGTTTTCCTTTAGTAAATCATTAGTGATTCTCGTTATTTCGGTATCAAGTTCATTGATATATTCTGTTACTTTTTCCCTTATATCCGGTTCTGTTTTATAAGGTTTAAGGATTAATGAACCGTCTTTTTCAAGGAATATTTCCATTTTCTTTCCTTCAGAATTATGCTCTCCGAAAATTTTATCTCGATATTCTCTCGGAATTACAATTCTTCCAAGATCATCGATTTCTCTCACAAATGCTACTTTACTCATTTATTTACTCCTCCTAATATATTCGTAGCAGTTTTTCTTAAACAAGTGGCAGGAAAACATAATTTCTTTTCCTTTGTCTTCCGCCGTCACACATAATGCGTATTCTGTTCCAAGGAAACGTATGCCATGTGCCGTAAATTCACAATCCACGCTCTGCTTCCAGACATCGTCCAACGCCTTGTTTTTCAACAGTTTTTCCTCGAAGTATTTAATGCACTCTTCTTCCAAAGCTGCCTGTTTTTCCTGCTTCTGTTCCATATATTGTACGCGAAGCCTTGTTTCCAGACGCGTATTGCTGCAGCTGGCCTTCTTAAAATAACTTCCTCCAATCATATAGATCGCATAATTGAGATTTTCCTGATTTTTACTTACTGAAATCATTCTCATTTTTTAAAATGGGACGCCCGTCAATCCTTAGCTTGGACTGAAAGTAATTCGTCCCGCTTACCTCCTTTCGAAATTAACTATTTTTCTCTTTATTTCTTTTTTAGATATCATTATTATAAAAGAATATTAATTGAAAAATTTCTATTTTAACAAGCCGCGAGCAAGAAATCCCCGACTTCTATAAGTCAGAGTAATTTGTATTATATGTAATCAGTTCTTCTGGCATGCATTCCGATAATGGCTCTTTTGCTCCGGCAACGATAGAATTTGATATGTTCTGATTTTGAGATAGAAACAAAGTTTCCTGGATGGAATTCCATTCTTCTTCGGAAACAAGAACAGCATTGTTATGTTTCCCAGTTATTAATATTGGGGAATGATGATCACTAACTTCCTTGAGCAGAGAGTATATTGTTTTACGCGCATTGGTTACATTGATTGTTTTCATTTTTTGCTCCTCTCATATAATGTTTTGGTATAGCGTTTCGTGCAACTGGTTTGAAATATTCTTCCGTATTCTGAGACATCGGAACTAATTTAGGTATTGGTTTGGGATTGGGGCAGATAACGATCGCATCTTCTGGTATATCGACTGATGTAAGTGCCGCTATTTTTTCTTTCCCGATACAAAGAAGCTTGCCTCCATTCATTTTTCTCCTTCTTTTCTTATTCTGAACAATATTATTATGAAAGATTATAGCTACTGAATTTTTTGCACAAAAACACCAGCATTGCAGCCGGCGTTTTGTTATAACTTAATTAATTTCTTTTCTTTCTTCACTTGATAGTTAAATTTGTGTATTGCTCTAAGCGTGATGCCTCTCCGAGCGACTTGTGTCGATCCGGAGCTTCCCTTTCTTTAGGATCGGGAGTTCCATTGCCCGCTGATACAGTCCAGACTCAGCAGGCTGCTTCCAAGGAAGCAGCTGCCGCATCCGGATCAACAGCGGGCAGGTGCTGGTGCATCGCAGCCACGGACAGGAACTTTTGCCTTTTCCGTGACACCGTTCCCTTACCGTAAGGCTATACGGAACGGATTTTTAATGGCTCATCAGGCCGCAAGAGCCGGATAAGCTGACATAAGGTTTCTTAAATCTGCCAGGATGCACCTTGAAGTTTTCGGTAACTCCGGGCATCCCGGCAGCTTTTTGTATTCCCGGAGAAAATAACGGGCTCCGATGTTATAAGAAGCATTCAGATCGCAATTGTAAATTTTACCAGTCTGGAACCTGCATACGCTGTAGGAACCAAGACCGGCGTCCATGCCTCTCTGTACCCGGCCGGTTCCGTCAAAAGCAAGCATTGAGGTTCCCCAGGCACAGACTCTTGAGATGCGCATTCCGTTCCGGTGGGCATGCAGCTCCACACGATCCTGTATGTTATCCGCACACCAAAGATGCAGGCGTTCTTTCATCCTGCGGCCCACCTTACTTCCTTTGAGGTCAAGATGTTCAAATACTATGCAGTCCACATCGTAGAGGACTGCAGTTTTAATGATCTCCCGGGCAGTGTTAATGGCAAGCAGCTCATTGGCGTGCTTCAGTCTCCTGTAAATGGAATGACTCTTCTTGCCGGCCTGCTGATACATCCGCTTTCTGTTAATGGCATGACGCAGGCGGTCTTCATCACCGACAAGGCGGATCACTCCCCTTGCGTGGACAGAACCTTCTGCTGTCATGACGCACCAGGATGCAGGTGCATTGATACCGAGATCAACAGCAAGTACGGTATAGACGAAAGGATCTTCGTTCTGGATAAGTTTCCGGCTTTCTTCAAAACAGAACCGGATGCGGTAGCGGCCTTTGGATTTCTCCACCACCGGAGACAGCAGTTTCCGGGAAGCTGCCATCTTTGCGATATACCGGGCATCGGATTCACCGATACGGAAGTAATACCATTTCCATTCCTTGCCGCTGTATAACTTCAGTCCGACCGAGCCTTCCGAAAGATTCAATATCCGGTCCTGGTCATAAAAAGTAAGCTCGTAGGCCGTGGGATATCCCACTTTTGGCTCTGAACCTCTTTCAAATACAGACAGTCTCTCCCAGTTTCTGTGGTTGGAAACATAGGAACTTACGATACCAAGTGCATCTGCAACGATGGCACGGCGCATGTAGCTTGGCAGGTACGGAAAGCTTTCGTCAAACCCCTGATACGCGGCAATATTATTCTTTGTGGAGTGGATCAGCAGATCGCCCCTGCGCTTACGCATCAGACAGCTTAATTCTTCCAGTGAGTCCCAATCCGAAAGGAAGGCATTCACACAGAATTTCAATGCATCGAGACAGGCCGTGCGTGTGGCTTTCATAACGGCTTCGTCAACACGCCTGATTCCTACAGCCTGCCCGTCTTTGAAGATATACTGTGATTTGATATCCACGGTATAGCAGGTATTGATTTTCATGGAACGTCCTCCTTTCTGGTTGATAGATATAGTATAACATTAATCCTGGCATGGTGAATTTTCCTGCACAAAAATTAAATTTCAGACAATTCGCGCTATCCCCGAGCGACTTCGTCGATCTGGATTTTGCGCGCGAAAATCATTTATCATCTTTTCCTGGATATCGCTGATTCCGGCGAAAACGAAGAAGAATTTAGTGATTTCCACCAAATGCGCCGTATATAAACACACCACATATTCTCCGGTACTACTGTCCTCTTTTGTCCTGAAAATAAAAATGTCCAGCAGTTTCGCAATTTCTGCGTTTTCTTCTTTCCAGTTTTCGCAGACATGCTGCAACATTCCGATCCAGCGCTTATATTCTGCTTTGTTTCTCCAGCTGATTTTTACATTCTGTATTTTTGGTTCTGATTGTTTTTGCTTCCATTTCTCTCCTACTGCTTTAATGAGTTATATAAAGTGCCATCCGGTCGAATAACCCAGAAAAATCTTCTGATAATTTCGCCTTTATATAATTGATCACTGCATTCCACATTACATTCTTTGGCATTTCTCAATGTGATGCGCGCATAAAATTTATCATTTACGTGAACAATATCATCCTGTTGTAAATCAAACACTTCTACGCTTACTCTTATGGCCTCTTCGATTTCATCGTCAGTTAGGGAAAGACTTCTTTTTCCGTGGCAATATTCCAACTTCTTTCTGATATAAGCAAAATAAGAGCTGGCATCTGTGAAAATATTGCTGTTTTTTGCAGCAATCAGCTCTTCTCTTGAAAGAGGCAGTTTGCAATATCTGGCAACGGCGAGCGTTTTGCTTACAGCAGCATATGGTACATAGTACACAAACATGCAAAATGCAACAATTACCCCTGTCGTGCTGAAGCCGCTTGCAAAATACCACACGATCAGATTTGCATAGTACGAAACGCCTTCGTCTGTTTTAATAGATTCCGGTATTCCCAAAATAACATTTGCAAGAAATCCGATTGCAAAAAAGAAAAGAATCCCAACAGCCGGCACAACAACTTTGTCTATTGCCCATCCATTCGATAAGTACATCTGCTTCCAAAAACTCTTTTTACTTTTACCCATATTCAAACTCCTTTGTCGTTTTTGCTTCTACCATTAATATGAAAGATTTCAGACAAAGGAACTATTTCTGCACAGAAATTATTTTTCAAGACTTCCGTCTTCATTGGTGTATGACTGATACATTTTATAAAAAAGCGAGAGCCGCATTTCTGCGAACTCTCGCTTATAAAGAATCCCCTGCTTAATTGTAGGATATAAAAATATCAAATTCAAATTATAATCATCGAATATTTTCGACAATTATTTTGAAGTACTTCCGAATCCGCCGTTTCTGATCCCATCGCACTCATCATTCATAGTAATGCCAAACGGAACGAAAATGCCCTGGGCGAACGCCTCTCCAGCCTTGATCTGCAGCATTTTTCCTTCATTGGAATCGTTGGTAATCTTAATGTAGATATGCCCCTCATTGTCCGAATAAAAATAGTCTTCATCAATGATTCCTACGGTGTTATTTAACTGCAGGCGGTATTTGAATCCGAGCCCGCTTCTGGGGAAAATCATCAATACCCATCCGGGTTCCATTTTTGCACGGATACCTGTGGGAATTTTCGTCGTCTGTCCAGGGGAAAGCGTGATGTCGAATGGTATAACGAAGTCATATCCTGCGCTGCCCTTTGTTGCTCTTTCCGGCAGCTTCAGCACATGATTGTACATATCTAAGATTTCACTATCACTGAGCGAAGGCTTTGTATCACGGATGCTCTCCATGAACTGTTTCGGCGACACTTTACAAAAATCTGCTACTCTTAACATTATTATTTTCTCCTTTTTATTATGCTTCCGGACGGAGAATGATTGTTCCGTCCTTCTTATATGAAATTTTCATTGAAATCCTACCTGCTTCGGTACAATTTTTTCCAAAAGCTTGTTTCAGTACCTCCATGGGAATAACGATTCTGCCGAAATCGTCGAAATGCCGAACTGTACCGGATTCGATTTCGCCTTGCTCAGACGTCCGCTCTTCTTCCGAAGACATAGGTATCCAATTTACAGCCATTGGTTTTTCGCTCAATTTACACACTTCCATTGCTGCAAGTTGCGCGCCTTCGACATCTTGTTCGGATATAAGATTGTTTTTGGTTCTGTAAATAATACTTACATATCCGTCTCCAGTGTATAAAACAACCAAATATTTATACATTTTGCGCCTCCTGTTTCCAAAGATGAATATGTCCTGTGCTGTCTTCCAGAGTCTCTTTTACCAGGATTACTCTCTGATTTCTGGATCCGGCCCACGGATAATTTACATCCAGCAAGCTCTGAACAAATCTCCCGTCAACAATCACATCTACGTTTTGAACCACTTCGCCACGCTTGCTGTAGGGCTTGTTATTGGAATCAAATAACTGTTCCCATGTGTATCCGGTATATAACCAGATCGTTTTATCAGGGTATTTTTGTTTGATTTCCTCGATCAGTTCGAGAACTCCGTTTATGTTTGCCGGATGTAACGGATCGCCACCGGAAAATGTGATTCCGGAAATATAGTCTTTGTCCAGCTGGTCGAAAATTTCCTTTTTAGCTGTGTCATCGAATTCGAGACCGTCATCGGGATCCCATGTAATCGGATTCTGACAGCCCGGACAATGATGTTCGCATCCGGCAAGCCATAGAACCACTCTCAGACCATCGCCGTTTTTCATGTCGTCTTTCGTGATATCGTGATATCGCATTTATTTTTCCTCCTCGTTTTCTTACGTTTCTATTATTATGATAGAAAATCCACATACAAAAAGAGCGCCTATAAGACGCTCTTCTTAAATGTTATTATTTATTTTTTAACCAATCCTCATATTCCGGATTGCGTCGGATAAAGCCATCAAAATCAGGAACAGTAAAATCCAATTCACTGTATTTTGCCGAATAAATAATTCCCTTACTAATTAATTGGGCTCTCGTAGTCGAAATAGAAGTTACTGCTTTTCCGAGATTTTTTGCTACATTTGCAATGGTGCAGGGGAGGCTTCCGCATGCAACCATAGCAAAAATGAAGTGTTTATCTGTCTCAGAACATCTTTCGTATCTGCTCTTAAAGAATCCTGAATCCAAAACAGAATAATACTGTGTAATCCCTTTTTCAACATCTTTTTCCTCGATAAGTTTTCCCTCAGACAGACTGTAAACTTCTTTGCAAAGCTGCTGAATAAAGAAAGGATACCCTTTTGTGGTTTCATAAATCTTCTTCACGGCATCCTTGCTGTAATTTACACCCAATCGCCTTAGGGGTTCGGTGATAGCTTTCGCTGCATCTTCTTCTGAAAGAGAACCTATTTCGTGATACAGGAATAATCTTTCTGTATATGTTTTTTCTTCTGCGAGCATTTTGTATAATTTTGGAAGACCTGCGCCAACGATCATGATCGGTAAATTCAGTTGATTTGCCCGATGTAATGCAGCAATCAAGGAACTTAGTTCATTTCCTTTCATGTATTGCATTTCGTCAATGAAAAAACAAATTGGTTTATTTGCATCTCTGGCAGCTTCTCCTACAGAAATGAATACATCTGTGAGGCTTTGCGTCAGGTTAGTTGTTTTATACAATTCCTGTTCCTGCATAGATAGAGAAAAAGTGCTGCTTTCCGGTGAGAAAGAAACAGCCAGCGATTTCAAGGCATCAACAGCTTTGGAAATTGTCTGTTTCATTCGCTCTCCGGTGCTGATACTTCTAAGGAATACCTGGCAGCAGGTGATGATCTGCGAAATGAAATCATTCCTGTTTTCGACTTCTATATGTCGGCACTCAATACTTTCCTTTTTTGCCAGTTCTTCCATCTGATTCAGAAGAACAGTCTTGCCTACGCCGCGCAAGCCGGTGTAAATAATAGATTGCACCGGAATTTGCAGACGCAATGCTTGGAAAGTCGTCTCTGCCATATCTAGTTCGTTTTCTCTGCCAGCAAGATACGCAGGGTTTGTTCCAGCGCCAGGCCGGTATGGGTTAATTTTGAAAGATGACATCTCGTACATTCTCCTTTCTATTTGCATTTTCTCATATATATACGGTTATGTCAACAAAATTCCGCTCTTTACCGCTCTTGAAATCCCTATAAGTTCTAATAATATCAGTCCTCAGAGATATAGAGGCTTCCGTCTGCGTTCAGCCTTGGCGTAATTCCTCCAAAACCGGCATATCCACTTTTTTGCCGATAAACAATATATTGTATTTTTGTATCAGGGTCTGTCCAAACAAATATAAATTGGTTCTCGGTTGTCTGAATTTCAGCCTCTTGCGAAAAGGCAACTGAAGGATCTCTTATTACACTATTCAATCCTGACTGAAAACTTTCCGCATTTTTCTGAGCTTCTTCAGAACTGCATCCAGTTAGCAAAATCGCAAATAATAAAACAATTATTGTCACAATCAATTTCTTTTTCAATTTAGCTTCCTCCTTTTTTGAATCAATTTCCTAAGCGTCTCGGCTGCCGCCGCCACTTCTCTATCTGTTCACATTGTCGTATTAAAGCAGATAGTCGCTTCCAAAATCCCTATAAGTTATTTTTCAGTAACACACAAACTTCCGTCGGCGTTAAGTCGCGCAGTCATAACCAGCCTACCTCCATAATTGTAGATTATATATTCTACACCTGTTTCCGGATCAGCCCAGATTTTGTATTCATCTTTTTTCGTAACGAAAGTTTGATGTTTTAATGACTCTCTAATTTCCAAAACCAAATCTTTATTTTTGGAAAACTGATTAGGCATATATATTAAATTGGCGATTATGCCAATTACGCAAATAATGATGGTTAAAATCGCTGCATACGTTCTGAATTTATCCTTTTTCATGGATTTTTCCTTTCTCTATTTTCGACACAAATCTCGTAGCATCTCGGCTGCTGCCGTTACTTCCCGATCCGTCCACTCCGTCGTATTAAAACAGATAGCCGCTTCGACATTACGGAAGTCCCGTTCATCTTTATCGTATCTTCTCAACACTTCTTCTACCTTATCTCCTCTTTTCAGACTTCTCTGCAGTCGGAGATCCTTGTCGGCATCAAGAAGGATTGTTTGATATTTAATTTTACGGGATTCGAGAATCGGTGCAATATCCTTTACACCGAACGGTGTCAGGATAATAAAATCTCCATTTTCGAAAGCAGTTGACCGGGATCCGTAATATACGGTTCCGTTGATAGTCTCATAGCTTTTATATTCCATGTATTTGGATTCAGAGATGTTCCTTAAAAAATCTTTTTCTGAAACGAAATTATAATCCACTCCATCTCTTTCTCCGGGGCGCATAGCTCTTGTTGTGTCAGTTACGATCTGGGTTAATCCTAGCTCTTTCATCTTGCGTGCCAGATAATTCTTACCGGCGGCACTTTTTCCCATAATAATAATTTTCACTTTCTTTCCTCCTAGTTGTCTTCATAATATTTTTCTTTCTTTAACTTTTCTAACTCTGCTTCGGTATCTTCCAGTTCGGCGAGCCTGTCGATCTTGCCACTCATACAACAGCAGGAATACAAAACAGCCGCAAGACCGATGATAACGACAATAAGTAATGCGATAATGATTCTATCCATATATAAGCCTCCTCTTGTCTTTTTATGATATTAATATGACAGATTTAGAAGATATAAAGACAACAAAAAAGAGGGCGAATATAATCCGCTCTCCCTTTTAATCTTGATGCGTCCTGTACGATAATTTTACGCACAGGCTAATTGTCCCGACAGTGCCTCGTCGATTTCCATAATCATCTCCATTTCATACGAAGCGGAAATTTTCAAGTCCTCGAGCATGCGGCATACTGCCGGCGTTTTTTCATAATTTTTATCTGATAAACATTCGCAGCGCCTGTCAATAGCGGCGAGCTGTTTCTCATGATTTTTCATTTCTCGGATCAACCATTCTGGCTGCAGGGAAAATAATCCTTTTAGCATCCCAGTCTCCTTCTTTCAGCAGTATAAGCCACTGCAAAAATAACGACACATACAAGACATACAAATTCACACATATTTTAATCCTCCCATATATAACCACCTCATTTGAGAGGTAGCCAACAGACGTTTGCCATCCTCTCGGATGTAAGTTACTATATATAAGGTCAACCTCATTTCGAATGAGGATAATAAAGAAAAAAATCTATAATATAAAACGGGATTTTTATCTTAACCCCGTAAAAAAGGTCTCCAGATATCTTAATCATCACTATTATGAAAGAAAAATGTATAGGAAAGTTTGCCAAATGAATTGATGTGTGATATTATGAATAGGTCTATAATTCTAAATCGTGAAGGTAGGCATTATGAACAAAAAAGAAAAACTTATGGTTATGTTATCAATATTACTTTTATGCGTTTCTGTTGTTATGGGAATCCACGGATGTGCTCTTCAGAACGAAATTGGCCAAATGGATCAGTATCAGGAATATTTACAGGAACAGATAGAAAAAGAAAAATAGCAGCCCTGACGGCTCTGCACAGTCTAAAGACTGGCAGGTTCCAGGTACATAACAGCATCACTTGACAATTCTTACAACGGATCCGGTTTCTGATCTTTACGGTCAGGAAGCGGATCTTTTATTCGCAGAACAGTGTTTGTTATAGCTGTCGTACCTTAACCGGAATTTCGCCGCAAACACCCCGACGAGTGCTTCACGCGGCCGGATCCTGTCGAACCCGTTTGTATGTTCAACAGTTACATTTATAGCGTTCATAGCTCCGGAGACCGAAGCTAGAGGAATAGTTTGGATTTGCCTTCCAGGGAATCAAAATCATCAATGAATACATTTCCCATTATCGAACAGATACTTCTCCACAGAACGCCATGCGGAAGAGGCAATCTTCTGGGCAGTCAGGGAATCGATGTGCTTCTGATACCGGTGCTGCTGCACGGAGCACACGCATGCAGCTGGTATTCGCTGAGTCCATAGCTTCTGCGGATAGTGGTAAACTCCTGATTGATACGGTTCTTGTCTTTCTTGAGTCCAGAATTTTGTCCGCACTCTCCACTCTCTTTCTTGGAAAGATCATCTTTCCTGCGGGCTGCCAGAAAATGGCTGCCGTTTTTGTATCCTCTATTTTGCGATTTCCTCAAATGTATCCTGCAGTTTTCCGATACTGACATTAATACGCTCGCTGGAAGTCCTCATATCTGCTGCCAGCTTTTTCACTTCCTGTGCTACGACTGCGAATCCTTTTCCAGCCTCTCCAGCTCTTGCTGCTTCAATAGATGCATTCAGGGAAAGGATATTTTGCCGCCTGGAATATCCGCTGATCTGTTTTGTCATTTCTGCGATATCTTCTACGTCTTTTGTAGCTTTTTCAATACCTTCCTCGAGTTTATGGATCAACGAATCATTTTTCGCCTTATTATATGCGCTCCGGACAAAATTGTTAATGACCAGTCCGAGAAGCTCCGCCGATGCGTCGATCTGGTCTTTTGTTCGGACATTTACCTTATGGAGTGCCTGGATATATTTTTCTTCATTGATCCCGAGTTCCCTTGCCGTTGCGCGGAATTTTTCGTCATCCGGTGATTCCGGCAAAACCTGTCCGCCGATGATACTCCCGAGTACTGTCCCGTCGTCGAGCGTAATAGGAATGCCAAAATCAACGAGTCCTGCGTGGCAGTAATAGACACCTTTTCCGGTAGCGTCACAATGTTCACATCTTTTCTTGCCTTCTTCGCAGCCTCTTGTCAGATTGATACAGAAATCCGTGAAATTGTAGCATTCAGAAATATACTTTCCGTCGGCTCCTACGGCGACTGTCGCAAGGCCCGTGCTCATTGCCCAGTTTTTCATTATAATTTCAAACTGTTTCATGTCACAAAAATCCTGAATTTTTATTGTTTCCATCATTTTCTTTCCAAATTCCTTTCTATTGCTTTTAATAAAGATTCTCCGTCTATTTCCATAGTGTTTCTGCTTGCCAGACAGACAAGCGCTTCAAACCACTGTCCCGAGAAAAATCTGTTCAGTTCTTTGATTCTCGGAGACTGGCTGTATATTAGTTTTCCGTAGCGGACAAGCTCCTGTTTATAATCGAAAATCGCTGCCTCAATGATTGCGGAAGCAAGTCTGCAGTACGCTTCGTCGCCTTTATATAGATTGTTTGCCATTCTTTCTTTTGCCTTTCCAATTATACTATTATTATGACAGATTCGGAAGAAATACGCTTTTTCTGCATAGAAAAACCGCCATCGATTTAATTCGATGACGGTTAACCTTATATTAAGTTATTTTTCAGTGTTTCGGAAATCGTTTCTTTCAGATTTTCGATTGATACATCACTCCTGCAATTCGCAATTTTCATCTGTATATTTCTCCCTCTTCGTGAATGTGTTAAAAATTTTTAGAAAATCTTTCTCTCATATCTTTCATTTTCATTGCATATTCTATACCTTTGTTTAGAATTTCAATTTGTTCGTCAATGTTCCCCACGCAGGAATAGGATATTTCTCCGTCCTTTGCTACGATAACCTTATTGCGCAGATCGTATAAATCCTCTTTCTTTTTATACTGGTGATACATGATTATATATTTTGAAAAATTGAATATCTTATTGAGCAATTCCAACGACCACCAGATAGCGGTAAGGATAATTGCGATAAGTCCTATAATAACCAAAATATTGAATAAAATATTTTTGAATATCTCCATTTTGTCTCCTTTGCTAAATTTCAGTTTAGATGTTCATAACACCAGACTTCCATCCTGCTTTTTTAGCCTCTTCTGAAAGAATCTCATTTTCTTCAGCTATAGCCATTTTTCTTTGTTGTTTTTCTAAACAATATATTGATAAAATTTCATCCACCAACTCGTTAATACTACATAACATATCTCCGTCAACCTCTTCGGTTCGTTCTGCATCATTTAAAATATTTTTTATATCTTCTGCACATTCATGCATTTTTCTCATACAAATGCCTCCATAAATCTTAATATTTCAGTTTACTCCAGATGTGCTGTCCAGTGCCGGATATCTACCGGATCAATCACTTCTGAGCATTTAGGACATATAGGATATAACCCTTTTCTGCGATTCTCGTCCATGTCCCGGAATGTTTTATTCCTCCTCATCCGCTTGAATTCCGCATCTGCCATTTCTCCGTATATCTTAGCTTTAGATAGCATTTTCCGCTGTGCATCCTCCACCAGCTCATACCGCCTCGCCAGCGTAAGCAGAGCATCAAAGGCATCTACCGTAGCACCGCAATCCTGACAACTTACGATCCGGTTTACCGTATCAATCTCGTAATGAGGTGGATCGCATTTGCAAAGCTTTTCTCTTCCTCGCTCGATTCTTACCAAATCGAAGGAAATAATCTCATTATCCATAGCATTCCTCCACTAAATCCTAAGAGCATTACCGCAAAATCTACAGTACTTTGCCAATATCACACACTTGGAACCGCCTGTATAATGGCTTTCCACATATTTGTGTACTACTGCTCCGCAATATTTACACGTTATTCTTGCCATAACAGCGTAGCTGTCATTTATTTCTTTCTGTTCATCGTGTGACCACATTTCTCGCTTAACTCCTTTGCTAAATACTAATTTATCGTTCCAATTTCCTCTTCGCTGAAAATTTCTTCTACATCAGCACAATTTATTTCTATTATTTCTCCATTATTTTGCTTTATCGAGAATGTATTTTTGTTTGAGTCTACATCATACAGCGTACCTATAAAACACTTTCCATTTCTCAAAACTTTACACTTTTGTCCAATATAAATTGTATAATTAAAGTCATTATCTGAGCAATAATTAATAAAGCTTTCTCCGCTTGTGAAGAATATATCTACACTTCTGACCATATATTCTGTTTCTCCTTAAATCATTAGTTTAGTTTATTATTAGGTTCTATATTTGGCATACATACTTCTGTATTATCAGCAACATCAAAAATACCGATAACCCAACTATCTCCCTCTATTTTCTTACTTCTTGTCGTAATGCTAATTACATCTACATCATCGTCACAAATTACTGTTATTTTCTTAGACATGTCATTAATCCTCCGCTAAATTGTTATTTATTTTATCGAAATCCAGTCCGCTTTGAAACATGGATGCTACGTCTCGTATTGGAACTTCGTATCTATCTGCTATTTCCGCAATTTTGTCTCGTTCAGATTCCGTAACAGTTTTCCATCTTTTCCACATATCTTATCCTTTTCGTTAAATTCTAATCGATAATCGGTAGCCAATTCACAATTGCTGGCATTTGAATTAAGTCTTCTGTTTTCTGCATATCTTTTTACATTTCTTTGATATCTTCTACAGTTGGTGGAGTATTTTTAAAATTGTATACCGCACTACTTATTCCACTTTCTGTAACAAATATTACTAAATGTTTCATCGTTCATCCTCCTAAATTCTAATTATATTGCCATCTTCGTCAAAAATAATCTCTGCTCTGCAGATTCTCGTACCTTTTACATTGTATCCGCTAAGAGATCTGAAACATGGTTCCTTGTCGAGAGTCTTGATAGCAGTTTGGTTGCCTTTCTGTTTGAAGGTAATTTCAACTCTTGGATTTCCGTTATAAAAAGCTTTGACTCCCTTGTTTACATTTGCGTCGGGAATATATCCTCTGATAAAATTCTCCACTTTTTCATACAAATCATCCCAATTATAATCTTCTATATTTCGCATAATTTTCCTCCATCAAATCCAATTATGAATAAAATACTTTCGTATAGATATTGTGATCCTCTTCCGAAAACAATACCCAGGTCAATTTCAAGTCCGGAAATTTTTCTCCCATGAAATGTGCCGCTCTTTTAGCAATCTGTGCTGCTTCCTCTACCGGGTATTTATAAATGCCGGTGGAAATGGAAGGAAAAGCGATCTTTCTGTAACCGTTTGACGCCGCTACATCGATAGAATTGATGTATGCGAGAAAGAGCAAGATCGGCGCGTTGACGGGATCTTCCGTATATTTCGGTCCTACGGTATGAATAATTCCCTTACAGGAAATATCGTAGGCTCCTGTAATTTTTGCCTCTCCGGTTTCGCATCCATTTAATGTTTTGCATTCTTCGAGAAGTTTCGGACCGGCAGCTTTATGGATAGCACCGTCTACTCCTCCGCCGCCCAGTAAGGTATTATTCGCGGCATTTACGATCACGTCAAACTGATCTGCAACTTTAGTAATATCTCCTATCATAAAATTAATCTTCATTTATTTTCCTCCTGATTTTCTTGATTTTCATTAATATGACGGAAAAAAACCATGGATTTCTAATGCATTAATTCACCAAATATTCCATTTTGCTCCGCATACGATTTCCTTACATTTTCTGCAATGATATCCACAGATATAGGGCCTAAATGCCAGTTATAAAATTCATCTTTGTCAAATTCGTATAACATATCTTTCTTTTTCCTTAATATGAAAGAAAATCAATTATGAAAATTTTGTATAAATGCAGATCCCGCCGCTTTCGTAAACACACGTCCATTTTTCATCATTTTCGAGATAGTGCATAAATGGCGCGTCTTCGTTTACGACGATATAAGAGAAGTTATACTTATCGATAAAATCGCGATAATTTATAAATCCATACTCTACATTGTATATTTCATCATCTATACTTTCTTTTTTATTGATTTCTTTCGTAAAAAGCTCCGGCCTTGCATCGGTATATACTTTGAAACTATACCATTCGAACATTCCGCCGTTATCGAACGAAGTATATACTCTCTCAGTATTCGGATCCGCAATTGATGCGAGATATTTCGCAGCATTTTTAGCAGGTATTTCCTTATTTTTGATCTGTCCGGCTACTTCCGGCAAAATAATGGCGATGCAGCCGAGTAAAACTGCATTTATGATGATCGTTTTCCATAATTCGTATATGTGTTCCTTTCGAAAACGGATCATTTTCGGGAGCATGCTTGCGAACAATGGCAAACAGCCGATTGCCGCCATCCATACATTGCGGACCGCTGTGCAGGACATAAAGATCGTGCCGGCTGCCAGAAATACTTTTGAAAAATCGGAATTTGTGCCATATTCCCGCAAATAAAGTACGAGAAAAACAATCTGTACTATTAAGAGAATTCCCCAGATGCCTAAAATCGCTGGTTTCTGCAGTTCAAGAATGGAATTCATCAATGCTGTTTTCTTGTAGGATTTAACAAGATATAACATTGCATTAACGCCATTCGGGTTCAGAAACCCGCAAAGGAACATAAAGATATCCGCAATAATCAGTCGCTTCCTGTTCACGAGTTCTGTAACAAAGTATTTGAAACTTAAAGCGCAGCCTGGGGCAATATACGGAAGCGTCAATATCAGCAAAAGCGGCCATAAGGCTGCATGGATATTGATCTCAAGAACAGACAGGAAAATCAGAGGAAGCAGATATCTGATTTTCTTCTTGTCTCCATTCCATTTTTCCAGATTTATCAATTCAAACAAAATCAAGGGAATCGTAAATATCGTCGGGCGTGTGGCGGCAAAGGCAGAAAAAACAAACGCTGCCACGGAAATAAGGAATATTTTTATATTAATGTCATTTGTAAATAAAGAAATGTATTGATAGCATAAAAATAAGCTAAAAATACTCATCAAAATAGCCGTAGCGAGAAATCCGATATTTCCAAAATGACTGTATACTTCGTAATTAAATACTGCAGTCAGCCATTGCTGTACAATAATTTCATAGCCGTCATGAATCGTAAACGGATTAATCGTCGGAATTTCTCTGTTTTCCACAATATATCTGCCAGTCGAGATCATCCACCACATATCATTATTGGGATTGAGATTTACTGCACAGAAAATGATCATGATGCCGAGAAAGGCGACAATATAAAAATACAGGTTTTTGGTGATATTTATCTTCTTTTGCATTGTTGCTCCTACTTCAGTTTTGCTTCGGAAATAACGTCCACCAGGATACTTTGATACAGGCTCATTAACTGTTCTTTTTCCTGTACAAGTCGCATTTTTGAAACATCCGGTTTATCGATCAGATTGTATTTGTTGTAGAACTCTTTTAATTCTTGTTCAAATACGATTCCGTAGACATTGCGCATCTTGGCATATATCTTTCGCATGACTACGCCGGCGGGACCCACCTTCATCAGATAGTTTTTGTTTTCTTTCATCATGGCTGTCATCCGGCCGCACCACATTTTAGCTTCTTTATCAGCCTCAGGAACCCCGCTCTTGTCCGGATGGTATTTTTCTCTGTCATATCGAGTCTCTTTTTCTTCTTTTGGCTGATATTTTTCGATCACGGATAAAATATCAGCGATGAGATCCCCTGAAGTATCGAGTACGCATTCTTTAATGAGCGGAAGGATCTTCGGAAAATCTTCCGGATCGCATACCTTATGATATAAATACAGAAGACCTTCTGCACCTACATAAATATCCGGTTTATCTCCTGTCTTGAATTCCTTGAATATTTCCTTACAGATATCTTCGTTTTTCTTTTTCAGAACGCCGATGTAGCCTCTCAGTGTATAATCCGGCATGCCGAAAGCGTCAGCAATTTCAGCAACCGATAAGATCTTTTCGCTATTAAGTGTCATAATAATTCCTCCAATCAAGTATTTTCTACCTTTATTATGACAGAATCAGTGAAAATCGAATTTTTCTGCACAGAAAAATCCCCGATGATCCGGGGATTTTCAAATTTTACACAAATACTAATTTCACCTTAATTGCGTACATGACAACTTGTATCCTATCTGCCACAAGAATTTTCGGATAGATGTTGGATAGATGTTTTTTGATCGTTCGCATAGATAAATGCAATTCTGCAGCAATTTCCTTGTTGCTTATTCCATTACATAAACAAACGAGAACTTCTTTTTCTCTGTCGAAAAGACACGCAATGCTATATTTGCCGCAATCAGGAATTTTGCGCATATTTTCTAACTTTGCATTTATTTTTCTACTTCTTTTCTCTGATTTTTCCAATGATCTGTTTTTTTTGTATCGGTCCAATCGTTCTGCTGTCGGTGCTTGCGTTCCGGTTATCTCCCATCACGAAATATTCGTTATCCTTCAGCGTAATGGTATCGGCCGCTAATCCGCGCATATCCTGTGTGATCGCTTCTTTCGCAAACGGATCTTCTATGACTTTTCCGTTGATTAGAACTTTTCCGTTTTCATCTATACGAATCGTTTCTCCAGGAAGGGCTATAATTCTCTTGATAAGATCCATCGACGGCATATGAACGGCGACGACGTCATAGCGCTGCGGTTCCGACGTCAGATAAACTACTGAATTGATCTTCAAAACATCTCCGTTATGGTAATTTGGTTCCATGGAATTTCCGTCTACGATTAGTTTTCTGGAAAATAGCGATACAATAAGATAAATTCCGAAAGCCGCTATGCAGTAAGGCCGCAGCTTTTTAAAATATTCTTTTAAATTGACCATAGAGATCTCCTTCCATCTATTAATATGAAAGATTCAGGAAAATTTTTGTGCAGAAAAATAATAAAACCCCCACATTGCTGTAGGGGTTACCAGAGAAGAAAAATGTGTTTTATGAAAGAGGTTCTTTCACTTTCATTATTATTATGACAGAAAAATTATAAAAACGCAGAACTCATAATCAGTTTCTCCGGCAGAATCTTCATATGCTCTGTTTCTGCCCATGGAATTTTATAAGCTCTACCGTTTTCGCATGATCTGAAACCTGCTATTTCAGCACTGTCTCCTCTTTTTGTTCCATATATAGTCATTAACTCACTCCCTTTTGGAATGAGACATCCGTTAATGTCTGTGATGGGTTTTGTTGTCACGACATGCGAGTTGATCCAACCCATAGAATATTCTCCTTTCTGTCTTTTGTTTGATACCATTATTATGACATAAAAACATGGATGAAAGATTTTTCTGCACAGAAAAACCGTGGCATTAACCACGGTCTCTCATTAGAATAGGGCCGCTTCGAGTTTTTCAACTCTGCTGCGTGGCTGTTCATTATTATTTTTAATATTCTGACACATCTCTGAAATACCTCTGATGAGCTGCACCATTTCTTTGATCTGGGCTTTTTCAGAAGTATGCTCACCACATACTCTGATCTCTTTGATCGGTTCCTTAATGGGCTCGATCCTTTTTCCTGCAATTTCGCAGGTTCTAGCGACCGGGGATACGATCGGACCATCTTTTGTAATACGGACTTCTATTTCTCCCGAACCGTTGGAAATTCCCCAATGGCGTAGGAACGGAACCGGGAATAAAACCGCTGTCGCATATCCTTTGTTTTTGAAGGTTTTATTTCCAGAGCCATCAATATAATAAGATATGCTGTTATACGGATACATCAGCAGATTGCGCCCATAGATGTCCCTAATATCTGTAAGAAAATTTGCATCTTCCGGGATGTCGTCTACGGATGTAATTCTAGCATAATTCTTTTCGCCGAAGTACATATCGACCCGGAGTTTCATGGAAGACCTGATGCTTTTATTATGAAAGAAAAAGGCAGTCAAAGTATTGCTCTTTGGCTGCTCTTTTGGTTTGATATTTGTTGTAGTTACCATAAATTTCGCTTTTCTTCCCATTTATAACATACGGTAATTTTCAGGTTGTCAATATCCCCGAATATTTCCTGTATAAAGCCCCTTACGACCTCCCAGTTCATTCGATCCAGGCCGCAGCCGATTTTAGGCATTGCGATAGATTTTATTCCATATGCAATAATAATATCACGTAGCGCCTCCAATGCGGTTCGCATGGTCTTTTCCGATGGTTTCATGTAATATTTTGCCTTCGTTACCAGATTTAGAACATGTGATGTAGCCAGGCAATAACCATTGCCGTTCCATACATTTGATCTGTAACTTTTCTGAAGTTCCTGTTTTGTATTGAATCGTTTGTTAAATTCGGCGGCAATACCCTTTCCGCAGGCGAAATCAGCGGAAATACATTGTACAAACCAAACATTCGGATCTCTGATGTCAAATAGATCCATGTATTTTTCTACAATTACTTGCTGCATATCGAACAATATCCTCCTTATGTTTTACAATCCTTTTTTCAAGTAGTTCTTTCTTTTCCGGATGTTCTTTCAAAAGTCTTGTGTCCATATTATAACGTGCAATGTAGTTTTCTAAATCAGGTTTCTTAATCATATTTTATTCTCCTTTTTTCTTTTTATAGAATTAATGTGTTTTATGAATATGTCAGAATTTCTGTGCAGAAATTTGTGCATTTTACCCCCTTGTGCTATAGTAATTATAGAAAACAGAATACAGCAAAGATAAAAAGAGGATAAGAAATGGCAGAAATTAAAAACTTTCCTAACCAGTCAAGATACGAGGAACTGGCTATGATGGAAAAAGAAGAATTTGATAAGGAAATTGAAAAATACGAAGATCACCCGAAGCTTAAAGACCTGATCGAAAAATATAAAGAAGCATCTTCTGAAGGATATGCTAATCTGGCAAGAACCTCCATGAGAGGCGCTGTCGAATCCATCGAAGACGCAAAACAGAATACAATGCTTCTGAGAGGTATCGCCCTTGCGGCCGAAGCTGGAAAGCTTCAGAATAGGATCAGCAAGATCATCTCAGAACTATAAGAAAAACGCCTGCCGGAAATCCGGAGGCGCTTTATTTTATGCATTTTTAGACTGCTTCTCCTGAGACTCTGCGTAGAGCTCGTTGAAAAAGTCATCTACATCTTGCATAAACTCCAGTTTTTCGCTGTCGTTATGCAGGAAATTTTTAATGATGTCTAAACCTGTCTCACGCTCCATCCGGGAGATTACTCCGACAACTTTGTTGGAGTATTTTGCTGCCTCGCCCAGTTTGCTCTTGCGGACAAGTTCTCTCTCAGGGCGATCGTTTATACGCTCGTAAGTCCGCAGACTTTCAGAGGCGTTTCCGAGAGCCCTAACGAGCTCATATGCGAGACGCGGCTGGGTTGTGACAGCTTTCATCAGGTTTAATTCATTCAAATTTCTCATATGATTTGCCCTCCTTGTGGCCATAACTGTTCCCCCGCCGGAAACAGTAAGAAATGTTTCGCTCGGCGGGAGCGTCATAGATTGGGAGGACGCTGCTTCCGTAACCGGATGAAGCGGCGAATCAGTGTCCATCCGGTCGGACTGTATCTTTAGAAAAAGGTTGGTTTTATATAATCTCCGGATAAACCGGAGTAACAAAAGTAAAATCTATAAGATCAACCGGGATTTTTATCTTAACCCCGGGAAAAGTTTTTCTCCATCTTTCTGTGATATTACTATTATGATAGAAAAGTAGGTCAGAAGTTTGCAAAATTCTTATATCAACATAGAAAGTGCTTCTATTTTTCAATGATACTGTATTCGTCGCTTAATTCTTCGATTTTGCTATTGAATTCTTCTTGATCGATATATCCTAAACTCTTGTCGCTGAGAAGCTTTTTTAGTTTTTTGGAAATATTGGATAATTTATCTGATAGAGAATCATTCTCTTCCTCCAAGCGATCAATGTCGTTTTCAGTATCTTCTAGCTCGGATTTCGTATCTTCTAATTCGTCGTATAATCTGTCGTACTTTCGCTCCAGATCATCATATTCTTCCGCGTCATGTTCCTTTATTTTCAGAAATTCATACAAAGCATCGAAAACTTCCGGTGCTACAAGTTGCCGAAAATCTTCCGTTTCTGAAATACAATGAATTTCTCCTTCGTATCTGCATATAATCATAATTTTTCCTCCAGTCTCTTTTTCCAATACCTATTTCCTTCTTCTGATCCGCGGATATAAAGCGTCGTCATTTTTCCCTGGCTAAAACATCCCGGACACAGACAGCCGTGGTACGCCGTTTTATCCCGGTTTGAATACATCTTATGTCCGCAGTCAGTGAAGAAAAATGTTCCTTCTCCATGGATCTCCGGCGTTATTTGATACGTTGCATATTCCATGTTTACCTCCTATGGATTACATCTTTTGCAAGGGTCATATCCCTGATTGATAAGATCCTGTCTGCTGCCGCTATAATCCTTCCTGTTCTGTGGTTTCATATCTGTAACACTCTCACAATCCGGTAAATGGAATTTACGCTTACCGGTATTGAGCACATAATCGATAACGGAGTCATTTGTCTTTTCATCATTTTCTTTTTGCGCTGCTCCGCTGATCCAACTGTCGCCTGTTGTGTAATCGATCTCGATACCAGGCTGAAGGTTGTAGACAAATACACAGAAACAAATGCCTTCTCCGTTATCTTCCGGGGAATACGCTTCCATAAGGACACCGTCAGCTACGAGATTATCGCCTGCAAATACAGGGGTCACACGATACATAACATGATTTCCGGTATTTTTAACATAATCTGCGACCTCGTTTTCGAACGGAAGCATGCCGGTAACGTTGAAATATCTCGTACCAGTGATCAGATTCTTTTCGTTGGCGTTTTCTCCTGAAAGCTGATATCCAATCAAATGACAACGATTGTAAAGATAATTGCCATCTACGATACCGGAATATTTAACGGTATGCCATCCGGTAGGCTTAATCATTCCGATCTCTCCTCTTTCTTCCGTAGGCATTGTTTCCTTACCTACAAGCGCCATGGCGGGACCGCATCTTCCGAGTTCGTCTAAATGACTGTAAAATTCATATCCAGCGGATAATGTATCATCCGCGGTAAAGAAAGGGATATTATCGTTGATTGTGGCGTATGCGCTGTTTGTATAGACGGGAATTAGAGACGAATCAAATTCGTTTGATGACATTTCCGCATCAATCCCTACTTCTGTTTGGACCGTTTCGGTTATAAAAAAAGATGTCGCAGGATCTTTGTCTGCGGGTAATGAATTTCCGCAGGAAGTCAGTAAAAGAATCACTGCCGATAATAATACAACCAATCTCTTTTTCATTAATTTCTCCTTTTTATCTTATATAATATTAATATGACAGATTATTAGAAACGAAAACTCGGCCAAATAATTAGCCGAGCTTAATTGTTTTTATTATTCTTCGAAATCTCCGCAATATTCCGGATTGATTTCGTCTTCATATACCGGAAACACCGCACCGTCTTCGAGCTTTACCGCATACATACAATTAACCATGTAACGATGTTTCCCGTATCCGTTCGTATCCGTGGACAACTCATCTCTATCGTAATCCTTATCCGTCAATTCCCGGATTATTTCCTGCACCTTTTTGCCATCGTGCTGCTTATAGTCGCTTCCGGAATCACGAAAGGTGTTTCCGATAAGTTTTCGTTTGTATTCTTCTGTCCTGTAAGGTCTCATATTTTTCTCCTTTTTCATTTCATGAAAGAGCGGAAATAATCCGTTCTTTCACCATCAGGCGTCATCTCTGTCCATCAAGCTCTTCGGAAGTATCCAGCCTTCAGGAGTAACAACATATTCTTTCTCTGAAGAATTTTCAGGAGCATCAATATCAGCTTTCTTTTTGCCGTAAATTTTCTCAACGGCATTGACGTAGTCAGTCTGGATGTCGAAATACATCTTCATCCACAGGTTCCCGTCTTCTCTGTAAGCGTTCACCTGCTTCGCCAATTGACGAATCTGCTCTTCCAGCTTTTCTTTATCTTCTCCTTTCAATTCTTCCTGTCCGATGATGTAACCACCGTTTTTGCGAATAGACGGTAACACATCATGCGTCACCCAGTTTTTAAATGTTTTTGCTTCTGCTTTACGGGATGAGAAGATCATCTCATAGAGACCAGGTTCATTTACGAACTGATATTTGCGGCGGCCGTTTCCGATGTCAGTGAATACTTCTTCTTTATCGGAATCGTCCAGCATACGCAGAGCGTTCTTTGCCTGCATGCCTCAACTCCTAAATCTTATGAAACACGTATTTACTCGGCTTTTATTTCCCAGTTCTGAATTCTCTTTGCTGGTACATAAGACCAATCCGCCGCATTGAACCAGAACGGCCTTTTAAACTGGTACGCAGGTGCGTGTTTCACCAGTTCTACAGTGGTTCCGTCACTTCTTGTCCAGATGATCACCGTTCCAATCGCCAATTTGAAAAGATTATGTGTTTTTGTCTGCTCGTTTTTTTCATGGCATTTCTGCCGCCATTCGAGGGCCCATTTCTCGTCTGTTTCACTTAATAGTTTTAGGATTGATTCCGGGCAGTCATAATAACAAGGGCCCATATCCTCTGTCATATCCTTGTAATAGAACATACCTTTTTCGACAGATGTAAGAAAAACTACTCCCCACACTGTCCCGTCGTCGATCGGCTCGTAAGTTTTCGTTTTCCTGTTATAACGAACCATATTTTTGATGGCGGCGTAATATACGCTGCCTTTCATGACTGATTTGAGAACATTAAAATGACCTTTATTTGTCCCTTCCATAAAATATGCGTCGCATTCTGCCTTTTTATTAATGTTTCCGCCTTTTGTGAAATGACTAGGTACATATCCTATCCATCCCATAATTTTCCTCCTATTTTTCAATAAACTGTTTCAGCCAATCGTTGCTTGATTCGCAGAAATGGTAGCTTAAATAGATCATATCCAGCTCTGTAGCAATCTGATACAGCCATATCTTTGCTTTTTCGCTGCCATCTTCCGCGAGTAATGACATCAGTTTCCTAATCAGAAACGTTGGTCCGCCGCAGTTTTTACTTGCCAGAAAGTCCGAATAATAATCCTTGGCGTTCTGCGTTACTTCGCCTGTTGTATATCCGCCTTTCCAGGCTACGTTGCCGTATTCGGCTATATTATAGAAATCTTCATATTTCATAATTTTTCTCCTTTTTTCTTATATTTTGTAGTATTAATATGATAGATAAAAGGACACAAAAGAAAAAGAAGCCCGAAGGCTTCTTTTAACTATGATATAGCTGTTCAGCAATTTCAAGCAGACAATTGCTGTCAACGCATGTGATTATTGCTTGAACAAAACGGGTATATTCTTTTCCTCGATAGATGCACCCTCCAGGCCATCCGTCTTCGAAATTTTCCTGCCCTACGCAGCGATATTCGATTTTTCTTTGATTCAAAAAATCCTTAACTTTCATTGCTGCGATGTTAGGCAAAATGCACACCTGTGGCTCATCAGTTTTTACAATATTTATTTTTTCGGTATCGATCATATATTTATCCCTCCTGATATGTGTATTTTAACATATCTATTTACATTAAACAAATTTCTGCACAGAAATTAACGTGCTTCGTCGCCTTTATGTGCTTTTTGGCAAGCAATATCAGTTTCCTTAATGCTTTCTTTAATATTTTCTTTAGCTTTTTCGCGAATAATGTTTTGTATGTTCTGAACATCGCTGATTACCTTGCTCTCTTCCTCATAATGAAAGAAACATTCAGAAAAATTAATCTTTCGCATTTCGTCCGAAGCAATATGCTTGATCGAAGTATCGTCGTTCGTCACAAAAGCTTCAATTCTGCCATTTTCTCTTTCCGGGAAAATGAGCTTTATATAAGGTTCTTTTGTATCCGGATTCGTTCTTTGGTAAATTTTAACATCCTTATATTTGTCACTGATTGCAAAGTACAGTTTCTGGATAGCAGAATCAAAAGTTATGTTGGGATTGTTGATAATGTCCTCTTTTGTATACTGCAATCCCGTAAGAATTGCGTTTTCATGTTGTATATCCGCATAAGCAGTTTTGATGTAAAATCCAAACGGCGATTCCCCATCCATATCTCTTTGTAAAACTACGGTTACTGCAGAAGTCTCTTTTTCTTTAACCACGCCATCACTATTATTGAATCCATGGCCGACAGAGTCTCCTCCTATATCCGCCGATATACATAATTTTTGATAATCTTTTGGATTATCAAATTCATATCTCTCTTTGAAAAGCCATTTGGTGATAGCTTGAGATCGATATGCAATCACGTTGGAGACTCCATCTTTTAATGATTCATTGTCCCAAAAACTTGATATATTTTCTTTTTCTTCCGTTATGATTCGTTTAATAAGATCTTCATTGGTTATATTTTCGTGCAATTCCTGAGAATGTCCCTTTGAGATATTGAGCATGGTGTTGATCTCATCGAAAGCGGCATCTTCGAGCATTTTCTGATATGTTTTTTGATCCATATTCCGTAGTGTTTCTTTATCCATGGCAATCTCCTTTCACTGTTCCTTTAATTAATATGACAGATAAAAGGATGCAAAAGAAAAAGAAGCCCGAAGGCTTCTTTCTAAAACTACCAACAAATGACCCAGTATGGATCCTGCCTTACTCCGCCAATAACGTCATTCGTGACATAGTGGAAGGTAAAACCATTGCCGGTAAAATATTCCCTTATCTCCTTCTCTACGTCGAATTCACGATATTCCTCGCTATCGCCGTATTTTTCTTTAAATTCCTTGAAAGGGCCAGGGTGATAATGAAAAGAAACGTAACATTCCCGAAGCCCTCTTTTTGCATATTCCGTCATCTTTTCCTCAATAGTCTTGATACCATAATCGACGGCATCTTTTCTTAGAGAATAACTCTCTGAAATTTTTCTCATATCTGCTGCAGTCATCTATTTTTCTCTCTTTCTTTCCGGAAACAACTCTAACATCCGCTGCTTAACTTCCTCGAAGTCATACAGTCCGCCGTCGAAATCCAATTTCAGTTCCATGCCAAAGTGCTGTTTGTATTTGTAGAGATGCCCATAATAACCATCTGCACCGGTATCGAATTTATCTGACCCGAATTTCGTGCAAATCTCAAAGCATGCAGTATCGCATCCGAGATCGATATCTTTGATGATTGTTCCGTTGTAGTACTTCTCGCTCAGATATGTTTCGAGCATAAACAGTTGACCTGCCTGAAATACAGATACATCCACAACATCCCACTCCAGACCATTTTCGATACAATGGATCTCACGGATCCGAAGTTTTCCGAGCGGTGCTCCGGAAATGGAACCATCGAATACAAGTTTCTTTTCGCAGTCCTTATCTGTGCCGTCTGCAATCGCTTCAAGATACATTGGATCACCAACAGTCAATTTTGTAGTTCCGCAAACATCGAAGGTCTCTTCTTTTAAGATTGTTTCCAACGTTATTCCTCCACCTGGATCCCGTAATTGCAAAACCCGTATTCATCGGATACCCAATCGGATGCGTCTTCAACCAGCTCATCTTCGTGGTATCCATCTTCGTCTGTGTAATTTTCTCTATTGAATTTTTCCGGGAGTTCGACTTCTGTTGGGAGTGATGCAAACGCATCTGCAATTTCTTCTTCGGTCATTTCCTCTGCTCCGTCGGTCACGTCCCATTTAATGTTTGTTGCTCTCATGTTATTTTCTCCTGTTTGTTTGATATGTCAAAAAATAAAATTACATAATGCTATCGCTGACGCTATAAGTGGAAGTGCAGTAACGATAGCCCCTTGATAATATTTATGTAAAAAATGACCAATAATAAGTATTGCAATTGCAATTAAATTGAACCACATATTTTTAAACCTCCATTTTAATTAAATTCTCTGCTACGTCAGTTGCGTCTTATTTAATATCTTTGCTTCTTTTTCTTAATTCAGTGATCATCTGGTCGATATGTGCGGTATGAATCTCATCCAGTCCGCATCCTTTCATCGGATTTTCTGCAGTCATTTCGGCATAAACTGGATTGATGGAAATGGAATCCATAAATTTACGGTTATCGCCATAAATCCGTCCATCGTGTTTTTTGATTGCAGAGATAACGGCAAAGGTATAAATAACGTCTTCCAGACTGTATTGCTTGAGAATTTCATCCACGGTGATTTGTGGTGCCAGGTCACTTGTATTTTCATAAATACGAACGATATCCTGCCATATGAAAGCGTAGTAGAATTTTGCGGCAAGTCTCAGGTCTTCTGCCCCATAGCCCATTAACTGCAGATGAAGATAGCTTTCCTCACTTTCCACAAGTTCGGTTTCCAAAATAAGATCATCGAGTGTCATATGAAGTTTTTTCACAATTCTTAAAATTTCTTCAGTAATTCTGCTCATTTTTTACATTCCTCCTATTTTCTTTTATGATATCGTTATTAATATGAAAGAAAACAGACATAAAAATATCCCCGGTTTTGGTTAACCGAGGATATATGTTATTTTCTAAATAATAACATAGGTCCGTTTACGCCTTTGCGGGGCGGCGTCTGCGGACGCGAATTAATAAAGGCATAAAACTTTTCTGCAATGAATTCTTTCATGTCATTCTCAGTCATCGGAAATCTTTCGACATAATCAAGTCCAATACCCATGTCGTCAAGACAATACTGAAGCGTGATTCCGGCTCTGCTTACATAAATCTCAGCCATGTAACGGAAAAATGATGCTTTCCCGATCAGAATTTTCTCCGGAAGTACAAATTTTTCGGGCAGCTCGGAGATTTGCTGCAGTCCATGGAAGGCATCAATTACGAAATCGTAATTCTTATAATACATCTCGAAGATATCCTTGCACACTCTTCTTTTCCGGACATATTCTTCCATTTCTTCCAGTGTTTTGGCCTTGATCTCCAGTATTTCTCCGTTTTCGAGATCCACCAGACGATATTCTGTCTTCTCTTTTCCGAAACTCATTTTCGCCTGTTTGCAGATTACCATACGATCCGGTTTGTTCCCACCTCTATCCATCAGGAATATTTCTCCGGGCTCAGGCGATATGATTCTAAACGCTTTGTTTGACATATTTTTCTCCTTTGTATATTTGACTATTTTTGTGCCGGCTGAAAATCCCTGTCTCCGTGTACTTTTGCATGTACTCTGCAGTATTCTTCGAAGAATAACTGATCAGAACACGGAGCTAGTTCAGAATATACTGCTTCTCTCAGAAATGGATCCATCATTGCTTTCGCAAATTCGAAGTCGATTTCCTTGCCATAATTATTAATTACTTTGCTCAAAACTATTTCTCCTTTCTCCGAGTATCTATTCAACGCCATTATTATGACAGATTTTTGGTTCCGTAGAAAAAAAGCCGGGTCATTCCGGCTTTTCTTCTGCTATTTCTCTTAACTGTATCGATTCCTTTTGGATATCGATCGCATAAGAACTATATTCCCCTGCTTCGTATCTTTTTTTCGCCGTATCAGCGGTCATATTATAGTACATAAGAGCTTCCGTCGTGTCCCGTTTACTCTCCAGAAGTTCTGCGAGGTAATCAACGGCAACAAGGATGTTCTGGTACGGATCGTACAGATCATCGCAGTCCAGTTTTTCCATTCTGTTTTTATGCCAGTATTCATTTATCTGACAGAGACCAATACATTTTCCGTTGGAAACTGTTGGAATAAAAGCAGATTCTTTTTTCATTAACGCAAGCATCAGATACGGATCAATCTCATAATCCCTACATATCTGTAAAAACTGCTTCTGCAATTTTTCATCAGCGAATAGATCTTTCGCTTCTTTCGAGAGTGATTCGAGAAGATGTTGAAAAACTGCAAGTTCTTCTGCGTTTGTGTTTTCAAGGATTTTTACTTCGATAGGATCCGCCTGTGAATTCTCCCGGATCTCATTCTGATGGATAACAGTTTCTTTCTTTATTTCCAAAGCATTTATGGAATGTGAGTTTACGGGAATCGGAGTCACAGGAGTCGCAGATAGAATACCACACATGATTACTCCGATTCCTTCAGCTGCAAGGTTTAACATACTGAAATTACTCTCCTCTGTAATATAATGTGACTTCTGTCTGCGGATCTACTTCCGCTCCCGCTTCCGGTGACTGTCTCGAGATCATCCCAACTTCGAATTCATAGGGATTTTCACCAGATTCATCTTTTAAAATACCGCCAATGGATAAATCATCATCAATTATTCTGGTGACGGCACCATCGATCGTAAATCCAAGATAACTGTTAACGGTAACTGTATTCTTTTCTTCTGTTTTTTCCTGTGGCAGTTCTACGCTGCTTACAACGATAGTTACAGGAAGGGAAGTATCTACAATTTCTCCGGGAGCAACATTCTGTGACAACACTTCATAAGGATGTTCTGCATCTTCCTCCAAGACGATATCATAATATGTTACGCCGGCGTTGGTTAATTCTGCGGTAGCGGCATCGAGATCCATCCCGTATACATCCGGCATGATCACATCTTTTTCAACATATTTTTGGATTTTCTCTTCGGAAACATCATCGCCGGAAACATCGTTACCTGATACAGAGGTTTCTGTGTTTCCTTCGGTGGCTGTCTTTTTATTTCCCATTATCGCACCGCAAATAATAGCTGCTGTAATTCCAATTCCGATCGTACTAACTACGATATTTTTTCTTGACATGTTTGAATCTCCTTTTCTGTCAGCAGTTTTCCCTGCTTCAGAAGATTTACGACAATGTCAACATACTTTTTTCTCAAAGGTTCATTTGAGAGAATCTCTTCGATAATGGAAAAATCCGTGATGGCTGCCTTATATGGCCTAGCGGATGTTAAAGCATCTAAAACATCGAGAACGGAAAGAAATTCGCAATAGGCAGGTATTTCTCCGTCTTCGAAGTGCGTAGGATATCCAGAGCCATTAATTTTTTCGTGATGCAAAAGTGCACACAGTACGACTTCTTTCGGATATTCCCGAAGCATATGCGCTCCCATCAAAGGATGCTGCTCCATATCCTCTCTTTCCTCCGGTGTGTAGCGGCTGGGTTTTGTCAGAATTTTTTCCGATATACCTATCTTACCGATATCATGTAAAAGACACCCTGTATAAAATACGTTTCCGTCTATGGATATGAGTTCGGGATATCTTTCTGTGACCACTATGCTGTTCTGCGCTACGCGAATGCTATGATCGTATGTTGTTTTGTCATAATTCTTCAACTGCCGAAGCAGATAAACTGTTTTTTCTTTTAATATGGGAGTAATCATCATTGTGTCCTTTCACAAAAAAATACGATAAAACAAAGGGGCAAGATGTAAACTCCTATATTCGTTCCATTATTATTATGATAGATTATTTTCGATAACGGGAAATTCTGCATAGAAATACCCGTGGAAGAATCCACGGGTATCTATCCTATTCAGTTACTTCTGTATAATCTTCCAACGTTTCAGTTGTTTCTACGGGATCCTTTTTCTCTGTTGTTTTTCTATTATTTTTCTTCTGCAGTGCTCCTGTAAGCAGCGATGTCGGATCAATACCGGTAGATTCTTTGATGCCGTCGGAGACCTGTGTTACCGTAGTCATAATATCTCCTGCAAGCTGGCTGGTATTTCCACCGAACATCTTAATAGAATCAACATTGGTATAGCCCTTAGCAACAGCCTCTGCGATCTTAGGTAACTGCTCAAAGTATACCTTTAAAGTATCCAGCTCCATCTGCTGTCTTGCGGCGTCTCCATATTGTTTCATAGCTTCTGCCTTTTTCAGAATACCGGCTGCCTCTGCCTCTGCCTTCGCCTGGATAGCTTCTGCTTCTGCTTTACCTTTGGCTGCTACGGCTGCTGCCTCTGCCAGGCCTGCTGCCTTGACTGCCTCTGCCGCCTGCTCCTTGGCGAATCTCTCTGCCTCGGACTTTGCTTTCTCAGCCTCTGCCTGTCTCTGGATCTCGAAGAGTTCGGCCTCCGCTCTCTTCTGTCTCTCATACTGCTCGGCATCTGCCTTCTGCTGTGCTGCGTATTTGTTTGCTTCTGCGGTCTTCTTGACCTCAGCTTCCAGAGCTTTCTCCTTGATGGATACTTCTCTCTCCTTTAATTCCAGTTCCTTCTCCTGACGGGCCAGGTTCGCATTCGCTGTGGTGATTTCCACGGTCTTACGCTGTTCCTCTTCCTGGATTTTATATGCTGCATCTGCCTCAGCCTTCTTAATATCAGACTCTTTCTTCAGCTCTGCTTTCTTAATAGCCAGTTCGGTCTGCTTCTGGGCAATCTCAGTATCCGCAATGACCTGTGCATCATTCGCATCCTTCTGTGCCTGTGCTCTGGCAATAGCTACATCTCTATCTGCCTGTGCCTTTGCTACGGAAGCATCCTTCTGGATCTGGGACATGTTATCCTGTCCCAAAGCAGTAATCAGGTTGTTCTCATCCTCGATCTTCTGGATGTTGCAGGACTCGATCCAGATACCCAGGGCGTTCATATCCTTCTGCGCCTTCGCCTGAACCTCGTCACCGAAGGTCTTACGGTCGTTGCACAGCTCCTTCAGGCACTGGGTACCGATGATCTCACGCATATTACCCTGTAAGGAATCGGTCAGTGCTTCGCGGATCTGCTGTTCCTTCATATTTAAGAAGTTCTTCATCGCTGCCTGTACCATTTCATGGGTAACTCTCTTATTCGGATCACACCCAGGCATGAGACTTCCATCTTTATTGACCGTAATATCTCTCTGGGTCAAAACTCTTACCTTTGCTACGGCATCAATATCTACACCGATGAAATCCTTTGTGGGAATATATCCGTTTGTCTTAATATCGATACTGATCTGTCTTAGCATTAATTCATCTTTTTTCTCTAAAAAGGGAATCTTAATACCGGCACGGCCAATAAGTACCTTGGGTTCCTTTTTTAAACCCGAAATAATGTATGCCTTATCAGGAGATGCCTTTACATATCCAGACATCAAAATTCCAATCACCGCTACCGCAATAACTACTGCTACAATTACTCCAATACTAATTTCATTCATTTTAATTTTCTCCTTTTGTGTTTTTTAGATTTTAATTTCCATATCCAGCTGGGGGGATAGTATCAAAATTCCATGTTACTATATTACAATTACAGAAATAGAATACTATACTCGCAAGGATTAAAAAGAATCCAAGCACTAACTGAATTGCAAAATCCGGATCATGACAATGTTTTAGTGCATATCCGATTCTCCAAATTCCCATAATGAAACTTATAGGTGTTAAAATATATAATAAATATCCCATATATTCTTCCTTTTTTAGTTACATTACTGATTGAATAGCTCCGATACATTGGGTACTTCTGAGGCATCGTTACTTGCTTCAAAGTAATATCTGCTATCTACACCACTCATATTTGCAATGATATTCATCGGGAAGGAACGAATCTTTTTATTTAAGAAACTTACGGCGTCATTATAGTCTTTTCTTGCTACGGCAATTCGATTTTCGGTACCTGCAAGATCAGTCATCAACTGACTATACTCTTCACTTGCCTTTAATTCCGGATATGCTTCCACCACAATATTGAATTCTTTCATTGCGGACTGATAAGCGGAATCTGCGGCAGCTTCTTCGCCCAAAGTGCCATCCCCGCGCAGAGCAACAACACTTTCCAATGTAGATGCTTCATAATCGGAGTACTGCTTTACTACGGCTACCAACTGTGGAATCAGATCATATCTACGCTGTAACTGATTTTCCACCTGTGCCCATTTTTCATTTACATTTTCATCTGCACGTTGTAAAGAGTTATAAGAACCTCCAAACAAAAGCACAATTGCGCAGATTACTACAACTAATACTACCCATCCTTTATTTTTCATATGTTATCTCCTTCTTATGAAATTTTAATTTTGTTGATAGTTACTGGACATCCTCTAGCCCCATAACTTTCAATAATTTTCTCAGTACTCAAATCAATTTTTATAGCATCACTTCTATGTGGAAATCCTCTGTCTTCTCCTTTCGCATACAGATATCCATCTACTATCGTGGCGCCAATCATTGGAATCTGTTGTTCGTCAAAATATGGTTCAGCCAGTCTTTTTGCTAAATCATACACATTTTCTTTATTCACTTTTCTCTTGAAAAATAATTTTAGTGTTTTCATTTACCATCCTCCAGAGGCTCCTCCGCCGCCAAAACTTCCACCGCCAAAGGATCCACTCGAACTGGAACTGCTGCTATAGCCGCTTGAATAATAATGACCTGATGATGAGGAACCAGAACCACCATCAACGAATGCTGAAGCCACACATAATACAACAATAAATACGATGACAACAATCATTCCTACAAGTAGGTCGTCATCATCTGTGTCTGTCTCTACAACATAGTTGTCATCCTGCGAAATAGTATATTCACCAGAATCGTTTAAGATTTCCACAGTTTTTGTGACAGCAGCTAAGAGTCCGTCGGCATAGTTTTCATTCTTGAAATATGAAGTCATGCAATCAATAATCTTTTTCGCCTGCGAATCAGGAATCACGCCTTCCAGTCCATAGCCTACTTCCATTCGAAATTCTCTGTCTGCCAGGGCTACGTAAATAAGTAAACCTGTGTTATCCTCTTTGTCACCAATACCTAATTTTCTACCAGCTTCCAAAGATGCTTCTTCGATGGTTTTACCATCCAGTGACGGAGCTAAATATACGACATATTCGATATCGGTTTGGTTATAAATCTGATATAATGCACTTTCGATTGTCTGTTCTTCTTCTTTTGTCAGCATGTCCGCATTGTCAATCACCAACATATCCGATGTGGGAGCTGCCATTACCACAGATCCAAACATCAATGTTGTCATGATGATCAACGCAAAACTCAGACTAATAAAAGACAATACTCTGCGTTTCTTTGTTCTCATGCTTCCTCCTACTTTACGATAAACTCGTCATTTTAGTTCTCCTTTTATATGTGTATTTTTAATAGGGCTATTTGTTGTCGGTAACCACTATAGATGATGTGGGCACCATCATTGCAACAGAGCTTAACATCAGTGTTACCATAATAATTAGTGTTAATAAAAGACTTATTATAGAAATAAAATTACGTATTCTTAGTTTCCCATATAATTCTCCTTTCTTGATTTTCTTTTGATTTGCGTATTGGCTTGATCCTTAAGACCTTGGGGAATTCCAAAAACAGTAACCAATTTGTCTTCGGAAAATATCCAAACTTTTTCCGCATATATTCGAATATTTCCTGCATCGGGATTAGTGAAATACAGCTTATCCATATATCTTTTTAGCTGCCCATTTGCTTCATTCCTTTTTAATCCTTTTTCTAAAGCAATAGCAGCTAAACGATCACCGCTATCTTTTCCCAGTCCACAACGTTCTTTAATCCGTGTTTTAGCATGATTAGAAGTTTTCATAGGCGACTTTTAAACGATAAAATCTTTTAAAGCAGCTACAACGGCATCGGGATCAGAAGAATGGATTGTCAGGGTTAAAGGTTTAGACAAATCCAGGCTGAAGATACCCATAATACTCCTTGCATCCACAATATAATGGCCGGTCCCAAGATCAAATTCTCCTTCCAACGGAAATAATTTGGAATTGAAAATTTTTACCATTTCTACGCTTGATAGTTTTACTAATACATTTTTCATTAATTTTCCTCCTGAATGTTATTTGCTATCTTTAATATGACAGATTTTATGGATTTTAGATTTTTCTGCACAAAAAAATCATGTTTCTATGAATTTTTTTAAATATTTCAATTTAACTTTCAGTTTATATTCGCTTACGGATTATAACTCATACCAAAACACAACTTTTTCTTTTCCGTTATCATCTATCACTTTTTGTATTGAAAGCCATTTTTGCGGTAGTAAATCAAAAGAAAATTCATTGAGTGGAACTATCTTATTTTTTCTACTTTTTCCAGAAGTGCCTACGACTAAACGATTTTCTGAAAGATTTGGAGTTATCACAACTCTGCTCATACCTGTTCCTTGTCCACTTCTCTTTCTAAAAAACATTTTTCTATCTTTTTTCATATATCTTATCGCCTCACTTAATCCT
>ENA-UERN01000131-UERN01000131.1-human-gut-metagenome-genome-assembly--contig:-NODE-131-length-89585-cov-7.654735_pt1 | contig 89585 bp, 74 predicted proteins | sample MGYA00242950_ERZ507950 | MGnify/ENA primary metagenome ERZ507950 (study PRJEB26167, sample SAMN06115515) | human gut metagenome | host: Homo sapiens | place: China:Ningxia | collected 2014-11-26...
TGCCTCCCGTAGGAGTCTGGGCCGTATCTCAGTCCCAATGTGGCCGTTCAACCTCTCAGTCCGGCTACTGATCGTCGCCTTGGTGGGCCGTTACCCCGCCAACTAGCTAATCAGACGCGAGGCCATCTTGAAGCGATAAATCTTTGGCATAAGAATCATGCGACCCCTATGCGTCATGCGGTATTAGCAGTCGTTTCCAACTGTTGTCCCCCTCTTCAAGGCAGGTTCCTCACGCGTTACTCACCCGTCCGCCACTTTCCTCTACATCCATTGTCCGAAAACTCTTTCAGTAGATTCTCGTTCGACTTGCATGTGTTAAGCACGCCGCCAGCGTTCGTCCTGAGCCAGGATCAAACTCTCAATAAAATGGTATCAACACAGACCTAAGTCTGAGCTAATCTTTATCGAGCTATTTGTCATAGCTTAAAACTTTTTATCCTTACGATTCAGACGTAATTGACTTAACCGTCCTCCTCGCAAGCCACTGTACATATTGCACAGTTTTTCATCTGGTGCTTGTCAAAGTTTCGTTGTTTAATTTACAAGGTGCATGCTCCATTCGCGGAACAGTACGTTATTATACACGCATCCCAGGAAATGTCAAGCGTATTTTTCAAAGTTTTTTCGGTCTGTCACTTCTTTCAGTTTCATCATCTAAAATCCGACCTTAGCTGTGCACAATGTCCACATTCGCTCCTCTTTCACCTTATTTTGTTAAAAACATCATCCTCAGCGCGCTGCAAAATCTTCCAGCCGCGGCTTTGGATAAATTGGCGGCTTTTCCAAAGACTAAGTGCAGTTTATCGAGTATAAAAGGAGTTTTGATAGATGAAAGCAACCGGAATTGTCAGACGGATCGACGACCTTGGCCGCGTTGTCATTCCCAAGGAGATCCGCCGCACCATGAGAATCCGTGAGGGCGACCCGTTGCAGATGACATTGGCATGGTGGGAGAGATTCAGCTTCGCCATGCTGGATTTAGCCCGCCGTTCGGGGTGGTAACTACATCAGAAAAGGCCGCACGGTCGAACCGTGCGGTTTTTTAATTTGCGTAAATATGCAAAATTCCAGAAAGTGAATATTGACTTGCTTTCGGGAGTACAATATAATGAGGTCAAGAAAACTGCGTAATTACGCAAAATTCCCGAGTGAGGTATGGGTATGATTGAACGGAAAAAATATCTGGAACGGCTCATCGCAAGAAAAGAAAACGGTTTAGTGAAGGTCATCACCGGCATCCGGCGGTGTGGAAAGTCCTATCTGCTGTTCAATATCTACAAGAGCTATTTGAGATCCATCGGTGTGGAGGACGAGCAGATCATCTGCCTTGCGCTGGACGATGACGAAAACATCCAGTACCGCAATCCGCTGGAGTTGGGCAAATACATTCGTAGCATGACCACAGATGAGAGCAAGACCTATTATGTGTTCCTCGACGAGATCCAGAAGGTCGTAACCATTCAGAACCCCTATATTCAGGGCGCGGAGGATAAGATCGGCTTTGTGGACGTGGTCCTCGGCCTGATGAAACACGATAATATTGACGTGTATGTGACGGGCAGCAACTCGAAAATGCTGTCCTCGGATATTTTGACCGAATTTCGCGGGCGCGGCGATGAGATCCGGGTCAATCCCCTGTCTTTTGAGGAGTTTTACCACGCCTACGAGGGCGACAAGCGGGACGCTTGGCAGGAGTATTATACTTACGGCGGCCTGCCCCTCGTGATGATGAAAAAGAGCCACGAGGAAAAGGCAAAGTACCTGCAATCCCTGTTTGATAAGATTTATCTTGGCGACATCATCGAACGGAACAAGATCTTGCACGATAAGTCCGTTTTAGATGATATTCTGAACATCATTTCCTCCTCGGTCGGCTCCCTGACCAACGCGGGTAAAATTGCCAAGACCTTCCGCAGCGAGCGGCAGGTCAACATCAGCGATGAAACTGTCAGCCGGTATCTGGAGTTTTTCGTGGATGCCTTTATGATCTACAAGGCAGACCGCTATGATGTGAAGGGCAGAAAATATATCGGCTCGCCGCTGAAGTATTATTTCAGCGATGTGGGCTTGCGAAATGCCAGACTGAATTTCCGCCAGCAGGAAGAAAATCATATCATGGAAAACATAATCTATAATGAACTTCTGTGTCGTGAGTTCAATGTGGATGTGGGCGTGGTGGAATACTGCTACAAGGATGAGCAGAAAAAGAGCAAGCGCACACAGTTGGAGATCGACTTTGTGGCAAACAAGGGGAGCCGCCGGTATTATATCCAATCTGCCTTGACCGTGGCGGACGAGGAAAAGCGGGCGCAGGAAGTAAACTCCCTCAACCGCGTGGGGGACTCCTTTAAGAAGATCGTGGTGGTGAAGGACAATATCATCCCATGGCACGATGAGAACGGGATCCTGTATGTGGGCATCGAGAAATTCCTGCTGAACGAAACAGCGATGGAACTGTGAGAGGGTAGCGAGGTGTTACTATGTTCTACAAAATGATCGAAGCCAAGCGCAATGAGTGGTTGGCTTCGGAGACTTGCACGGTCAAGGCGGTCATTGACTACATCGTAAAAACCGGGCAAATGCGCGATGCGCAGGTTGAGGCAATCAAAACCTATCTGTTTTTGAAAATCACGTGTAGCTGCAAGCCTTTAGCAGAGTTGTTCTACGAGGGTGCGTTCAATACGCTGGATCTGGATGATTCGGAGGTATCGCACAGCACCCGTGAATACCTCAAAGTAAACAAAGCTGCTGCGGCACTGTTTGAATACGCCTGCCTCACCAACGATGCAGGGGAGCAGGTCTCTCCCAAGCTGGAACAGCAGATTCGTAAAGTTCCAGAAAGCATTGATTATGGTAAGTTCTTTCGCGACGCCTTTTATGATTTATCTTACACCGACTACCTGTTCAGCCTCCCCATGGGCGCAGGCAAGACCTATCTGATGGCGGCTTTTATCTATCTGGACTTATACTTTGCACGGAATGAGCCGAAAAATTCTGCTTTCGCACATAACTTTATTATCTTTGCGCCCTCCGGACTGAAGTCCTCCGTTGTCCCCAGTCTGAAAACTATTCAAAACTTTGATCCTACATGGGTCATTCCCGAACCGGCCGCTTCGGAACTCAATCGCATGATCTCCTTTGAGGTACTGGATCAGAGCAAAACGGCAAAGAAGTCCAACAAGACGAAAAACCCGAATGTGCAGAAAATTGCAAACCATCAGCCGCTGTCGGAGTTGTTCGGTCTGGTTGCCGTCACTAACGCGGAAAAAGTCATTCTCGACCGTATTCAGGAAAGTCAAGGTCAAATCAACCTATTTGAGGAAAGTGATGACGAAAAAGATCGTCAGGCGAATGAGCTGCGCAACCTGATCGGCAAACTCCCCGCTCTGTCGATTTTCATTGACGAGGTGCACCACGCTGTCAGCGATGAGATCAAACTGCGTGCTGTTGTCACACGTTGGGCGGAAAATGATACGGTCAATTCAGTCATCGGCTTTTCCGGCACGCCGTATCTGGAAAAAGCAGAGAAAATCACCGTGGTGGACAATCTGTCAGTCGCCACAGCGGAGATTACAAATATCGTGTATTACTACCCGCTCATTAACGGTGTTGGAAATTTTCTCAAGCGTCCGGTGGTGAAGATTGCGGAGCTTGCGGACAGCAGCCGTATCATTGAAGCCGGTGTGCGTGAATTTTTTGAAACCTACAAGGATACCGTCTATGCCAATGGCACAGTCGCAAAGCTGGGCATCTACTGCGGAACCATCGAAAAGCTGGAAGAACTTGTTTACCCGCTTGTCGCAAAAATCGCCGCGGAATGCGGCTTTGGCAGCGACACCATTCTCAAGTTCCACAAGGGCAATAAGCAGTATCCCCAGCCTACCGACAGCCAGATGCAGTTTGATTCGCTGGATAAAGCAATTTCTAAAATCCGCGTTGTTTTGCTGGTTCAAATCGGCAAGGAGGGCTGGGACTGCCGCAGCCTGACTGGGATCATCCTCTCGCAGGAGGGCGACTGCCCGAAGAATATGGTGCTGCAAACCTCCTGTCGATGCCTTCGTCAGGTGGATAAGAACGCGCCGGAAACGGCACTCATCTACTTGAACGACAGCAATGCGGACAAGCTCAATGCTCAACTCCAACAGCAGCACCGCATTTCTCTGAAAGAATTCACCGAGGCCAGCCACGGTAAAACTGAAATCAAGCGGTATGACCGCACCGCTTATTTGAAGTTGCCCAAAATTGATTTCTACCAGTTCAAAGTCAATTACGAAACCCAGACCGAGGAACCTGCCGCTCCGGAATCAAAGATCCCTGTTGCCGCAGAGGAAGCGAAGGTGTCTGATGACATTATCAAGACCACTGACCTGACCATGGAAACGCAGCGCATTGAGGTAAGCAACACCGAGCGCGGCACAGAACAGGTGACCTTTGCCACGTGGCTACTTCGTATTGTCAAGGGCAGCTTTGGTTCACTGACCATGCAGGAATTAAGCCGCTACAGCGATTTGCTGCGGGAGGTCTATTTGACCGTGACCTACGAGCGCGACGGCGTTCGTTACTACAGTTCCCGCTACGACCATGCTATGGTGGAAGCAAATATCCGAAAGGCGTTCTGCGAAAAGCGCACCTTCCACACAAAGGAAGAGCTGATTCCCGAGGAAGCCAGCCTGCTGAATATCGCAAATTTCACTCCCACAGTCCACACAGAGAAACCGGACGATTACTACCCCGCACAGGACTTGGTAGAACGCATCATTCTGGATGATAAAGGTAAGTTGAAAGTCAGCGAAAAAGAGCAGGCCATGATGGAGTTGGCAGAGGAAACCGGAAATACCGCCATTTTGGAGATGCTTCGCAAGCAAAATTCATCCCATCCGCAAAAAGACCGCACCTTCCACTATCTGCCCTACCACACAGACAGCGGCTTTGAGCAGACTTTCCTCAAAGAAGTCCTGACCTTCGATGAGGTTGAGCGGCTTGGCTTGGAGGTCTACTACAACGGCGACCGTGCCATGACAAAATTTAAGATCAAGTGCTACCGGCGCACGAGCGGCGGCTGGCGATATATTGGAATGTACACGCCGGACTTCCTCGTTCTCCAGCGCAAGGATAATAAAATCCACAAGGCCATTATCGTGGAAACCAAGGGCAGTATTTATGCCAATGACCCTGCATTCAAGGATAAGCGGACTTTTATGGAAATGGAGTTCTCCCGCTATAACAATCAGGCGTTCGGCTATGAGCGGTTTGAGTATCTCTATTTGGAGGATACTCTGCCTGAGAGCGAACGGATCAGACAAACACATGAGAAAATCTGTGGATTTTTTGAAGGAGTATAGTATGGATTTTTTAGACTATAGAGAAAAATTAGGGATTGGATGCTATGATGGGGAGAAATTCACCTTTTTCCTCACAAAAATATTTAACTTCTTAAACGGCATTTCCGAAGAGACACACTCAGGATGTGTTACAAGTAGTGAGTATTTTTCTTTCTGCAACTTAACAGGTTCTCGGTGCAATCCGCGGCTTTCTGCTGGCTGCCAAAATCGGGAGCGTTTCAACGAGTGTTTAACCATATTAGATCAACACCACATCAGGTTAGAAGAGTTTTTGGCCTATTATATTGCCTTCACAAATTCAATAGAACCTCAAAAGCCTCTTTCCCAAAATTGGACAAGAGAGCATTTTGCGAACTTATTAGTCCAAATGTTAACCGAATCGCACATTCCGGTTGAGTTGATAAAGAATGACGATGAATACTTTGCTTTCCCCAAAGGCGCAAAAGAACTTGATAATGCTCTTGTTTCACAACCATTGGATTGGCTGTCATCTTACCCGAAAGCACATGAAGCGTTTATTAAAGCACTGAAAGATTATGCCGAAGCTGCAACAGACACTGCCAGCGAAGTAGCCGACAAATTTCGCAAAGCACTTGAAGCATTTTTCCAGGAATTCTTCGGAGGAAACAAGTCTCTGGAAAACTACAAGACTGATTATGGAAATTATCTGAAGGCTCACGGAATTCCAAAAGAAATTAGCAGCAACTTGGAGACGTTGCTGCAGGCCTATACGAATTATATCAATAACCACGCCAAGCACAGAGATGCCACCAGCGATACCCTGCTTGAATACTTAATGTATCAAACAGGTAACATCATTCGTCTCCTGATCACATTAAAACAAGGGGAGGACAAACAATGAATATCAGACCTACAGTAGATTTTGATGACAAATATCTGAATGCAAAGTGTAAAGTGATTGAATGTATTAAAGCGCTGAATCAACTAACTCCGGAACAAAACCAGCAACTGGCTCGAGAATGTTTTGCCTCCATGGGGATGGCAATGTCACTTGAACAGTTCATACACCACATGGAGAATGGAGGACAAGGATAATGCCCATTAAATACATTCCCTTCATTCCCGAGCCCGTGGAGGGGCAGGCGGTGCTGGGCAATTTCAACCGCATTCTGCGCTACAAGGGTGCGGACGAGCTGTCCATGACGCTCCAGCGGGGAATGCCCCTGTACGAGATGGAGAAGCAGGAGACCGTGGGTGAGAACACCGGTGGCAACATGGTCATTCGCGGGGAATGCGTGTCTGCCTGCGCCTATTTGAAAGAACTGGGCATTCAGGTCGATTTGGTCTACATCGACCCGCCCTTTGCCAGCGGCGCGGACTACGCCAAAAAGGTCTATATCCGCCGCAATCCCAAGGTTGCCGATGCCATCGCACAGGCGGAGCAGGAACTGGATGTGGACGAGCTGAAAGCCTTTGAGGAAAAGATGTACGGCGATGTCTGGGATAAGGAAAAGTACCTGAGCTGGATGTATGAAAACCTCATGGCGATCAAGGGCGTCATGAGCGAAACGGCATCGATCTATGTGCATCTGGACTATCACATTGGGCACTATGTGAAGATTCTGATGGACGAGATTTTTGGCGAAGACAATTTCCGAAACGAGATTATCTGGAAGCGCGCTACCGCCCACAGTGATGCGGAGTTTTACGGCAACAACTTTGACTGCATTTATTTCTACACGAAATCTCAGACGGATTATATTTTTAACACGGTCTATCAGCCCTATGATGATGCGTATGTTGCTCGCTTTAGCCGGACTGACCCCGATGGTCGCCGCTGGGACAGCGGAAATCTGACCGCGAAAGGCCTTTCCGGCGGCGGTTACGACTACGAGTATAAAGGCTATCGCTCGCTTTGGAGAATGCCGCTTGAAACCATGGAGCGCTTAGACCGTGAAGGCAGAATCCATATTACAAAGACTGGCGGCATCCGTTCCAAAGTCTATCTTGACGAACTGCCTGGTATGCCCGCACAATCCATGTGGCTGGATATTAACCCTGTAAATTCACAAGCTGTAGAGCGTTCAGACTACGCCACGCAAAAGCCGGAAGCGTTGATTGAACGTATTGTCGCTGCATCTTCCAATCAAGGCATGCTCGTTGCCGACTTCTTCGGTGGCAGCGGCGTAACTGCCGCCGTTGCCAACAAGTTGGGGCGGCGCTTTATCCACTGTGACATCGGGCTCAACTCCATTCAGACCGCCCGCGACCGTCTCGTTACTGATGGCGCGGAATTTGATGTACTGGAGATCAAGGACGGCGTACAGCTTTACCGCAACCCCGTTCAGACAATGGATAAGATCAAGTCCCTCATTCCCGGTCTAAAAAGCGAGGACGATTTGGACTCCTTCTGGGAGGGGGCCATCTCTGACAGCAAGCTGGGCATGATTCCGGTCTATGTGCCGAACCTGATGGACAGTAGCTCCAAGCTGCTGGATGTGGTGCTGATGAACCGCATTCTCCATCAGGCCATCCCTGACTTGGATAGTAGTGTCAAAAAGGTCATCGTGTATTACATCGACATCACCGACGAGGACGAAATTCGCCGCTTTATCGCCGCGGATGACAGTACCACCGTGGAGATTGAGCTGCGCGACCTGAAAACGGTGCTGGACGATGTAGCCATTGGGGACGAGGTATCGTTCCATTGCACAGAAGTCCATGATGACCTCTTCGGCGGCTGGCAGGTGATGATCGACAGCTTCGTCAGTGACCGCGTGCTGCAAAAGATCACGGAGTTCAACAACAAAGCCCGCATGAACGCCTCGCCTAAGAAACCCTTCAAGCCCATTGAAATCAGCGAGGAGGGGCTGGAACTGATCGAGTATCTGAGCCTTGACTGCACCGCCGCTGACGACGCGTGGCACTCCGATAGCGAGATCAAAATCGACAAGCTGGGCTATGTCGTCCGCAACGGCGAGAAAACCAAGGAGTTCTGGGACGGAGCTATCCGCAGCGAAAAGAAACCGCTTAGATTGAAGATCCGTAACATCTGCGGAGATGAAACCATGTGGGAGATTTAATATTATAAATCTTTGGAAAAGTAAGGACTGAGGGAGTTTTACTCCCTCAGTCCTCACTTTTTATACTTCTCCCTTAAGCTCCCATGACCGCCGCGGGCAATATCCTCCTGTTCCTCCGGCGTCCAAACCTTCCATTCCGCGTTCTCTTCTCTCAGGTCCAGCAACATGAAGCCCTTGTAGTTGGCAGCCGCATCAAAGTCCAAATTCCCTCTGATATTCTGTCGCCATGCCGTACTGTTCGGCTCCGGCAGAGACACCTGCTCGACATCATAGGTTTCCAGTTCCCCAAAGATATCGATCTCCCGCAGGAAATCCGATGCGGAAATTTTTCCTTTGAGATACCTCCCTCTGACCTTGACCGCTGCACTGATCCATTCCTGATAGCGAGCGTCGCTCACAGGCTTCAGCCGATCCCGCTGGTCTGGCGGAGCGTCCTCATAACGGTTTCGTCGTTCTTCCATCCTATGTCGCAGAACATTGTATATTCGCAGTGCCTCATCCAATGCCGCACCATCCTTGCCCTTGAGCTTTGGCCCCAGCGCCTTGCAGGACAGTCCGTCGATCACACGGTCGCAGTAGTGCGTTTCCGCAGAGGTCTTTGGAATAAAATACTGCCAGCAGCACTCACACCGTGCGATGCGCTTTTTCTTCTGGCGGAAATAAAGCTGCAATTCCAACAGGTACAGCTCAAAGATATTTTCAACCGTATACCGCAACCGGTGTCCGAACGGCATCGGCCTGCAAGGAAAGAACTGGTGCATCAACGCGGGGTATGCCTCCTCCAACGCTCCATACCGCTCCCACTGCGCGGCGCGCTCATAATCGGCAAAACCGATCTCCAGAAGATTTCGAATACGCAGCTGTGCCCTGCACGGCTCGTCCAGTGCCCGAAGAACTGCGGCACCTTTCTCGGACGGAAAAATCGGCGAACCATTGTCCTGCATTGCCATTGCGTCCTGAAGATGTTCAGCGGCATAAAAAGCGGATATGGTATCAATCCTCTTGATCCAATCAGGCAAGTCGCTGATCTGTTTTTCAAAATCCTCATAGTCCGAATACGGAACATCCATACGTTCCCAAAACAAAGGGTGTTCTGTCCAGAGCCGCTGGATCACAGCATGGTATTCCGCAAAATCCAGAGAAGCAAACCGAACCAGTTCCTCCGCTGGCGTTCGACCCCTGAGTTCTTCTACACACCCATCCTTGCCAACCAATAAAACATCGATGTTCTCTCCGGTATCTGTTTCCAAAAAGATGCCGGAGATATTCTTTTCGGGAGCGGTCAACTTGGGGTCACGCAGTCCGAGCTGTAGTTGCAAGTCTTGGAAAAATCTCGAAAACCACTCTTCCATGTAAAAACCATCTCCCTTCCTTTACAGTATCAGTATACCACATTGACAAACCGGAAAGGAGAAATTTTTATGAACCGACTGCAAACCATTGACGCGGATACGCTGCAAAGCACCGCTTACGAGCCGGTCTCCTTCGTGGTCGACGATCTGCTTCCCCAGGGACTGCACCTGCTGGCAGGCGCGCCGAAGATCGGCAAATCGTGGCTGGCGCTGTGGCTGTGTCTCTGCGCCGCGCAGGGCAAACCGCTCTGGACGTTCGCCACACGGCCATGCGAGGTGCTGTACCTCTGTCTGGAGGACAGCTTCCAGCGTATCCAGAGCCGCCTCTTTGATCTCACGGAGGACGCGCCGCCCACGCTGCACTTCGCCGTCATGTCCCAGCAGCTCCACAACGGGCTGGTGGAACAGATCGAGCAATTCCTGAAGGAGCATCCGCAGACCAGGCTCATCGTCATCGACACGCTCCAGCGCATCCGCACCGTGGGCAATGACGCGAATCCATACGCCAGCGACTACCGGGACATCGGCGTTCTGAAAGCGCTGGCGGACAAGCACCGCATCGCCATTCTGCTGGTGCATCACCTGCGGAAGATGAATGACGATGATCCCATGAACATGATCTCCGGCACCACCGGACTCAGCGGCGCCACCGACAGCAACTTCGTCCTCCGCAAGAGTCAGCGCAGGGAGAACACCGCCACGCTCTACTGCACCGGGCGGGACATCCCCTACCGGGAACTGGCACTGGAGTTCGACGGTGAGGATCACGTCTGGAAGCTGCTGTCGGATGACTGCGAACAGACGGAGCAGCCCAACGAACGTCTTCTTTTTCTTCTCTCTGAACTGCTGCGCCGGCAGCCGGAAATCAGCGCCCCTGCCAAGGTGCTGCTGGAAAAGATCGACCCTGCCGGTACGGAGGGACTGACCCCCAACAGCTTCTCCCACCGAATCCGCAAAAGCGTTGACGCTCTAAGGAGAAACGGCATCACGGTGTCCTTCCGCAAGAGCAACGGCGACCGTCTGATCTGCCTGAAAAGGGCCGATGGTGTCGATGATTCCACTACCGAGAACATCGTCACCATCGACCCTGAGAACCCGCCGTGTTTCGGCGTGTGAGCCGCTGTGTGCGCGGTTTGGGGACGGGGTGGTGGTGTACACGCCGAGAGCTGTTTACCGCACACGGCGCGGGACGAGGAATTTGTCGTCCACTCGGACGACAGCCAGCATCGCATTTGTCTGGTCTGCGGCGAAGCTGCTGCCCTGCCAAATGCACTGGGCGGGGCATGGCCCCACACCCCCAAGCTGCGGGCAGAAGCCCACACCCACTTTTAGCTACGATTGGAGAAAAATATGAAAAAAGATATCAAATTCAGCACGCGCATGGCGTCCGCTGACCGCGAGAAGATCAGGGCACTGGCGGCGAAGGCCCACATGTCCATGAGCGACTATGTCACCGCCTGCTGTCTCGGCAAGCGGATCATCGTCATCGACGAGCAGAAGGAACTGCTCCGCCAGCTCAAGGGCATCGGCAGCAACATCAACCGCCTTACCGTCCTCGCCAACATGGGCAAGGTGCAGGTCATCGGTCTGGAAAAAGCTGCCGGTGAGCTGTCCGAGGTCAGCGTTGCGCTACGGTCAGTCATGGAAGGTCGGTGAGCCGTATGGCCATCGTACATTTTGTGAACTACAAGCGGGGCACGCAATCCCGCGCCGCCATGCGCGGCGTGATGCTCTACGTCATGCAGGAAAAGAAATCCGCATGGGAGGGCGCGCCGCTCGTCAGCGGCATCAACTGTCAGCCCCAAAGCGTCTATGACGACTTTCTGAATACCAAGCTGCTCTACCACAAGGACGGCGGCGTGATGTTCTACCACATGGTGCAGAGTTTTCCGAAGGGTGCAGAAGTCGATCCCCGACAGGCCCACGAAGCCGCGCGGCGGCTGGCGGAGTACTTTGACGGCTGTGAGGTGCTGATCTGCACCCATGTAGACCGAGAACACATCCACTCCCACTGCGTCATCAACTCCGTCAATTTCGACACCGGCAAAAAGCTGCACATGGCGAAGGAACAACTGCAAGAGTTGATGCGGCGCAATGACATGATCTGTCAGGAGATGGGTCTTCCTGTCTTTGACGCACCAACGCAGCAGGCCCGCGGCATGAGCGGTGCGGAATACCACACGGCGCTGAAAGGCCAAAGCTGGAAGCTGCGGCTCATGAACACCATCGACGAGTGCATGAAATACGCCGCCGACAAGGACACCTTCGTTTCCCTGATGGCATCCGAGGGCTACGCCGTCCGCTGGGAGGGCACCCGCAAGTACATCACCTACACCACACCGGACGGACTAAAATGCCGTGACAGCAAACTACACGAAGAAAAGTATTGCAAGGAGGCCATGGAGCATGAATTCAGAATACGGGCAGAGCTCGTCCAGAGAAAATTCCATCGAACAGAGGAAACCGGTGGCGGAATTGAAGCGGCTGAATCAGCCGAACAGCGCACCGCCGTCTGCGCCGCAGCCGATCCAGCCCATCGTGATCCAGTGCGATCTGCCGCAGGCGATGAACAAGCTGGCGAAGCAGGCAGACGGAATAAACTGGGAGCTGGAGGAAATTCGGAAGGCCCTGCCGGAGCTGAAAACGCACATCGACCTGACACCGGTGCAGAAGTCGCTCACGGAGATGCAGAGATCGTTGACGGAGATGAACAGACTGCTGGAACGGGTTGGGAACCTGAGCGAGAAGTATTCCTCCAAGTGGATCGACTGGCTCCCGGACTTCAGCCTGCTGGTGGCCCTCAAGTGGATCGCGCTGCTTTTGGTGATCGGCGCAGCGGCGATGGCCGGGTGGTATGGCGTGGTAGCGATCCGCAGCCTGTTCCCCTGATCCCCGCCGCGGCTGGGCTGGCTGCCGCAGGGACACTACTGGATGAAGATGAGGACGCCGAGGAAAAGCGGCGGCGCATGGAGGCGAAAATCGCCGCCGAAAACTTTGGCGCGGCGGTCGGCCTCGCCGCAGGCGCGGCTCTGGCGGTGAAAGAAAAATTGGACGAGCAGTCTGCGCGAGAAGAACAGAAAAAGCAACAGCATGAGCAAACGATGGGAGGACTATGACGGCAGACATCAGGTATAAAGTCTTGAAAGCAGAGGAAACTATTGGAAAAGGAGCGTGATGCGTTTGGAAATCAATGTCCATGATGACCGTAAGATCGTAGAGATATGGCTCAGCCATTCGGAACAGGCAGATGCCGCTTTGCGTGAACAGCTCCGCCCAATCTATCAGGAATACAACGGCAAAAAATACACCGTAGCAGTCTTTCAGTCCGGCACGGAAGATCTGTATGAGCAGACCCATCAGCTCCTGCTCTACAATCGAAACCGTGCGGCAGAGTTAGAAGCGAAACAGCAGGCACCGGTGATGGAATAAAAAGCGCAAGCGGTATCGGTACTGACCGATACCGCTTAGTCAAACCGATGAAACGAAATGCGATTTACGGTTGCTTTTATAAAAAAACCATGATACAATATTATCTGCAAAGTCAAATCGACAGTAAGAACAATCTTGATAGAAAGGCGGTGTGCCTATGAGTGGACTCCTTCCACAACACGGCGAAATTCTACTGTACGACAACGGTACTGACAAGCAGTTCGTCAGCGTGGTGTTCAAGGACGAAACCTTTTGGCTGACACAGGGCGGCATGGCAGAATTGTTCGACTGCTCCGCCGACAACATCTCTCTGCACTTGAAAAACATCTATGCGGACGGTGAATTGGAGCAGACGGCAACTACCGAGAAATTCTCGGTAGTTCGCAAGGAGGGCAGCCGCGAAGTGCGGCGCGGCATTGACCATTACAATCTCGACGCCATCATCGCCGTAGGCTACCGTGTCAACTCCAAAAAGGCCACCCGGTTCCGCCAGTGGGCGACGAAAACGTTGAAAGAGTACATCCAGAAAGGCTTTGTCCTCAACGATGAACTGATGAAGAACGGCCGGCTATTTGGCAAGGATTACTTTGATGAACTGCTGGAGCGCATCCGGGAGATCCGGGCCAGCGAGCGTCGGGCTTACCAGAAAATTGCCGATGTGTTTGAGCAGTGCAGCTACGACTATGACAAAAACAGTGAGACCACGAAAGCATTCTACGCCTTCGTGCAGAACAAGCTCCACTTTGCCGTCACCGGCAAGACGGCGGCAGAGCTGATTTCTGAGCGGGCAACTCTGGACAGCCCCACCATGGGTCTGACTAACTGGAAGGGCGCGCCGGACGGAAAAATTCTGAAAAGCGACACGCTGGTGGCCAAGAACTACTTAAACGAAAAAGAATTGAGCCGCTTGAATCGTCTTGTGACCATGTTCATCGATTACGCCGAGTTGATGGCAGAGGACGAGCAACTCATGAGTATGCAGGACTGGCTGGAGGAGACAGACCGGTTCCTCACCAACAACCGCCGCAAGGTGCTGGAGGGCAAGGGACGCATCTCCCACGAGGCGGCAGTGAAAAAAGTAGGTACTATTTACGAGGAATTCCGCAAAAAGCAGGATGCCGACTACATCTCTGAATTTGACCGGCAGATCGCTGCATATCTGAAAGGTGACAAGCTATGATCGAACGCTTTGCCATAGCGGGCTACGCGCGCATTTCGGTGGACGAGGAACTGGATCGCGACAATGTGTCTATCGAAAACCAAAAGGCTATCATCGAAGATTTCGTGAAGCACCGCTTCCCCGACAGCACGCTGACCTTCTACGAGGATCGTGACCGTTCCGGCTATACCTTCGAGCAGCGGGAGGGTTATCAGGAAATGCGGCGCGGGCTGATGAGCCACAAGTACGACATTCTTATTGTCAAAGACTTCTCCCGTTTCTCCCGCCGCAATTCCCGCGGTTTGGTGGAGTTGGAAGACCTGCGGGACGTCGGTGTGCGTATCATCTCCATTGGAGACAATATTGACTTCCCAAACGACGATGACTGGCTGAAAATCCAGTTCCAGTTTCTCATCAACGAAATGCCAGTGACGGACACCAGCAAGAAGGTAAAGTCCGTCATCCGCCGCCGTCAGGCTGACGGCGCGTGGCTGTGCGCCGCGCCCTATGGCTACATTCTCAATAAACAAAAGCAGTTTGAGATCGTCCCCACGGAGGCGGAGATCGTGCGGGAAATCTTCCAGCTCTATCTGGACGGCTGGGGATATAAGAAAATCGCCAACCACCTGACAGATACTGGTGTGCCCACCCCTCGGATGTCAGAGCAGCTTCGCAAAGAGGCAGAGGGGGAGGAATCCCGCCGCACGGTGAAAAAGGACTGGGCTATTGTCACGGTGCAGGGTATTCTGGACAACGATTTTTACATCGGAACCCTGCGGCAGGGCAAGTACACCCGTGCCAAAATCAACGGTAAGGATGTCAAGCGGGATGAGTTGGAACATATCGTCATTGAACACCACCATCAGGCCATCATCGACTACCGTACCTTTGCCACCGTCCGCGCCCTGCGGGAACAGCGCTCTACCAACCACTACCGTGGGAAGAAAATCAATGACAATGTGTACTCGGGTTTTCTGGAATGCGGTGACTGCGGCAGTCCCATGTTTGCTATGAGCCGCCGGGATCTGCGCCCCGCCTACACCTGCGGCACCTATCATCGCCGGGGGCTGTCCGGCTGCACCAGTCACCACATCCGGGTGGACAGGCTGGACGAGTTGATGAAGCTGTATCTCAAAAAGGTAAAGGACAACTCCGCCAATATGCTGGAGCGTCTCAACGCCGACCTTGCCCATGAGCAGGAGGACATAAGTGAAACGGAACGCACTGCGGAGAATCTGGAAACCCTGCTGCTGGACGCACAGGAGGAACTGAAAGCCACCAAGCGCCAGCGTATCCGGGATATGGCGCGGCACCCGGAGCAGGAGGCCATTTTGGAGGAGACCTATGACGAGCTGGAGCATGACCTGATCCAGCGCATCAACGGCTTGCAGAATCAGCTGCAAATGGCGGCGGACAAACGCAATACCATTATTCAAGTGAACCGTGCGGCGAAAACCGCCATGGAGGTCTTTGATGATCTGTTGAGCAAGGAACATCTTGACCGCAAGGATCTACAGCTTATCATTGAGAAAATCAAGGTCTATGAGGATCATCTGGAAATTCGGCTGAAAGCCGACATTGACTGTCTGCTCCGCTGCGGAGAGCTGCCGCATGAGGAGGACTCCGTTGCCGCCATGGCTATCGTGGAGGATACCGTAAATTTTCCTGACGGCACGGGAGATATCTCAACCATTACCATCGTCCAGAGCGCGAAACAGCGCCCGGACAAGGTCTTTCGTGCCAATGTTATCAGTGACGGCGACCCGTTGGAGATCTACACGAGCAAGGACGGGGAGGTCATTTTTAAGAAGTATTCGCTCATGGGCGGCGTAGATGAGTTTGCCGCGCAGCTGTGCGACACGCTGAGCAAGTCGACCGGCACGAGCGTGGCCGTGACCGACCGCGACAGCGTCATCGCCGCGGCAGGCAGCGCGCGCCGCGACCTCATCGGCAAGCGCATCAGCCCGCAGCTCGAGCAGATCATGGAGGACCGCGGTATCTACCGCGCCGTGCCGAGCGAGCGCAGCGTGTTCGTCACCGAGTCGCTCGACCGCTACTGCGCGACCATCGCCGCGCCCATCATCTCCGAGGGCGACGCACTCGGGCTCGTGGTCTTCATCGGCACCGAGGGCGAGTCGGCCGCAGGCGAGACGGAGTACAAGCTCGCGCAGGCCATCGCAGGCTTTCTCGGCAAACACATGGAGAGCTGAAAAAGAGGACGGCTTTAGCCGTCCTCTTTTCCTATATAGCACCGCCTTCGTGTTGTGCATTGCAATTACTGATCGTACCACCTCTCATCGTGAATACGCAGTCCTTTCCAATATCCACAGCACCGCCATCACCATCGTCATCTCTGCAATTCGCAATGATACTGCTCTCCAAGATCAGTGTGCCGCTAGACACAGAAAAACCGCAGTTCTTATTTTGACCATCAATGGTGCCGTCAGTGCCGCTGTCCTTTATCGTTAGTGTTTTACCATCGTACACACAAAGCATATCCTCGTCTGTAGCATTACAGGTCAAGGTATACCCATTCAAATCAAATGTGACGGCTCCGCTGATTGTAATTTCGCCGCTAATAGTAACATTGCCACCTAAATAGTAACTACCGTCCGACAGGTTCAAATTGGTGCCATCAAATATCGTCCAACTCTCCCAATTGTTCTCCGCCCGCGCCGCCGCTCTGGCGGCACATTGCAGAGCTTAAGCGCGCACTCCAAAAAGCGCGCGATCTTGCGCTCCACGGTAAAGTACACGTCGCACGGCACGGCCACAAACGAGCGCATCATGCCCGTCGAGGCGATCTCCATCTCGTAAAAGTCCTTGGCCTCCGCGTCCGGAAGATCGTCCCCGAAGATGCCCTCCAGCCGCTTCGCCGTGCTGCGATACAGGTATGCCGAGGTTGACGACAGCGTGTAGGCCGTCACGTACAGCTCGCGCAGCGGCTCGGTCAGCTCGGCGATGTGGAGCTGGACAGCCGTCTCCACCGCGTAGAGCACGTGCCGCGCTGTGCTGCTCGGCCAGCGTGAACTGCCCGCTGAACATCCGCTTGTCAAGCTCGAGCAGCAGCGCCTCCTTACTGGGAAAGGCCCGGAAAAACGAGCTTGGCGGCATGCCCGCAGCGCGGGCGATCTCCGCGGTCGTCGTGCCCTCATATCTCTTTTCCAAAAACAGCTTTACGGCGGCGCGCAGCATCTTCTGCTGCGTCAAAAGTCCGCTCGCCTGCTTGCCGCGCAGCAGCATATCGATCACGCTCCTCAAAGTTTACTTGTGAGTGTAGTCACATAACAGCATGGTCCGCCGCTTTCCGCAAGAACGAACTGTGTAAATTTTTGCTCCTGCCTATATAAAAGAAGTGCGGCGGTCCTTCGACCGCCGCACTCTCTCATTTTATTTTCCTTTACAGCATCGCAAAGCGCTGTGCGCCCCTCGTTTTGAGCCAGCGAAGAAGCAGCGCTGTCACCGCGAGCGTCACCGCCGCCGCGATGGCGAGATACGCAGCCGCGCCGAGCTTCCACCCCTGCCAGAGGTAGAGCCCCGCGAACACGATGGCGTAGAGCCAGCCGCCGAACAGCGCGATCGTCACGGCCAGACTTTGCTTGATGGGCATGAGCTCGCTCGTCCACGTCAGGTTTGCCCGCGCGACGCCGAGCGTCAGCCCCAGGCACGCAGAAAACGCGATGTACGCGAGTGCCTCGGCAAAAACGAGCGGCAGCGCCGCCGTCACAGGCAGGATAAACGCCATGCAGGCAAGCGGCACGAGTGCTGGAAGGGCCGTGAGCGCAAGCTGTACCTTGAGCTTTGCGCGAAGCACCTGCCAGGGCTTGACGGGCAGCGATTGCGCGAGCCAGAGGGACTTTCCCTCGAGCGAGACCGACGGCGTCGCCATGTCGTTCATCGACGCAATGGCGCACACGCCGGTGCAGAGCAGCACTTCCGCACAGCCGCTCTGCGAGGTGAAGACCTCGTTCAGCAGCGACACGACCGTTCCGCCCTTCCACAAAAGCAGGATGCCCGAGATCGGCAGCAGCAGGATACCGAGGCCGCTGTTGAGCATGTAGTTCGGGCTCGCGGTGAAGCGCGCGAGCTCCTTGCCGAAAAGTGCCCCATCGATGCTCCGGCGCTTGACGGCCTTTTCGCGGTACACAGCCTTGCCCGATGCGCCCGACGCAGTCGTGATCTGCAAAAAGCTGCGCGAGAGCAGCGCCCACGTCAGCGCAAACAGCGCGAGGATGACCGCCGTGCTCAGCAGCATCGCTGTCACATCGCCCGTACCGGTCAGGCCAAAGACGTAGAGCGGGTGCGCCGCACCCTTGATCTTCTCACCGTAGACCGCGGCGTTGGCGACGAGCTGCTCGATGGCCGTCTGCGCCTTGAAGACGAAGAAATAGTAGATGGCAAGCCCCGCGAGCGAGACGATGACCGTGATGAAGCTCTTGTGCTTGAGCTTACGGCTCACCTTCGCCACGACCCAGCCCAGCGCGCACGAGAGCGTGAGCACGAAGATTGAGATGAGCGCCGTCAGCAGTACGCCGCCGAGGAGCGCCATCGGCGCCGTCGAGACCGTGACCCAGTAGACGATGACCGCGGGCAGGATGACGACCGCGGAGTACATGAGGCCCATGAGATAGACCGTCAGCAGCCGCGAGGCCATCAGCGTCCGCACCGGGATGGGCAGAGACAGCAGCAGGTCGTTGTCCTTAGCGAAGTACAGGCCCGAATACGTGTTGAACACGCTGCCGAACGCGCCGAGAAAGATGGCGAGCAGCGACATGAGTGCAAAATAGAGCCAGCCCATCCCCGCCTGCGTAAGCGGCGCACAGAGCGAAACGGAAAGCCCCGTGAACATCCCGCCGAGGCCGATCATCAACGCGGCAAAGAGCAGGATATAAGCGATAATCCCCGCCGTCGAACGTTTTTTATTGGTTTTGGCATTATAAAAGTAGCTGCGGAAAATTTCCATCAGCTGCTTCTTGACGAGCGTTTTCAGCATGATTCGCCCTCCAGCTCAAGGAAGACCTCCTCGAGCGAGTCGTCGCCCTTGACCTCCTCCATCGTGCCGGAGCGGATGAGCTTGCCGCCCTTGATGATGGCGACCTTGTCGCAGAGTTTTTCGGCCACCTCGAGCACGTGGGTCGAGAAGAAGATCGCGCCGCCCGCGTCGCACACCTCGCGCATCATGCCCTTTAAGATATGTGAAGCCTTCGGGTCGAGGCCGACGAACGGCTCATCCATCAAAATGAGCTTCGGCTCGTGCAGCCACGCCGAAATGATGGCAAGCTTCTGCTTCATGCCGTGGGAATAGGCCGCGACGGGCTGGGCCAGGTCGGTCGTCAGCTCGAAGAGGTCTGCATACTTGCGGATGCGCTCCTGCCGCGCGCTTTCCTCCACACCGAAGATGTCGGCGATAAAATTGAGGTACTGGATGCCCGTCATAAACTCGTAGAGGTCGGGGTTATCCGGGATGTAGGCGAGCATCTTCTTGCAGGCGATGGGATCGTCCTGAATGGAGTGCCCGCCGATCGTGATTCTGCCGGAATCGAACTGCTGGATGCCGACGACCGACTTGAGCGTCGTGGTCTTGCCTGCGCCGTTGTGGCCGATGAAGCCGTAGATCTCTCCTGGCGCGATGTGGAGCGACAGATCATCCACAGCTTTCTTTTCGCCGAAGGTCTTGGTCAGGTGTTCAATATAGAGCATAAGGTTCTCCCTCTTTTCTTCTTGCAGCCGTTTCGAATATCTTTACGATATCAAAATCATATCATCTAATTCTATACTGTCAAGAGAAAATTTAAAAATGTCAAGTTTGCTTTACTCGCAGGATAGCACTACTGCTCCGATTTGTCAAGCCTGCTTTACATTTTATCCTTGTGATACAGCACGAGCGACACAATACCCATCACCGCCGCATACAGTACGCCGCCAACGGCCCAGATAAACCAGCTATACTGCGGCTGGCCGTTCCCCTTGGGTCCGAAGGTGTAGAACAGGAAGATCGCCGTCACGCTCAGCCAGTAGATGAGCGACACTGTGCTCATTACGCCGCTGCGCGCCTTCTTTTTGCGCGTGTAGTCGCCCTCCTCGAGCAGCTGGTCCATCGCGCCGGTGTATGTTCCGCTCCAGACGAGCACGCCCACGCCGCAGGCGACCAGAAGCAGCAGCGCATCCACCTCCACCGCGGCGTAAACATCCGCCGGAGCGACGCGCGCGAGCAGCGCGGCGACATCGGACGACGCGAGACCGACCCCGAGCATCAGCGGCACGACAGCAAGGATGCACAGCACCACGCCGAGGATCGTACAGCGCGAGGCGGTCGGCTCATAGGCCTTGCGCCGCTCGCGCACCATGCCGCTCACGCCGTATTCCGTCTCGAACGGCTCCTTTTCAAGGAATTCAAACTCCTTTGTCTTCGCCCCGCAGGAGAGGAATATCCCCACCGCAGCGGCAACCAGCGCCAAAATGACGCTCACGCCGAGACCTGCGGCCAGATTCTCCGAAATACCGCCCAGGCCCGCGTCCGCCATGGCGGAGAGAAAAATGATCACGACCGGCGAGATGATGCACATCGCCACCGCCAGTGCGATCTTCGGCGCGCAGGCCTTGCGCAGCGCAAGGTATCGCGCCGCCTGCTCCATCGTCACTCTCCGCAGCGGCGTTTCGTCCGCCTCGGATTCGACGAACTCCTCTTCTTCGAGTTCGTCCTTCAATAAATAGTCGGTGCTCACGCCAAACAGCCGGCTCATCTGCACCACCTTGTCAAGGTCGGGCACGGACTGCGCGCCCTCCCACTTGGATACCGACTGGCGCGTCACCCCGAGCTGACTTGCCAGCTCCTCCTGCGACCAGCCTGCCTTTTTGCGCAGCGTGATGATTTTATCCGCTAAGATCATATCGTCTTCCTCCTGAATTCTAAGGCGCGGTCCCGCGCCGTCTGGATGGCGTTATCATAGCCTATTTCGCGGTTGCGGGAAAGAAAGCGCACTGTCAAATTTGTCAACCGGCAGTTGCAATCCTTGATTTTTCAAGGTTTTTTCGCCGTGCGCTCCTATTACCCTATGTATCTTCGTCATGATATCATACCTCGGCGCAGAAAAAAAGAGCGTCCCGTTCGGGACGCTCTTTTTAAGGTTTTTTCACACACTTACACGACGGCGAAGAACTTGACAAGGAACAGAGCGGAGATCACGTAGGTCAGAACGCTGACGTCCTTAGCCTTGCCGGAGAGCACCTTGACAAAGGTGTAGGAGATGAGGCCCAGGCCGATGGCGTGGCCGATGGAGCCGGAGATCGGCATACCGATGAGCATAATGGACACCGGCAGCATTTGGTCCATGTCGCTGAAGTCCACATTCTTGAGGCCCTGGAGCATCAGAACGCCGACATAGATCAGCGCGGCGGAGGTCGCAGCGCCGGGGATGACGGCGGCGATGGGGGCGAGGAACATGCAGGCGAGGAACAGGATGCCCGCGGTGAGCGCGGTCAGGCCCGTGCGGCCGCCCGCTTCCACGCCGGAGGCGGACTCGATGAACGTGGTGACGGTGGAGGTACCGGTGCAGGCGCCCGCGACCGTACCGATGGCATCGGACAGCAGGGCTTCCTTCATCTGGGGCATGTTGCCGTCCTGATCGACCATGCCGGCGCGGGAGGCCGTACCGACGAGCGTGCCGATGGTATCGAACATATCGATCATACAGAAGGTGATGACGAGCGTGATGGCGGTGAACCAGCCGATGTTCACAAAGCCCGCAAAATCAAACTTGAAAAGCGTGGTGGAGACCATGTCGGCGAAAGGCGGGACAAAGCTCGCAGTCGCGAGGCTCGCAAATGGATTGACATGCAGGAAGATGGCGCTGCCCGCCCAGTAGATGACGGACGAGAACAGCATGCCGAGCAGCACTGCCGCCTTCACGCCCTTCTTGGCGAGGACGACCATGACGAAAACGCCGAGGAACGCGGTCGCGACGGTCAGGACCATCGCATCGTAGCCCGAGCCCATGTTGCCCTTGATGATGCTGGGCGTCAGCGCACCGAAGAAGTCACGCATCATGTAGAACGGGCCGCCGTTTTCAGAGTAGATACCGACGTTGGAGCCAAGGCCCACGTTCATCAGCATCAGGCCGATGGCGGGAGCGATGCCGTAGCGCACGCCGAGAGGAATGGCCTCCACGATCTTCTCACGCACCTTTAAGAGCGTGAGGATGAGGAACACGATACCCTCGACAAGGATGATGACGAGCGCCGCCTGGAACGCGGACTCGTACTCGCACTCGTTGATGACCGCGATGTTGGCGACGACCACCGCGAAGAAGCTGTTGAGTCCCATGCCGGGCGCCATGACGAACGGCTTGTTGGCGAAAAACGCCATGCAAATCGTGCCGATCGCCGAGGCGATGCAGGTGGCAAGGAACACACCGTTCCACAGCGGCGTACCCACTGCAAAGTTGGTCAGCAGGTTCGGGTTGAGCGCGATGATGTAGGCCATGGTCATAAACGTGGTAAGACCGGCAAGGATCTCGGTGCGTACCGTAGTACCGTTGGCCTTCAGCTTAAATAGCTTTTCCATGATTTTCTCCCTTTCTTTTTTGTTTTTCCGCCCGCTTCCTAACAAAAAATTAGGAAGCAAAACAGATTTTCAGTCAATATTATAAACATCCCGACAAGAAATTGCAAGTGTTCTGTTTATTTTTACCACACTTTCTCACTCCGCGCCGAGAGTTCCGCCGGTTTCTGTTGTGTTTTTGTTTGCTTTGCGCTATACTATATTTAGTAAAAATTTGCATTTTGGGAGGTGCATGCCGTGAAGCTGATGGTTTTAGACGGCAACTCCATCATCAACCGCGCCTATTACGGTGTCCGTCCGCTCACCACGCGCGACGGGTTTTTCACCCACGCGATCTTCGGCTTTCTGACGATGCTCGGCCGCTTACTCGACGAGGAAAAGCCCGAGGCGCTGTGCGTCGCCTTCGACCGCCGCGAGCCGACGTTCCGCCACCTCGAGTACGAGGGTTACAAGGCCACGCGCCACGCCATGCCCGAAGAGCTCGCCATGCAGATGCCGGTGCTCAAGGACGTGCTCGACGCGATGAACATCCCCCGCTACGAGCTCGCGGGCTTTGAAGCCGACGATCTGATCGGCACGATCTCGCGCAAGTGCGAAAGCGCAGGCTGGGACTGTGTCGTCGCCACGGGAGACAAGGATTCTTTGCAGCTCGTGACCGAGCACACGACCGTCAAGCTCATTTCCACGCGCATGGGCCAGACCACGACGAAGGACATGACGCCCGAGAGCTTTCGTGAGGTCTACGGCTTTACGCCCATCCACATTGTCGACCTCAAAGCCCTGATGGGCGACGCGAGCGACAATATCCCCGGCGTGCCGGGCGTTGGCGAAAAGACGGCGATGGCGCTCATCCAGAAATACCAGAGCATCGACGAAATTTACCGGCTGCTCCCCGATATCGAGGCCAAGCCGAACGTCATCAAAAAGCTCACCGAGGGCGAGGAGAGCGCACGCCAGAGCTTCCACCTCGCGACCATCGTGACGGACGCACCACTCGAATTTTCTCCGCAGGACAATCTGCGCAAGGCGCCGTCAGACGCGCTCTATCCGCTCTTTATGAAGCTGGAATTTACCAAGCTCATCGACAAATACGGTCTCAAGCCGCCCGCCGACATCCCCGCCGCCGAGGAGCCGGTCGACCTCACCGTGACCGCCGAGGCCGTGACCACGGCGGAAAAGGCCAAGGAATATCTCTCGCTCTTCCGCAAGGCGGAGCATGTGACGCTGCTGGCGCTGCCGGACCTTTCCGGCGTGATCGTCGACTTCGTTGCAGGCGAATCGACCGCCGTCTCTGCCGAGTTCTACTTCAGCCGCTACGAGGGCGACTGGAACGCGCTGCTGCGCGCCCTGTTCTCGGATGATATCAAGAAAGTCAGCCACAACGTCAAGGACCTCCAGCGCACGCTGCTCGAAAACGACCTTCCCATCGAAGGGTTCATTTTTGACACCGCGCTCGCAGGGTACCTGCTCGACGCGACGGCGGGCAAGTACGATATCGCGTCGCTCTTCGCCGCCTACTTCCACCAGACGCTTGCCGAGCCGAAGCACTTAGATCCAGACGCTTTCTCGATGCTCGGCGACACGGCCGAGGCCGAGACGGCGTTCCACGTCTATACCAGCGCCGTCGATGCGCTGTATGAGACCTTTGCCCCCGAACTTGAGAAGCGCGAGCTGCACGAGCTCTATTATGAGGTTGAGCTGCCCCTCTGCGCCGTACTCGCGCGCATGGAGCACGCGGGCATGCGCGTGGACGCGAACGCTCTCGCGGCCTTCGGCAGCGAGATGGAAGTGCAGCTCAAGACGCTCGAGCAGCACATCTATGAAGAGGCGGGCGGGCCGTTCAACATCAATTCCCCCAAGCAGCTCGGCGAGGTGCTCTTTGAACGCTTGCAGCTCCCGCACGGCAAAAAGACGAAGACCGGCTGGTCGACGAACGCGGACGTGCTCGAAAAACTGCGGTGGGAGAATCCCATCGTCGAAGAGGTTTTGCAGTACCGCCAGTACGCAAAATTCCGCTCGACCTACTGCGACGGTCTTTTGAAGGTCATCGCGCCCGACGGGCGTATCCACACGAGCTTCCAGATGACCGTCACGGCGACGGGCCGTTTGAGCTCGACCGAGCCGAATTTGCAGAATATCCCCACGCGCACGCAGCTCGGCAGCGAATTCCGCCGGATGTTCGTCCCGGCAAGCGGCTGCGTGCTCGTCGACGCGGACTACAGCCAGATCGAGCTGCGGCTGCTCGCGCACATCGCGGACGACGAGGCGATGAAGCAGGCGTTTCTGACCGGCGAGGACATCCACACCGTCACGGCCGCGCAGGTCTTCGGCGTGCCGACTGATCAGGTCACCAAGCAGATGCGCTCGCACGCGAAGGCCGTGAATTTTGGCATCGTATACGGCATTTCCGCCTTCTCGCTCGCGCAGGACATCGGCGTGCCGGTGTACGAGGCGAAGGAATATATCGAGACGTACTTTGAGCGCTTCCCCGGCATCCGCCGCTATATGGATGAGGTCGTCGCGCAGGCGAAGGAGCGCGGCTATGTCGAAACACTGATGCACCGCCGCCGCGCGCTGCCCGAGCTGACGGCGAGCAACTTCAATACCCGTTCGTTCGGCGAGCGTGTCGCGCGCAACATGCCCATCCAGGGCACAGCCGCGGACGTCATCAAGCTCGCAATGGTGCGCGTCGACGAGCGGCTGCACAAGGAAAACTTAAAGGCAAAGCTCATTTTGCAGGTGCACGACGAACTCATCGTCGAGTGCCCGGAGGAGGAAAAGGAGGCGGTCGCACGGCTCCTCACCGAGGAGATGGAGGGCGCAGTGCACCTCTCCGTTCCCCTGACCGCCGAGGCCCACTGGGGCATAAACTGGCTGGAAGCCAAATGACCGGAGGAAACCAATGGAACAGTTAAAGAAAAAAGTCCGCATCGTGCCGATGACGAACGAATATTTGAATGACGTTGCCGAGCTTGAGCGCACATGCTTCTCGAACCCCTGGTCGCGCAACATGCTCGCAGAGGAGCTTGAAAACGCGTGCTCGGCCTTCTTAGTCGCGCTGGATGCAGAAAACAGCAGCGTCGTCGGCTACGCGGGGCTGCTCGCCGTCGCGGACGAGGGCTGCATCACCAAGATGGCCGTCCGCCCCGACTGCCGCCGCGGCGGTGTGGCGGGGCAGCTTCTCGACGTGTTTATCCGCTTCGCCGAGGGCAGCGGCCTTGCGTTCTTGACGCTTGAGGTACGTGAGAGCAACTATGCCGCCATCGCGCTGTACGGCAGCCGCGGCTTCCGCGGCGAGGGCCGCCGCAAAAACTACTACGACCACCCGAAAGAGGACGCCATCATCATGACGAAGGAATTCGGCGCGGCAGAAGCGGAGGCGCAGCAATGAAAATTCTCGCTTTTGAGTCCTCCTGCGACGAAACCGCCGTCGCGGTCGTCGAGGACGGACGAAAAATTCTCTCCGACGCCATCGCGTCGCAGGCCGACCTGCACGCACTCTACGGCGGCGTCGTGCCGGAGATCGCGTCGCGTAAGCACATCGAGGCCATCGCCGCGCTGACCGATCAGGCGCTCAAGGAGGCGGGCGTCGAGAAAAAGGACATCGACGCCGTGGCCGCGACCTACGCGCCGGGTCTCATCGGCGCGGTGCTCGTGGGGCTGAACTTTGCCAAAAGCGCGGCCTACGCGCTGAATGTGCCGCTCATCCCTGTGCACCACATCCGCGGCCACATCGCCGCGAATTACTTAGCGTTCCCAGAGCTTGAGCCGCCGTTTCTGGCGCTGTGCATGTCCGGCGGCAACACGCTCATCGTCGACGTGCGCGACTACACGGACTTTGCGCTCCTCGGCGCGACGCGTGACGATGCGGCGGGCGAGTGCTTTGACAAGGCCGCGCGCGTGCTCGGCCTTCCCTACCCCGGCGGCGCGGCGATGGACAAGCTCGCCCATGAGAGCGAGGGCGGCGTCTACGAGCTGCCGCGCGCGAAGATTGACGGGTGCCCTCTCGATATGAGCTTTTCGGGCCTCAAGACCGCCGTCGTAAACCTTGCCCACAACGCCGAGCAGACGGGAAAGCAGCTCGACCGTGCGGCGCTTGCGCGCGACTTCACGCAGGCCGTTGTCGACGAGCTCGTCCCGCGCGCGATGCTCGCCATGCAGCAAAGCGGGCGCAAGGTACTCGTCGCCGCAGGCGGTGTCGCCGCGAACTCGTTCATCCGCGCAGAGCTCGAAAAGGAGTGCCGAAAGCACGGCTACCGGCTCTACATGCCGCCGCTCAAGCTCTGTGGTGACAACGGCGCGATGATCGGCGCACAAGGGTATTATGAGTATCTCGCCGGCGCGCGAGCGGATTGGGCGCTGAACGCGTATGCAACGAGAGATATTGACGATTCTATCGTCTGAGGGTTTACAGCGCGGCAGCGCTGGTTCTTATTCCCCTGCACCGTGCAGGGGGGGCGATCAAGGGGGATATTCTCTTTCCTCGGAAAGAGAATATCCCCCTTTGACCCCCAAGAGAAAGGGATTCGCATTGTAAGCGAGCAGTTCGAAGAGCTGCAATGCTTGCCGATTGCACTGCCCATAGCGCGGCGAAGCCGCGTTGGCCTCTGCTATACGACTTGGCTTGCTCCTACTATCCGCTGCCGCTCTGCCCATCTTGTAGAAGTGCGCAGTAATCTCCGTCTACCGAGGCACTCCACAATGCGGCGAGCGCCAGCAATGCCGCATTCGGCAGGCAGTCTGCCGCCGAGGTAGCGTCACTCGCGCCTCACGATAGTAAGGCGCGGTTGCTGGATATGTCGAAACGCAGAGATTCATGGCGAAGCCATGTACACCGCACCCGATTGCGCAGCGCGTGCAGTTATTCGAGCCTCAGGCTGCCAATGTGCGGGGTCAAGGGGCATGGCCCCTTGCGTTCTCTTGGGGGTCAAAGGGGGCCATTCTCTCACGTGAGAGAATGGCCCCCTTATTCCGTGCAGCGCCCGCGGCGCTGCTCCCCCTTGCAGACTGCAAGGAGTCTATTCCATCTTGCATAATTCCACGATTATGGTAACAAATCGAATTTCTGTTCTGCCACAATTTTTCCAATTCCAGAATTATGTAAATTTCGACACACGCCTATCTGCACAGTATGTTTTCCACTCCGCGGAAATCAAATCAATTTTTCCCTGTCAAATCATGGGATTTTGAGAAATCCACTTGTGTGGAAAACTCTGTGGAAACTGTGGATAACTCACCGTAGAATCCCTTTATTGAATTTATTATGTTAATCTGTCAGTTTCGATCAAACATTGCCGCATCGCGGCGGATTCTGTCGGGAACGCGTCTACTTTGACGGCTTTTCGCAACTTCCGTCATGTCTGCTGATTTTTATTTTTGCCGTTCTGCCGAATCACAAGAGCCTTTCTGCACACGCATTTTGCAGAAGCTCTGCAAAATATACTATTTGTATAGCAACTGTAAAGGCCCTGCCGATTTCTCGGCAGGGCCTTTTTTAACACGGTGTTTCCAGTCCGTAACACCCGCTCACGGGGTCTAAAAAGAGCGGCAGGTGCAGCGGGCGGTACGTGAACCAGACGAACGCGAACAGCAGCGCCCACAGAAGTATAAAGCCGATGAGCTGCATCGCGCCCCCGCGCAGCGCGCCATCGGTCAGCAGGCGGTAACTCACAAAGTACAAAAGCGCGTCGGCGAGGAAGAAGATCGTGATGTTCACCCAGTCAGGGAGCTTGCCGAACATTCCCGTCAGCGTGTAGAAAAGCGCCGGAATCGAGACAAGGCCCAGCAGGATGCTCGCCGCCTTGACGGCGAAGAAGTTCCGGAACGCCTCGGAAAACACAATAAACTCCACCACCGTGAACACGAGAAACGGGATAAACAACAGCTTCATGTGCTCCCAGGTCGACTCGTTGACCGCCGAAAACACCGCGATCACGCGATTCCCGCCCGTCCATTCGTACACAAAGTGCAGCAGCGTCCCGAAAAGGCCAGTTGCGATAAAGCCGACAATCTCCCATCGGCGCAGCTCCCGTTTCATGCTCCGTCCTCCCTTTCCGCCCCGGTCAAGCCGGGCAAGCACTATAGTCTACGCGGGAAAGAAGGGCTTTATACAGCAAAAGCCGCCCTAAACGGGCGGCTCTTGCATTTCTTCTCTTATTCGGCAAATCGCGGCACGATGACGCCCGCAGGTGCGCTCTTCGTCAGCTCGAACAAGTTCCCATCAAGTTTGTGGATCTTCTTTGCCTCATACAGCGCCAGAAATTCATCGAGTATGCCGATCTCAGGGTAGCCGTGCGCGCCGAAGCGGTAGTGCATCGGCACGAGCACGCGCGGCGCGATCGCGTCCGCGACCTTTTTTGCCGTCTTCGCGTCGATCGTATAGTACCCGCCAACGGGAATCAGCAGCGCATCGCAGCCCTTGACCGCCGCGAGCTGCTTCTCGCTCAGCTCATGGCCAAGGTCGCCGCAGTGCACGAGCGTCATCCCCTCTGCGCGCAGGATATGGATGGCGTTCTCGCCGCGAAGTGAACCTTTCTTGTCATCGTGGAACGTTGAAACCGTCTCGACCGTAAACGGGCTCTCCGATTTGTCGCGCCCCGAGAGCGTCACCGCCTCCAAAAAGGCGTGGTCGCGGTGGCCGTGCGAGCACAGCGCCTCGTCCGCCTCGATGTGCAGCGCAGGATACGTCTCTACATAGTAGGGGTCGAGCACGACGCGCCAGCCCGCGCTCTCGACCACAAAACAGGAATGGCCCAGCCAGATGATGTTCATGGTGTTTTCCTCCTTAATTCCGCGTCATTCAAGCTCATCGAGCGTCATGGAGAAGCTCTCCATGCAGTTGACCATGAAATAGTCGAGCTCGGGCATGTGCATCTCGCTCAGCGCGCGGCGCGTCTGCTCCGCAGCCTTTTTGAATTCCATGTTGCCCGCCTTGAGCTCTTCGACGCACTTGATGTAGGCCGAGAGCTTGTCCGCCGCTTTGACGAGCTTTTTCGTCGTCTCGTCCTCGATCTTGATGATGGGCTCATAGTCCGCGCGCAGTTTGTCCGGCAGCATGGAGAGCAGCTTGTCGCTTGCCACGGCCTCGACCTTGCGGTAGGCGTCGCGGATCTCGGGGTTATAGTACTTGATGGGCGTCGGCATATCGCCGGTCAGGATCTCTGTTGCGTCGTGGTAGAGCGCGGCGACCGCCACGGCGTTCGCATCCGTGGGCAGACCGAAGACACGCATGCGGATGAGCGCGAGCGCGTGCGCCAGCACCGCGACCATGTGGCTGTGCTCCTGAATGTTCTCCTCCTCGGTGTTGCGCATGAGCGCCCAGCGCTTGACACAGCGCATGCGGGAGATATAGGCATAAAAATGGTTGGCCATGCGTTATTCCTCCAACTCGCCGCGAAGACTGCCGCCGTCGACCGCCGTGATCTTCACGTTTTTCACCTGATTGTGCAGGCCTTCCTGCGCGACGGATACCTCCATATAGTTCGGCGCGTGGCCCGCGCTGCCGCCCTTGCGGTCGCGTTCGAAGAGCACGGGAAAGATCTTGCCCACGCAGCACGCAAGATATGCTTCGTGCATCGTCTTGGCGACAGCCGAGGCGCGCGCAGCGCGCTCTTCGCGCACGGGCATGTCGATCTGGCGCATCTCCGCAGCCTTCGTGCCTGGGCGGATGGAATAAGGGAAGACGTGCATGTCGGCAAAGCCGACGCGCGCGATGAAGTCAAGCGTCTGCGCGAATTCCTCCTCCGTCTCCTCGGGAAAGCCCGTGATGAGGTCCGTCGTGATGGCAGGGTCGTCAAAATACTGACGCAGCAGGTCGCAGGATTCCATATAGCGCGCCGTATCATATTTGCGGTTCATACGCTTTAAGGTCGCGTCGCAGCCCGACTGCATTGAGAGGTGGAAATGTGGGCAGAGGTAAGGAAGCTTCGACGCCCGCTTGCAGAATTCCTCCGTGATGGTCCGCGGTTCGAGCGAGCCGAGGCGGATGCGCATGTCGCCGCCCTCGCGCGCGATGAGCTCCAAAAGGTCGATGAGTGAGGTCCCGTCCTTGAAGTCCGAGCCGTAGGACGAAATTTCGATGCCCGTGACCACGATCTCACGGTAGCCCTCCTCACGCAGCGCTTTCACCTGCTTTGCAGCTTCGTCCATCGGCAGCGAGCGCACGCGCCCGCGCGCGTAAGGAATGAGGCAGTAGGTGCAGAAGTTCACGCACCCGTCCTCGACCTTGAGCATCGCGCGTGTGCGATTCACCATACCGCCCGCGGGCAGCACCTCAAAATCGCGCCGCTCCCAGACGTCGTCGACATCGACAATAGGCGTTTTGTCCTGTGCCGCGCGCTCCAAAAGGTCGATGAACTTCGCGCGGTCATTCGTGCCGGCGATGACGTCGAGCCCGAGCTTTTTGACGTCCTCGGGATGCGTCTGGGCGTAGCAGCCGCAGGCGGCGATGACCGCGCTCGGGTTGCGGCGCTGCGCCTGACGGAGCATCTGGCGCGACTTTTTGTCGCTCACCGCCGTGACCGAGCAGGTGTTGACAACGTAGGCGTCCGCCGTCTCCTCAAAATCCACCAGTGTATGTCCGCGGTGCAAAAGCTCCTGCTCGAGTGCCTGCGTTTCATATTGGTTCACCTTGCACCCGAGGGTGCAGATCGCAACTTTCATGTATGTTTGTATCCTTTTCCGCGATTTGGGCGGTAAAGTTTCGCTTTTTTCTGCCGTTTCCGACGCAAAGTGTCCGCCGCCCTTGCTTTTTTATTTTTATATTGTATAATCATTTGAGCATTCTGACAAGACCAAAGAAAGGATTTTCCCGATATGATCTATCTCGATCACGCGGCCACCACCCCCGTTCCCGAAGAGGTGGCGCATGCCGTTTACGATACGCTGGTTTCTGGCTGGGGCAACCCCAGCTCGCAATACCCCATCGGAAAGCAGGCGCGCGACGCTGTCGCCGCGGCGCGCGAGACGATTGCCGCCGCGCTCGGCTGCAAGAGTGAACAGTTCGTCTTCACCTCCTGCGGGTCGGAGAGCGACAACTGGGCCGTCCGCCTTGCCCTGCACCAGAACCGCCACGCCGGCAAGCACATCATCACGACCGCCGTGGAACACAGCGCGATTCTCGAGACCTGCAAGGCCCTCGAGCAGGAGGGCTACTCCGTCACGTACTTAAAGCCCGACAAGAACGGCGACATCACCGCCTCTCAGGTCGAAAGTGCACTGCGCGACGACACCGCGCTCGTCACGATGATGCTCGTCAACAACGAGACGGGCTGCATCTTCCCCGTGGCCGAGGTCGCGCAGCTTCTGAAAGCGAAAAAGTCCCGTGCCCTGCTGCACACCGACGCGGTGCAGGCCTTTTTGAAAATTCCGTTCCGCGCCGACACGCTGGGCGCGGACCTCATCTCCGTCAGCGCGCACAAGCTCGGCGCGCCCAAGGGGATCGGCGGCCTGTATTTGGGCGAGCGCATCCGCGCGCCCAAACCGCTGATCTTTGGCGGCGGGCAGGAGAGCGGCCTGCGCTCCGGCACAGAGGCCACGGGCCAGATCGCAGGCTTTGCCAAGGCGGTCGAGCTGCGCGCCGACCATCTCGATGAAAAGCTCGCCCACGTCGCCGCCATCAAGGCCTACGCCGAGGAAAAGCTCCTCGCGCTCGACGGCGTCGTCCGCATCGGCGACGGGACCGCGCCGCACATCCTGTCGATCTCGCTCGTCGGCTACCCGTCGGCGAATGTCGTTACGGAGCTCGGCGCACAGGGCATCTGCATCTCGGCAGGCTCCGCCTGCCATCGCGGGCAGCTGAGCCACGTCTACCGCGCGATGGGCCTTGACAAAAAGACCGCCGCGGGCGTGCTGCGTGTCAGCTTCGGCCCCGAGACGACGAAAGAAGAGATCGACGCACTCGTCTCCGCGCTCAAGGCGCACCGCGACACGCGCTTCCCCATGCTGTAATTCCACGATTCGAGGTTTTTATGTTCTCCTATCTTCACCAGCCCAAGGGCTTTTACAAGCATCTTTTTCTGCTGGCGCTGCCGGTCATCGTGCAGAATTTGATCACCACGTCGCTCGGCTTTCTCGATACGTTCATGGTGGGACTTCTCGGCAGCGATCAGATGTCCGCCGTCACGGTGGCGAACGTGCCAGTCTTCATCATCCAGCTCGTCGTCTTCGGCCTGCAAAGCGGCTCAAGCGTGCTCATCAGCCAATACTGGGGCCGCGGCGACCGCGAGAGCATCAACCGCGTCATGGGCATCGGCTTTATGATCGCGGGCGGCGTGAGCGTGCTGTTTGCCGCCATTCTGTGCGCGTTTCCCGCGCAGGTGCTCTACCTCATCACCGACAATCTGACACTCGTGGAGCTGGCCGAGCCGTACCTGCGCATCGTCGGCTTCTCCTACATTTTCAACTCGCTTGCCTCCATCTACATCGGCATGCAGCGCAGCATCGAAAATCCGCGCTTCGGCATGATCGTCTTCGCGATCTCGATGCTCTGCAACACGCTCGGCAACTATGTGCTGATCTTCGGCAAGCTCGGTCTGCCCGCGCTCGGCATCACGGGTGCGGCGGTAGCGACGCTTCTGTCCCGCGTGGTGGAGTTCGTCGTCGCGTCCTCCTACGCGTTCCGCTGCCGCACGATGCCGCTCATGAAGCACGCCATCCTCCGCCCCGGCATGGACATGCTGCGTAAATTCCTGCGCTACAGCGCGCCGGTGCTCATCAACGAGACGCTCTGGGGCACGGGCTTTTCGATGATCACGGTCATCATGGGCCACATGGCAAATAGCAGCGATCTCATCGCCGCCTACACGCTCGCGGGCAATATCGACAAGCTGATGACCTCGGGCGTGTTCGGCATCGCGGCCGCGGTGTCCGTCATCGTCGGCAAGGAGATCGGCACGGGCAACTTAAAGGGCGTTTACAACATCGGCCGCGCGCTGTGCTTCACGGCGTTCGCGTTCGGCATTGTGCTCGGCCTCGCCGAATACACGATGTTCGTGACGCTGATGCGCCCGTTCGTCATGCCGCTCTTCTCGCTCTCGGCGGTCGCCGAGCGGCTTTGCAGTGTGATGCTCATGTGCTATGCCTGCGCCATCCCGCTGCACAGCTTTTCAACCACGATGGTCGTAGGCGTGCTGCGCGGCGGCGGCGATGTGAACGCTTCGCTCTTTATCGACAATGTTCCCCTCTGGTGCGGCACGCTGCCGATGATGTGTCTGCTCGGCCTTGTGCTCAAGGTGCCGAACGAGGTCTTCTGCCTCTGCCTGATGATCGAATATATCATCAAATCCCCCATCGGCCTTTACCGCCTGCACTCCGGCAAGTGGATCCACGACATCACCCGCATCGACGAATAACGAAAAAGCGGAAGGGCGCTGCCCTTCCGCTTTTCCATTCTCATTGTCAAGTATTTACCGCGCGCTCCCGCCGCATTTCTCTCAGCACCGGCACGCTGACACACAGCGACGCCGCCACAAAGAACGCGATGCCGACCATGCGGTTCACGCTGATATGCTCGTGGTACACGACGACCGCCAGCGCCGTTGCCAGAATGGGCTTGACGAGATAAACGAACGACGCCTCCGTCGCAGAGGTGTACTCCGTGATCTTCGCCGTGAGCAGAAAGCCGATGGCCGCACAGCCGATGCCGACATGGCACAAAAGCAGCGTCGTTTTGAGCGTAAAGCCCGTGAAAAACGGAATGCCCGCGAATATCTCCAGCCCCAGGCCGCTGTAAAGCGCACCGACCGCCGGAATCTCACCGAGCAGCAGCAGGAAAAGAAGCTCCAGACCGCCGATGAGCATGTTGAACGTCGTGATCACGAGCGCGCCGAGCCGCGGCAGACGCAGCTTGCAGAGCGTACCGTAAGTGGCAAACAGCAGCGTGGCGGTGATGATCTCCAAAAAGCCGCGCAGGCTGATCTCAAGGTGCGCGGGATTGAGGATGAAGAGAATGCCGACAAGTTCCACGCCGATGGCCAGCAGATGGTTCTTTTTCAGCGGCTCATGCAGGATGAAGTGCGCCAGCGCCACCGCGAACACAGGATTGCCCGAGTAGATAATCGATGTAGCTGAGGCGTCCATGTGCAGCACCGCCATCTGCAAAAGCGACATGTGTAGCGTCACCGTCAGAAAACCGAGCAGTGTGAAATAGCCCCAGTCCGCCTTTGTAAGCTGGATATCCCGCTTTTTGAGGTCGTTCAGTGCAAAGGGCATCAGCGCAGCCGCGCCGAGCAGCACACGCTCGACTGTCACCTGCATGGGTGCAAACGCGCCGCCGAGCGCCTTGAGCGCGACCTCCGTCGTGGAATAGAGCATCGCGGCAAGCAGGATATAGAGATATCCCCGTTTCCGATCAGTCGTCATCTTCTTCCTCCTGTGCCTCGCCTTTGGCGAAGCAGCATCATTGTATGCCCCGCTGTGTTAAAATGCAATCCCAATCCGCTTTGTTCGGACGAAAAATGCCGCCCCGAATCGGGGCGGCATTTTGATTGCGGAACAGAAAATTACTTGGCAGTCTGCGCTGCCTTCTTGCTCTCCCACTTGGTCACGCAGCAGGCGCAGGAGATATCGCCCGTGATGTTGAGGCAGGTACGCCCCATGTCGAAAAGACGGTCGATGCCGTAGATGATCATGATCATATCGACGGGGATGTTCATCGCCTCAAGCACCATGGCAAGCATGATCATGCCTGCGCCCGGCGTACCGGCGGTGCCGATGGAGGCAAGCGTCGCGGTGACGACGATCGTGACCATCTGGCCAAGGGTCAGCGTCATGCCGCAGCAGGTGGCAAGAAAGATGGTGGCGACGCACTGATAGATGGCGGTGCCGTCCATGTTGATCGTCGCGCCGAGGGGGATAACAAAGGAGGAAACGTCGCTCTCCGCGCCCAGCTCATCCGCGCACTCCTTGCTCAGAGGGATCGTGGCGGCAGAGGAGGTGGAGGTAAAGGCGAAAATCATCGCGGGGGATGCCTTCTCGAAGAAGGTGAAGGGGCTGATGCCCGCAAACGCCTTGGCAGAGAAAGAGTAGCAGAGGACTGCATGGACGATGTAGCCGAGGTACGCGCAGCCGAGCACCACGGCAAGAGAGCCGAGGATCTCAGGGCCCTGCGTGGCGACGACCCACGCCATCATCGTAAATACGCCGATGGGGCTGAGGGCAATGATGAACGCCATCACGCGCTCGATGACCGCATAGAGCGTGGAGACCAGGTCCTTGGCAAGCTTGCCCTTTTCGCCCGCGGCAAGGATGCCGCCGCCGAACATCAGGGCGATCACGATGACCTGCAGCATGTTTGCGTCGGTGAAGGACTTCCACATGTTGCTCGGGAAGATGGCGACCAGGGTATCCATGAAGTTGGCGCTGGTGGCCTTATCCCAGACCGCGCCGTCCTCCAGCGCGAGCGTGGGGAACCAGCCTGCATTGTTGAAGAGGTTGGCAAACACCAGGCCGATGACGCAGGCGCAGGCCGTGGTGACGAGGAAGTAGGCGACCGTCTTCCAGCCGACGGAGCCGACCTTCTTCATATCGCCCATGGAGATGATGCCGTCGATCATCGACAGCAGCACGACGGGCACGACGATGAACTTGAGGAGGTTGACGAAGATGGTGCCGAAGGGCTTTAAGTAGTTGGTCGTGAACTCGGGTATTCCCAGCTTATGAAAGGCATAGCCGGCCAGAATACCGAGCAGCAGCGCAATTCCGATCTGCTTCGGCAAGCTTAGTTTTTTCTTTTCCATGCTCCACACACACTTTCTAAATGAAAATCCCCTATTTATAGGCATTATCAATAGGGGTCGTGCTTATTGTACTGCACTTTATTTCATTTGGCAAGGGCTTTTGCAGGAAAAATTTCGTTTTGCTGCCCGCATTTTTGCACAAAAATGATGGATATCTTTCATGTAAATTAGTCAAAATTCCGGCTTGCAATCTTGCCTGCTTTCGGGTATTCTTGGTCAGACGACAACAAACGAACAGGAGGAACGACCCATGATGCTCTGCACTGCGCCGAAAAAGAAAAATTCTTCCGTTGGTATTGCTGTTTCCGTTTTTATTGATATTGTTTCTTTTGACCGGTAAGTTTTCTTACCGGTCTTATTTTTTGCCCGCACGGGGCCCAACCATGTTTATTCAAATGAGAATAAAAATAAGAAGAAAGCAAAGAGGGAAAATCACATGAAGAAAGAACTCGGACACGAAGCCATCTACGACGCCCGACAGCTGGGCACCCCCAGAATGCTGATCCTGGGCTTACAGCACATGTTCGCCATGTTCGGCGCGACGGTGCTCGTCCCCATTCTGGTCCAGGGCTACGGCCTGCCGCTCTCCATCCAGACGACGCTGCTGTTCGCGGGCTTAGGCACGCTGCTGTTCCACGTGTGCACCAAGCTCAAGGTTCCCGCGTTCCTCGGCTCCTCGTTCGCCTACCTCGGCGGCTTCTCCACGGTCGCGACGATGCCCGCCTACGAAGGTCTCGATCCCGAAACGAAGCTCGCCTACGCGCTCGGCGGCATCGTGATCGCAGGTCTCCTCTACCTCGTGCTCGCACTCCTCTTCAAGGTGCTCGGCGCGAAAAAGGTCATGCGTTACTTCCCCCCCATCGTCACGGGCCCGATGATCATCATGATCGGCCTGAACCTCTCCGGCTCCGCCATCAATAACGCCTCCACCTGCTGGTGGCTCGCCCTCGTCGCTATGGCCATCATCGTGGTCGCCAACATCTGGGGCAAGGGCATGGTCAAGATCATCCCCATCCTGCTCGGCGTCGTCGGCTCCTACATCGTCGCGGTCATCGCCGGTCAGGTCGACTTCTCCGGTGTGAGTGAAGCAAGCTTCCTTGGTTTCCAGCAGTTCGTCATCGCCAAATTCGACGTCTCCGCCATCCTGGTCATGGCCCCTATCGCCATCGCGGCCATGATGGAGCACATCGGTGATATCTCCGCCATCTCCTCCACCACCGGCAAGAACTTCATCGAAGACCCGGGCCTGCACCGCACGCTCGTCGGCGACGGTCTCGCCACCGCGTTCGCCGGCTTCTTCGGCGGCCCTGCCAACACCACCTACGGTGAGAACACCGGCGTGCTCGCCCTCTCCAAGGTCTACGACCCCCGCGTTGTCCGCCTCGCGGCCATCTACGCCATCATCCTGAGCTTCTCCCCCAAGTTTGACGCGCTCGTCAACTCCATCCCCGCGGCCATCGTCGGCGGCGTCAGCTTCATCCTCTACGGTATGATCTCCGCGGTCGGTGTGCGCAACATCGTGGAAAACCAGGTCGACCTCACCAAGTCCCGCAACCTGATCATCGCAGCGGTCATGTTCGTCAGCGGCCTCGGCTTCAGCTCGGTCGGCGGCATCACCTTCACTGTCGGCGGCGCGGCCGTCACCCTCTCCGGCCTCGCCATCGCGGCCCTGTGCGGTGTCATCCTGAACGCCATCCTCCCCGGCAACGACTACGAGTTCGGCGTCAGCGTCACGGGCGACAAGTCCGCCGACCTCGGCAGCTACTAAGAAGCAAATTTCAAAATCAAATCAAAAAGGAAGCGGCACGCGCCGCTTCCTTTTTTCGCTTCTTCGTGCTATACTCTATCCAAATCCTTTGCAGGAGGCATCATTCATGGAAAGCATCAAGCCCGGGCGCTACCGCCACTTCAAGGGCAAAGAATATGAGGTCCTCGGTGTCGCACGTCATTCAGAGACGGAGGATGAGCTCGTCGTCTATCGCGCGCTGTACGGCGACTTTGGCCTCTGGGTGCGGCCCGTGAGCATGTGGAACGAGACTGTCGAGCGCGACGGCAAGACGTTCCGCCGCTTCACCTATATCGGCGAATGACGGGCTATACGCTGATTCGCGCCAAGCGCCGTACGATGTCCCTGCAATTGGACCGCGACGGAAATGCCGTCGTCCGCGCCCCCTACGGCGTCAAAAAAGAGTTCATCGACCGCTTTGTCGCCGAGCACGAGGACTGGCTTACCCGCGCCCGCGAAAAGCAGCAGGCGCGCCGCCTTGCCCATCCCGAGCCGACGGACGAGGAGCGCAAAGCGCTCATCGCGCGTGCGAAGGAATACCTCCCGATGTGCGTCGATCACTGGAGCGGCATCATGGGCCTCACGCCGACAGGCCTCAAGATCACGTCCGCGCACACGCGCTTTGGCTCGTGCAGTGGGAAAAACAGCCTTTGCTTTTCCTGGCGGCTGATGCAGTATCCGCGCGAAGCCATCGACTATGTCGTCGTCCACGAGCTCGCGCACATCCGCCACCACGACCACTCCCCCGCGTTCTACGCGCTCATCGAGCGCTACATGCCCGACTGGCGCGAGCGGATGAAGCTGCTGAAAGAATAAAAAGAGACGCTCTGCAGGCGTCTCTTTTCATCATAATATGGTAGTCCGACCTTCTCTTACTTGTTGAGCTTCAGCCGGAAGTCCTCGCCTTCGGCGGCATACTCCACTTTATAACCCTGCTTTTCGGCAAAGCGGGCGAAGAGCCGGCGCGCGCCTTGAACTCCTTGCTTGCAACGCTCATGATGAACGCGCCGAGCACGAGCCCAATGATCTCAGGGCGGACATACTGCACCTTTGCCGCGCTGTGCAGGCCCACCGCGCCGGAAATATCGCGCAGAAAGCACGCGATGCAGAAGCCCATGTCTGTCGGGTTGCCGAGCGCCGTTAAGATGAGCGCCGCAAGGCCCACTGCGGCGCCCGCAATAATGACGCCCAGATGTACTTTTTTTATTTTCTCCAATTCTCCTTTTTTGATCGTTGACAAAATCAACACTTTTTGTCGAAAACCAGTATATCGGTTTATCTTTTGAAAAACAAACGGGATTCATAGATGAAAGAGAGGGAACCATCGTTTTTTCGATGGTTCCCTCTCTTTTCTTCAAATCACCAGTTCGTAAAAGGCGTCGACCTCCAACCCCTCCGCCTCGGTCAGCGCGGCGAGCGCGGCGCGGTCCTGGACCTCTGCGCGCCACGACATACCGCAGTCCGCCGTCAGCTCACGCGGGACGGGGATGAGCCGCCCGGGCAGGCCCTTCGCCCGGCAAAGCTTTTCCATCGCGATGGCCGCGGCCGTCGTGTGGAAGGTGATGACGAGCCATAGCTTTTTCTCTCTCATGTTGCGATCTCGCGGAGCGCGGTGACCGCGGCGTCCGCTTCCTCTTCCGTATTGTACCAGCCGAAGCTGAAGCGCACCGCGCCCTGCTCCTGTGTGCCGAGCGCCTCGTGCAGGCGCGGCGCGCAGTGCGCGCCCGGGCGGGTCGCGATGCCGTAGTTCTCGGACAGGATATCCGATACCTCGCCCGAGTCCATGTCGCCGATGTTGAGTGCAGCGACCGCCGTGCGCTCATGGTCAAAATCGCCGTAGAGCGCCACACCCGGAATTTTCTTGACGCCCGCGACAAAGCGGCGCAGCAGCGCCATTTCATGCGCGTGGATGGCCTCAACGCCGGTCTCCTGCAAAAAGTCGAGCGCGGCGTTCAGCCCCGCGATACCGTGGCCGTTGAGCGTGCCCGCCTCTAGCCGCGTCGGCATCTGCTCGGGCTGCTCGTGGAGATAGGTCTGCACGCCCGTGCCGCCGACCTTCCAGGGGTTGATGTCCACACCCTCGCGCACGCACAGTCCGCCCGTGCCCTGCGGGCCCATCAGCGATTTGTGCCCCGTGAAGCACAGCACGTCGATGTGCATCTGCTCCATGTCGATGGGCAGCACGCCCGCGCTCTGCGAAGCGTCCACAATGAACAAAAGGTCGTGTTCGTGCGCAAATGCGCCGATGCACGCCAGATCCAGCGTGTTGCCCGTCAGGTTCGAGGCATGCGTGCAGACGACGGCGCGGGTATCGGGACGCAGCAGCCGTTCAAAATCGGCGTAGTCGATGTTCCCCTGCCGGTCTGCGGGAACAAAGCTCAACTTGACATTGTTTTCCCGTTCCAGCCGGTAAAGCGGTCGCAGGACAGAGTTGTGCTCAAGGTCGGTCGAGATCACATGCTCGCCCGCGTGGATGCAGCCATGGATGGCGATGTTCAGCGCCTCGGTCGAGTTACAGGTGAACGCCACGTGGTCAGGCCGCTTGCAGCCAAAGAGCGCGGCGAGCTTGCAGCGCGTGTCGTAGATCACGCGCGAGGCGGCAAGCGCCTCCTCGTGCGTGCCGCGCGCGCTGTTGCCAAAGCTCCCCATCGCCGCGACCACCGCGTCGATGACCTGCGGCGGCTTTCGCAGCGTGGTCGCCGCGTTGTCAAGATAGATCATCTTACGGACGGACGACGCGGTCCGCGCCGCTCATCTTTTCGACGATGACGTACATGTTCGTCACCTCGCCGACGGCAAGCTTTTCCTTGAGGTCGTAGAAGTTGAGGCACGTGCCGCAGCTTATGATCTCCACGCCGCGCGCGGCCATGCCCTTGAGGTCTTCGAGAGACTCCGAGCCCTCGCACGTCAGCTTCACGCCGCCGTTGTAGCAGAGGATGGTGTCGGGCAGGGTCTCCTGCTGGCTCAGGGCGAAGACGAACGCCTTCATCAGCGCGCCGCCAAGCTCGTCATTGCCGCTGCCCATCTTGTCAGACGACAGCACCACGACCGTCTTCGGCTTGCCGCAGGTGTAGCACTCGCCGCTCTGCTCCTCCACCTTGGCGTTTTCCCCCACGGTGATGGTCACGCGGTACTCGTTTTCGCCAAGCTTTTCGGTTTTGGACGTGCAGCCCTTGCTTGCGGCCAGCTTGCCGAGGTTCTGCACCGCAGTCTCGTTGTCGACCAGCGTTTCGACCGTTCCGGCGCCGCCGAGCTCCTGCATCGCCTTCTGCGTCTTCACAACAGGGATGGGGCAGGCGTCGCCCATGGCATTGACTTTGATCGTCATTTCTATCGCTCCTTATCACAGGGTTTGCACCCGTTATTTCCTTCTAACTATAACAGATTCCGCGCGAAGTGACACAACTTTTTTCTCCCGCCGCGAATTTTTTCATGGTTTTTCCCGTTTTACCGTGCTGTTATCATTGATTTTTTCGATGGCAGTCTCCGCCTTGCGCCGTTTGCAGCAAATTGATAAAATGAGAAAAAGTTTGTATCTTTCTGCGCATTCCGCGCTCTAACAGGCAGAAAGAAGCGGAAAGGAGGCCCTGCATGGACGAATTTGACGAGATCTGCCGGCGCTGCACACCCGTTGTCTACCGCTTCCTGCTCTCGCTCTGCAAGGACGCTTCCCTCGCCGACGAGCTGACGGCGGAGACGTTCTATCAGGCGTATCTGCACATCGACACATTTCGCGGCAACTGCCGCGTCGAATCGTGGCTCTGCCAGATCGCCAAAAACGCCCTCACAAAAGAGCTCCGCCGCCAAAGGCGCGCCGTCCCCTTCGAGGAAACGCACGAGCTCGCCGCGCCGGACGACATTTTTGAGCTGCTGGCCGACAAAGAACAGGCCATGCGCATCCACGCCTCCCTGCACCGGCTCAAAGAGCCGTACCGCGAGGTCTTCACGCTGCGCGTGCTCGGCGAGCTGCACTTTCGCGACATTGCCGACCTGTTCGGCAAATCCGAGTCCTGGGCAAAGGTCACATTTTACCGCGCCAAGGTCAAGCTGATCGAAGATATGGAGGAACACCATGAACATTGACTGCCGTGTCATCGGCGACCTGCTACCGCTCTACGCCGACGAAAGCTGCTCGGACGCGAGCCGCGCTCTCGTGGACGATCATCTCAAAACCTGCCCCCGCTGCCGCGAAACGCTCGCGCGGATGAAAAGCGAGCAGTTTCTCCCCGCCGCGCAAGTCATCGACCCGCCCGCCGTCGCCGACTATGCGCAAAAGGTCAAACACCGTCGCCAGAAACGCGGCACCTGCCTGACCGTCGGCGTCATCGCCCTGATCGTATTGCTCTCGCTCGCCGCCGCCGCGTGGATGAACCTTGTCCGCGCACAGCACCCCTACATCCCCGTGGTTGAGGAGAGCGTCTGCAACCTTGCCGCCGGAGAGGTACAAACCTTTGCCGACAGCTGCGACGGCCGCCGTCTTTTTACGAACAGCACGCGCATCGCCGTCACCTTCCGCGCGGATACGCCGCAGAACGGCACGATCACGCTCTGGAACATCACCGATGTCACAAATCCCTACCCGGCCATGTTCTACGAGGTCGACGGACGCACCGCGCGCTGCGAATTCACGAATCTTTCCTCCGCCGAGCGCTATTTTGTCCTCTGCGACGGTCTTTCCGGCGACGTGACTCTCTCCGACGGACGCCCGACAGACCTTTGGGAGAGCTTTCTCGATCTGCTCCACACCCTCTTCCCGCGCTGACGGCGAAAACACGGCGGAGTTGACAAAGGCGTTTCGCTTCTCTACAATAAAAGCAGTTTTTCAAGGAGGAGGTGCGCGCCATGAACGACAAGCTGCGTCTCACGCAGATGACAAAGGCGGCGGGTTGAGCCGCCAAGCTGGGGCCGGGTGCCCTGACAGAAATTCTTGCTGACTTGCCGAATGTGTCGAATCCCGCGCTTTTAGTCGGCTACGACAGCAGCGACGACGCCGCCGTGTACCGCGTCTCCGACGAGGTCGCCATCATCGAGACGGTCGACTTCTTCACCCCCATTGTGGACGATCCGTACCTCTTCGGTCAGATCGCCGCGGCGAACGCGCTGAGCGATGTGTACGCCATGGGCGGCGAGCCGAAAGTTGCAATGAACCTCCTGTGTGTGCCGAACTGCCTGCCGAAAGAGGATATCCGCGCCATTCTGGAGGGCGGACATGCCAAGGCCGTCGAGGCCGGATGCGTCATCGCGGGCGGCCACACCATTCAGGATAACGAGCCGAAGTACGGCCTGTGCGTCACGGGATTCGTCCATCCCGACCGCATCCTCAAAAATGTCGGCGCGCAGCCGGGCGATGTGCTGGTGCTCACCAAGCCGCTCGGCAGCGGCGTGCTCACGACCGCCATCAAAGCAGACCTCATCTCCCCCGCCGCCCGCGACGCGGTTTATGCCCACATGGCGACGCTCAACAAAAAGGCGGGCAATGCCGTGCGAAGCGCCAAAAATGTCCACGCCTGCACCGACGTGACGGGCTTCGGCCTGCTCGGTCATAGCTATGAGATGGCGAGTGGCAGCGGCGTTACCATCCGCCTGCACGGCGCAACGCTCCCCCTGATGGACGAGGCGCGCGATATGGCTGAGATGGGCATCATCCCCGCGGGCGCTTACCGCAACATGGACTATGTGAAGCCGCATCTCACGGTGCTGCCCACGGCGCAGCAGGTCTTCCTCGACCTCGCCGCCGACCCGCAGACCTCGGGCGGCCTTCTCGTTGCGCTCCCGCGCGAGGACGCAGAGCCGCTTCTTCGCGAGCTCCAGACCTTCGCCCCCTGGAGCGCCATCGTCGGCGAAGTGAGCGAGCTGCGCGCCACCGCGCTGGAATTCGACTGATCCAAACGGAACGCAAGCAAAAAAGGAGCTGAATGCCAAGGCATTCAGCTCCTTTTTTTATATTCGCACCTCATTTCGCGTCCGCAGACGCAAAACATTTTCTAATCCGTATTTACTGACGACATGTGCGTCAGTAAATACACTTTGCACGGAGTGAGTGTCGAGCCAAGGGCGAGGCACAGAACGCAGTGAATCTTTTACACAAACAAGTGACTTATGTCACTTGTTTGTGTAAGTCACGTGCAGTAGCTCATGGCACCGCTCTTCCCCGTATTCCGCCATCATCTGGGCGACCACGGGGTTTCGCTCCGCGCGCTTGAACATTGCCGCGTTGTCGGAAAGGTGCAGGCCGTCGCCGCGCTTTTCCTTGCTCTTCTTGAGGCCGTAGGGCTGGCCCGCACCGCCGACGCAGCCGCCCTGGCAGGTCATCACCTCGATAAGGTGATAGAACTTCTTGCCCTCGTCGATTTCCTTTAAGAGCTTTTTTGCGTTGGCAAGGCCGTTGACGACCGCGAGCTTGAGCTCGGTGTCGCCGATCGTCACGCTCGCCTCCTTGATCGGCGCGTCACCGCGCAGGCCGAGGATGCTGATCTCGCGCAGGGCGTTTTTGCTCTTATCCGGCAGGCAGTGGCGCACGACCGCTTCAGCCACACCGCCGCTCGTGCCGTAGATGACCGCCGCACCGGAGCCGAGGCCGAACGGCAGGTCGGGGGACTCAAGCTCCAGCTCGCCGAGCTGGATGCCCGTCTCCTGCATCATGTCGATCACCTCGCGCGTGGTGAGCACAAGGTCGACATCGGGTCGACCGTCGTGGATGAACTCGGGGCGCGCGGCCTCCATCTTCTTCGCCGTGCAGGGCATGATGGCGATGTGATAGGTCGTGCGGCCGTCGGCGGCATCCTTCGCGGCATACTTGTCGCGGAAGATCGCGCCGACCATCTCCATCGGCGACTTGCAGGTCGAAATGTTCTTCAAATACTTGGGGTTCTCGTTTTCGAGATACTTCACCCACGCCGGGCAGCAGGAGGTGAACATCGGGAACGGGCCGCCGTTTTTCAGGCGCTCAAGGAATTCTTCGGATTCGGCGATCGTCGTAAAGTCCGCGCCGAACGTCGTGTCGTACACCTCGTCCACGCCCATGAGCTTGAGCGCCGTGACGAGCTTGTCGAGCACGTTTTCGCCCGCGGGAAAGCCGAACGCCTCGCCCACGGCCACGCGCACGGCGGGCGCGATCTGGATGACAACGCGCTTGCTGGGGTCGTGGATGGCGCGCCACGCCTCGCCGATCTGGTTTTTCACCGTGATGGCGCCGGTAGTGCACACCGCCGCGCACTGGCCGCAGCTCACGCACTTCGTCTCGGCGAGCTTGCGGTCAAAGGCGGGCATGACCTGCAAATTGCTGCCGCGATAGGCAAAGTTCAAAATGCCCATACCCTGCATCTCCTCGCACACGCGCACACAGTCGCCGCAGAGGATGCACTTGTTCGGGTCGCGCAGCACCGCGGGCGACGAGCTGTCGATCTCGTAGTGCTCGCGCGTATCGGGGAAGCGAATTCTGCGCACACCGAACTGCTGGGCTAGCTCCTGTAAGCGGCAGTGGCCGCTCTTTTCGCAGGTGGTGCAGTTGCAGTTGTGCGAGGCAAGCAGCAGCTCCAGAATGACGCGCCGGTGCTTGAGAAGCCGCGCGCTGTTCGTGCTGATGCGCATGCCGTCGCGCGGCTCCATCGAGCAGCTCGCGTCGATCTTGCCGGTCTTTTCATCCTCCACCACGCACATGCGGCACGCGCCGTAAACGGAGAGGTCGGAGTAATAGCAGAACGTCGGCATTTCAATACCGGCCTTACGGATGACGGAGAGCACGTTCTTTTCCCCATCGAAGTTGACGCGCTGACCGTCAACGATCATCATACCTTTTGCCATGTCTCAGTCCTCCTCTTCAATGGCGTCGATCGCGCCGAACGGACACGCGCCCCAGCATGCGCCGCAGTGGATGCACTTATCGTTGTCGATCGTATGCGGCATGCGGATCTCACCGGAGATGGCCTCCATCGGGCAGTTGCGCTTGCACTTGCCGCAGCCCTTGCACAGCTCGGGCTTGATGACAAGGCGGCGCTTGCGGCCGTTGCAGATCGGGCAGTGGTGGTCGACCACATGGCGCAGATAGTCCTGGCGGAAGTGGCGCAGCGTGCTCTGTACGGGCTTGCACGCGCTCTGGCCGAGGCCGCACAGCGCCGTTTCCGAAATGGTCTTGGAGAGCTCCTGCAAAAGGTCAAGGTCCTCAAGGCTTCCTTCGTTTGCGATGATGCGGTCCAAAATCTCCAGCATGCGCTTCGTACCCTCACGGCAGGGAACGCATTTGCCGCAGCTTTCGTTCTGCGTAAAGCGCATGAAAAAGCGCGCGGTCTCGACCATGCAGGTGTCCTCATCCATGACGACGAGGCCGCCCGAGCCGATCATGGCGCCGATGCTCTTGAGCGAGTCGAAGTCGAGCGGCAGGTCAAGATGCTCGTCGCTCGCCGTGGTCGCACCGCCGGAGGGGCCGCCGATCTGCACGGCCTTGAACTTTTTGCCGTTCGGGATGCCGCCGCCGATGTCGAAAACGACCTCGCGGATGGTCGTGCCCATCGGCACCTCGATAAGGCCCGTGTTGACCACGTTGCCTGTCAGGGCGAAGGCCTTCGTGCCGGGGCTCTTCTCCGTGCCGATGCTATGGTACCACTCCACGCCGTTTTTGATGATGAGCGGGACGTTGGCAAACGTCTCCACGTTGTTGAGCACCGTGGGCTCTGCCCACAGGCCATGCTCGATGGTGCGCGGAGGTTTGACGCGCGGCATGCCGCGGTTACCCTCGATCGACGCGGTCAGGGCGCTGCCCTCACCGCAGACGAACGCGCCCGCACCCTTGTTGACGTGGATGCGGAAATTGAAATCGCTGCCAAGGATGTTCGTTCCGAGAAGGCCCATCTCCTCGGCGCGAGCGATGGCCGTTTTCAGGCGGTTCACTGCCAGCGGATACTCCGCGCGCACGTAGATATAGCCCTCGTCGCTGCCGACGGCGAGACCCGCGATCATCATGCCCTCGAGCACGCTGTGGGGGTTGCCCTCCATCACGCTGCGGTCCATGAACGCGCCGGGGTCGCCCTCGTCGCCGTTGCAGACGATGTATTTTTTCGCGCTCTTCTGTTTGCGCGCGCCATCCCACTTGCGTCCGGCGGGGAATCCGCCGCCGCCGCGGCCGCGCAGGCCGGAATCGAGAATATTGCGGCAGATCTGCTCGTCCGTCATCTCGAACAGCGCCTTTTCAAACGCGCTGTAGCCGCCCTTGGCGATATACTCCTCGATGTCCTCGGCGTCCGACGTGCCGCAGTTTTCCAGCACCACACGGTGCTGCTTTTTATAGAACGGGATATCCTCCTGCTTCGGGTACGCTGTGCCGTCGAGATGGTAGACCAAACGGTCGATGACCTCGCCGCCGAGTACGGTCTTCTCTAAGATCTCGTGGCAGTCCTCGGGCTTGACGTGAATGTACATCACACCCATCGGCTCGATGTGCACGAGCGGGCCCATCTCGCAAAAGCCGTGGCAGCCGCTCATTTTGACGTGCAGGCTCTTTTCCTCGTCCGAGTCGTGCTTTAAGCCGACGTAGACCTTCAGCCCGCGCGCCTCGCACTCGGATCTGAAATTGTCGTAAATTTTCATTGCGCCGCCGGCGATGCAGCCCGTGCCCGCGCAGATGAGAATGGACGGCACCTCGCGGCTCTGCGCGAGGTCGTGCTCCGCTCTTGTGCGCAGGACGCGGAATTCTTCTCTTGTCAGCTTGCTCACGCTCGCACCTCCTCTTTGCGGATGGACTCAAGCAGCTCGATGGCGCGCTCGGGGTCCATCTTGGCATGCACCTCGCCGTCCACGGTCATGACCGGCGCCAAACCGCAGGCACCGAGACACGCGACCGTTTCGAGCGTGAAGAGGCCGTCGTCCGAGGTCTTTTTCTTTCCGTGCAGACCCAGATACTCATAGATCGCATCGTAGATCGGCCCGGACTTCCGCACGTGGCACGCCGTGCCCGCGCAGACCTTGACAATGTGCTTCCCCTTGGCTTCGAGCGAGAAGTTCTCGTAGAACGTCGCCACACTGTACACCTTCGACACGCTTAATCCGAGTGTGTCAGCGATAAGCGTCAGGTTTGCTTCGCTTAAATAGTTGTACTCCGCCTGTACATCCTGCAAAATCGCGATGAGATTCGATGGGTCATTCTCATGCGAGGCAAGAATGCTCAGGATCTTTTCTGTGTCAGGTTTCATGGTTGCCCTCCTATCTAATCCTGACGGCGATTATACCGTATCTTTTAAGGCATTTTCAACAAATTACTTCAAAATCATCGATTGATTATCTATATAAGCTTCATAAATTTATGCCCATCAATAAATCCGGAACAACCCGTATCTCTGTGCGGTTTATAAAAAATGACTTCCGTTCAGGTTTTCCCTGAACGGAAGTCATTTTTCTCACTTTATTGAACGATACTTATTGCGCGCCGTGCGGCATGCGTTCTTTGACCGCCTTACCGGTCGGCGTTGCGGCCAGACCGCCGAGCGCCGTCTCGCGGAACTCGACCGGCATGCGCCGTCCGACCTCGCCCATCGCGTCGATGACCTCGTCGACGGGGATGCGGCTCTCGATGCCCGCGAGCGCCATATCCGCCGCGGAGATCGCGTTCACCGCGCCGATGACGTTGCGCTTGACGCACGGGACCTCGACAAGGCCCGCGACGGGGTCGCACACAAGGCCCATCAGATTTTTGAGCGCCATCGCCACGGCGTGGCCGAGCTGCTCGTTCGTGCCGCCGCGCAGCGACACGAGCGCGCCCGCCGCCATGGCCGACGCCGTACCGATCTCGGCCTGGCAGCCGCCCGCCGCGCCGGAGATGCTCGCGCGGTACGCGATCACCGCGCCGATGCCCGAGGCGACATACAGCGCCTCAAGCAGCTCGTGCTGCGTGTAATGCTCGCGCTCGCACAGCGGCAGCAGCACCGCCGGCACCACGCCGCACGAGCCCGCCGTCGGCGATGCCACAATGCGGCGCATGCAGGCGTTCGACTCCGCCATGGAGATAGCCTGCACGATGACCTCGTCCATGAATTCACCGCCGATGCTCTCTCCGCGGCGCGCGTACAGGCGCATCTTGAGCCCGTCGCCGCCGACCAGACCACTCACGCTGCGCTGCGTGCCGGTATAGGAGTCCGCCGCATCCTGAATGGCCTGCCAGGTCGACAGCATCTTCGCCATCGAGGCCTGACGGCTCACCTGGCGCTCCTCCATATCATACTGCAAAACGATCTCCCAGAACGGGATATTCTCCCGCGCCGAGCGTTCAAAGATTTCCTTCATCGAATCCAGCGCCATCTTCATCGTCCTCCTTATCGTAATAGGTCACGCTCAGGATGCCCGGCAGCTCTGAGAGAAATTCCACCTGCCGGGGCTTGATGTGCTGATCCGTTTCAATGACCATCAGCGCGTCACCGCCGCGGCGGTGACGGTTCACGCTCATGTTCGCCACGTTGATGTGCACCTGACTTAAAATCGACGTGATTGCCGCGACCGAGCCGGACTCGTCCTGATTGCGGACGATCAGCGTGTTGAAGTCGCCCGTAAAGTTTACGTCGATGCTGTCGATCTTGTTGACGACGATCGCGCCGCCGCCGATGGACGCCGCCTGAAGCGTCAGCTTTTTGCCGCTTTTGCCCGTCAACTCCAAAAGCGCGGTGTTGGGGTGCGCGTCGCGCAGCTCCACCGTGCGGAACGAATACGCCATACCCGCGCGGTTCGCCTCTTCATAGGCGTTCGGGATGCGCAGGTCGTCCGGCTTCATGCCGAGAAGTCCCGCCAAAAGCGCGCGGTCCGTGCCGTGGCCGAAGCCCGTTTCAGCAAACGAGCCGTACAGGCCGATGTCCGCGCGCGCCACCTCTTCGCCGAGCAGCGTTCTTCCCATATTGCCGATGCGCGCCGCGCCCGCCGTGTGAGACGAGGACGGACCGACCATCACCGGCCCCATCATATCGAAAATATTGATCATGGAAACCTTGTCCTTTCTGACCATCATTTGGGAAAAGCATATCATATCCGCCGCCAAAAAGCGAGTAAAATTCCCCTCTGCGCATTGCGACTATTGAATAATATCCTTTACCTTGATTCATTTTCGATATTCATTGAAACAGCGCTCACATTCATTTTTTCTTCATAGTCTGATGCAAAAGGAGCCGTCCACAGGCGGCCCTTTTCTTTCTTTCGATGCAGAGCGTCAGGCCAGCATCAGCCCGATGAAAAAGCAGATCTGCGCAAGGCTGTTGACGGTCTGCTCCATCCAGTTCACCTTCGGGTCGCTCGAATCCATCCGGAACGCGAAAACGAGCATCAAAATCATCCCAAGCGCGCCCGCAAGGAAGAAAAGGCATGCCGGAAAACCGCTCAGCTTTGCAAGCATCGCTTCCCCGTTCAGCCCCGCGCGGTCTACGATCAGTGCCGCGAACATCGTCAAAAAAACCGACCGGCATCAGCACGCGCATCTGCACAAACATCGGCCAGATGTTCCTTTGGGAGACGGCCGCGATGAGCTTCTATCCCACCTTCACAACACCCGAGAGCAGGCAGACTACCGCACCCGCTACAAACAGTCCGCTGTGGAACAGGTTCCCCGCCTTCACCGCGGAGAGGCCGAAAAATACGACAGGGAGCAAATCGACGAACGCCATCGGGGCGCTGAAGCCCTCGGGGATGGTCTCTCTTGTCATGCGGTTTCTCGCTTTTCTGCTCATGGCGTCCTCCGTGATGATTTTTCTCTGCTTCTTATTCTGCCCCAAAGCGGCGGACAGGCGCGGCGGATGGTCCGCCGCGCCTGCGTTTTTCTAAAAAATTCTTTTACACGCGCTTCCACTTTGCGCCGCCGGGCATATCGGTCACTTCGACGCCCTGCGTCTTGAGCTCGTCGCGGATGCGGTCAGCCTCGGCAAAATTCTTCGCCTTCTTGGCCTCCGCGCGCTGGCGGATCAGGTTCTCGATGCCCTCGTCCGCCGTGCCGTCCTCAGAGACGACCGTGAAGCCGCCCGTGCTCTGCTGGGACGCGGCTTTCTCCTTCTTCTCGCGCTCGGCTTCGGCCTTTTTGAGAAGGTCGAGGCTCAGCACCGTGTCATAGTCGCCGATGATGGCGAGCTTCGTCGCGCCCGTGGTCTTGGCCTTGAGCACGTCGTAGAGCGCGGTCACGCCCATGGCGGTGTTGAGGTCGTTGTCCATTTCCTTCATGAACTTTGCGCGGTACTCGGCGCGAACGGCCTCGTCCACGCCGCCCTCGTCCTTGATGTTCGCGATCTTGGCAACGAGCTTGTTGTAGGCGAGCACCGCGTTGTCAAGGTTTTCCCACGTGAAGACAAGACTCTTGCGGTAGTGGCTCTGTAAGCAGAAGAAACGGTACGCCAGCGGGTCATAGCCCTTTTCCTCAAGCAGCGAGACCGTCAAAAATTCGCCCTTGGATTTAGACATCTTGCCGTGCGAGGTGTTGAGATGCGCCACGTGGCACCACTGGAGGCACCAGGGATGACCGAGGTAGCTCTCGCTCTGCGCGATCTCGTTCGTGTGGTGCGGGAAGGCGTTGTCCACGCCGCCGCAGTGCAGGTCGAGGTATTCGCCGTTGTACTTCATCGAAATGCCGGAGCACTCGATGTGCCAGCCCGGATATCCGACGCCCCAGGGGGAATCCCACTTGAGCGCCTGATCCTCGAACTTGGACTTCGTGAACCAGAGGACGAAGTCGTTCTTATTCTTCTTGTTCTCGTCCTCCTCCACGCCCTCGCGCACGCCGACGGCGAGGTCTTCCTCGTTGTGGTCGTTGAAGATATAGTAGCGAGAGAGCTTGCTCGTGTCGAAGTACACATTGCCGCCGGCGATATAGGCATAGCCGGTGTCGAGCAGCTTCGTGATGATCTTGATATAATCGTCAATCAGGCCCGTTGCGGGCTGGACGACGTCGGGGCGCTTGATGTTGAGCTTCTTGCAGTCGGCGAAGAACGCGTCGGTATAGAACTTGGCGATCTCCATGACGGTCTTGTGCTCACGCTTGGCTCCCTTGACCATCTTGTCCTCGCCCTCGTCGGCGTCGCTCGTCAGGTGGCCGACGTCGGTGATGTTCATGACGCGGTTCACGCTGTAGCCCGAAAAGCGCAGGTACTTTTCCAGCACATCCTCCATGATGTAGGAGCGCAGGTTGCCGATGTGGGCAAAGTGGTACACGGTCGGGCCGCAGGTGTACATCTCCACATGGTTCGGCGTATGGGTCTTGAATTCTTCCTTGTTATGGGTCGCGGAATTGTATAAATACATGATAGATCTCCTTTGAGAAGATGAAATAACGGATTTAGTCCGCCTCTTTGAAGACGTCGAGGTTCTTTGCGAAATACTCAATGCCGGAGTACACGGTCGTCGCCACGATGACCGCGATGCACACGACATTCAAAAGGTTGCTCTCAAACACCAGCATCAGGCACAGGCACACCATGGTCGAGGCGGTCTTCACCTTGCCCGACCACGCGGCCGCGATGACACGCCCCTGCTCCACGGCGACAAGGCGCATGCCGGAGACGGCAAACTCGCGCAGCAGCACGATGGCGAGGCACCAGCCGGGCATCTGCCCGCACTCGACAAAGTAGCACATCGCCGCCATGACGAGCATCTTGTCCGCCAGCGGGTCCATGAACTTGCCGAAATTCGTGATCTGGTTGTAGTGGCGGGCAATGTAGCCGTCGGCAAAGTCCGTCAGGCACGCGACAATGAAAATACCGAGCGCCCACCATCTCGCACCCGCGAAGTCCAGGTACAGCACCACTAAGAATACGGGGATCAGCGCAATGCGCAGGATCGTTAATTTGTTTGCAGTTGTCATATCTCTCTTTCCTCCTGCCCTGCGGGGCATTTACTTATTCGACCGCTTCGCCGGTCAGCTCGCCGTCCATCGTGCCGGTCAGGCGGACATTGACGAACTCGCCTGCCATGATATCACGTTCTGCGGAAAAGTAGATCTTTCCGTCGATATCCACGGACTCGGCGTAGCTGCGGCCGACAAAGGACTGCGCTTCCTCACTCCAGCCCTCGCACAGCACTTCGCGCACATCGCCGAGGACGGATTCATTGTATTCGTCGATGATATCGCTCTGCACGTCGACTAAAAGCTCTGTGCGGCGTTGGGCTTCCTCGGTGGGAACGTGCTCCATCGTCGCGGCCTTCGTCCCCTCCTCGGGCGAGAACGGGAACACGCCCGCGCGCTCGATCTTCTCCTCGCGCAGGAAGCCGCAGAGCTCTTCGAACTCCTTCTCCCCCTCGCCGGGAAGACCGGCGATGATCGACGTCCGCAGCACAAGGCCTGGGATGCGCGCGCGCAGGTCGTGGAAAACCTTGCGGATGCTCTCTTTCGTGTCGCGGCGGTTCATCGCCTTCAAGATGCCGTCGTTGCAGTGCTGGATGGGGATATCGAGATACGGCACGATCTTCTTTTCCTGCGCGATCGTGTCGATGAGCTTGTCGGTGATGTCATCGGGATAGAGGTAGTGTAAGCGGATCCAGTGGAAATCGAGCTTGCACAGCTCACGCAGGAGTGCGGCAAGTTGGTGCTCGCCGTTCAAGTCCGTGCCGTAGCGCGTGATGTCCTGCGCGATGACGATGAGTTCCTTCACGCCCGCGGACGCAAGCTCGCTCGCCTCGTCCAGAAGTTCGTTCATCGGGCGGCTGCGGTAACGGCCGCGCAGGCGCGGAATGACGCAGTAGGCACAGCAGTTGTCGCAGCCCTCGGCGATGCGCAGGTACGCATACCACGGGGGCGTTGATAAAATGCGCGCGCCGCCCTGCACGCAGTTCTGAATGTCGCCCATGTAGCAGGGGCGCAGCCCGCCGGGCGCCATGACCTCATCGACCGCGCGGGCAATATCGCCGTAGCTGCCCGTGCCGAGCACCGCGTCCACCTCGGGCATCTCAGAGAGCACATCGCCCTTGTAGCGCTGCGCCATGCAGCCGGTGACGATGATCTTTTTGAGCTTGCCCTCTTTTTTGAGCTCCGCCATCTCTAAGATATTATCGATGGCCTCCTCGCAGGCAGAGGCCAGAAAGCCGCAGGTGTTGACCACGGCCACGTCCGCCCCCTCGGGCGAGAGTACGACGTTGTGTCCCGCGTGCTGCACTGTGGCCATCATCTGCTCGCAGTTGACCTGATTTTTGGCGCAGCCCAGGGAAATGAAAGAAACGTTATAGGGCATAGAACCCCTCCTGATCGTAAACTAATTGTAAAAAATAGCCAAACGACTACTCTTCGTAATCGAATTCTGTCGCATTCTCGCTGATTTGGGCGATTGCCGCGCGCACATCGCGCCACGCAAAGCCCCGCCGCAGCAGCATGTCAGACAGTCGCTTGCGCCCCTTTTCATCGAGCACGCGGCCCTTTGTCTTCTGCGCGATCACGCGCGCGATGGCCTCCTGCGCGTCGGGCGACTTTGACAGCGCGTCCTCCCACAGTTCGCGCGGCACGCCGCGCCGGTAGAGCTCGTCGCGAATTTTCGCCTCGCCATAGCCCATGCCGCCGTAATGGTGCACGAGCATTGCGGCATACTCCGCGTCGTTGAGCGCGCCGATCTCCTCGAGCCAGTCGCACGCCGATTCGGCGTCGGCCTCGACCGCCCCCTTTTCCCTGAGCTTTTTCGAAAGCCCTTTCCTTGACAGCGGGCGGGACGAGATCATGTTCGCCGCGCGCACGCGCGTTTCGCTCCGCGCGCCGGACTGCTGCAATTCTACCACAGTCCTATCGTCAATGTCCAGTCCTATACATAAACCGAAACGCAGAAGCTCGCTCTCGGTGATCCGGAGGAGGTCTCCCCCCTCCAGATACACGAGAACGCGCTCCTGCTTATGCTTCGATCGTTCGATCTTCTCAATCTTCATCCTTGAAATCGTCGGCGCTGACGTCCACGGCGCGGCCTGCGGCCTTCGCCGCCACGCGGGACTGGCCCGTCATCAGCTTGTCGAAGTTGCGGCGGATCTCCGCTTCGAGGTTATCGGCGATCTCGGGATTGTTTTTCAGATACTGCTTGGCCGCGTCGCGTCCCTGACCGATGCGCGTTTCGCCCATCGAGTACCACGAGCCGCTCTTCTGCACCAATCCGAGCTTGACGCCGAGGTCGATCAGTTCGCCGATGAGCGAGATGCCCTCGCCGTACATGATGTCGAACTCCGCCTCGCGGAACGGAGGTGCCATCTTGTTCTTCACGACCTTGGCGCGCGTACGGTTGCCGATGATCTCGCTGCCGTTTTTCAGCGCCTCGATGCGGCGCACATCGATACGCACGCTCGAATAGAACTTGAGCGCGCGGCCGCCGGTCGTGACCTCGGGGTTGCCGTACATGACGCCGACCTTTTCGCGCAGCTGGTTGATGAAAATGACGATGGTGTTCGTTTTGCCGACCGTGCCGGTCAGCTTGCGCAGTGCTTGCGACATGAGGCGCGCGTGCAGACCGACAAAGCTGTCGCCCATCTCGCCCTCGATCTCCGCGCGCGGCACGAGCGCCGCGACGGAGTCGACCACGATGACGTCGATCGCGCCGGAGCGCACGAGCGCCTCGGTGATCTCAAGCGCCTGCTCGCCGGTGTCCGGCTGGGAGACGAGCATATCCTCGACCTTGACGCCAAGCGCGCGGGCATAGGTGATGTCGAGCGCGTGCTCGGCGTCGATGAACGCGACCTCGCCGCCCGCCTTCTGCGCCTGGGCGAGCACATGCAGCGCCAGCGTCGTCTTACCGGAGGATTCAGGCCCGTAAATTTCGATGATACGGCCCTTGGGCAGGCCCCCGATACCGAGCGCCAGGTCGAGCGCCAGCGAGCCCGTGGAGATGGCCTCCACATTGCTCACGGTGTTGTCGCCAAAGCGCATGATCGAGCCCTTGCCGTAGGTGCGCTCGATCTGCTGCATCGCGGTCTCGATCGCCCGCTTCTTGTCGTCGGCCATCGCCGCAGCTGCCTTCGTCTGAGACTTTTCTGCCATGTTCGCGTTCCTCCCGATTCTTTATATAAACTAAATTCGCTTCAAATGGTCTCCACGCGCGTGCCGTACACCACGCGGGGGATGTTGTTGAGGTCCTTGACGATCTGAATGTCGCCAAAGCCGTGCGAGCGCATGATGCGCAGCACCTGATCCGCCTGCCCGATGCCGACCTCGAAAAAGAGCATGCCGTTTTCACACAGGGCATCGCGCCACTTTTCGCAGATCACACGGTAGAAGTCGAGCCCGTCCGCGCCGCCGTCAAGCGCAAGGCGCGGCTCGTGCTCGCGCACGGAAGCGTCGAGCGTGTCGATGTCCGCGCTCGGGATGTACGGCGGGTTGCTGACCAGAAACTGGAACTCGCCCAGCGTGCGCGCGGGCTTTTCCCGCGCGTCGATCTTCAGGCTTGCCACCCGCGCCGTCAAGCGGTTGCGGCGGATGTTCTGCCGGCAGATCTTGAGCGCCTCTTCGTCATATTCGCCGAGCAGCACGCGCGCGTTCGGCAGGTTTGCCGCCGCGGCAAGGCCGATACATCCGCTGCCCGCGCAGAGATCCAGAATGCGGCAACTCCCCGCGCCGCGCGCCGCGTCGATGAGCTTTGTCGCCAGTACCTCGGTATCCGGGCGCGGGATGAGCACCGCGGGCGAAATGTCGAGCGGCAGACCATAGAACTCCCACTCGCCGATGAGATACGCCACCGGCTCGCCCGCCAAGTGGCGCTTGACGAGCTCGCGCGCACTCTTCTCCACCTCGGGCGAGGCGTAGAGTGAGCCGTCGCGCACCAGCTCCTCGCGCGTTTTTGCCGCCGCGGCGCAGACGAGCTCGCGCGCCGACTGCGTCGCCTCCTCGTCGCCCGCGCGCCTCAGCTCCGTGCGCAGATCCAGATAGAGATTATTATATGTCGTTGCCATGCTTACCACGCATCCTTGCCTTTTTCTTCGGGAATGACCAGCTCGAGCGCGCGGATGGCGACCTCGAGCATGCTGTCGTCCGGCTCGTTGGTCGTAAAGTTTTGCAGCCACAGGCCCGGACGCGCCAGAAAGCGCGTCACCTTGTTGTCGTGCCCGCCGACATAGCGGTTGAACTCATACGTCACGCCCACGATTGGAATGAGCAGCAGCAGGTGCAGCGCCATGCGCACCCACATGTTGCGCCAGTTGACAAAGCTGAAGACAAGGCTCGAGACTAAAATCGACACGACCACGACCACAAAGAGAAAGCTCGTGCCGCAGCGCGGATGGTGGCGCGGCTGGATGCGGCAGTTTTCGACCGTCAGCGGCAGCCCCGCCTCGTAGCAGAAGATCGTCTTATGCTCCGCGCCGTGGTACTGGAACACGCGGTAGATGTCCTTCTGCTTGGAGCACAGGATCATGTAAGCGAAGAAGATCATGAGCTTGATGACGGATTCGACCAGATTGTGCACCGCCGCGCTCTTGATATACGGGTCGATAAAGCCGGCCAGAAACGTCGGCAGCAGGAAAAAGAACAGGATCGTCAGCCCCAGCGACAGAAAGATCGCCAGCGCCGTGATGAATTTCTGCATTTTTTCGTTGCCGAGCTTTTTTTCAAGCCACTGGTCGAATTTGCTCGGCTCGGCGACGTCCTCGTCGGGGAAATAGTCCGCCGAAAACATCAGCGCCTTGACGCCCTTGACCATCGAATCGACGAACGTCACCGCGCCGCGGATGATGGGTAAGCCCAAAACGGGGTACTTGTCGCGCACGAGCGTCAGCTCCTCGACCTTTTCGACCAGCCCGTCCGGCGAGCGGACGACAATAGCCTGCTTGCCCGGACCGCGCATCAAAACTCCCTCGATCAACGCCTGTCCGCCGATGCTCGTGCGGAACTTGGATGCGGAAGCCTTGTTTTTTGCTTCTTCTGCCATGAATGGTTCTCCTTTTTCTATGCGATATCATACCACGGGTTTTGCAAGAATGCAACACCCGTTCTATTTTTCACGACATGGGCAGCGAGATCGTCACGACCGCGCCGCCGCCCTCGGCGTTGGCGATGTCGAACGTGCCGCCGTGCAGGCGCACGATCTCGTCACACACGGCAAGGCCGATGCCGCTGCCGCGTGCCTTCGACGAGCCTTTGTAGAATTTCTGCTTGACGAACGGCAGCTCCTCCTCCGGGATGCCGGGGCCGTAGTCGCGCACGCGGATGACAAATTGTCCATCCTCGCACGCGGCGCTCACGTCGATGCGCTTTCCCGCGCCGCCGTGCTTGGCCGCGTTGTCGAGCACATTGCAGAAGACCTGCTTCATGCGCTCGCTGTCTGCCACGATCGGCGGCACATCCTCGTCAGGGCCCTTGTAGCTGACCTCGATGCCCTCCTGCCGGAAGAGCTCGAAATAGGTGTAGATCGCGTCCTCGAGCTCGCTGGCAAGATCGACGCTCTCCACGCGCAGCGTGAAGCGCCCGTCCTGCATCTTCGTGAATTCGAGCAGCTCCTCGACCATCGTCGTCAGGCGGCGGGACTCTTTCAAAATGATGCCGAGGCCGCGCTTCGTCTGGTCGATGTTCGCGCCGGGGTCGGCAGAGAGCGTCTCCGCCCAGCCGCTGATGGCGGTCAGCGGCGTTCGCAGCTCGTGCGAGACCGACGAGATGAATTCCTGCTGGATCTTCTCGGCCTGGCTGATCTTGAGTGACATGTCGTTGATGTTGTCGACCAGCTCGCCGAGCTCGTCGCGGTAGTGGTTCTCAATCATGATGCCGTAGCTGCCGCCCGAAATGCGGCGTGCCGCGTCGCTCACGACTGCGACGGGCTGGACGACGTTGTTGATAAAAATAGCATTCGACGCCGCAATCAGCGCCATGCACACGAGTGCCGCCGCCGAAGCGAGCAGCGACTCGACCAACACGCGATGCTGCGCCTCGCGCAGCGATGTCACGTACCGCAGCACACCGACGACGCGGGAGTTAAAAAACAGCGGATACGACACCGCGAGGATATTCTCCCCCGTCTGCGGATCGCGGCCCTGAAACGACGCCATTTTACCGCCGATCGCGCTGTCAACGTCGCTCGTGCCGGGCAGCGTGCCCGCCGTCAGCCCGTAGGACGAGACCTGCACGCGTCCGTTCGTGTTGATGAACTGGAGCTCGATCGTGTCCTTTTCTTCAAACGTTTCGGCGGAGTACGACGCGAGGCGGTAATATTCGCTGTAGCTCTTCACGCCGTAGCCCGTGAAGGTCTCCGCCGCGATACGCGCGCGGCTCTCAAGGCCCGAGCGCATCGCATTGTAATAGTATTCCTGCACGCCCACGCTGAAAAGCGCCACCGCCAGCACCAGCAGCAGCAAGATCGGCAGCACCGCCGAAAACATCCACCGCTGACGAAGGCCACGGATGTGCAGCGCCGAAGCAAAGCCTTTTCGATTGTCCGGCATCGCTGCCCCTCCTTCGTTCGGTGCGCTCACACCGTCCATTTATAACCAAAGCCCCACACGGTGGAGATGTACTTCGGCTCCTGCGCGTCATCTTCGATCTTGAGGCGCAGGCGGCGGACATTCACGTCCACGATCTTGAGCTCGCCAAAGTAGCCCTTGCCCCACACGGCGTCGAGAATTTCCTCGCGCGCGAGCGCCTTGCCGCTGTTTTCCATAAAGAGCTTGACGATCGCGTACTCGATCTGCGTCAGCTTGACGCGCTCGCCGTTTTTTTCAAGCGTCCGGTTCGTCAGGTTCAGCAGAAACGGCGGCTGATACAACTCTCCGGTATGCGTGGCCGGCGTGTTTTCGCCCATGCGGCGCAGCAGCGCGTCCACGCGTGCGGTGAGCTCGGCGGGCGAAAACGGCTTTGTCACATAGTCGTCCGCGCCGGTCATCAGGCCCGTCACCTTGTCCATCTCCTGCGTGCGCGCCGTCAGCATGATGATGCCGACCTGCGCGTTCGACATGCGGATGCGGCGGCAGACTTCGAACCCGTCGATGTCCGGCAGCATGATGTCGAGCAGGCACAGCTTCGTGTCGGGATTTTCCTGCAATTTTTGAAGCGCCTCCTCGCCGCACTCAGCCTCCACGACCTCGTAGCCCGCACGCTGCAAATTGATGACAATAAAACTACGGATACTGGCTTCATCCTCCAGCACCAGCACTTTTTTCATATCGTTTCTCCTCTCAATTGTCTCCCATCGTCCATTCCGCCGTGATGAGCGAGAAGCGCTCGCGCAGCGATTGCTCATCAAGCGTGATATTCCATGCATCGCCGATCCGTGCGGCGTATACCGCCTCCACCTGCTGCGTGAGCACAAAGCGGCTGCCGATGTTGGCAAGTCCCTCGCGCGCCTCGCCCGTCAGGGTGTAGACGGTGAGCAGTTTCTCTCTCAGTCCGCCCTCGCCCGCGCGGTAGAAGGACACAGCGGTCTCGCCGCTGCCCGCGCTGCGCTCGACGGTCAGATGGTCCTTGTCCCACTCGTCCGGCAGCACAAGGCTCCAGCCGTCCGCCACATTGTGGAAGCAGCTCTGCACGTCCGTCACCGTGCCGTCGATGCTGTACTGCTCCCAGACAACGTAATACTGCAGCTCGCTCTCGCGGTCAAAGCGCTGCAAGGGACGCGTCTTCGGCGCTTCAGTCACGCCGTCGCTGTTTTCATCGCGCGGGAAAAGGCCGAGGAAAATTTCCTCCGCGGGTACCTGATTTGCGTCCGCGCCGAGGGCGATGTTCTGCAGCCGCCCGCCCTTGAGCGCCAGCACGTCCGTCACGGTCAGGTTGTCGCCCGTCACGCCCGTCACGAACAGCGCGTTCTCCCCGCCTGTCAGCGTGCCGGCCGTCAGGCGGCTCAGCTCCGCCACCGAGGCGGACAGGCGCAGCGAGGACTTCGCGTGCAGCGCGCCGTCATCCCAGTCGTAGTAATCGACGCGCGCCGTACTCTCTTCGTCGCTGCAAATAATTAAAAGTTCCTGCTTCCCGTCGCCGTTCATGTCGAGGTTCGCGTAACGGGAATAGCCCGTCGTCAAAAGCGACTCCGACGTGCCGGGAGAGAGCGGATAGATGGCAAGCCCCTGCACATCCGAGCTGCTCTTGTAGCCGACCAGGATCTCCTTGAGCCCGTCGCCGTCCAGATCCGCGTAGTTCACGCTGTAGATCTGGCTCGATGCGCCCTCGATCACGGCGTAGCGCTCGTAGCTGTCGCCGTCGGCTTTGAAGATGTAGATCTTCATCGGCTTTTTGTCGCTCGCGCGGCGGAAGAAGGCCACCGCCTCTTCGCTGCCGTCACCATTGAGGTCGATCATCTGCACGCTCTGCAAATTGCTGCCCGACGTGGGCGCGGCATACTCCGCGCCGTTTGTGAGCAGCGCGTCGATCTGCGATTCGAGCGACTCATACTCGCCCGCGAGCTTCGGCAAGCGGTAGAGCGACGTCTCCGGCGTCGTGAACATGCAGCCCGAAAGCAGCAGTGAAAATAATCCGATCACCAGCATTTTCCCCGCGCGCTTCATTCTCTCCGCCTCCTTTTTCATACAGATACCAATACAGAGTTATCATAGCACGCCGCCGCGCAAAAAGGTAGCCCCTTTTTGCGTATTTTCCGCAAAAAAGCAGCGTTCAATGTCCTATCTAAGCCTCATCAAAGCGAAAGATGCGCCTTTTGCGCCCACCGGGCGCAAAACAGCATTCTAAAAAGCACGCATTTTGCGCTCTTCGAGCGCAAAACAGCGCCCCGCACGCACTCCCCCGGCGCATTTCGCGCCCTGCGGGCGCGAAACAGTCCACCGCACCCAGGCGTCGCAGACTTTCGCGTCCGCAGGCGCGAAATAATTTTGATCGTCATTTCCAACGACATGCGCGTTGGAAATGACTCTTCTCAGGCCGCAAGTGTGGAATTCGCCCGCCGACGGCGGGCGAATTATGCGCGCAGCGGCCTGCAATCCCCCTCTAAAATGAAAGGGAACGGCTTTGCCGTTCCCTTTCATTTTAGAATTTGTACAATACTGTCGCCACCTGTGCCCTCGTCATCGCGCCGCCCGGGCGGAAGCAGCCGTCGTTAAAGCCCGTGAGGATGCCCATCTCGCTGAGCGTGCTCACGTACTCAGCCGCCCACGACTGGATCGCGCTGCTGTCGGTGAACTTGAGCGCGCCCTGGGCGTAGCCCTTTTCGGTCAGGCGACCGAGCATCGTCACCGCCTCCTGGCGGCTCACGTTGGCCGTGGGGTTGAAGTAGAGCTTGCCCGAGCCGTCGGAACTGCCCTTGATGATGCCGAGCGAGTACATCGCCTTCGCGCCGTTCAGCGCCCAGGATGCGATCTCATTCGTATCGGCAAACGGGAGCTGCACGGAGGAATGATCCTGCGAAGAACCTAAGTAACGCGCGAGCAGCACGGCAAATTCCTGACGGCTGATGTTCGTATCCGGCAGGAAGTTACCGTTCGAGCCGTTCGAAATGCCGCTGCGCTTGAGGTACGCCACCGCATCGTTCGCCCAGTGGTCCTGCATATCGGCAAAGGCCGGCGTCGCGCTCGACGTACCGGCGTTCACGCCCGCGCGGCTCAGGTTGCCGCTCGCGTCGCCCGCGACCACGCTCACGCGGTGCTGTGCGCCGTCCGCCGCGGGAAGCGTAATGCTCAGCGCGCCGCTGGACTGGTCATAGGTGTAGGACGTGTAGCTCTTGCCGTCGTAGGTCACGCGAATGGTCGGGATGGCCGCGCCGTCGATGTCATCTTTCACCGTGCCGGTCACAGTGTTGCTCGCCGCATTGTACTGGAGCGAGAGCTTCGGCGCGGTCGTATCGGTCAGGCCGCCGTAGGAGAGCACGAGCTGGTCAAGGTACACGGCGCTGATAAGCTCCGTGTCCGAAGAGACGATCATGCCCGTGATCGCGGTCGCCGCGCCGAGGTTCGCCGTCAGAAGCTTCCAGCCGGAGAAGTTGAGCGCTCCCAGGTTCACGCTGCCAGTATCCGTCACCAGCGCGAGCTGCGCTCCGCTATTGTCGCCGTAGACCCAGAAGTTGAGCTGGTCGTAATTTGAAGGAATGGCATAGTTGAGGCCGATGTAGGCGTTGCCCTCGCTGCCGATCGCATAGTCAAGCCGTGCGGAGGCGTAGCCGTTGTGCACGCGGGTCATCTCACTGTTGTAGGAGAGCATCGCACGCGTGCCGGTCGCGGTCGCGAACGAGGTCTCAAAGCCGTCGAGCGTGCGCAGGGCGCGCGCCGTCACCGTCACAGGGACCGTCACGGAAATGCGGCCGAGGCTCGCCGTCACGCTGCCGCTGCCGATGCTGCCGGACGCCGTGAACACGCCGTTTTCGATCGTGCCGACATTGCCCTGCACGGTCCAGGTAAAGCCCTTGTTGTCGCCGAGCACCGGCAAATGGCGGTACATCGCCGAGGCGGTCAGCGTCGCCGTCTCGCCCGCGCTGAGCGTGATAGCACTCACGGCCTTGCCGTTCTGCCGGACGCTGATGCTGTCGGGCTGCGTGATGACATCGATCTTCGTCTGCGCGCTCGCGCCGCCCGCGTTCGCCGTCACCGTCACGGTGCCGGAGGCGGGCGCGGTCAGGACATTGCCGTCAATGGTGCCCTTATCCGCGCGCAGGGAGACATTGGAATTTGCCATGGGGATATAATTCGTGTCAAGCGCCGTCGCGGTCAGCTTGACCTGCGCGTTTGGGAGCACGCGGGTGCTCTCGCTTTCAAGATACACATGGCCCACGGAGTTCGTCGGACGGCTGTCCGCCACTAAGAAGAGGTGGTTCGTCACCGCGCGCTCGCTGCCGCCGGAGGGCTTGTTCACAAGCGAAGCCGTCGTGCTGTCGGGCTGCGTCGCGACGAGCGCGGTCGAGCCGCCGCCGTCCAGGCTCAGCGCCGTCACGCAGCCGAGCTCGATCATGCGCTCGGCGACCTGCGTCAGCGTCGCGCCGATGGAATAGCCGCTCTGGCGGCCGTCGATGGTGTACATCACGAGCGAGCCGTCGCGCTTGAGGCCCACAGCCGTGCGCGGCGCGCTGCCGTTGACAAGGCCCGCGCAGACCTGACCGTTTTCGACCAGCTGATAGAGCGCGCCGATCATATTCGTCACGCCGTTCCACTCGCTGCCGTTCGCGCTGACGGAAAGCGTCAGGCGCTCGCCGGGCTGGAGCGCGCGCAGCTGCTCCACATAGCCCGCCGCCTTCAAATTCGACGAAAGCACATACTGTCCCGCGCCGACAGGCGTGTCCTTGCCGCCCTCGATGACCTGCTCGACCACGAGCGTCAGGCTGCCGTTCAGGCCGAGCGAGCCGCCGACCGCCGAGCAGACAACATCCACGCCCTCCTCGCTCGTGCCGGTCGTGGCGCGGGCATTGAAGGTAGAGTCATAGAGATAGATGCCGAACGAGCTCTGGCGCACGTAGTTGAAAGCCGTGACCGTCAGGCTGCGGCCATAATCCGACTGCGCCGTGATGCGGAGCGAGGGCTTGCCCATCACCGTGCTGCCGTCGTCGCGGAAGCCGATGGCGTAATACTCGCTCGAGGCGTTGCGCAGCACGCCCTCGGTCATCATGCTGCCAAGCGGGATGCCCGTCGCCGTGTCGTAATAGTCGCCGTTGATGCCCGCGACCACGCGGTAGCCGCGCGCTTCGAGCTTTTTCGCGGCGGTCGAGACCGTTGTAAGCTGGGTCGTGTAGTCGCCGCCGCTCACGATGGGCTTGACGCGTGCGTTGGGCGAGTAGACCACATAATTCTCCTGACGGAGATCAGAATACGTATTGCTCCAGAACGTGCCGGCGTTGAGTTCGGTACGCTCGTTGACCTCGACGCTTGAGCTCGCCAGATCGTCGCCGAGCGCGTCAGACGCGAAGGCGTTGAGCGGAGCCGCCGCCAGCACGACTGCCAGCGACAGCGACAAAAACTTACGGATAATGGATTTCACGATTTGCCTCCTTGCTGAAAATGCCTTGAATTGGTAAACATAACACAGTATAGCAGATACCCTGCCATAAGTAAAGACGCGAAAACGCGGAAAAAGTTTCCACTTTTTTCGCAAAATTTAGAGGGAAAGCGCCTCGAGCACCCGCACGATGACGGCGTTTGACACCAAAAAGCCCTGCGGCGTCAGCCGCCAGCGGCCATTCTCCTTTTTAGAAAGTCCGTGGTGCGCGCACTCTTCGAGCACTGCCTCGGCGTCCCGCGTGTCCTCCTTGAGCGCCGACAGGTCGAGCCCCCGCGCGGTGCGCAGGGCAAGCATGACGCGTTCTTCTTCGCGCTCGCGTTCCGCGGGGCATGCGCTTTCGGAAAGGTGCTCCTCACCCTTGATGTAAGCATTCAAGTCGCGCGCGTAGGCGAAGCGCCGCCCGCCGAAGTCCGAATGCGCGCCAGGACCGAAGCCCAGATACTCCTGCATCGTCCAGTATTTGAGGTTGTGGCGCGACTCGCGCCCGGGACGCGCGAAGTTCGAAATTTCATACTGCGCGTAGCCCGCCTTTTCGAGCAGCTCGACCGTTGCAAGGTACTCCTCCGCCTGTTCATCGTCGTCGGGGATGCGCAGGGCGTCTTTTTTGCGGTCGAGCGGCGTGCCCTCCTCGATCTTGAGCCCATAGCAGGAAAGGTGCTCAGGCCGTAAAGCGATCGCCGCTTGCAGGTTTTCCCGCCAGTGCGCCATTGTCTGCTCGGGTAGGCCGTAGATGAGATCGAGGCTCACATTGTCGAAGCCCGCCGCGCGGGCGGCGCGCACGGCCTCGACCGTCTCTTTATGCGTGTGGACGCGCCCGATCAGGCGCAGCTCGTCGTCGCTCGCCGACTGCATCCCGAGTGAAATGCGGTTGAAGCCCGCTTCTCTGAGCTGCCGCAGTGCTGATACCTCCCGTGCGCTATCGGGATTCGCCTCGGTCGTGATCTCAGCGTTTTTGTCCACGCGGTAATGGGCAAAGACCGTCTCTAAAATGCGGCAGAGCCGGTCTGCGCCGAGATAGCTCGGCGTGCCGCCGCCAAAGTAGATCGTGTCAACGGTATGGCCTTTCGCCTGATCCGCCCAGCGCATCAGATCGCGCTGCAAGGCCGCGGTGTAGGCGTCCATCTCCTCCTCCGAATGAGGAAGCGAGTAGAAGTCGCAGTAAATGCACTTCGCCTTGCAGAACGGAATGTGGAGATACAGTCCCAGCGGTCGCATCGCGTCAACTCCTTTGCAAAAATGTCCTCGCCCATTGTAACACAAACCTCGCCGCGTGCAAGACGGTATCGCGCGGATATTTCGTCCATTTCCCGCAAACACTACGACAAAAGGAGTGATTCTTCATGGATATGACGCCTCAGGAATATCAGGAGTATGTCAAGCGCCTTGCGCCCAAATCGCCCATTTTCAAGGATACCGCCTTTGCCTTTTTCATCGGCGGCGCGATCTGCGCGCTCGGCCAGCTCATCCAGAACGGCTTTCTCTCGCTCGGCCTTGCAAAGGCGGACGCAGGCACGGCGACCTCGATCTGCCTCATCTTCCTCTCCGCACTTTTAACAGGCTTAAACCTTTACAATTCCATCGCGCGCTTTGCCGGGGCCGGCACGCTCGTGCCGATCACGGGCTTTGCCAACTCCGTTGTCTCCCCCGCCATCGACTTTAAGAGCGAGGGCTTCATCACCGGCATGGCGTCAAAGATGTTCATCGTCGCGGGGCCGGTCATCGTGTTCGGCACGCTCGCAAGCGTCGTGTACGGCGTTATCCTGATGCTGCTGTAAAAAAGGAGAGATCCCGTGGCATCTCTCCTTTTTGATTCATTTCGCCCGCTGGATGCGCTTTTCGTTTTCGTGCGCGCTGGGGATGACCAGCGGTGCCTGCTCCACAATGACCGACGAGGTGTCCAGTCCGTACCACTGGATGACCGAGCCCGCCGCGCGGCGGACGGCGTATTTGAGGTTCAGGATGATCTCGTCCGTGCGGCTCAGCTCCGTCATCAGCGGCACCGCGCGGCGCAGCATCAGAAACTTGAAGCTGCCCACCTGCGAAGGGCCGTAGATCGAATACTTTCTCTCCTGCGGTGGCAGCTCCCCGCTCTCGAGCAGGTCGCGCACGATCTGGCGCAGGTAGATATTCACGCGCTGGTCGTTCTTGAAACCGAGGTTGAGCTTTACGCGGAAAATATAGTCCGTGCCAAACGTCTCGACCTGATAGTTCATCGCGTTTGGCTCGTCGAGCACATGCACACTCAAAAACCAGTAGGCGCGGGCGCGCTTGGGATCCTTATCGAGGATGGAGTAGAGTGTGTTGCGATCGATCGTCTCCATATCGTCGCTGCTGCCGATGTAGACAAGGTTCTGCGTCAGCTCCGGCAATGCACTGTCGCCGCGCAGCGCGGCAAGATTCTCCGTATAGTCACCAAGCTTGAGGCGCACGCTGTATTTCTGCTCGAGTTGCGTGCCGCGGTGCCAGATGATCATAATCGACAGAAGCAGCAGCGCCATAATGACCGCCACATAGCGACCGTGCGCAAATTTCGACAGGCTCGAGAGGAAAAACACCGTCTCGATCGCGCCGAAGACAATGAGCACGCCCCACGCGAGCGCTTTCTTCCCTCGCACACGGGAAAGATACACGAACAGAAGCAGCGTTGTCATCAGCATCGTCACCGTGATGGCAAGGCCATAGGCCGACTCCATGCGCGCTTGAGCGGAACAGCAGCACGATGAACGTGCAGCCCACCCAGAGGATCTTGTTGACCGTGTCGATGTAGATTTGACCCTTGGTCTCGGCGGGATACTGCACCTTCAGGTGCGGCATCAGGTCGAGGCGGATGGCCTCCGATACCAGCGTATAGGAGCCTGTGATGAGAGCCTGCGAGGCGATGACCGCCGCGAGTGCGCTCAAAATGACCGCCACCGGACGCAGCGCGCCGGGCAGCATCAAAAAGAACGGGTTCAGGCTCTCAAGCGATGCAAGCGCCGCGTCGCCCCGACTGCTGAGCAGCCACGCCCCCTGCCCCAGATAGTTGAGGATCAGGCAGATCTTGACGAGCGGCCAGCTGATGTAAATGCTCTCGCGGCCTACATGGCCCATGTCGGAATACAGCGCCTCCGCGCCCGTCGCGGCCAGAAACACGCTGCCGAGGATCATAAAGCCGAGTTTATTATAAGGGCTCACGAGAAGCTCCACCGCGTGCGCGGGGTTGAACGCCCGGAGCACCTGCGGCATGGAGAAAATGTTCATCGCCCCCCGTCGCACCGAGGAAGAGGAACCACACGAGCATCACCGGGCCAAAGGCCTTGCCGATGCGGCTCGTGCCCGCGTGCTGCACGGCAAAAAGCGACGCGATGATTCAGAGCGTGATGATGACGCCCGTCTGGCGGCCTCCGAGGAGCCTGTCCATCATCGCGATACTGCGAAGTCCCTCAACCGCCGAGGTCACGGTCACCGCAGGCGTCAGCACGCCGTCGGCAAGCAGCGCCGCGCCGCCAAGCATCGCCGGCACGATGAGTCACTTGCCGCAGCTGCGCACGAGCGAATAGAGCGAGAAGATACCGCCTTCGCCGTGGTTGTCCGCCTTCATGGCGATGAGCACGTACTTGATGGTCGTGAGCAACGTGATCGTCCAGATGATGAGCGACAGCGCGCCGACAATGAACGGCTCGTTGATCTGCGTGATGCCGCCGTTCCCCTCCAAAATGGACTTCATCACGTACAGCGGTGAGGTACCGATATCGCCGTACACGATGCCGATGGCCACAAGACACATCGTCAGGGAGGTTTTTTGTCTCTTTTCCATAGCGTTCCCTGCCTTTTTGGGCACGGCGGAGCGGTCTTTATCTCCCCACCGCTCCGCTTCTTCATAAATTCTTAACAAAATTTTAGCATGTCCTCCCGACAAGTGCAAGCGACAAATGCCGTCAAGTGTTAAATTGACGAAAATGCCCTTTCCGCGCTGAAGAGGCGGAAGCGTGTCCATTCATGGTTTATCCGCGGTTATTCTGTTGACATAACGATGTGGAAAACTCTGTGGAAACTGTGAATAACTTTGTTGTTCCAGTGCGTTCCCGCCGGTTGACAATTGGTTATGCTCGACGTCTTTCGGCATAATTGGCGCAGAAATTCCCGCGAATTTCTGCATTTTCCCGCCAAAGGCAAAAATCTGCCGCGGCCACTTGCCATTGTGGTCAAAAAATCGTATAATGTACTAAGTTTTGTGTTTGAAGATCAGAATCGTAAATTTCGGCGAAATGGAGAAACCCCAATGGCAGAAGCAAAAAAAACGAATTACGGCAACGAGAGCATCTCGTCCCTCAAGGGCGCGGACCGTGTGCGCAAGCGCCCGGGCGTCATCTTCGGCTCGGACGGGCTGGACGGCTGCGAGCACGCCGTGTTTGAGATCCTCTCCAACTCCATCGACGAGGCTCGCGAGGGGCACGGCAGGCTCATCACCGTCACCCGTTACTTAGACCACAGCATCGAGGTCGAGGATATGGGACGCGGCTGCCCTGTGGACTATAACCCCAAGGAAAAGCGCTTCAACTGGGAGCTCGTGTACTGCGAGCTCTACGCCGGCGGCAAGTACAACAACTTGGACGGCGACAACTACGAATACTCCCTCGGCCTCAACGGCCTCGGCGCGTGCGCGACGCAGTATTCCTCGCGCTATATGGACGTGACCGTATGGCGCGACGGGAACAAATACTCCCTGCACTTTGAACGCGGCGAGCCCGTGGGCAAAAAGGGCGATGAGCTCAGGATCGAGCCGACCGACCGCGGCCGCAAAACCGGCACGCGCACGCGCTGGCTGCCCGACCTCGACGTGTTTACCGATATCGACATTCCCGCCGACTACTATGTCGAAACGCTGCGCCGTCAGGCCGTCGTCAACGCGGGCATCACGTTCCGCTTCAAAAACGAAGTCCTCCCCGGCCACTTTGAGACGCAGGACTTCGTCTACGAAAACGGCATCATCGACTATGTCGCCGAGATCGCGGGTGAAGACGCCCTGACCACCCCCGTCTTCTGGGAGACGGAGCGCCGCGGCCGCGACCGCGAGGACAAGCCCGAATACAAGGTCAAGCTCTCCTGCGCGTGCTGCTTCTCGAATAAGGTGCAGCGCATCGAGCACTACCACAACTCCTCGTGGCTCGAGCACGGCGGCAGCCCCGAAAAGGCGTCGAAGACCGCCTTTGTCTACGCCATCGACAAGTATTTGAAGGACAACAACAAATACCAGAAAGGCGAAGCCCGTATCGCCTGGCAAGACATCGAAGACTGCATCATTCTTGTCTCGAACAACTTCTCCACGCAGACGAGCTACGAGAACCAGACGAAAAAGGCCATCACGAACAAGTTCGTGCAGGAGGCGATGACGGACTTTCTGAAGTCCCGCCTCGAAACCTATTTCATCGAAAACCGCGTCGACGCGCTCAAGATCGCCGAGCAGGTGCTCATCAACAAAAGAAGCCGCGAGAGCGCGGAAAAGCAGCGCCTGAACATCAAGAAAAAGCTCTCCGGCAGCATCGACATCTCAAACCGCGTCGAAAAGTTTGTCGACTGCCGCACGCGCGACGTCTCGCGCCGCGAGATCTACATCGTCGAGGGCGACAGCGCCCTCGGCAGCGTCAAGCTCTCGCGCGACGGCGAGTTTCAGGGCATCATGCCCGTGCGCGGCAAGATCTTAAACTGTCTCAAGGCCGACTATCCGCGTATTTTCAAGAGTGAGATCATCACCGACCTTTTGAAGGTCCTCGGCTGCGGCGTCGAGGTGCCGGGCAAGTTTGTCAAGGACCTGAACGCCTTTGATATCAACAATCTTCGCTGGAACAAGGTCATCCTCTGCACCGATGCCGATGTCGACGGCTTCCAAATCCGGACGCTCATCCTGACGATGATCTACCGCCTCTGCCCGACGCTGATTCGCGAGGGCTATGTCTACATCGCCGAGACCCCGCTTTTTGAGATCACCTGCGGCGAAAAGACGTGGTTCGCCTACACGGACAAGGAGAAAAACGACATCGTCAAGACCCTTGAGGGCAAGCGCTACAAGGTCGACCGCTCGAAAGGTCTCGGCCAGAACGACCCCGAAATGATGTGGCTCACGACCATGAACCCCGAGACACGCCGTCTCATCAAGGTCATGCCCGAGGACGCGGAGGCGACGGCACACTCGTTTGATCTGCTGCTCGGCGACAATTTGCAGGGCCGCAAGGACCACATTGCCGAAAACGGCTACAAATACCTCGAAATGATCGACGTATCGTAATACGAACAAGCAGGAAAGGAGCCTTACTTTATGGAAGGCATTTTACTTCACGTTCTCTATCGCGGCGAAAAGGCTAATGACTTTGCATCGGAGATGGAGCGAAGTGGCCTGCGCGCCGCCGTCCTCGCGGAAGAGGGCTGCATGCAGTACGACTACTACCGGCCTCTTGCCGAGGAAAACTGCGTGCTGCTCGTGGAGCACTGGCGCGACCGCGCCGCGCTCGACAAGCACTCCGCGGGTGAGCCGATGGCAAAGCTCAAGGCGCTCAAGGCAAGCTACGACCTCGCAACGACCGTTGAGCGCTTTGAATGAGGAGGAGCGCATCCCCTCGGGCAGGCGTTTGGAACACCGCAACGCGCAGATAAAGCAAAAAGGTGAAAGTTGTTGAGGTAAAAGATGATGAAAAAATTGCAACCATTATCCTGTCGCTGCTGGTCTGTACGGTGTTATTTACCGGATGCGGAAATTCTTCTAAAAGCAGTCAGGAGCAGTCCTTGAAAGTCTATTCATTCAGCGGAAATAGCGAGTCGATTTCGGTATCAAATGGCGTAATTGTTCTATCGGGGAAAGATGAAATCTGCTATGGCGGCAATTTGAAAGTAATGTCAGATGATTTTGCTGATATTACCGCATATTCCACCACCATTTATGTTGATGGCGAGGAAGACTCCATTTTACTTTCCCATGCAGTTGCCGATCAAACAGGCGGGACAATAGACGTTTCCGGTAATATCGGGAAAATTTCCGGTGATGTTTTGAGAGACGGCGATGCCGATAAGCTGGCTGATAATCTGTGGTTTGAATTAAAAACGACCAATCTAAGCGGAGAAGAAAATACTTATCAAGTGCAATTAGAAACAACTCTAATCGCAGGGGACAGTAGCAACTAATTGTGGTTTGCCGAACCGGTTTCATCCCTTCAAGAACGAAGTTCCCCTGCATCATTCGGACCGCAAAAAATCCGTATACAAGCAGGAAGACCCGACCGATGAGCATCCATCGGTCGGGTCTTCTGTCTGATGCGTCCCTTTTTTCACACCTTCTGCGCGCCGACGTCGCCGAGGGCGGCGGCCGCCGCTTTCTCCCGCCGGCGCACGCAGAGCGTGCCGTTTTCCGCCGCCAAAACCGCCGTGTCGCCGCTTGCGAGCGTGCCGTCCAAAAGGCAGGTCGCGAGCGCGTCCTCCACCTCGCTGCGGATGAGCCGCCGCAGGGGACGCGCGCCGTAGGAAACATCGTAGCCCCGCTCGGCGAGGGAGACCGCGCAGTCCTCGTCCGCCTCAAGCGTGACGCCGAGCGCCGCGGCGCGGGAAACGGTCTGCGCAAGCAGCCGCCGCGCGATCTCGGCGCAGTCCTCGCACGATAAGCGGCGGAAGACGATCGTCTCGTCCACGCGGTTCAAAAATTCCGGCCGGAACGTCCGCCGCAGCTCCGCGATCACCGCCGCCTTCACGGCAGTGAACTGCGCGTCGGCGCTTTTCTGCTCCTCCGGCGCAAAGCCGAGCGGCGTGCCCGCCGCCGTGATGCTCTTCGCCCCGATGTTCGACGTCATGATGACCGCCGTGTTGCGAAAGTCCACCTTGTGGCCCTGCGCATCCGTCACGACGCCGTCCTCCAAAATTTGCAGCAGGATGTTCCACACGTCCTCATGTGCCTTTTCGATCTCGTCGAAGAGCACGACGGAGTACGGCTTGCGCCGCACCTTTTCCGTCAGCTGCCCGCCCTCGTCGTAGCCAACGTAGCCCGGCGGCGAGCCGATCAGGCGCGAGACGGTGTGTTTTTCCATATACTCGCTCATGTCGATGCGGATCATCGCGTCCTCGCTGCCAAATACCGCCTCGGCGAGCGCTTTACTGAGCTCCGTCTTGCCCACGCCCGTGGGACCGAGGAAGAGGAACGACCCGACAGGCCGTTTCGGATCCTTGACGCCGACGCGCCCGCGGCGGATGGCGCGCGCCACGGCGCGCACCGCGTCCTCCTGCCCGACGACGCGCGCGTGCAGCGTTTCTTCAAGCGTCAAAAGCCGCGCGCTTTCGCTCTCGTTGAGCCTTGTCACCGGAATGCCCGTCCAGTTCGACACCACGGCGGCGATGTCCTCCGCCGTCACGCGCACAGCGGTCTTTTCCGCCTCGCGCGCCTGTTTTTTCCGCTCAGCTGCCGCCTGCGTGCGGAAGCTCTCCTCCGCGTCGCGCAGCCGCGCCGCTTTTTCATAATCCTGCGCGCGGATGGCAGTCTCCTTGTCCCGCGCGGCGGCGCTCGCCTTCTCTTCGAGCGCTTTCAGTTCGGGCGAGGCGCTGCGCGCGGACAGTTTCACGCTTGCCGCCGCCTCGTCAATAAGGTCGATAGCCTTATCCGGCAAAAAACGGTCGGGCAGATACCGCTTTGAGAGCGTCACCGCCGTGCGCAGGGCCTCGTCCTCGATGGAAAGGCCGTGATACGCCTCGTACTTTGGCCGCAGGCCATGCAAAATCTGCATCGCCTGCTTCTCGTCCGGCTCGCCGACCTGCACGCTCTGGAAGCGCCGCTCGAGCGCGGCGTCCTTTTCGATGAATTTTCGGTACTCCTCGAGCGTCGTCGCGCCGATGACGCGGATCTCCCCGCGCCCGAGCGCGGGCTTTAGGATGTTCGCCGCGTCCACCGCCCCCTCGGCGCTGCCCGCGCCGACAATGGTGTGCAGCTCGTCGATGAACAAAATGACATTGCCGTCGCGCCGCACCTCGTCGAGCACGGCGCGGATGCGCTCTTCAAACTCGCCGCGGTACTTTGTCCCCGCCACCATGCCCGAAAGGTCGAGCAGCAGGATGCGCTTGTCCAAAAGCTCCTCCGGCACGTCCCCCGCCGCGATCTTTTCGGCAAGCCCCTCGGCGATAGCCGTCTTGCCGACGCCCGGCTCGCCGATGAGCACGGGGTTATTTTTCGTCCGCCGCGTCAGGATGCGCAGCGCGCGGGCGATCTCCTTTTCCCGCCCGATCACGGGGTCGAGCCGCCCCTCGCGTGCCATCGCGGTCAGATCGCGCGAGAATTCCAAGAGCGTCTTGCCGTTTTTCGCCTCCGCGCGGCTTGCACGCACCTCGGGCAGCGGGAGCTTGCGCGGTGACAGGCTCATCGCGCGCAGCGTGTCGCTGTACAGCTTTTTGGTATCCACACCCAGCGATCGCAGCAGCCGCACAGCCATATTGCCGCTGTCGCGCAGGATACCGAGCAGCAGATGCCCCGCCTCGATCTCTCCGCCGCCCGTGCGCATCGCCTCGCCGACGGCCAGCTCGACCGCGCAGCGCGCGTGCGGCGTGAGCCCCTGCACGGTCGATCTTTCCGCCGTGCCGCGCCCCAGCTTTTCGATCATCCTCTCGCGCACTGCCGGCTCGTAGATGCCCGAGGCATTCAGCGCACGGCAGGCCGCGTCGTCCTCCTCGCGCAGCATCGCGAGCAGCAGGTGCTCGCAGCCCACATAGCCGTGCCCCAGCTCGCCCGCCGCCGCCTGCGCACAGCGCAGCACATGCTCAGCCTTCAGGCTGAATTTCCGGTCATTCATTGCTCTACCCTCCGCTTCCTTTTCGTCCTTTCATTTTTGACCGGTTTATTCAAAAATAAACGCCGCAAATGACACAGAAAATTCAATATTTTCCTGCATTCTGACTCTTGCATTTTCGCTTTGACATGCTATAATAGCGTCATCAACTTATGGAGGTACTAATTATGGCTTATCAGATTAGCTCTGCCTGCGTCAGCTGCGGTGCTTGCGCAGACGCCTGCCCCGTCGGTGCTATTTCCCAGGGCGATTCCCAGTATCAGATCGACGCAAATGCCTGCCTGGATTGCGGCTCCTGCGCTGATACCTGCCCCAACGGCGCCATCTCCCAGGCCTAAGGTCTAAGGGTACTTAAAAAATAAGGACGCGCGAAAGCGCGTCCTTATTTTTATCATCAGAAAGGGTCATCACATGGAAAAACGCGACGAGCTCTGGCCGCGCGGCCCCTGCTTTTATTACGATACCGCCCTCTTCCCTCCGGGGACGGACAGCTTTTGCCTCGCCTACTTTGCCCGCCCGTCCCGCGGCGACACGGTCTGCGACCTCGGCAGCGGGATCGGTCTTCTCGGAACGCTCCTGCTCGCGCGCGAGGAATCGCTTTTTATCGAAAATGTTGAGCTCTCCGCGCCCGCGGCAGCGCTTGCGCGAAAGACGTTCGCCGAAAACGGCTGGGCGGACAGAGCCGCTTTCCACGAAGGCGACCTTCGCGACGTCTCCGTCCTGCCGAAAGCCGGCAGCGTCGACTATGTGATCTCGAACCCGCCGTACTTTCCCGCCGGCAGCGGCGAGAGCGCCAAAGGCGAAGCGCGCCAAATCGCGCGCGAGGAAACCTCCTGCAAACTGGACGACGTCTGCGCCGCGGCGCAGCGTGTGCTGCGCTATGGCGGGCGCTTCACCCTCGTTCACCGCGCCGAGCGCCTCGCCGACGTGCTCTGCGCCATGCGGAGTCACGGCATCGAGCCCAAGCGCCTGCGCTTTCTCGCAAAATCGCCGGACGCCGCGCCCTCGCTCCTCTTCGTCGAGGGAAAGCGCGGCGGCAAAAGCGGCCTTGTCATCGAGCCGCCGCTCGTCCCCAACGGCGAGGAATGGGACGCCGTGTATTTCCGAAAATAAGAAAACGGGCCGCCCTTTCGGGCGGCCCAACAGCTTTATTATACTAAAGTGCCGGATGAACTGCAAGCATTTTCTGCCAGTTTTCGAATAATCAGCCCTGCGCACAAAATATCGCTCGCATCTTTATCCATTCCGCCGCTTGATTTTTGAGCTCATTCTTGCTATTCTTTAAGCACAGAAAGGGTGAGACCAATGTACAAGTGATCTTCACAAAGGCGATCCCAAATGGTTCCGATCATATCCATCGCGCAGCACTCTCTGATGTGTACCGTCATTCAGGTAAAACCGCCGCAACCGCGGTGTTTGAGATAGCAGGAGTGGAAACCGGAGTAAGTGATATTCGGCACCAGATCATTGAAGAAAGGAAGGAAAGAAAACAGAATATGAGAGATCCAAATATTCATCATGGCTGACCCTTGATCGTAGTTCAGTAATCGCGATCAAGGGTCAGTCATTTTTTGTTTTCTTTCACTTTTTTAGAAAAAATGAGGAAAAATATCCAGTGCTCTGCGCGGGAGGGGTGGCAGCGCCGATGGCGCTGCTACGAAATAAGGGGGATATTCTCTCGCGTGAGAGAATATCCCCCTTGGACCCCCAAGAGAACGCGAGGGGAGTCCCCCTCGACCCCCAACATTGGCAGTTTGCAGCTTGAATGACTGCACGCGCTGCGCAGTGTAAGTGCAGTGTACGTGGCTTCGCCACGAGTCCCTGCGAGTCGGTTCATCCAGCAACCGCGCCTTACTCCGTGAGGCGCGAGTGACGGAAGTCTGGCGGCGGACTGCGTGCGGGCGCAGCAATGCCGCGCCGTCAGAAGAGCGGGAAGAATAATCCAAAAAGGAGGGGCGGGGCCCCTCCCGTGAGATCGAAACGCCCCTGCCGTTCTCTTGGGGGATCAAAAGGGGGCCTTCTCTCACGTGAGAGAAGGCCCCCCTTTTGCTTCAGACTTCACGGAACGCTTCAATGCGATAGCTCCCGTCCGGGCGCACTTCCAGAGTCAACTCATCGTGCGTTCCTTCGCCGTCCTCGCCGCGCGGCGCGCTCCACAGCCGGATGCTGTCGCCGTACTGCTCGCCGCCCATCGGAATAAAGGATCCGGGGCCGAAATCGCTCGCAAACTCATAGAATGCATCATACTGTGCGAGGTACGTCACACCATCCTGATTGCACAGATCGTCCACCGTGATATCCGCCCACTGCGTCAAAAGCGCGGAAACGTCACTCTTGGGAATGCGCCGCACGGGGACCGCCCAGTCATCCGGCACCTTGAACCTCTCCGCATCCTCTATTCCCAGCGTGTCGAGCACAGCGTGAAATTCCTCCACGTCCGCGTCTCCCAGCGTGGTGCTGAGCGGACAGTACCGCAAAAAATCCGCAAGGTCGATATCGCGTGGATCATCGTAATGCGAGGTGAAAAAGCAACTCACCGGCGTTGAGGTCGTGTAGCGGTATTCGCCCGTCGTTTCATCCATCACATCGGTCTCAGAGGCAAACAACTCCTTAAATTCTTCGATCTGCGCCTCCGTCAGCGGCGCCCAATCATCCTCCGGTCCGCCGTCCGATTTGTCATCATTCGCTCCCGCGCAGCCAAACAGCGCCAGCGTGCACACGCAGGCGAGCAAAAAGGCAAATAATTTCTTCATCGTTTCTCCCCTTTTCATTTTCGCATCATTTGTTTTTTACTGCCGGCGCGCCAGCTTTGCTCTTATAGGCTATTCACCGTGCCGAGGAAGAGCGGCAGACCGTCCACGCCGGTGATCATAAAGGCAAACGGCCGGTTCAGATCCATCTCCACCACGGGAAGGTCTTCCGGCGCGGCGGACTGGGCGTCCGCCCTGACTGCGGTAAAGGCGGCGGCCTCGCAGCCCTTTTCATCGATCTTGACGCGCGCGGCGTGCTGCACCTGCGTCACGGCGACCGCCTTATCAAAGCGGTCAAAGTCGACAAGGGGCGAAAAGTCCGCGCGATCAAAGTCAAACACATCAGAAACGCCCAGCGCGCGGAGCGCGTCGGTCAGTTCAAGGTCGGAGCTGACGTCGAACTTTGGCACGCTCCAGATGAGTTTGCCGCTCGGCAGGCTCACGCCCATGTCGTAACCGAGCAGTCCGCCCACGGCGCTGCCGTCCGCAAGAAAGCTTTTAAGGCTCGTGCCCTCGTCGGGCAGCAGGAAGCGCATCGCCTGCCCACCCTGAAAGCGCAGCTCCGCCACGGTGTAGTTTTCGCCCCGGCAGTAAGCGGCACGATCCTGCGTGAGGTGCATGAAGTCGACCGTCTGCTGCGCGCCGTTTGCTGCGGTGAAGGTATCCTCCTTTGTCGCATTCTCCCAGAATTCGTCGCGCCACTGGTCCTTAAAGTAGAGCGTCGTCAAAAGCAGCATCACCGTCTCGGGCTTGGTCTCGATGCCGCCCGCGGCGTCCTGCAAAAGATTGCCCGTGTTCTCATTGATCCATTCGCCGATGGCCTTGTCCGTCTTCTCATCTCCCATCGGGGCGGAGAACGTCGAAGCAAGGTACTGCTCGGCGAGCACCTGCAACGTCTCTTCATTATAGGGGACGTTCTCATTCAGCCACACGGAACTGCCGAGCAGCGTCTTTCCCGTCGAGGTCTCGCCGTAGAGATTGCGCCAGACATAGTTGCCCGCAGCGCGCGACGCATCGGTATTTTCAAGGCCTAAAAGCGATAAAAGCTGCGCGCGGCTGTCGCCGTCCGTCGTCTCGCTGAGCATCGCAAAGGCGAGATACAGGTTTGCGGGCGAGAGAACGGTGTTCTCCTCCGCCGAAAGCAGCGTGCCCGTCTCCTGCGTGAAGTGCAGGAATGCCGCGGGGTAGCTCGTGCCCTTGCTGCGCAGCGCCTTGAGCGCATCGTAATAGGCATTGCTGCGCGCGTCCCAGTCCTCCCAGATCTTCTCCTGCGCCTTTTCATAGGCGTCCGCGCCCATCTTGTCATAGTCGATGGTGCTGAATGCCTCGTCAAGCTCACTCTCGTTCGGCATGGCGGGCAGCACGGGATAGTCCGCCGTCTTCACGGCGAGGTCCTGCAAATACTGCGCGGCAATGGGGTCTTTTTTCACATTGTCCTTCTCATTTTCATTTCGGATCGTCGTTCCGTTGTCTCCGCAGGCGGCGAAGGACAGGACCATCGCCGCGGTGAGCAGCAGCGTTAAGAATCGTTTCATGTCGGATGTACCTCCGTTTCGGGATTTGTTATATTAGACGGCGCGGATGGAAAAAAGTTCCCGTTTTGTCAAAAATAGCATGCCGCCCTTTTACGAAACGGGCGAATGTGGTATACTTTCAAAAATACTTTCTCTTTTGTGTAACGCAAACGGCAAAAAAGTTGTCTTTTCCCCATGATGGCAGACAACAGAAAGGAGCGAACCTATGGACGACCGCCAGATCGTCGACCTCTACTGGCAGCGGGACGAGCACGCCATCGAAGCCACCGCCGCCAAATACGAAAGCTATTGCATGAAAATTTCGCAAAACATTTTATCCGACCGCGCCGACAGCGAGGAAAACGTCAACGACACGTACTTACACGCCTGGCAGGCCATGCCGCCGCAAAGGCCCGCGATCCTGTCTGCCTTTCTCGGCAAGATCGCGCGCAATCTGGCGCTGAACCGCTATAAGGCGAGGTCGGCGCAGAAGCGGCAGGGCGACGTCTTCGCGCTCTCGCTCGACGAGCTGGACGACTGCGCACCCGCCCTGTCCTCGCCCGACGACGAGGCCATGGCAGCAGAGCTCGGCCGCAGCATCAGCGCGTTTCTGCGCACGCAGAGCGAAGAGGTGCGCAGCATGTTCATCCTGCGCTACTTCTACTGCGAACCGGTCGAAGCGCTGGCCGCGCGCTTTCACTGCGGCGAGAGCCGCATCAAAACCACGCTCCTGCGCACGCGCAGAAAGCTCAAGGAGCATCTCATCAAGGAGGGATACTGTGAAGCATGAAGTTCTGACCCGCGCCATAGGCGAGCTCGACGATGAGCTCATCGCGGACGCCTACGCCTACAAGCCGCGCAAACGGTACGCCCTCCCGCGTTTTCTTGCCGCTGCGGCGTGCCTTGTGCTCGTGCTGGCCGCCGCCCTGGCGATGACGCGCGACACCTTACCGGCTGAGATCAAGGTCGAAGGCACAGCGCTCTCCTCAATCCCCATTCCCATCAGTCAGCCCGCAGCGATGGCGCTCGACGCGCGCGGCAGTCTGAGCGGCCCGCTCAGTCCGATGCTCACCATCGAGAGCAAATCGGGCGAGGCCGTGACCGTTACGGTGTCGGATGGCGTGCTGACCCAGCCTCTTTACTCGCTGCAGGAGGAGTTCACCTCCTACACCGTCTCCGGCAAGGTGCAGCTTTGCTGGACCATCGAAGAGCCGGACACGGGTACGGTTTACACGCTCTCTCTCGACGGCGCGCCCGCCGTCACGCTGCGCTACGACGAGGCCAACGGCTATTGGGCCGCCGCGCGGGCGTAAGCATCCCATTCCACATTACTATTGACAACACACAACATTTTGGAGGTAAATTCCCATGAAAAAGTTTCTCACCCTGCTGCTGGCCGCAGCGATGACTCTCTCCCTCGCCGCCTGCGGCAGCAAGACGGATGACAATAGCGGCAATAACAGCCAGCCCGCGAGCGCTCTCGAGCTGCTGAACGCCGTATGGGCCAACTACAGCGACGACGACAAGTTCCCTGCTGCCGGCGGCGACTTTGATGAGGCGAATATGACCGAGGACGCGCCCGGTAACGTCTCCGTCGAAGACGGAGACGCACTTGACTACTCTCTCTCCTTCCCCGCCGCGGACGCAGGCAAGCTCTCCGACGCCGCGTCCCTCACCCACATGATGAACGCCAACACCTTCACCGCGGGCGCGTTCCATGTTGCGAGCTCTTCCGACGTTGACAGTGTCGTCTCCGACCTCAAGGACAACATCATGAACCGACAGTGGATGTGCGGCCTTCCCGACAAGCTTGTCATCCTGACGCTCGGCGACTATGTCATCTCCTGCTACGGCGCGGAGGACCTCGTCGACCAGTTCAGTGGCAAGATCACCGAGACCTTCGCCGATGCTGCCGTCGTCTGCGACGAGGCCATCGCCTGATTTGATCTTCTGAAAGGCGGAGAAGTTTATGCTCTTTTCCAGCGTTCCCTTTCTCTTTTACTTTCTGCCTGCGGCGCTGCTGATCTACTTTGCAGCGCCGCGGCAGCTGAAAAACGCGGTGCTGCTGCTCGCAAGCCTTTTTTTCTATGCCTGGGGCGAGCCGAAATATATGCTGCTCATGCTCGTCTCCATCGTGCAGGGCTATGGTTTCGGCCTGCTGATTGAAAAGCACCGCGGGCAAAAGGCGTCGAAGGTCTTTCTGACGCTCTCGATCCTTGTGAGCCTTGGGCTTCTCGGCTATTTTAAGTACGCGGACTTTTTTCTCTCCAGCGTCAACGCCGTCACAGGGCTCTCCCTGCCGCTTTTGAAGCTGAGCCTGCCCATCGGCATCAGCTTCTACACCTTTCAGGTATTGAGCTACGTCATCGACGTCTACCGCGGCGAAACGGCGGCGCAGAGGAATTTCATCGACCTCGCCGCCTATGTTTCGCTCTTCCCCCAACTCATCGCGGGGCCGATCGTACGGTATTCCGACGTCGCCGCAGAACTCAAAAGCCGCACGCACAGCGTCTCCGCCGCGGCGGAGGGCGTGCGCCGCTTTACGGTCGGCTTTGCCAAGAAAATTCTGCTCGCCAACCAGTTTGGCGCGCTCGCGAGCGCCTACAAGTCGACGCAGGACGCGAGCGTCCTCTTCGTCTGGCTCTACGCGCTCGCGTTTCTGCTCCAAGTCTATTTCGACTTTTCGGGCTACAGCGATATGGCCATCGGCCTCGGGCGGATGCTGGGCTTCCACTTCCCTGAAAACTTCAACTACCCCTATATTTCAGCGAGCATCACGGAGTTCTGGCGCAGGTGGCACATGTCGCTTGGCTCGTGGTTCCGCGACTACCTCTATATCCCTCTCGGCGGCAGCCGGAAGGGCAAGGCGCGTCAGCTGTTGAACATTCTCATTGTCTGGCTCGCAACGGGATTGTGGCACGGCGCGGCGTGGACGTTCGTGCTGTGGGGACTGTGGTTCGCGGTCCTGCTGCTTCTTGAAAAGCTGGCGCTGCTGCCGGTGCTCGAAAAGCACCGCGTGCTCGGCCATGTGTACACGCTCTTTTTCGTCACGCTCGGCTTCGTGCTTTTCGACGCAGACAGCGCCGCGCAGGCGGTCTCGCGCATCAGCGCGATGCTCGGCGCAGGCGGACTGCCGCTGTCAAGCACGCAGGCGGTCTACTACCTTAAAAGCTATGGCCCGCTGCTCGTGCTCGGTATCCTCTGCGCAACACCGCTGCCGAAGATGATCGTCGCAAAGCTGCGCAAATCCAAAGGCGCAGCGACGGCGCTCGATGTGCTCGAGCCGCTCTGCGTGCTCATTCCTCTGCTGCTTGGCACGGCATTTTTAGTAGACGGGTCGTTCAACCCGTTCCTCTACTTCCGCTTTTAAGGAGGGCATCGCATGAATCGAAAAATCAAAGACACCCTCACCCTCGGCATCGCGGCAGCGTTCGTGCTTATGTTCGCGCTGTGGAGCATTTGCAAGAGCGACGACGCCGTGTCGGAAAGCGAGCGCCGCCCGCTCAAGCAGTTCCCAACGCTGAACGTGGAAGAAGTGCTCTCCGGACGCTTCCAGTCGAATTTTGAGAGCTACACGCTCGACCAGTTCCCGCTGCGCGACGAGCTCCGCACGCTCAAGGCCCTGTCCGTCCGCGATTTATTTGGCGAGAAGGACAACAACGGCATCTACGTCGCGGACGGCTACGCCGCGAAGCTCGACGACACGATCCACGAGGACTCGCTCGACCACGCGGCCGACCGCTTCCGCTACGTGTACGAAACGTATCTCAAAGATACGGGCGTAAACGTCTACCTCTCCGTCATCCCTGACAAGAATTACTTTTTGGCCGCCGAAAACGGCTATCCCGCGATGGATTACGAGAAGTTCTTTGCGCTCATGCGCCAAAAGGTCGATTTTGCGGACTATATCGACCTGACGGGCACGCTGTCGCTCTCATCCTATTACCGCACCGACCTCCACTGGCGGCAGGAAATGCTTGCCCCCACGGCCAAGGCGCTGGCAGATGCGATGGGTGTCTCACTCACCGTGGACTTTACCGAGGTCACGCTCGATACGCCGTTTTACGGTGTGTACCGCGGGCAGTCGGCACTGCCAATGGAGCCCGACAGGCTCGCCTACCTCACAAACGATATCATTGGTAGCTGCCGCGTGTACGACTATGAAAGCGGCGCCTATCTCCCTGTCTACACGCTCGAAAAGGCAGACGGCAGCGACCCGTATGAAATTTTCCTCTCGGGACCCAAGTCGCTGCTGCGCATTGAGAACCCGAACGCGCAGGCGGAGCGAAAACTCCTTGTCTTCCGCGATTCGTTCGCCGCGAGTTTGCTTCCGCTGCTTGCGGAGGGATACAGCGAGATCACGCTTGCCGACATCCGCTACCTCTCCCCCTCAATGCTCGGAAAATTCATCGACTTTACCGCGCAGGACGTGCTGTTTCTTTACAGCACGAGCGTGCTGAACGACAGCGCCACGATCAAGTGATGCAAAACGGGACGCAAGCGCCGTGACCGGCGTTCACGTCCCGTTTTCTTTTTTGTCCGCAAAATTTTTTCACAGCAGATCAGAAAAACAAAACGCCCGCCCCTGCCGTTTCCGGCAAGGGCGGGTTCAGGTTAAATATAGCACAGCCGTTTTCTTCATGCAAGAAAAAGTTGCCGCACTTTCATAATTTCGTTCACACCGCACATCCCGTCCCACTAAAGTGAGGGGAAAGTTGGAAAAACAAAGTATTGACGCTGCTTGCCCCGATGAAGTATCATTACTTATCAAATTTTTTATTTCGAAACAGGAGGTCTGGATCATGAGTGAAGCGACTCGCATTCCCGAGCTTTTTGGCTCTCTGGTGTTCAATGAACGCACAATGGAGCAGTATGTGCCGCAGAGCGCCATGGACGTTTGGCGCGGCTGCTTAAAGAGCGGGCAGCCTCTTCCCCTTTCCGCGGCAAATGAGATTGCCGACGCGATGAAGACCTGGGCGCTGGAGCATGGCGCAACGCATTTCACGCACTGGTTCCAGCCCTTGAGCGGCGTGACGGCGGAAAAGCACGACAGCTTTATCAACAACGCCGGCGGCGGCCGCGTGATGATGGACTTTTCCGGCAAGGAGCTGGTGCGTGGCGAGCCCGACGCGTCCTCCTTCCCCAACGGCGGCCTGCGCGCCACGTTTGAAGCCCGCGGCTACAGCGCTTGGGACCCCACGGCGTTTGCCTTCATCAAAGATGGCAGCCTTTGCATCCCGACGGTGTTCTGCTCTTACAGCGGTCAGGCGCTCGACAAGAAGACGCCGCTGCTGCGCTCCATCGCCGCGGTCGGCCGCGCGGCGGTGCGCGTGCTCAAGTTATTTGGCGACGACGCGGAAAAGGTCACGCCGCAGATCGGCGCGGAGCAGGAGTATTTCCTCATCGACCGCGAGCTGTACTTAAAGCGCATGGACCTGCGCCTGTGCGGCCGCGCCCTGTTCGGCGCAAAGCCCCCGAAAGGTCAGGAGTTGGACGACCACTACTTCGGCGCGTTCCGTCCCCGCGTGGCCGCCTACATGAAAGAGCTCGATGAAGAGCTGTGGAAGCTCGGCGTGCTCTCCAAGACCAAGCACAACGAGGTCGCCCCCGGCCAGCACGAGATGGCCCCCATCTACACCGACGCCAACACCGCGAGCGACCAGAACCAGCTCGTCATGGAGACGATGAAAAAGGTCGCCGAGCGCCACAACCTTGTGTGCCTGCTGCATGAAAAGCCCTTCGCGGGCGTCAACGGCTCGGGCAAGCACGTTAACTGGTCGCTCTCGACCGACACTGGCAAAAACCTCTTCTCCCCCGGCAAGACGCCGAGCCAGAACGCCGTGTTCCTGCTGGTGCTCGCCGCGTTCATCAAGGGCGTGGATGAGTATCAGGAGCTTCTGCGCTGCTCCGTTGCCTTTGCGGGCAACGATCACCGTCTCGGCGCGCAGGAAGCGCCCCCGGCTGTCATCTCCGTCTTCCTCGGCACCGAGCTTGAGGGCATCATCGATGCCATCGTCGACGAAAACGACTACACCGCGCCCGAGCACAAGTCCCTGCGCATCGGCGTGGACGTGCTCCCCGCCATCCCGCAGGATACGACCGACCGCAACCGAACCTCGCCCGTCGCCTTCACCGGCAATAAGTTTGAGTTCCGCATGCCCGGCTCCTCGCAGTCCATCGCGGGCCCGGTCACGATCCTCAACACCATCATGGCTGAAGAGCTCGACGAATTCTACGCGCAGCTCAAGGACGCGCCGGACTTCACCGCCGCGCTCCACAAGCTGATCCGCGACACGTTCTCCGCCCACCGCCGCATCATCTTCAACGGCAACGGCTATGAAGAGGCCTGGATCAAGGAGGCTGAAAAGCGCGGCCTTGCCAACCTGCACAACACCGCCGAGGCGCTGCCGACCTACATCCTGCCCAAGAACATTGAGCTGCTGACGCGCCAGGGCGTTTACAGCAAGGAAGAAATTTTCTCCCGCCACGAAGTTCATATCGAGAAGTACTGCAAGGTCATCCGCATCGAGGCCGCAACGCTTGTTGACATGGTCCAGCACGGCATTCTCAACGCCGCTTCCGAATACGAAGCCGCGCTGTGCAGCACCATCGCCGCCAAGCGCGCCGCCGCGCCGGAGCTGACCTGCCACGTCGAATCCTCGCTCGCCAACGCCATCGGCTCGCTCAATGAGCAGCTGCTCGAAGAGACCATCGGCCTCAAGACGGCGCTCGAGACCGTCTCCGACGACGCAGAGCCCGAAACGCTCCTGCACTACTACCACGACGAGGTCGAAAAGCGCACGAACGACGTGCGCAAGACCGTCGACAAGCTGGAAGTGCTGACCGCGTCCAAGTATTGGCCGTATCCGACGTTCTGCGAATTACTCTTCTCCGTGTAAGTCAAAAAGGACGCTCTTTCGAGCGTCCTTTTTGAAGTGGAGTTTTGCTTTATCGCAGCAGTTTCATTTTCCTTTGACAGGGGAGGAAGAAAATCTATGAAGTACATTTTTGTCACCGGCGGCGTGGTGTCGGGGCTTGGCAAGGGCATCTGCGCCGCTTCGCTCGGGCGGCTCTTAAAGCAGTGCGGGCTGAAGGTCAAAAACCAGAAATTCGACCCGTATCTCAACGTTGACCCCGGCACGATGAGCCCGTATCAGCACGGCGAGGTCTTTGTCACGGACGACGGCGCGGAGACCGACCTGGACCTCGGCCACTACGAGCGCTTTGTCGACGAGGCGCTGGACGAGAAATCCTCCGTGTCCTCGGGCAAAATTTTCTGGAGCGTTCTCAACCGCGAGCGTCAGGGCGGTTATCTTGGCGGCACGGTGCAGATCATCCCGCATGTGACCGATGAGATCAAGCGCCGCATTTACGACATGGACGACGGCGAGACCGACGTTGCCATCTCCGAGATCGGCGGCACGGTCGGCGACATCGAGAGTCAGCCCTTTTTAGAGGCCATCCGTCAGGTCGCGGCCGAGCGCGGGCGCGAAAATGTGCTCTTCATCCATGTGCCGCTCATCGTGACCATCCCCGGCAGCGGCGAACTCAAGAGCAAGCCCACGCAGCACTCGGTCAAGGAACTCCTGAGCGAGGGCATCCAGCCGGACGTTCTCGTCGTGCGCACGGATGAGCCCATCACAGACGACATCCGCCGCAAGATTGCGCTCTTCTGCAACGTGGAGCCCGACTGCGTCATCCAGAACGCAACGGCGTCCACGCTCTACGAGGTGCCGTTGCTGCTTGAGCACGAGGGCCTTTGCCGCGTGGTGTGCCGCAAGCTGCACCTTGACTGCGGTGAACCTGACATGACCGAGTGGCGCGCGCTGGTCGACAAGATCCACGGCGTGCACCGTCATGTGCGCATCGCGCTCGTCGGCAAATACGTCGGCCTGCACGACGCCTATTTGAGCGTCGTTGAGTCGCTCTTCCACGCGGGCACAGCCTGCGACGCGAGCGTCGAAATTCAGTGGGTCGACTCCGAAATGCTGACGAGTGACAACATCGCGCAGAAGCTCTGCGGGTGCAGCGGCATCTTAGTCCCCGGCGGCTTTGGCGACCGCGGCATCGAGGGCATGATCTTAGCCGCGCAGTACGCGCGCGAGCGCGGCATCCCGTACCTCGGCATCTGCCTCGGCATGCAGATCGCAGTCATCGAATTTGCGCGCCATGTGCTCGGCTGGGACGACGCGACGAGCGCGGAGTTCTCCTCCACGACGGCGCATCCCGTCATCGCGCTCATGCCCGAGCAGGTCGGCGTGACGGCCAAGGGCGGCACGATGCGCCTTGGCAAGTATCCCTGCGTGCTCGAAGAGGGCTCGCTCTCCCGCGCGCTCTACGACGCGCCGGAGATCTGGGAGCGCCACCGCCACCGCTACGAGTTCAACAATGACTTCCGCGACAACTTCACGGACGCCGGCATGCGCCTCGCCGGTCTCTCCCCCGACGGCACGCTCGTCGAGATCGTCGAATCGAAGAGCCACCCCTGGTTCGTCGGCGCGCAGTTCCACCCCGAATTCAAGAGCCGCCCCAACAAGCCGCATCCCCTGTTCCGCGGCTTTGTCGCGGCCTCCCTCGATCGCGCGGTCCATTGACCGCGCGACCTTTTTATTTTTACAATACCGCTGGAAAAATGGAAAAAGCTATGATATGATGCTTTTACCATATTATTGGATACGGCAGGAGAATTTCAATATGAACCATCAGACCATCATCGTACTGGACTTTGGCGGCCAGTACAACCAGCTCATCGCGCGCCGCGTGCGCGAATGCGGCGTTTACTGCGAGGTCAAGCCCTACACGACGCCGCTTGCGGACCTTCTCGCAATGAAGCCCATCGGCTTCATCTTCACCGGCGGCCCGAACAGCGTGTATCTCGAGGACGCGCCGCACGTCGATCCCGCGCTCTTTGACGCGGGCGTGCCCGTGCTCGGCATCTGCTACGGCTGCCAGCTCATCGCGCACCACCTCGGCGGCAGGGTCGTCGCCGCAAACGACGCCACCGCGCGCGAATACGGCAAGACCGAGACGTTTTTTGACACGAACTGCAAGCTCTTCAAGGGTCTTCCCGAAAAGAGCGTGACGTGGATGAGTCACGGCGACTACATGGAAAAGGTCCCCGAGGGCTTCTCTCTCGTCGCGCACTCCGACGCCTGCCCGAACGTCGCCATCTGCGACGAAACGCGCGGGTTCTACGGCGTGCAGTACCATCCCGAGGTCAACCACACGGAGTTCGGCACCGCGATGATCCGCAACTTCCTCTACGAGGTCTGCGGCGCGACAGGCGACTGGACGATGGGCGACTATAAAAATACTGCCATCGCCGCCGTGCGCGAAAAGGTCGGCTCCGGCCGCGTGCTGCTGGCGCTCTCCGGCGGCGTGGACTCGTCCGTCGTGGCGGCGCTGCTGGCCGAGGCCGTCGGCCCCCAGCTCACCTGCGTTTTTGTCGACCACGGCCTCATGCGCCTCAACGAGGGCGACGAGGTCGAGGCGGCGTTCAAGAAGTGGGACATCAACTTTGTCCGCGTGAACGCCGAGGGCCGCTTCCTCTCGAAGCTCGCTGGCATCTCCGATCCCGAGCGCAAGCGCAAGATCATCGGCGAAGAGTTCATCCGCGTGTTCGAGGAAGAGTCGAAGAAGATCGGCGCGGTCGACTTTCTCGCTCAGGGCACGATCTACCCCGACGTCATCGAATCCGGCCTTGGCAATGCCGCAGTCATCAAGAGCCACCACAACGTCGGCGGTCTTCCCGACTATGTCGACTTCAAGGAGATCATCGAGCCGCTGCGCCTGCTCTTTAAGGACGAAGTGCGTCAGCTCGGCCGCGAGCTGGGGCTTCCCGAATACCTCGTCTCCCGCCAGCCGTTCCCCGGCCCGGGCCTTGCCATCCGTATCATGGGCGAGATCACGAAGGAAAAGGCCGACACGCTGCGCCTTGCCGACGCGATCTACCGCGAGGAGCTGGAAAAGGCCGGCGAAAACAAGAAGATGAACCAGTACTTCGCCGTCCTGACCGACACGCGCACCGTTGGCGTCATGGGCGATGGCCGCAGCTACGACCGCGTGCTTGCGCTGCGCGCTGTGACGACCGAGGACTTCATGACCGCCGACTGGGCCCGCATCCCCTACGAGCTGCTCGACAAGATCAGCGGCCGCATCGTCAACGAGGTCAAGGGCATCAACAGAATTGTCTACGACATCACCAGCAAGCCCCCCGCAACGGTGGAGTTTGAATAAATCGAGTTGCTTAAAAAAGCCAGTGTTTATGCGGGTTTCAGCGATTTCGATTAGTCTTTTGATAACAAATT
>ENA-UERN01000134-UERN01000134.1-human-gut-metagenome-genome-assembly--contig:-NODE-134-length-88867-cov-19.194459_pt1 | contig 88867 bp, 85 predicted proteins | sample MGYA00242950_ERZ507950 | MGnify/ENA primary metagenome ERZ507950 (study PRJEB26167, sample SAMN06115515) | human gut metagenome | host: Homo sapiens | place: China:Ningxia | collected 2014-11-26...
TAAAGCGGTACGCGAGCTGGGTTCAGAACGTCGTGAGACAGTTCGGTCCCTATCTGTCGTGGGCGCAGGATATTTGATGGGAGCTGTCCCTAGTACGAGAGGACCGGGACGGACGTACCTCTGGCGCACCAGTTGTTCCGCCAGGAGCATAGCTGGGCAACTACGTACGGATCGGATAAACGCTGAAAGCATCTAAGCGTGAAGCCGACCCAAAGATAAGATATCCCATTGCTTAAAGCAAGTAAGATCCCTTGAAGACTACAAGGTTGATAGGCACGATGTGTAAGTGGAGCGATCCATTCAGCAAGTGTGTACTAATAGATCGAGGGCTTGACCACAATTCGCTTGAGACTCAAAGAGTCAACGAAAAAATGTTAGCAGTGATTATTCAGTTTTGAAGGCACGTCCTTTAATCGCAAGACAGCAAAGTAGATTCTGGGTAAACAACAGATATTGCGATACGCAATCCAACGTTGTTGCCAACGATTGAAAAGTTGGATTGCAGTAAAAAACACTGGACAAACAGTAGACCGTATGGTATACTGAACCAGTCATATGGTCGGTGACGATGACGGTGAGGTCCCACCTGTTCCCATTCCGAACACAGTAGTTAAGCTCACTCGTGCCCAAGATAGTTAGCTGGAAACGGCTTGTGAAAATAGGTAGTCGCCGACTTGAACAAAACGCTCTAAGAGAAATCTTAGGGCGTTTTTTGTTGCACAAAAATGCGGTGTGATCTTTAGCAGAAATGCGAATGCAGCAGGGCTTGACAGAAACACTACTATGTAATACAATGTAGACAAGCTACTACGTAATACAAAATAGCAGAAAGGAGGAGTCCCCGGTGGAAAATAACACACAGCTTCTCAAGGGTGTTTTGGAGTTCTGTGTTCTGAAACTCATCAGCAGAGAGCCGACCTATGGCTATGAGATCGTGATGAATCTGAAACAGCTCGGTTTTTCAGATCTGAGCGAAAGCACGCTGTATCCGCTGCTGCTGCGGTTGGAACAACAGGGAAAGGTCACGGTAGAACGCAGACCTTCCCCCAAGGGGCCAAGTCGGAAATATTACGTTGTAACGGAGGAAGGGCGGCTGGCGCTTTTTGAGTTTCGGCAGGACTGGAGCCAGCTCTGTCAGCTGGTGGAAAAAATTTTTAAGGAGGAGCCAGATGAATAAGTATTTTGCATTGCGAAAGGCAAACCGGATGCGTACCAGACTGCTGACAGAAAAAAGTCAGGAGCAGCTTAAGGAAGTAATCCGCTATCTTAGTCGGGTCAGCTGGGACTCCTGCGGTATTGAACTTGTGCGCAACGATCTGCTTGATATTTCCATCCAAGCCAATGCGGAAAATCAGGAACTGTTCGATTCGATTTCGGATGCAAAAACCTTTGTGGAGGAGGTCAAGCCAAGTTTGAAAACACTGAGAGCTGCGGATTACTTCTGGTTTCTTGCACCGCTGTATTTTTTCTTTGAGTGGGGCGTGGAAGGGCTGCTGCTTTACCCGGTAATTGGCGATTGGGTTTTTGAACTTTCTGTAGGCTATCTGATGCAGCTTGTTGTTGCAGTGACGGCTTTTTGCGCACTGTTCCGCCGGATGATGGAGCAGGTAGGCTTTCCGCCGCGAGATCATTGGCTGAAATATGCTACATGGCTAGTGCTTTATATCGTGACCCTATATGGAACGGGCTGGTTCTTTACCCAGGTCGCGGGTAAGATCGTACTGCTGCGGCTTCCGATCCTTAGCTATTCGATTTTTTGTCTGCTTCTGGGTGCAGGACTGTATGCAATACATTTTTGGAGATATGGAAAAGACCCGCGTCTGACGGCTCGTCTATAAAGAAAAAATAAAGCAAAAAAGCGGTCCCGCGGCACTGTGCATAACAGTGTGACGGGACCGCATAATTTATTGGGTGGTGTACCGGTTACGATACGAGTGCCTGCTTAGCCCTTGCCGGCGCAGCCGAACAGCTCGATCTTCTCCTTGCACTTGTCGATGATGGCCTGAGAGCCGGGAGCCAGCAGCTTGCGGGGGTCGAAGCCCTTGCCCTGCTGATCCTTGCCAGCCTCGATGTACTTGCGGGTGGCCTCAGCAAAGACCAGCTGGCACTCGGTGTTGATGTTGATCTTGGAGACGCCCAGGCTGATGGCCTTTGCGATCATCTCGTCGGGGATGCCGGTGCCGCCGTGCAGGACCAGGGGGATGTTGTTAGTGGCCTTGTGGATGCGGTCCAGAGCCTCGAAGTCCAGGCCCTTCCAGTTGGCCGGGTAGACACCGTGGATGTTGCCGATGCCGGCTGCCAGGAAGTCGATGCCCAGATCGGTAATCTTTGCGCACTCCGCAGGGTCTGCGATCTCGCCAGCGCCCACGACGCCGTCCTCGACGCCGCCGATGGAACCGACCTCAGCTTCGATGCTCAGGCCCTTGGAATGTGCCAGAGCGACCAGCTCCTTGGTCTTCTCCACGTTCTCCTCAATGGAGTAGTGGCTGCCGTCGAACATGATGGAAGAGAAACCGGCTTCCACGCAGGCCTTGCAGCCTTCGTAGGTGCCGTGGTCCAGATGCAGAGCAACGGGAACGGTGATCCCCATGGAATCGACCATTGCGCTGACCATCGCAGCAACGGTCTTGAAACCGGTCATGTACTTGCCGGCACCCTCGGAGACGCCCAGGATGACAGGGCTCTTCATCTCCTCGCAGGCGGTCAGCACAGCCTTGGTCCACTCCAGGTTGTTGATGTTGAACTGGGGCACACCGTAGTGGCCGTCGCGTGCCTTGATGAGCATTTCGGTTGCATTTACCAACATTATTCATTACCTCCGCAAATTCATATTATTGGGGTGAAAAGTCGTTTGAGAATGCGACTTTGCGTATCCCTTAACGAACCTGTAAGGCTAGTATACCCCAAACAAACTATAAAATCAATCCAAATTTTCAACATGGTTTCCCGTTCGTCAAAATGATGTTGGAGATTGTGGCAAAATGCGGGAACGAGACGTTCAAAAAATAGTCATATTTCCGACTTGAATTTTACAAAAAGTACGGCAGCTTCTGCACGGAAAATTTCCTCACGGTTGAAAACCCGGTGGAAAGTGTGGAATTCCACCCGGAAAGTGGGCGCAGATGCTTGATTTTTGAACACTTTCAACGGAGTTTTCAACATGTGGAAAAGAAAGGCCCGTTTTACAAAGTGTATATGGACTCGAATGTGGAAAACTTTTGCCGAAAAAATTCTACCGATAAAATGACAAGGGGGCTGCACTCTGCCGGCCGGGACAAAATTCAGGCGAGAAAAAAGGGGAATCCTATGGCAAAGGCGGGGCGGTTATGTTATACTTTACTATGACAATCTGTCGAATTTCGTAAACAGTGAAACAAAAAGGGCCTGTCCCTTTTCGATAAATGGAAGGAGAACACAATGGACGAACAGAAAATGCCGCGCCGCCCCCGCCGCGCTGCGGAGGACACGCCGAAGAATGAGAGCCTTGTCTACGGCAAGAACCCCGTGACCGAGCTGCTCAAGAGCGGCTCCGGCGTGGATACGGTGCTGCTGGCCGAGGGCATGGCCCCCGCTGTGGCGGCGTACTTCACCGCCATGGCCAAGGAGGCCGGGGCCACCGTCAAGCGGGTCCACCCCAACAAGCTCCGCCTGATGACCGGCACTGAGAGCCACCAGGGCGTAGCTGCGTTTGCCAGCGAGATCGAGTATGCCACGGTGGAAGACCTGCTGGCGGCGGCCAAGGCGAAGGGGGAGCCGCCCTTCCTCGTGCTGAGCGACGGCATCGAAGACCCCCACAATCTGGGTGCGGTGATGCGCAGCGCACTGCTCTGCGGTGCCCACGGCATCGTCATCCCCAAGCGGGGCGGAGCTTCCGTGACCCCCACCGTCATCAAATCCAGCGCCGGTGCTGCGGAGCGCCTGCCCGTGGCCCGTGTGGCCAACATCGGTGAGACCATCCGCCGCCTGAAGGACCAGGGCGTTTTCGTCTACTGTGCCGATATGGACGGTGTGCCCCTGCGCAAGAATAACCTCACCGGCCCCATCGCGCTGGTGCTGGGCAGCGAGGGCAGCGGCGTCTCGCAGCTGGTGAAAAAGCTCTGCGACGGCGTGGTGCGGCTGGATATGGCCGCACAGGGCACCGGCGTAGACAGCTTCAACGTCTCGGTGGCGGCTGGCATCATTTTGTATGAGATCCAGAGCCAGCGAGCAGGCGAATAAACGCGGACTGCTCCGCAGAGATTGAGCAGGGAGGTACAACGAATGGCGAAGAATGATGCCCGTAAAAACGGCTTTGAAAAAACGAACCCGGAGGACCTCGCAGCCAAGGAAGAAAAATTCCGCACCTTTTTCAGCACCAGTGTGGCGCAGGTGCCCGATGAGATGAAGCACCGGGACGACGAAAAGCAGGAGCCTGCAAAGCAGAAGACCCAGAGCAGCATCTTGGGCCGCATCCTGGGCCGCGCCAAGGAGGAGGCAGAGCCTGCCCCCGAAAAGCCTGCCATGCCGCAGGAACTTCCGCCGACGGGTGAGATCCGGCTGGGCGGGGAGGACGAGGCCGCGGAGCCGAAGGCCGATCTGGAGCTGGCCGCAGACTTCTTTGTGGCAGAGGAGCCGGAACCGCCGGTACAGCCTGCCCCGGCAGCCCCGGCCGAGCGGAAGTCGGCTGCCGAAAAGCAGCCCGCTCCGCAGCCGCAGCAGCCGAAATATGAGAAAAACTATGTGCGCGGCCCGCTGACCCCGCAGGAGCAGAAGGAACATGCCGAGATGCAGGAGCTCAAGGCCCTGCTCTTCCCGGCCCCGAAACCGGCTCGGCCCGAAGCGGACACGCCCGCCCCGCAGGAGGTGCTGGGCGTCGAGACCGCCGCATTGGAGGCCGAGGAAAAGGCCCGCGCGGCCCTGCCGAAGATGGTCTTCGCCGAGGATCGGACCCGCAGGCCGGAGCCAGAAGAGGCCCGACCGGAGCCGACCCAGCCCTTCCGCTTTTTTGGGGAAGGCGACGACGAAGCCGCGCCTGCGGCCCCCACGCGGGAGACGCCGCCCAGCATGGACGACAGCATGAGCATCCCGCTGGTGGGCCTTGAGGAGGAACCGGAAGCGCCGGTCTCCGCACTGGATGCTGCACCCGCCGAAGCTGCCCAGCCTGCGGAAGCGGCTGCAAAAGCCGCGCCCGGCGAAGCATCCGCAGCCGAGACGCCTGCGGCCCCGGCAGAGGAAGCTGCCGCAGAGCCTGCCGAAGAGTCCATCCCCGAAACCGTGGGCGAGAAACTGCATAAGATGAGCGCAGAACTCACGCTGCGCTGTGTGCTCAGCGGCATTCTGGCCGTGGTGCTGCTCCACTTCGGGCTGACAGCGGCGGGCCTGCTGGCACCCATTGCCTCGCTGGACCCGGTCGTCGCTCCGGCGGCATTCTACGCCGCCAACCTGCTGGTGCTGGCTGCGGCGCTGGCCGTGGCCTGCCCCGTCCTGCGGGACGGCCTGAGCGGTCTGAAAAAAGACCGCCGCCCCAGTGCGGACACCATGCCTGCGCTGGCCGCATGCTGTGCGGCGCTGGAAGCTGCCATCGCCCTGCTCAACGCCAGGAGCTACCAGACGTCCAGTTGGACGCTGCTGTCCGGCATCGCGGCGCTGGGGCTGTTCATGGCCCTGCTGGGCAGCCGGGTGCAGCTGGCCGCTGTGAAAAACGGCTACGACCTGGCCACCAAAGACCCGGCCGGGCTGCAGGGGGCGTTCCGGGTCAAGGACAAAGACCTGATCCGGATGCTTGCCCGCAGTCTGGACGAAAAGGACCCCTGGGTCCTGCTCAGCCGCCCGGTCCAGTGGGACGACGCCCTGCTGGAACAGAGCTTTGGCGAGCGCACCAGTGAGCGCCGCGCCCGCAAGACGTCGTACATCCTGCTGGGGGCTGCGGTGCTCAGCGGTCTGGTGTTCCTGCTGTTCGGCGGCGGGCTCAACGGCATGGCTGCGGCCATGACCGCCATGCTCTGCATGGGCGCTCCGCTCTCTTCCACGCTGGTGGCCGGTCTGGCCACCCTGCGGCTGCAAAAGAGCGCCGCCGCTGCCGGTGCGGTCATTCCCGGCTGGGCCGCGATCGAAGAACTGGGCGGTGTGGATACCGTGCAGGTGGACGCCGACGAGCTTTTCACCGCGGACAGCGTGAATCTGGAGGACATCCGCATCTTCAAGGGGGGCCGCATCGACCGCGCTATCCTCTATGCGGCCAGCATCCTGAACCAGAGCTGCGAGACTCTGCGCGGCCTGTTCCGCCAGATCATTGAGGACCGCACCGACATCCTCTACCCCGTCAAGGATCTGGAGACCCACTACGGTCTCGGCTTTGCGGCCTGGTGCGATAACAACCGTGTCCTGATCGGCAACCGCGCCTATATGGAAAAGGAGGGCGTCCCCGTGCCCGAAACGGAGTACGAGGAAGAGCACTCCCAGCATGGGACCTTGCAGATCTTGTATCTGGCGGTTTCGGGCAATCTCCACGCCATGTTCGTGCTGCGCTCCACAGGCGGGCGGAATGCGGCCCGCGGGCTGGAAGTGCTGCAGAAGGAGAACATTCGCCTTCTGGTCACCTGCAAAGACCCCAGCCTGACCGCCAGGCACATCACCGACGCCTACCATCTGCCGGAGGGCATGATCACCCTGCTGGAACAGGACCAGTGCGATGCCCTGAACGCCGCCCCGGCGCAGCCGGAGAACGCTGCCCGCTGCTGTATGCTGCACGATGAGGGCTTCGTCAGCCTCATCGGCGGTCTCCGCGCTGCCGAGCAGGCCCAGAACGCCGAGACGGCTGCCACCACGGTGCAGCTGGTGTCGGTCTGGTTCTCGGTGGCCATCGGTGTGCTGCTGACCTATGCGGGCAGCATCGGCACCCTGTCCGTTGCCGCTGTGCTGATGTATCAGGCTGCGTGGAGCGCCCTCAGCCTGGCCGTCTGTGCGCTGAAGCAGCACTAATTGAAAATGATTCTCAAAATAAATAGGAATTATTCTTGATTTTGAGCTCGAATTCTGTTATAATACTCTCAGAAGGAACGCCCCGGTTGCAGCCGGAGGCGAGCACATACACACAACAATAAAGGAGAGCATGGATTATGGAACTCAAGGGCACCAAGACCGAGAAAAACCTGTGGGAAGCATTTGCAGGCGAGAGTCAGGCCCGCAACAAGTACACCTTCTTCGCCAGCGTAGCCAAGAAGGAAGGCTACGAGCAGTTGGCCGCGATCTTTGAGGAGACGGCCGCCAACGAAAAGGAACACGCCAAGATGTGGTTCAAAGCCCTGCACGACGGCTCCATCCCCGACACCATGACCTGCCTGGAAATGGCAGCGGGCGGCGAGCACGACGAGTGGACCGAGATGTACCCCCGCATGGCGAAAGAGGCCAAGGAAGAGGGTTTCCCCCAGTTGGCTGCTCTCTTCACCATGGTGGCACAGATCGAAAAGGAGCACGAGGAGCGCTACCGCGAGCTGGCTGAGAACCTGAAGAACAATCAGGTCTTCGCCCGCGAGGAGCAGCAGGTCTGGCAGTGCCGGAACTGCGGCTACACCTACATCGGCAAGTCCGCACCCCTCAAGTGCCCCGTCTGCGCACATCCCCAGAGCTATTTTGAGCTGAAGAAGCACAACTACTAAGAACCAGCCGAAGAGGCTGCGATACTCCTTCCGTCATCGCTTGCACGATGACACCTCCCTCAAAGAGGGAGGCTTTTCCGGCCTACCGCCACGCCAAGGCCCCCTCTCTGAGGGGGCTGGCACGGCAGTGCCGTGACTGGAGGAGTGTTGCAGCCTCTTTTTTGTTGCAATCCCACCGAAAATGTGTCATAATCGGAGGAAAGATAACAGAGGGGAGAGAACAGGATGGCGTATCGGGCAGCGGTCTGCGACGACAGCGCAGCGGATGCGGACTATGTGCGCGGCATCGTGGCGCACTGGGCAGAGCAGCGGGGCGTCGCGCTGGAATGCCGGGCCTTTTCCTCGGCGGAACAGTTCCTGTTCTGCTACGCAGAGGATAAAAATTTTGATTTATTACTGCTGGATGTAGAAATGCCCGGCGCAGACGGTGTCACGTTGGCCAAAACGGTCCGGCAGGAGAACGAAGCCGTGCAGATCGTCTTCATCACCGGCTACTCGGATTACATCGCCGAGGGCTACGACGTGGCCGCGCTCCATTACCTGATGAAGCCGGTCCGCCCTGAAAAGCTCTGTGCCGTACTCGACCGCGCGTGGGAGAAGCACCGCCGGAACGAGCGCTGCCTGAACCTCGAACGTTCCGGCGAGATGATCCGTCTGCCGCTGTACGAGGTGCGGTATCTGGACGTGCACCAGAACTACGTGACCGTCCACGCCAGACAGGACTATACCCTCAAGCGGACGTTGGCTGAGTTCGAGGCAGAGCTTGATGAGCAGTTCTTCCGGGTGGGGCGGGGGATGATCCTGAACCTGAAGCAGATCCGCCGCGTGACCAAAAAGGAGGTCGTTCTGGCGGACGGCACAGTGCTGCCCCTGCCGCGCGGCAGCTATGAGCCGCTGAACCGGGCCATCATCGAGAGGACATGAGGCAGAGGAGGGGAAACAGATGCTGAAACTTTTTTCAAGGCTTTTGGATCACCGCATCGAAGCCTACCAGCGGGAGCTTATCGAGACGCATTACAAAGAGGTGGACAACATGTACCGCCAGATGCGGGGCTGGCGGCACGATTACCGCGGCCATATCCAGACCATGAAGGTCCTGGCGGCACAGGGGGATCTGGAAGGCATCCGGGCCTACCTTGACCAGCTGGACACCGACCTGAACACCGTGGACCTTGCGGTCAAGACGGGCAACGCTATGGCGGATGCCATCCTCAACAGCAAGATCTCCCTCGCGAAGAGCCGGAACATCCCGGTGCAGATCGATGCCCACATCCCGGTCCGGCTGAAGATGAGCGAGTTGGACCTCTGCTGCATCCTCGGCAACCTGTTCGACAACGCCATGGATGCCAGCGCCGCCCTGCCCGAAGCCGAACGCCTCATCCGGGTGTACATGGATATGAAGGGCACCCAGCTCTACATCTCGTTCACCAACTTCACGGCCAGCCAGAAGCAGACAAAACTTGCCGGGCGGTTCGCCACCACCAAGGGCGAGGGCCACGGCTTCGGTCTGGTGCGTATTGACGCCATCGTCGAAAAGCTGGACGGCTACCTCAGCCGCAACAGCGAGGATGGAGCCTTCACGACGGAGATTTTGATCCCGCAAATGTAAAAATGGAACTTCGTACAACCTCTCCGTCAATGCTTCGCATTGCCACCTCTCCTTGTAGGAGAGGCTTTGGCAGTCCCTGCAAAGTTTCTGGTTTCGCCAGAGGCTCTCCTACCAAGAGAGCTGTCGAGCGCAAGCGAGACTGAGAGGTTGTACAACGGAGAGGTCGTGCCGAGGAAACCAGTGCAATTCATCCCCCAAAATGAACCGTTCGTCCCCGATCTGTGCCGGGGACGATTTTTTGTGGTAGGATAGGCCCAGACGAACGAAAGGGGAATCCCACATGGAAACGGGAACGAACAAAACGAAGCAAAAACCAAAATACGACCTCTGGCAGATCACAGCCTATATGCTGGGCGTGGCATGGCGGGGCAGACATTGGACGGTGTTCACGGTCGGCCTCTCGCTGGCGCTGGTCACGGCGGGCAGGACCATCGCGGAGCTGCTGTTTGCCCCGGCGGTGCTCCGGGTGCTGGAACAGGGGATGGCGCTGGGCCGTCTGCTGGCGGTCATTGGCGGTTTTTCCGTGCTGCTGGTCGCACTGACCTTCCTGCAAAGTTATCTGAGCGAACGGAATCTCTTTGGAAAAATGAACGTCCGGGTCGATATCCTGGACCTCTCGGCCCGCAAGCGGGCCGGCACCTCCTACCCGAACCTGCTGGACAAGCGCTTCCTGGATCTGAGCGCCAAGGCCGACCGGGCCGGATGCACCAACAATGAGTCCGTCGAAGCATTCTGGGTGAGCTGGGGCGAGATCCTGACCAACCTCTTCGGCTTCGGGGCCTACCTGCTGCTGTTGTCCGGCCTGAACGCCTGGCTCTGCCTGCTGGTCTGCGCCACATCGGTCATCAGCTATCTGGCGTCCCGGCGGATCAACGAGTGGGGCTACCGCCACCGCGAGGAGGAAGCCGGGTATGTGAAGCGGCTGGCCTACGTGCAGAAGGTCGCCACCGACCGGCAGTACGGCAAGGATATCCGCATCTTCGGCCTGCGGGAGTGGGTGGAGGAACTCTGGGAGAGCACGATGCGGCTCTACCACGGCTTCCTTCTCCGGCGGGAGACGGCCTACCTCTGGGCCAATGTCATCGACCTGGCCCTGCTGCTGGTGCGCAACGGCGCGGCCTATGCCTACCTGATCTGGCTGACACTGGAACAGGGCCTGCCGGTCTCGCAATTCCTGCTCTATTTCGGCGCGGCCACCGGTTTTGCCCAGTGGGTCAGCGGCATTCTGGAAAAGTTTGCAAAACTGCACAAGCAGTGTCTCGACATCTCTACCGTGCGGGAATTTCTCGAATATCCGGAACCGTTCCGCTTTGAGGACGGCCTCCCGCTGGAAAAGCGGCTGGATACCCCCTATGAGCTGCGGCTCGAAGGGGTCAGCTACCGGTACCCCGGCGCGGAGAAGGACACCATCCACAAACTCGACCTGACCGTCCGCCCCGGCGAGAACCTCGCCATCGTGGGCCTGAACGGTGCGGGTAAGACCACGCTGGTCAAGCTGCTCTGCGGCTTCCTCGATCCCACCGAGGGCCGTGTCCTGCTCAATGGGCAGGACATCCGCCCGTATAACCGCCGGGATTATTACAAGCTGTTCGCGGCGGTGTTCCAGGATTTCTCTGTTTTGTCGGCCACCGTGGCCGAGAACGTGGCCCAGTGCCGCACCGGCATCGACGAGGCCCGCGTCTGGCACTGCCTGGACGAAGCGGGCCTGACCGAAAAGGTGCAGAGCCTGCCCAAACAGCTGGAAACGCAGATCGGCCGGGAGGTCTACGAAGACGGCGTCGAGCTGTCCGGCGGGCAGACCCAGCGGCTGATGCTGGCCCGTGCGCTGTACAAGGATGCGCCTGTGCTGGTGCTGGATGAACCCACCGCCGCGCTCGACCCCATCGCCGAGAACGACATCTACCAGAAATACAACGAGATGACGGCAGGCAAGACCAGCCTGTTCATCTCGCACCGGCTGGCCTCCACCCGCTTCTGCGACCGCATCCTCTATCTGAAGGACGGCCGGGTGGCCGAGGAGGGCACCCACGAAGAGCTGCTGAAACGGGGCGGCGGCTACGCCGACCTGTTTGAGGTGCAGAGCCAGTATTACCGGGAGGAGAACGAAGCATGAGCGCATCGAACAAAACGATCACCATCCGGCAGGGGTGCCGGTACGCCTGGCGGGAGTGGAACATCTTCTGGAAGCTGTCGCCGAAGTTTTTCTATGCCACCTTTGCCAGTGCCGCCCTCACGGCGCTGAGCCCTTATGCCACGGTCTGGCTGTCGGCCCAGCTGGTGGGCGAACTGTCCGGCGGGCGGGACCCGCACCGGCTGATGGTCTGGGTGCTCTGGACCCTGGGCACGACCGCCGTTCTGACCCTTCTGCGCGCGGCGGCGTTCCACTGGAAGGAAGCGGAAACGGACGACCTCTGGCAGCGGCAGACCCGAACGTATATGGACAAACAGATGTCCCTCGACTACGTGGATGAGGACAGCCAGCGGGTCTATGACATGTACAGCCAGATCCAGCAGGACGCCAGGCTCACGGGTGCGGGCGGCACGGTCTGCATTTTGCAGGTGGAGAAGATCGCCACGGCACTGTTCCAGATCCTGGGCGGCGTGGTGCTCTGCTGGGGGCTGTTCACCGCGGCGGTGCCGGATGGGCGACTGGCCTTTCTGGGGCATCCGCTGTTTCTGGCGGCGTTCTGGGCCGTGATGGTCTGCACCGCCTGCCTGTCGCCCGTGTTCGCGGGGCAAGCGGCCAAATATATGCCGCTGCTGCAGGAGTCCGGGAAGCTGGGCAACCGGATGTTCCACGTCCAGCTCACCCTGCCGGAAGAGCCGAAGAACGCCCCCGACCTGCGGATGTACGACCAGTACCAGAATGTCGTCAGCGGCTATATGGTGGGTCTGTGGGATGACTTCGCGAGGCTGCGCCGGGGCGCGATGGGGATCTTCCTGTCGGCCTCCTCGGCGGTGCCGGCGCTGCTGATGGGGCTGGTCTATCTCTTCGTCTGCCTCAAGGCCTGCGGCGGGGCGTTCGGCCTGGATGCCGTGACGCAGTACCTTGGTGCGGCCGCCAGCCTGTTCCAGGGCGTTGTCACCCTTGTGAACATGCTGGCCGAGATGGAGATCAACGGCGTCTATATGAAAAACATCTTCGATTACCTCGACCTGCCCAACAACATGTATCAGGGCAGCCTGACTACCGAAAAGCGGAGCGACCGCCAGTATACGGTGGAGTTCCGGGATGTCTCCTTCCGCTACCCCGGCAGCGCGCAGTACGCCCTGCGCCACCTGAACATGAAGTTCAAGGTCGGCGGGCGGCTGGCCGTGGTGGGGATGAACGGCAGCGGCAAAACGACCTTCATCAAGCTGCTCTGCCGCCTGTACGACCCCACCGAGGGAGTCATCCTGCTGAATGGCATCGACATCCGGAAGTACCGCTACGACGAGTACATGGACATCTTCTCGGTCGTCTTTCAGGATTTCCGGCTGCTGGCCCTCCCGCTGGGCCAGAATGTCGCGGCCCGCACCGGATACGATGCCGCCCGCGTGACCGATTGCCTGCAAAAGGCGGGCTTCCGCGACCGGCTGGCGGCGATGCCGCAGGGGCTGGACACGGCGCTGTATCAGGAGCTGGACGAGAACGGCGTGACCGTCTCCGGCGGTGAGGCGCAGAAGATCGCCATCGCGCGGGCTTTGTACAAGGATGCGCCCTTCATCATCCTGGATGAACCCACCGCCGCGCTCGACCCTGTGGCCGAGGCGGAGATCTACGCCAAATTCAACGAGATCGCGGGGGACAAAACGGCCATCTACATCAGCCACCGGCTGTCCTCCTGCAAGTTCTGCGATGAGATCGCTGTCTTCGACCACGGCGAGGTCATCCAGCAGGGCACCCACGAGCACCTGCTGGCCGACACCGCCGGAAAATACTATGAGCTGTGGAACGCGCAGGCCCAATATTACACGGAGGAACCGGCATAAAAGGCACGGTCCGGATGGGATTTTTTGCACAGTTTTTGCTGCAAAAAACTATGCGTTTCCACAAAAAGCGGCTCGAATTGTGAACTCTTAGGGCGAACGGCTTGAAAAGAATTTGCATCCTGTGTACAATGAAACGAAAGTGAGAACGATCATGACGCGGAAAAAGTACCTGTGTGCGGCACTCCAATTCTTTGAAGCGAAAAAGGAGGGACGTTCGACCCTATGAGACATTCTTTTCACCCGATGGGACGGGCGCTCTGTGCCCTGCTGCTGGGGGCGGTGATGACTCTCTCGCCGCTGGCGGCGCAGGCAGCGCCCCGCGCGGAGAACCGTTCCGCAAAGCTCGCGCTGGAAGTGACCGAGATGGAGCTGGAGATCACGGCGGACGACCCGCGCCCCAAAGCCTACCTTTACACCGGCGGGCAGAGCGATTATTACTTCATCGTCTGGATGAGCAGCAACCCCAGTGTGGCCACCGTGGACGGCGACGGCAAGGTGACGGCCCGCAGTGTGGGCAAGGCCACCATCACCGCCATCTCGGACCACGGCGACCGCGCCGCCTGCGAAGTCACCGTTACCCGCAAGGGGGAGGAGGCCGAGGCGCAGAAACCCACCCTCAGCGAGACCAGTCTGGAACTGGTGCAGCAGTACGATGCCCTGCACCCTACACAGCAGCTCACGCTGACCAACAGCGACCATTCCTTTATTTATGTGTACCAGTGGCGCAGCAGCGACCCCAACATCGCCTCGGTCGATGACAAAGGCGTCGTGACGGCCCAGAAGCCGGGCAGCGCCACCATCACGGCGTTTGCTTCCAACGGGCAGGCGCTGCGGTGCGCCGTCACGGTCACATCCGAGGTCGGAAAGGTCACACTGAACAAGACGGACCTGCTGTTCAAAACGGTGGGCAGTCAGGAGGCCCTGTGCGCCACGGTGGCCGTGGAGAGCGGCGGCAGTGTGCCCATCACCTGGGTCACCAGTAATCCGGGCGTTGCCACGGTGGACGCCAACGGCGTCGTGACGGCTGTGGCCGACGGCGAAGCAAAGATCACCGCCCTTTCGCCCAGCGGCCGATACGCGGTGTGCAGTGTGGTCGTCGGCCTGGCCGGGGACAAATACGACACCGAAGAGGACCTGGCCGACGAGCTCAAGCTCCCGGACCCGTATGTGGCCGTCCGGCTGAATCGGCTTTCCTGAGCATAAAAATAAGCCGCGCCTTCGCAGGTGCGGCTTATTTTCATGCGGTCAGATCTTGTTGCCGGAGTCAAGAGAAGATCCGAAATCTCACGAAAATTTTTTTACACCCCCGGCAGGAACAGCATCGTCCCGCGGGCGGCCATCATGGGCTGGAACGCGCAGCTGAACAGCCCGCCCGCCACGGCCAGCACCAGGGCGAAGAGCAACAGCAGCACCAGACGGGGAGCGTGGGAAGACCTGCGGGGACCTTGCTTGCGCTGCATGGCACATCCTCCTTTCCGGAACATCATCTGCCCCAGCCTATGCACCCGCTGCGCCGATTGTGCACTGGGGCGAAGTGTGGTACACTAAAGGGGAACGATACGGAGGACTTTTTATGCTGACCATTACTCTGCTGGGCACAGCGGCCACCATGCCCCTGCCCGACCGCGCCCTGACGGCGGCGGTGGCCGAATGCGGCGGGCACAGCCTGCTGTTCGACTGCGGCGAGGGCACCCAGACCGCTGCCCGCCGCGCCGGGGTCAACCTGATGAAGCTGGACGCCATCTGCCTGACCCACTACCACGGCGACCATATCTTCGGCCTGCCCGGCCTGCTGCAAACACTGGGCTGTCAGGGCCGCACCCGGCCGCTGACGATCTTTGGCCCGGCCGAGGGGATGGAGCCGGTCTGGGGCGCCATCCGCACCCTGACCGGCCCCCAGCCCTATGCCATCCGGGCTGTGCCGCTGGGCACCGACCCCGTCCGGCTGGAAACGCTGGCCCCCGGCTGGCCGGTGGGGGCCGAACTGCTGCCCTTCCGGACGAAGCACCGGGTCCCCAGCCGGGGCTACCGGCTGGACCTGCCCCGCGCAGGCCGCTTTGACCCGGCCAGAGCCAGAGCGCTGGGGGTGCCGGTGCAGCAGTGGAGATCGTTGCAGCGCGGGGAGCCGGTCACCCTGGAAGATGGGGCAGCCATTGCACCCGGACAGGTGCTGGGCGCACCCCGCAGAGGGCTGCGGTTCGTGTTCTCCGGCGATACGGCCCCCTGCGCCGCGCTGGAACAGGCCGCACAGGATGCCGACCTGCTCCTCTGCGATGCCACCTACCCGGACGATGCGCAGCAGGCCCAGGCGAAACAGTATGGGCACAGCACCTTCCGGCAGGACGCTGAACTGGCAGCGCGGGCCGGGGCACGGCGGCTCTGGCTCATGCACTATTCGCCTATCATCACCGACCCGGAAGCCGCCCGCCCGGCGGCGGAAGCGGCCTTCCCGGCGGTGGAATGCGGCGTGGACGGACAACAGATCATTTTGCGATACGACGAGGAACCTTCATGACAGCTGAGACCATTTCCTTCCCGCTGGACCCCGGTGCAGCGGCCCTGCTGACGCGCCTCCATGCGGCGGGCCATGCCGCCTATGCGGTGGGCGGCTGTGTGCGGGACAGTCTGCTTGGCCAGACCCCGCACGACTGGGACCTCTGCACCAGCGCGACCCCCGAACAGGTGCTGGAGTTGTTCGGGGAAGCGCACTGCATCCCGACGGGATTGCAGCACGGCACCGTGACCGTCAAACACGGCGGAGAATTGTACGAGATCACGACCTTCCGCACCGAGGGGGCGTATTCCGACGGCCGCCACCCGGACCATGTCGCCTTTGTGCCGGACGTAAAAGAAGACCTGGCCCGGCGGGATTTTACCATCAACGCCATGGCCTATAACGCCGAAGAAGGGCTCATCGACCCGTTCGGCGGGCAGAACGACCTTGCCGCCGGCATCGTGCGGGCGGTGGGGGAGCCGCAGCGCCGGTTCGAGGAAGACGCCCTGCGCATCCTGCGGCTCTACCGGTTCGCGGCCCGGTTCGGCTTTGCCATCGACCCGGCCACCGGGCAGGCGGCCAGAGCGCTCTGCCGCCATCTGGACTGCGTGTCCGAAGAGCGCATCGCGGAGGAGCTGAGCCGTCTGCTGGCAGCTCCGGCACCGGGAGCTTATCTGGAAGCGGAGGTACTGGCGGTCATCTTCCCGGAACTGGATGCGGCAGAGCTTCCGGAAAGCCGACGCGTCCTCGACGCGCTGGAGCCGGGCATGGAACATGTCCCGGTCCGGCTGGCGGCGCTGCTGTGCCCGCTGGGCGAAGCCGGTGCAAGGGCGGCGCTCAGGCGGCTCAAGTGCTCCAACGCCCTGACCGGTACGGTGGCGACGCTGGTGGAGGAGAGTCGGGAGCTTCTTCCTCAGACACGAATCGGGCCATTCCATTGCCCGCCCCATTGCCTGCGGCAACAGGGCCCCACCCACCGGACGGTCTTCGGAAGAACTTCCGACTCTCCTTTGGAAGAGACACGGATTCAGACGAAGCGCCTTCTGGGAAAGTATGGTCTGCACATGGTAGAGCAGTTGGATGCGCTCTGTGGGGCAATCGCGCCGGACCGGGTGGCGGAGTTTGCTGTGCAAGCCGAGCTGGCCCGTCAGTTGGAAGCGGACGGTGCCTGCTGCCGCATCAACCAGCTGGCCGTGAATGGCCGGGACCTGATGGACGCAGGCATCCGGCCGGGGCCGGGGCTGCGCCGGGTGCTGGATGCTCTGCTGGAACAGGTGCTCACCGGGCAGCTCCCCAATGAGAGAGCGGCACTTCTGGCCGCAGCGGCGCAGGTCGCTGCGTCTTGACAAGCGAACGGACGTGCGGTAGTATAATACTACTACTTTTGTATGTTATAACATGAGGAACAAAATGACAGAAACACAGAATGCAAAACGCCCCGGTGCGCTCATTGCGATGAGCGGCGGCGTAGACAGCTCGGTTGCAGCCTGGCTGATGCAGCAGAAGGGCTATGCCTGCACCGGCATCACGATGCGGCTCACCCGCAACGAGACGCTGGGCCAGTCCGGCTTTCACACCTGCTGCTCGGAAAAGGACATCGAAGATGCCGCCGAGGTGGCGTATGCGATGGACATCCCCTATGAGGTGCTGGATTTCACCGCCGACTTCCGGGAAAAGATCATCGAAAAATTCATCCGGGTCTATGAGGCGGGCGGCACCCCGAACCCCTGCATCGACTGCAACCGGTATATGAAGTTCGACCACCTTCTCTCCTGGGCGCGGGAGCATGGGATGGAGTATGTGGTCACAGGCCACTATGCCCGCGTGGAGCAGGACGAGGCCACCGGCCGCTGGCTGCTGAAGAAGGGTTTGGATGAAGGAAAAGATCAGAGCTATGTGCTTTATAACCTGACACAGGAGCAGCTGGCCCATGTCCGCCTGCCGCTGGGGGCACTGCACAAGAGCGAGGTGCGTGAGATCGCGGAGCAGCAGCATTTCATCAACGCCCGCAAGCACGACAGCCAGGACATCTGCTTTGTGCCGGATGGCGACTACGAAAAGTTCATGGAAGATTTCACCGGCAAGCGCTACCCGGCAGGCGATTTCCTCGACGAGGCAGGCCGCAAAGTGGGCACCCACAAGGGGGCCGTGCGGTATACCATCGGCCAACGGAAGGGTCTGGGCCTTGCCATGGGCGCACCGGTCTATGTCTGCGCCAAGGATATGCAGGCCAATACGGTCACGGTCGGCCCGGAGAAGAGCCTGTTCGACCGCATCGTCTACGCCGAGGAGGTCAACTGGATCGCCATCCCGGCGCTGACGGCCCCGCTGCGGGTCACGGCCCGCACCCGGTATCATCAGGTCGAGCAGGCCGCGACCGTCTACCCGGCGGGCGAGGACCGGTTCCGGCTGGAATTTGACGAGCCGCAGCGCGCGCCTACGCCGGGGCAGGCGGTGGTGCTGTATCAGGGCGATGTGGTCCTGGGCGGCGGCACCATCGTGCGGGTGGAAAAGTGACCCGCTCCCCGGTGGGAGCGCATGATGAAGCAACCGAAAACCGGCTGCGTCGGGCAGGCGCGGCAGGACCAGAGAAGTGGAGAGTATGGATATGCAAGATCAGTATTCCCGCACCCAGCTGCTGCTGGGCAAGGAAGCCATGGAAACGCTGCACCATTCCCGCGTGGCAGTGTTCGGCATTGGCGGCGTGGGCGGCTATACCGTTGAGGCACTGGCCCGCAGCGGCGTGGGTGCGCTGGACCTCATCGACGACGATAAGGTCTGCCTGACCAACCTGAACCGCCAGATCGTGGCCACCCGCAAGACGGTGGGGCAGTACAAGGTGGATGTGGCGGAACAGCGCATCCACGAGATCGACCCCAACATCAAGGTCACGACCTACAAGACCTTCTTTACCCCGGAGACGCAGGACCAGTTCGATTTCACCCAGTACGACTATGTGGTGGATGCCATCGACACCGTCACCGGCAAGATCGCGCTGGTGGTCAAGGCCAAGGAGGCGGGCACACCCATCATCTGTGCCATGGGCGCAGGCAACAAGATGGACCCCACCCGCTTTGAAGTGACGGATATCTACAAAACTTCCGTCTGCCCGCTGGCCAAGGTCATGCGCACCGAGTGCCGCAAGCGGAAGATCAAGCACCTGAAGGTCGTCTACTCCAAGGAGCCTGCCATGACGCCCATCGAGGATGATTCCATCAGCTGCGAGAATCACTGCATCTGCCCGCCGGGCACCCAGCGCAAGTGTACCATCCGCCGCTCCGTCCCCGGCTCCAATGCCTTTGTGCCGTCGGTCGCCGGCCTCATCATCGGCGGCGAGGTCGTCAAGGACCTCGTCGGCTTTGTGCCTCTGAAGGGTTAAGCAGAAATTGAAATCGGCTCTGCCGAAAAATCGGAAAAGCGTTTGCGCCGACTGGCGCACCGCCCGATTTTTTGGCAGGGCCTTCTTCTTTGGGATTATCAAGGGCGAGCAGCCCTTGATTCGTGCCTCCCGTCCTTGCCGCGCTGAACACGCGGCATTTGCTTCGCAAACCGGACGTCGGCTTAAAAGCCCCGCAGGGGCTTTCATGGCTTCGCCACCGCCGAGCTTCTCAAAGCGGCTTTTCTGGTTCTCTTTTGGCACGCAAAAGAGAACATATCCGACGCAGCAAAAAGGAAAAATAGAAAAACGCAAATAAATTGCAAATTCCTCTTGCAATTTGCGCCGAAACCATGTATAATCTCCCTTGCACGAAAACGCAATCAATTTGCAATTTACAAAACTGAAGCGCCGTTCCGGTGCAAGGAGAACCCCGTATGGAACTGTTTTTGGATGTTTTGGGCGAGAGCCTGGTCGATACGGCCAAGATGCTGCCCTTTCTGTTTTTGGCCTATCTGTTCATTGAATACGTCGAGCACCGCCACGGCGAGAAGATCGAGGCTGTGCTGGAACGCAGCGGCCGCTGGGGGGCCATCCCGGCGTCGCTGCTGGGCTGTGTGCCGCAGTGCGGCTTTTCGGCCATTGCATCGAACTTTTATGCCTCCCGCGTCATCTCGCTGGGCACCCTCATCGCGGTGTTCCTCGCCACCAGCGACGAGGCGGTGCCGCTGCTGATCTCGATGCCGGCGTACTGGGATAAGCTCGTGCTGCTGATGGTCATCAAGGTACTGTACGCCATTGCGGTGGGTCTGGTGCTGGACTTTGTGCTCCGCGGCATTCTGCCCAAGTCCCTGCGGGGCGGCTACACCGGCAGCGCCGATGAGATCGACTGCCACGAGACCCACGACGATGAGGAGGGGCATGAACGCCCCATCTGGCAGGCCGCGCTCCGCCATACGCTGGAGATCTTTGTCTTCATCTTCGGGTTCAGCCTGCTCTTCGGCCTCATCGTCGAGGGCGTGGGCGAGGACGTGTTCGCGGACGTTCTGGGCCAGATGGGCTTCTTCCAGCCGGTGTTCTCGGCGCTGGTGGGCCTCATCCCCAACTGTGCGGCCAGCGTTCTGCTGACCCAGCTCTACGTCGAAGGCGCCCTCCGCTTTTCCAGCCTGGTGGCGGGCCTGTGCACCGGCGCAGGCGTGGGCCTGGCGGTGCTCTGGCGGGCGAACCCCTCCTGGAAGCAGAACCTCTTCATCACCGGCCTGACCTGGGCCTCCGGCGCTGCCGTGGGCGTGGGCATCCAGCTCGTGGTCGCGCTGGCGGGCTGAGCCGGATTTCTTATTTGATCTGCCGTCCTGAAATTGCTCAGGGCGGCTTTTTGTGGTATACTGGAACATATCATAAAAGCAAGGGAGAACACCATGCAATATCAACTTCTGGCAAGTGATTTCGATAACACGCTGGTCCCCTTCGGGGAGCCGAAGCCCCACCCGGCGGTGGTCCGGGCCGTGAAAAAGATGCAGGCGGCGGGCGGCAGGTTCGTGCTCAGCACCGGGCGCGGGTACTGTGTCGTCAGCAAAGAGCAGCTGGGCGGCATCCGCTTCGATTACGCCATCACCTGCAATGGGGCCTGTGTCGTGGACAAAAACGGCACTGTCGTGGCCGAACATCCGCTGACCAACGAGGAAATGTACGCCCTCGTGGATTTCTGCGAGGATTACAACTACCCGTTGCAGTTCAACTACCGGGAGGCCTATTACGCCTACTGCGAGTACGATGCGCTGAAGAGCTTCTACGATTCCCTGCCGAAAAGCGGCCTGACCTGCCTGGATGGTGAGGACCAGGACCGCCACCTCATCGACATGCCCCACGCGGCCTTCGTGGTCATGCCGCCGCAGGAGCTGGCCCGCTTCCACGAAAAGTTCGGCCACCTGGGCCTGCACTTCATGCAGACGGGCGGCGTCGGCCGAGACGGCTGGTGCTGCTACGACGTCGTGCGCGGCGGCATGGATAAAGGCGTGGGGCTTTCGGACCTGTGCGAGAAGATGGGCCTGACCCTGGCCGACACCGTGGCGGCGGGCGATTCCGCCAACGATGTGGGGATGCTGAAGGCAGCGGGCCTCGGCTGCTGCATGGCCAACGGCACCGCCGACGCAAAGGCTGCGGCCGACCGCGTCATCGGCGATGTGCGGGAGGACGGCCTGGCCGCTCTCATCGAGGAACTCTGGTTCGACGGCCCGCAGGCTGTGCCCTCCGGCCGCGACCTCGGCTCGGCCTGGGACGCAATGGAAAAGGCAGGCGTGGCGGAATGAGCTTTGCGCCGGTCTACAGCGAGCACAGCCGCGCCCTCATCCTCGGCACCTGGCCTAGCCCGAAAAGCCGCGAGATGGCGTTCTATTACGGCCACCCGCAGAACCGCTTCTGGCCCATGCTGGCCGCGCTGACCGGGGAAGCCGTGCCCGCGCGGGAGGACATCGAGGCCAAAAAGCAGATCATCCTCCGCCATGGGCTGGCGTTGTGGGACACGCTGGAGCGCTGCACCATCACCGGGGCGTCGGATGCGTCCATCCGGGATGTGGTCCCCAACGACATCGCAGGGCTGCTGGAAAAAGCGCCCATCGAGGCGGTGTTCTGCAACGGGGCGACGGCCTATAAGATTTATACCAAATATTTGGAACCCATCAGCGGCATCCCGGCGGTCAAGCTGCCCAGCACCAGCCCCGCCAACGCCGCCTGCCGCCCCGACCAGCTGAAAGAGATCTGGGGCGAAGCGCTGGGACCGTGGCTAAATAATAAATCTTGATTTCAAAGCTGTAAATTATTCGTGAAACGCTTGCGTTTTTCCCAAAAGGCTTTATTATGGAACCATACAGGGAGCCGCAGGCTCCCGGACAAGGAGTTCGAAACATGAGCAAGATCATTCGCACCTCAAAGCCCAGCGTTCTGCCGTGGTATGCGGCGGCGCTGGTGTTCGTGGTGCTCTGCGCGGTGCTGCCGGTGTATCAGCTCTGGGCGCTGCTGGTGTCGCTGGGCGGTGCCTGCGCGGCGTTCGGCGCGGCAAAAAAAATCTGCCCGCCCCGCGTGGTGGAACACGAAGTGCCCTTCCACACCGGCGTGGACGATGTGGACGCCATGCTCACCGGGATGCAGAAGCAGCTGGATACCCTCCACGCCCTGAACGAGGCCCTGCCGGACCCGAACCTCTCGGCGGCGATGACCCGGATGGAAAAAGCGGGCCGCTCCATCGTGGAGACGGTGGAGGCCAGCCCCGCCAAAGCCAAACAGGTGCGTCGGTTCGCCAACTACTACCTGCCCGATGCCGTGAACGTGCTGCAGCAGTACGCCAAGCTGGCCCGACAGGGCGTCAAGGGCGAGAACGCCGCTTCCATCCGCGCGGAAGTGGAGCACAATGCGGCGTCCATTGCCACGGCATTTGAAAACCAGCTCGATGCCCTCTATGCGGCGGAAAGCATGGACCTCTCGGCAGACCTGACCGTGCTGCAAAACATGCTCAAGGGCCAGGGCTTATAACGGAAGACCGGCGCAGGCCGCCGTGCGGCAGGCGCTGTTGGAACTGGAAAGGACGGAATCAACAATGGCTGATAACAATACCCTGAATTTTGACCTCGATGCCCCCGCAGTACCCACTCTGACGCTGGACCCCGCTCCCGCGGCTGCGCCGGTGGAGGAGAAGAAGGAAGCCCCCGCCCCCGCCGCACCGGAAGTCCGGCTGACCCCGGAGGAGCAGGCGATGGTGGATTCCTTCGCAGAAAAGATCGACATCACCAACAGCCAGCAGGTGCTGCAGTATGGCTCCGCCTGCCAGAAAAAGATCGGCGACTTCTCCGAAGCCGCCCTCTCCAAGGTCTCCACCAAAGATCTGGGCGAGGTGGGCGACATGATCACCGACCTCATCGGGGAGCTGAAGAACTTCGACGCCAACGAAGAACAGCAGAAGGGCATTTTGGGTTTCTTCAAGAAGAAGGGCGACCAGCTGGACAACCTCAAGACCAAGTACAGCAAGGCCGAGACGAATGTGGAGAACATCCAGTCCATGCTGGAGGGCCATCAGGTCCAGCTGCTCAAGGATATCGCGATGCTGGATAAGATGTACGACCTGAACATGGCCTACTTCAAGGAGCTGAGCATGTATATCCTGGCCGGCAAAAAGAAGCTGGCCGAGGTCCGCGCCAACGAGCTGCAGCAGGCCATGGACAAGGCGAAGACCTCCGGCCTGCCCGAAGATGCCCAGGCCGCCCGCGACCTGGCCGACCAGTGCGAGCGCTTTGAAAAGAAGCTCTATGATCTGGAGCTGACCCGGAACATCAGCCTGCAGATGGGCCCGCAGATCCGCCTGCTGCAGAACAACAACACCATGATGGCCGAAAAGATCCAGTCCACCATCGTGAACACCATCCCCCTGTGGAAGAACCAGATGGTGCTGGCACTGGGTCTGGCCCACACCCAGAAGGCCATGCAGGCCGAGCGCGCCGTCACCGATATGACCAACGACCTACTCAAGAAGAACGCTGAGGCCCTCAAGATGGGCACCATCGAGACGGCCAGGGAGTCCCAGCGCGGCGTGGTCGATATCGAGACGCTGCAGCAGACGAACAAGAGCCTCATCGAGACCCTCGACGAGCTGAACAAGATCCAGAACGAGGGCCGCGCAAAGCGGGTGGCGGCCGAGCAGGAGCTGACCCGCATCGAGGACGAACTCAAGACCAAGATGATGGAGATCCGGAGCTAAAATGGCGAACGCAGATTTTTCCCAGAATCAGAATCCCAACCCCGGCGGCTTTGACGCAGGAAGCTACCGCGAGGCGGCACCGAAGACCGAAACGGCCCGCCTGACCCCGGCACAGCAGAAGCTGGCCGGGCTGGAAGCGGCCCTTCCGGCGGCACTGCGCACCCAGGCAGCGGCCCTTGCGCTGAGCGTGGTGGTCATGCTGGCGGCATTCTTCGGCTTTGGCGGGGCCAAGCTCAAGGCCAAGGCCAACGAAGCCGCCAAGTGGTACACCGTCGGTGTTTCAGCCGATGGCGGCTACAGCCTGAGCGAAGAGCTGACCACCCGCGCCAACACGGCGGCGAACATCCTCACCACCGGTGTCAATACGCTGGGGGCCGACAACGCCGAAGTGCTGGCGGCGCAGGCCGCGCTGAGCGATTTCAACGCCTGCCTGGAAGCCGTGCAGAACGGCGGCAAAAAACAGTCCCTGACGGCGCTGCCCTATTATCAGGGCAGCACGATGCAGGCACTCTATCAGGCCAATGCCGCCCTGGGCGCGGCCATCGACCAGCTCTATGCAAAATTGCAGGAGCAGGCCGCCGACCCCATGAAGATGGGTGCGGTGCAGGGCCAGTACGGCCAGTTCAACAGTGCGGCCACCATCATCGGCAACCTGACCTATAACGAAACGGTCTACGCGTATCAGAAGGACACCGGCGGCTTCCCGGCCAGTGTGCTGAAAAGTCTGTTCGGCGTCAAGGAGGTGGAACCTTTCGCATGAAAACGATGAAACGATTTGCTTCCCGGCTGTGTGCCGTGCTGCTGGTTTTGACAGTCGGTGTCACGGCGCTGGTGCCTGCTGCCTTTGCGGCCAAGGCCCAGCTGCCCAGCCTGCCCAGCGACCAGTGCGTCGTGGACGATGCCAATGTCCTGAGCGACAGCACCACCACGACGATCGAGAACCTCAACGCCCAGCTGACCGAACAGTGCAGCGGGGCACAGATCGGTGTGCTGACCGTGGAGTACACGGGCAGCGTCTCCACCGAGGATTACGCCGTGCAGGCCGCCAACGCCTGGGGGCTGGGCAGCTCCAGCAACAACAACGGTGTGCTCATCCTTCTGGTGATGCAGTCCCAGCAGTATGCGGACGGCGACTATTATCTGGCGACAGGCGACGGCTTCCGCAACACCATGCTGGAAAAGCAGGCCAGCGCCATTGCGCAGACCATGGAGGACAGCTTTGCGGCGGGCGACTATGACGCTGCCGTGACCACCTGTGCCCAGAATGTGGCCAGCACCATTGCCGACATCTATGGCGTGACCCTGAGCGGCACGACCGGCAGCACCGGCACGGTGGGCAATGGCAATACGGGCAGTTACAAGGATTCCTATTACGATGCCCCGGCGGCATCCTATCAATCGCCCTTCGTGACGCTTCTGTCCGTTCTGGTCATCCTGTTTGCCCTGAAGGTGATCTTCAGCGGCATCCGGCATGGCATGGGCGGTGGCGGTTTCGGCCCCTTCTTCGGCTTTGGCCTGGGCTACGGTCTGGGCAGTCGGCGCCGCCGCAGACCGCCGTATGACGACTGGGGCCCCGGCGGCCCGCGCGGCCCCAGAGGCCCCCGCCCGCCCCGTCCGCCACGCGGCGGCGGGCCGCGTCCTCCCCGTGGGGGCGGCGGCTTCGGCGGAGGTTCCTTTGGCGGCGGCATGGGCGGCGGACGCTCCGGCGGCAGTTTTGGCGGCGGGAGCTTCCACGCGGGCGGCGGCTCGTTCCATGGCGGCGGCGGTGGCCGCGGCAGATAAGCAACAAAAAATGGCTGTGCAGCCGGGCTGCACAGCCATTTTTCGTTCGATTGAGATTACTTGGTGCCGTAGATACGGTCGCCTGCGTCACCCAGGCCGGGCACGATGTAACCGTTCTCGTTCAGGTGGTCGTCCTTGGCACCCAGATAGATATCGACATCGGGGTGTGCCTTGTGCAGGGCCTCAATGCCTTCCGGAGCAGCGATCAGGCCGATGAACTTGATCCGCTTTGCGCCGTGCTTCTTGATCTGGCTGATGGCGTCGATGGCGCTGCCGCCGGTGGCCAGCATCGGGTCCAGGACCAGGACGTCGCGCTCAGCGATATCCTGGGGCAGCTTGCAGAAGTACTCCACAGGCTGCAGGGTGGTCTCGTCGCGGTACAGGCCGATGAAGCCGACCTTTGCGGCGGGCAGCAGGGTCAGCATACCGTCCAGCATACCCATGCCTGCACGCAGGATGGGCACCAGAGCCAGCTTGCGGCCAGCCAGGACCTTGGTCTTTGCCATGGTGATGGGCGTCTCGATCTCGACCTCTTCCAGAGGCAGGTCACGGGTGGCTTCGTAGCACAGCAGGGTCGCGATCTCGCCAACGAGGTCACGGAACTCCTTGGTGCCGGTCTGCTTGTTGCGAAGCAGGCTGATCTTGTGCTGCAGCAGGGGATGCTCAACGATCATAGGGGTCATAATAAACGCTCCTTTTTTATTGGATAAAACCTCTCAGTCTCGTCTTCGGCTCGCCAGCGATGACGGAGAGGTCGAACGGACAAGTTTACCGGTTCTCGATCGCCATCAGCTTGGCGATGCGGTTGGCGTGGCGGCCGCCCTCGAACGGGGTGTTCAGGAACAGGTCCACCAGCTGGCAGGCCAGGCCGGGGCCGACGACGCGGCCGCCCATGCACAGGGCATTGGCATCGTTGTGGCGGCGGGTGTACTCACAGCTGAAGCTGTCGGAGCAGCAGCAGGCGCGGATGCCCTTGACCTTGTTGGCGGCCATGCTGATGCCGACACCGGTGCCGCAGAACAGCAGGGCCTTGCTGCACTGGCCGCTCACGACGGCGTCGCAGGCGGGCAGGGCCATATCGGGATAATCCACGCTGGCGGTGCTGTGGGTGCCGAAGTCGATGTACTCCAGCCCCAGCTCGTCCAGATGAGCCTTGACGGCTTCTTTCAGTTCAAATCCGCCGTGGTCAGCGGCGAGAGCAATGGGTTTTGCCATGGTCTTAGTCCTTTCCATTATCCGTTTTGACGTTCTGGGCGGCTTCGGCGGCAAGGCGCTCGGCGCGTTCCCGCTCGGCCTGGCTCAGCCGGTGGTAATCCGGCAGAAGGGCTTCGGGCAGGACGGCTTCGCCCCGCTCGGCCATCTGCTTTGCCACCAGCGCGACGGCTGCGGCCCGCCCGCCCCGCAGGGCAGGCGGCACACAGAGCACACCCGGAACATTGCTGTATTTATTATAGCACAGAGATGCGCCATCACCAACAAAAAACAGGGGCTTTTTGCAATTTTCTACAAATTGGGCAAGGTCGGCCACGGCGCGGGCGTCGTCGTCCAGCAGCCGTGTGTGGGTGGCCAGGTCGAACGCAGCGCTGTATACCTGTGCGCGGCGGGCATCCAGTGCGCAGAGCACGGTGCCCTCGCCGGTGTGGGCAGCGGCCAGCGCTTCCAGCGTCGAGACCGGGGCGCAGAGCGTTTCGCGCGGGAAGGCAAGGCCCTTGACCGCAGCCAGCCCGATGCGCAGGCCGGTGAAGCTGCCGGGGCCGGCATTGACGCCGAACAGGTCGATGTCCTTGCAGGTCAGGCCGCAGAGCCGGAGGCAGCCGTCGATGAGGGGCATCAGCGTCTCGCTGTGGGTCATCCCGGCATCCAGATAGCACTCATACAGCAGCCGGTCGCCCTGCATCAGGGCCACGCCGACGGTCTTTCCGGCGGTGTCCACGGCTAAAATGTTCATAGTTCGACCCCCTCGATGGTGATGCGGCGGGTGGTATCGTCCAGCCGCTCGATGTGGATGCGGATCGGGTCTTCCAGCGCCAGCAGGTCGGCGAAGTTCTCGCTCCACTCGGCGGCGACGATGGCCCCCTGATCCAGATAATCGTAGAACCCGGCCGCGCACAGGTCGTTCTCGGTGGAGATGCGGTAGAGGTCAAAATGTGCGAACGGGCGCGGGCCGCGGTAATAGTTCACGATGGCAAAGGTGGGGCTGCTGACCGGGTCGGTGCAGCCAAGGCCCTCGGCCAGGCCCTCGCAGAAAGCGGTCTTGCCTGCGCCGAGACCGCCGGTAAACGCGATGAGGGAGCCGTCCGGCAGGGCAGCGGCCAGCCGCCTGCCCAGTGCCACGGTCTCCTCCCGCGAAGTCGTGATGAATTGAGACATAAGATGCACTCCCATCTGGAGGCTCAATCCGCCCCGGCGGACCGAAGGCAGGACTGAGGGTTTGAAAAAGAGGATGGCAGATTTCTGCCATCCCCCAGTATACTATAAATCGCCTCAAAGTGCAACGCTTACGCGGCCTGCTGCACAGGCGTCTCGTCGGCGGGCTCTTCGATGATGGGCAGGGCCGCATCGGCATCGCCCAGCAGCATGGTGTAGGCCGCCGCCGCATGGGGGCGCTTGCCGCCCTGCGCGGTGTACCAGACGAGGTCGTCTGTGCCATAGGTCGCCTGCGCGTGTGCTACGGCCTGCCCGATGCTCTGCCCCAGGATGAGGTAGTTGACCGTGTCCCACAGCATGCTGCGGGAGTAAACGGTGTAGACATTGTTGACATAGCCCACCACAGCGGAGGCACCGCCTGCCAGCAGGGCGTTTGCCATCGAGAGGTCGATGCTGTCGTCCACACCCAGGAACTCGCAGGTCTCGGAGTAGACGAGGGTGTCCTTCAGCTGGCCGAAGCGGTAGGCATTCTTGAAGAAGCCCGCCGTGACGCAGTACCGGCCGTTGATCTTGATGACCCGGTGGGTCAGCAGGTCAAAGCCGTAGAAGAGGTCCCGCGTCATGCTGGATTCCTCCGTCAGCAGGATGACCGGTTCGGTGCGCAGCTTCCGGAACAGGCCGCGCGCGTAGGTGTAGTAGGCACCATGGGCGCTCAGGATGCACAGGTCGTACCGGTCCATCCGGCGCAGGTCTGCCACTGTGACCATCGTGTCGATGCGGGTGTTCAGCCCCATGGCCGTCCAGAAGCCTTTCATATAAGAGTAATAAGGATAACGGGAGCTGTTGACCGTGTTGTCGAAAGCATAGTAGATCATGGCCGAACCAAGATTTCCGCGGGGGGCATTGGACATCTCCTGCAGATCGACCGAGGGCATCTGGGAGAGGGGCACAGCGGCGTTTTCCTCCTCCGGGTCATCCACGAGGATGCCGCCCTGCACACCGCAGCTGTAGGAGAAGCTGACCATGCCGTTCGCTTCGTCTATGTAGATCGAGCGCACCGAAACAAGGCCCTGTTCCGCCAGCTGCTGGAGCTGGGCCTGTGCGGCGGCAAAGCGTTCGGTGCGGGAGAGCGCGGCAAAATCGCCGCTGTCCGTCAGGGCCGCAACGGCGCTGTCCGCCTCCTGCATCTGGGCCGCATCTTCACGGGTCAGGGTGTTGGAAACGGCCAGGTCGTCCGCCCCGGCTGCCAGTGCGGCAGTGGGGAAGAGGGCAGCGAGCAAAAAGCTCAATGCGCAGAGCGCAGATAAAAATCGTTGAACGGGTGCTTTCATGCAAAAAGTCCTCCAGAGGGCCTGCCGGTCGGCAGGGCTTCCACGTCCATTGTAGAGGGTCTGTTCCGCTTTGTCAAGGCCGGTCGGCAGGATTTTGCAAAGCTGTCACAGCCGCACGAAAAATCTGTGAAAAATACACCCCATCTTGCGCAGAATCACGCATTGCTGTATAATACACTAAAATGGGGGAGCAGCGGAAAAAAGCTCCCCCTGCTGGAACACGAAAGGGCGGTGCTTCTTTGGAGAGCATTCAACGATATTTCAAACGAACGGATAAAGTGTACCTGCTGCTGTGCATTTTCAGCAGCGTGATGGCCTGCGTGGCGCTGTCGTCCTGGGCGGCGAAGCAGGGCAATGGATTTGCCGTGGATGAGATCACGGGCCAGATCACCGGCATCGGCGACTACCGCCGCGCACTGGTGCAGGGCGTTTCGGCCCTCATCGGCATCGCGGTGGCGCTGCTGCTGTCCAATGTCGACTACCGCAGCCTCGTCAAAGTGTGGCCGGTGCATGTGGCCCTGACCTGGGGCCTGGTGCTGCCGACGCTGTTCATCCGGAACGTGACCGTCGGCCCGCTGACCATCGGCTACAATGCGGGCGACACCGACAACTACTCCTGGTACAAGCTGGGCGGCTTCACCCTGCAGCCCACCGAGCTGGCCAAGATCAGCTTCATCCTGACCTTTGCGATGCACCTGAACAATGTGCGGGGGCACATCAACGAGCCGAAGGAGCTGGGCAAGCTGCTGCTGCATCTGGCCGTCCCCATCCTCATCATCCATGTGCAGGGCGACGACGGCACGGCCATCATCTATGCCATCATCGGGTGCAGCATGATGTTTGCGGCGGGCCTGAGCTGGAAGTATATCATCGGGGCGCTGGCGGCAGCTGGCATGGCAATGGCGGCGGCCTTTGCCTTTTTCAGCGATAAGATCGGCAAGGGCTACCAGTGGTACCGCATCCTGGCTGTGCTGGACCCGGAGAACAAGACCGGCTGGGCCCCCAGCGAGGCCGTCTGGAAGAACATCATCTACCAGCAGCAGCGCGGCGAGATCGCGCTGGGCAGCGGCGGCATCTTCGGCAACGGGCTCTTTGGCGGCGGTTATTACAGTGTGCCCAACGCCCACAACGACTTCATCTTCAGCTGGATCGGCAACGTGACGGGCTTTGTGGGCTGCTGCGTGGTGCTGGGGGTGCTGTTCGCCATCGTCATCAAGACCTTTCTGACCGGTGCCCGCAGCGAAGATCTGCTGGGCACCTTCATCTGCGCCGGCATCGGCGGGGCGCTCATGGCCCAGATCACGGTCAATGTGGGGATGAACCTGCGCGTCCTGCCCGTCATCGGCGTCACCCTGCCGTTCTATTCGGCGGGCGGCAGCTCGGTGATGATGCTGTATATCTGTGTCGGGCTGGTGCTGTCGGTCTATATCCACAATACGAAAAAACTGTTTGGTTGATCAGGAAAAAGGAAAAGGGAGTTTATGGAAACATCTGCGGAAATGACCCTGCGGGAAAAGGGGATGAAGTACGTCAAGCAGTACGTCCTCATCACACTGAGCATCTCCATCATGTCGGTGGGCGTGTACTTCTTCAAGTTCCCCAACAACTTCGTCTTTGGCGGCGTGACCGGTACGGCGGCTCTGGTGGCCAAACTGACCCCGATGTCGGCCTCGGCCTTCTCCTCGGCGGCGAACCTCGTGCTGCTGGTGGTGGGCCTCATCTTTCTGGGCAAAGAGTTCGCCATGACCACGGGCTATGCGACCTTTGTGATGTCGGCGGAGCTGATGGCTTTTGAAAAGATTTGCCCCCTCAGCGGCCCGCTGTCCGACCAGCCCATGCTGGACCTGCTCTTCGCCATTGCGCTGCCGGCCATCGCCTCGGCACTGCTGTTCAATGTGGGCGCATCGTCCGGCGGCACCGATATCATCGCCCTCATCGTGGAGAAATACACCCACATCCACAGCATCGCGGTCGCGCTGTTCATCACCGACCTGTTCATGGTCATCGCGGCCTGCTTCGTCTTCGACCTGTACACGGCGCTCTATTCCTTCGTGGGTCTGACGGTCAAATCGCTGGTCATTGACGCTGTGCTGGAAAAGATCAAGATGTGCAAGGCCATCCTCATCGTCTGCGACGAAAAGCAACCCATCTGCGATTTCGTCATGCGCAAGCTGATGCGCGGCGCGACCTATACGCCCTGCTTCGGTGCCTACACCGATAAGCCCCACTACATCATCTACACCACCCTCACCCGCCACGAGGCCGACCAGCTGCAGGAGTTCATCCACAAAGAGCATCTGAACGCCTTCATGTCCATGCTGAGCACCACCGAGGTCTTCGGCAAGGGCTTCAACCACGCATAAGAGAAAATGATCCTCCGGACGCTGATGCAGTGCGCTGCACCGGCGTCTTTTTTTGGCCGCGATCCGGTGGGCCGCTGAATCGGGATGTACCACATCGAGGATGGAAGCGTAGAGTTTCTATAAGGACCAGACAAGGGGAGGGCCATGCGCCTTCCCCTTGCTTGTTTTTGCTGGTTATAGTATACTGACCCTGAAATCAAAACAGCGGAGGGGACAACGATGGTACAGGTAGATCTCATCACCGGCTTTCTGGGAGCCGGAAAGACCACATTTCTGCGCCGGTACGCGGCATATCTGGTGGAACAGGGGCACAATGTCTGCATTCTGGAAAACGACTTCGGCGCCGTGAACGTGGACGCCATGCTGGTGCAGGACCTTCTGGGCGACCACTGCGAGATCGAGACGATCAGCGGCGGGTGCGACTGCGACACCCACCAGCGCCGGATGCGCACCAAGCTCATCTCCATGGCGATGCGCGGCTTTGACCGGGTGCTCGTGGAGCCGAGCGGCATTTTTGACGTGGACGAGTTCTTCGATGTCCTGCGGGACGACCCGCTGGACCGGTGGTATCAGCTGGGCAATGTCATCGCCATCGTAGATGCGCTGCTGCCGGAGACCCTCTCGGCGCAGGCCGATTATATCCTGGCGTCCGAGGCGGCCAATGCAGGGAGGGTGGTGTTCAGCCGGAGCCAGCTGGCCGACGCTGCGGACATGCAGGCCGCACAGGAACATCTGCGCCGTGCATTGACCGCCTGCAAGTGCAGCCGGAGCTTCCAGCCCGGCGAGTTTCTGACCAAAGACTGGGCCGACCTGACGGATGCCGACTTCGCGGCCCTCGACTGCTGCGGCTATCGGCAGGCCAGCTGCGAAAAGCTGCATTTTGACGAGCACAGGGCCTTTGGTTCGGCCTATTTTCTGGAATTGGGCCTGCCGCGGGAGCAGCTGGAACGGAACATCCCGTCGCTGTTCGCCGACCCCGCCTGCGGCCATGTGCTGCGGGCGAAGGGCTTCGTGCAGGATGCGGCCGGCTGGGTGGAGCTGAACGCCACCGCCGACGGCCTGACCGCTGCGGGCATTCCCAATGGGCAGGAGGTGCTCATCGTCATTGGCGAGGGGCTGGAGAAGGAGAAGATCGAAGAAAAGCTGAAACGGTGAGGTCTGCCCTCTCAGATGCTTCGTGTCAGCTCCCCCAGCGGGAGGCGGATGACCGCTCTGGCTCCATGGGGGTGGTTCTGTTCGAACACGGCAGTTCCGCCGTGAGCGGCGGCGATCTGCTCCACGACATGCAGGCCGAGGATGTGGGGAGCATCCTCAGAGGATTCCGGCTCTTTGAGCGCGGCCAGCACGGCGGGCGGGTAGCCGACGCCGTCGTCAGTGAAGGTCAGGCAGAGCTGACGGCTGCGGACCTCGGCACACAGGCAGACGGTCACCGGCTGCGGGTTGTGCCGGATGCTGTTGCTGAGCAGGTTTTCCACCAGCCGCCCCAGAAGGGCGGGGTCTGCAGAGATTTGGGCCTGTTCGGCATCGAGGGTCTGGGTCAGCGAGAGGTCGCACTGGTCGGCCAGGGGGCTGTCGCAGAACTGGGCCACCAGCTGCCGCAGCAACGGGCCGACGGTCAGCAGCTCCCGCCGGAGGGGCTGGGCTCCATATTGGAGCTTGCTGGTCAGGTTCAGATCGTCGATGAGGGTGCGCAGCCGCTCGCTCTGGGTGCGGATGCCACCGGCTTTCTGCCGTGCCGGGGCGGGCAGGGCTGCATCCTGCTCCAGTTGCTCGGCCCAGCCTAAGATCAGCGCCAGCGGGGTGCGCACATCGTGGCTGACGCCCGCGATCCACTGGGTGCGGGCATTGTCCCGCCGGGCAAGGGCCAGCAGTTCTCTGGCACCCCGCCAGCTGAGCAGAAAGCAGACGGCCAGTTCGGCCGCCAGCATCCCAAGCAGGCAGGGGAGGAGGAACCCGGCAACGTCGGTCAGCATCCCCGGCGAGGCGTAGGCCGTGTACTTCCACATGCTGCCCGGCTCCGTACCGGCCACGAACAGCCCGTAGTCCTCCGTCCAGCAGAAGACCGGGTAGTCGTCCAGATACCAGCGCGAGAACCGGGCCACATCGCTGGAGGTGTAGCGGCGGTCGAGCGTCCGGGGCAGTGCATAGCTCCAGATCACCCGGCCGTCGGCGTCCAGCACCATGGCCCAGGAGTAGCCGTCCATCCATTCTTCGGGGGTGTGCTGCGGGCCGAAGGCAAGGCCGTCGGCGGTCTGCACCATGGAATCGGCAATGTTGCTGTAAGAGTATTCCCGCTGGGGGCGCTGCCCTTCCCGCCAGAGCACCCAGCCCAAAAAGCTGGTGCTCAGCACGAACATCAGCAGCACGATGCCCACCGCCGCCAGCAGATACCGCCGGAGAAGGCGCGAAAAGGTTTTCATGAGCGTACCTCCCCGGCCAGTTTGTAGCCGATGCCCCGCACGGTGCGCAGAAACTGCGGCCTGCCGGGCAGGGGCTCCAGCTTTTCGCGCAGGTGGCGGATGTGGACGTTCAAACTGTTTTCACAGCCGTAGTAATCCGCGCCCCAGACGGCCTCGCACAGGGCGTCATAGGTCACGATGTGGCCCCGATTCTCGGCCAGCTTGCGCAGCAGAGCCAGTTCGGTGGCGGTCAGGGGCAGAGCGGAACCGTCCGGAAGCTGGACCAGCGCATCGTTGAGCTGGACGATACGGTCCCCCAGTGTCAGCTGCTGCGAAGCGCCCCGCGCCAGCTCGGTGCGGTAGACCCGCTGCAAAATGTGCTGTACCCGCAAGAGAAGCTCCTGCATGAGGAAGGGTTTGGTCAGATAATCGTCTGCGCCAAGGCCCAGCCCGAACAGCCGGTCTGCATCGGCATCCCGTGCGGAGAGGAACAGCGCCGGGACATCCGCTCTGGCCCGCAGCGCCCGGAACAGCGAAAACCCGTCGCCGTCCGGCAGGTTGATATCCAGCACCATCAAGTGGGGCGGTGCGGCGTCGAAGGCAGCCCGCGCAGCGGCACAGGTGGCTGCGGTGCGGATGTGGTGATACCCGGCCCCGCTCAGCTGTTCGCAGAGCAGGCGGAGCAGGTCCGGGTTGTCGTCCACCAGAAGAAGTTCGGCATCATAGATGGAAGTCATAGCGTTCGTGTTCCTTTGTGCGTTTTTTCTTCACTATACCACAAATGGCCCGGCAGAGCAGCGCTTTGCCGAAAATTTAAGGCCAAATTAAGCTTGGCTTCCGGGTGGATTAAGGCAGCGGGTGTATCCTGAACGTGTTCCGAACAACAGGAAACACGAAAAGGAGCGGATAGCATGAAATCTGTGATCGAAACGCACGACCTTTGCAAAAGCTACCATGGTCACTCGGTGGTGGACCATTTGAACCTGATCGTCCCGGAGGGATGCGTCTACGGCTTTTTAGGCCCCAACGGTGCGGGCAAATCCACCACCATGAAGATGCTGCTGGGGCTTGTACACCCCACCGGTGGCAGTGTGGAACTGCTGGGGCACACCCTGAACGAAGCAAATCGCATTGCCCTGCTGCGGCAGACCGGCAGCCTGATCGAATCACCGTCCGGCTATCTCCACCTGACGGCGCGGGAGAATCTGGCCATCGTGGCCGACCTGAAGGAGGTGGAGCGCCGGGACATCGACCGGGTGCTGGACATCGTACACCTGACCAAAGACGCTGACCGGAAGGTGGGGCAATATTCCCTTGGCATGAAGCAGCGGCTGGGCATTGCCATGGCGCTGCTGGGCAGCCCCAAACTGCTGATTTTAGATGAACCCACCAACGGTCTGGACCCGGCGGGTATTCAGGAGATGCGCAGTCTGATTGCTTCCATGCCCCAGACCACCGGAGCCACCGTGCTGATCTCCAGCCACCTGCTGGGCGAGATTGAGCAGATGGTGGATCAGGTGGGCATCCTGAACCACGGCAAACTGCTGTTCGAGGGTTCTTTGCAGCAGCTGCAAAAACACAGCCGGGGCGGCATGCTGCTGCGGGTGCTGGATGTGTCAAAGGCCCTTGCCGTGCTGAACGAGCAGGGGATGCAGGCAGCAGCCCGGACGGAGGAGCCGGACGTCGTTCTGCTGCCGCCGCAGGACGATGCCGCGCTGGCGGCACTGGTCTGTGCGCTTGCCGAACGCGGGGCAGGTGTCGTGGGGCTGACGGCCCAGACAAAGAGCCTTGAGGATATCTTCCTCAGCCTGACCCAGACCAGCGGGGAGGTGGCGTAAGATGGCAGCTTTCCGTGCAGAACTGCAAAAAGCCCACCGTCGGCACGACCTTGCCCTCTGCCTGCTCATCCCCGGCATTGTCGTGCTGTGGGTGGGCGGCCTTGCTCCGGCAGACCCGGAGGAGCTTGCCAACGGTTACAGCGCCCTGCTTTACAGCCTGCCCGTCATTGAAGCCATTCTGATGCCGGTGATGATGGCAGTGCTGGCCTCCCGGCTGTGGGATATGGAGATCAAAGGCAACACCGCCAAGCTGCTCTACACCCTGCAAAGCCGACGCAGTCTGTTTGCAGGCAAGGCGGTCTTTGGAGTGCTGGAAGTTCTGCTGGTCACGGTGCTGGAGCTGGCCTGCGTTCCAGTGCTGGGGCGCATTCATGGTTATACCGAAGCCTTTCCCACTGGGCAGCTGGTTTATCTGTTCGTCTGCACGCTGGCGGTGGACGCAATGCTCTTCTTTGGCGAATTTCTGCTGATGTTGTGGGTAGGCAATCCCCTGCCGGCGCTCTGCGTGGGCATTGTAGGGGCGCTGGTTGGGCTGTTCTCTGCTTTTATGCCGCCGCTTGCCAGTTATTTTGTGCCCTTTGGGTACTACATCCCTCTGAGCGCCTACGAAGTGGCGAACTGGGACAAGGCCACCCACACCGTCACCTACGGCACCCGCCCCTTCAACTGGGGACTGTTGGCCTTCACCCTTGCGCTGGGCGCTGTGCTGTTTGCCCTTGCGTGGCGCAAGGTACAGGATGAGGAGGTATAAAACCATGCTGAAACGCTGTATTCTTGCGGAGAACCGCAAGCTCCACGCATCCCCCATCTGGGCCATGTTCTTTGTGCTGCCCATTCTTTCCGCCACCTACGGCACGTTCAATTATCTGCAAAATCTTGAGATCCTCACCGACGGCTGGTATAGCCTGTGGACCCAGCACACCCTGTTTTATTCCATGCTTTTCTTCCCTGCCATGGTAGCCACCTATGCTGCCTACTTGTGGCGGCTGGAGCATCTGGGGCACAACTGGAACCTTATCATGGCAAGCCCTGTACCGCCGCTGGACCTGTTTGCCGCAAAGTTTGCGGTGGTGATAAAGCTGGCGCTGCTGACCCACGGCTTTGTGTTCGCGCTGTTCGTGTTCTGCGGCAAGGTATTTGCCCATCTGCCCGGCTGGCCGCCGGTTCGGCTGCCGCTCTTTCTGCTGCGGGGGTTGCTGGGCGCACTGGCCGTCATTGCCGCACAGTTGGTGCTGGCCATGGTCATCCGCAGCTTTGCCGTGCCTATTTTTCTGGGGCTGCTGGGCGGCATTACCGGCATCTTTATCAGCTCCAAGGGTCATGGGCTGTTGTGGCCCTATTCCCTGATGCAGCTCGGTATGAACTCCAACAAAAGTGCGGATGCTCTGGCGGGCAGCTACGGGCTGTTTGCAGCCAGCTGTCTGGGGTGGCTGGTGGTGTTCTTTCTGCTGGCGCATCTTCTGCTGCGCAGATGCGATGTCCGGGCCTGAGCGGTCTGCGGCGGAATGTTCACAAAATCTGCTTGAAAAGAACGGTGAAATCGGGTAGGATAATACCATTCAGAAGGTGAAAGGAGCGAACGCGATGCGGACACTGAAGGATCTCCTCAAACGGCTGCTGTGCTGGGCGCTGCTGCTGGCACTGCTGGTGCTGGCTGCGGCGGGGACTGTGCTGGGGGTACAGGGCTGGAAACTCTACCGTGGCACCCAGCCCGAACTCCCGGCGGCGCAGCTGTACGAGACCCTCTCGGCCCGCCCCGGATTCACCACCTGCGATGCCATCCCCCAGACCTACATCGACGCCGTCATCGCCGTGGAGGACAGCCGGTTCGAGCTGCACCACGGCGTGGACCCGGTGGCCATCGTCCGGGCGCTGTGGACAGACCTGCGGACCCGCTCGCTGGCCGAAGGCGGCAGCACCCTGACCCAGCAGCTGGCAAAGAACATCTACTTCACGCAGGAGAAGCACTTCGCCCGCAAGGCGGCGGAACTTTTCGCAGCGCTGGACATCGAAAAGCACTGCTCCAAGCAGCAGATCTTTGAGATGTACGTGAATACGATCTATTTCGGCAGCGGATGCTACGGCATCGCCGAGGCGGCGGAAGGCTACTTCGGCAAGACGCCTGCGGAGCTGACCTCCGCCGAATGCGTCCTGCTGGCGGGCCTGCCCAATGCGCCGTCCGCCTACTCGCCGCATTCCAGCCCGGAGCTGGCGCTCAAGCGCTCGCAGGTGGTGCTGGACCGGATGGTCTCCTGCAAAAAGCTCACAAAGACCCAGGCCAGAGAGCTGCAGGATGAGATCGCCGCGCTGCCGGTGCTGGCAAGAACCTGACAAACTACAAAAACTCCCCTCAGCCATCCACGGCCGAGGGGAGTTTTTTGCGGAGATGCTTTCTTATTCCGGTGCTTTCATGCTTTCGACCATGCTGATGTTCCGGACATGGCGGCGCATGAGGCGGCAGACGACGACGGTGAAGAAGAGGGTGAGGGCTACGCTGAACAGGTAGCTGCGGGGCGCGATGGAGCGGATGAACATCATCTGGTCCATCTCCACGGTGCGGATAATGAACTGATGCAGCGGCACACCCAGCGCAAGGCCCGCCAGCGACCCGATGAGGGCCAGCAGGTCGATCTCGCGGAAGATGTAGCGGTAGACCTCGTTGTCGAAGAAGCCCAGCACCTTGATGGTGGCCAGCTCCTTTTTGCGCTCGCCAAGGTTCACGCTGATGAGGTTGTAGAGCACCACGGCGGCCAGCGCAGCGGCACAGACGATGATCAGGATGACCACATAGTTCAGGCAGCCGATGAGGTTGTCGAACATTTCGGTCGTGTCCTCCATGAAGGAGACACCGCTGACGTAATTGCAGGCCAGCAGGTCGGTGCGCAGGGTGTTGCGGTCGTCCGAGGTGGGGCAGTCGGTCTGGCCGTAAACGGTGTTCCACTCCGGCAGGGTGCCGCCTGTCAGCGTCCGGAGCTGCGCCTGCGAGAGGTACAGCCGGGTGAAGACGTAGTTCTCGGTGATGCCGGTCAGGGTCAACGTTTTGCGGCTGCCGTCGCTGGTCTCCACCTCAAAGGTGTCGCCCACCGCAAGGCCCAGGCTCTCGGCGGTCTTCTCGGTCAGGATGGCACTGCTGTCGTCAAAGGGGATGGCCTTGTGCCCCTGCCGGATGCGGAAGGTGAAATATGCGGTCATCTGGCTCTCGTCTTCCGCCGTCACGATGCTTACGGTCTGCTTGTCGCCGCTGGCATTGTAGATGGTCACGCTCTTGTTGTAGAAACGGCCCCAGCTGGTCACATCGGCGCTGGAATCCAGCACATCGCCCAGACCGTGTTCCACGGAAAAGGCTCTGGTGTCGCTGTACGAGATGGTCAGGTCGCTGTGGTTCAGCTCGGTGGTCTGGCGGTTGAGCATGGGCAGGATGGAATCCTGGATGCCAAAGCCGATGAGCAGCAGGGCCGTGCAGCCCGCCACGCCCAGCACGGTCATGAAGAAGCGCTTCTTATACCGGAACAGGTTGCGAGCCGTGGTCTTCTGGGAAAAGCTCATGTGCTTCCACAGCGGGGTGATGTATTCGAGGAAGATGCGCTTGCCGGCCACCGGTGCGCGGGGCAGGAGCAGGGCGGCGGTCTTCTCGCGCAGGCTGGCGCGGCAGGCCTCCCAGGTGGTGATGCCGATGACGGCCGCACTGAGCAGGACGCTTCCCACGGCCATGCCGGGGTAGAATTGCAGGGTGAAGGTGGGCAGGCTGAACACCATGGTCTGATAGGCCTGCCAGATGATGGTGGGGAAGACGACGAAGCCCACCGCCATGCCCAGGATGCTGCCCAGGATGCTGGAGGCCAGGCCGTAGAACAGGTACTTGCCCGCAATGGCGGTGTTGGAGTAGCCCAGCGCCTTCAGGGTGCCCATCTGCAGGCGGTTTTCGTCCACCATGCGGGTCATGGTGGTGGAGGCCACCAGTGCCGCCACCAGGAAGAAGAACACAGGGAAGACCCGTGCGATGGCGTCCATCCGGTCGGCATACTGCTCAAAGGTGACGAAGCTCATGGTGCTGTTCCGGTCGAGGACGTACCACTCGCCGTTCTGGATGTCAGAGATCTGCTCTTCGGCATCGTCGATCTGCTTCTGGCCGTCCGCGAGCTTCTGCTCCGCCTCGGCTTTCTGCGTTGCGTATTCGGTGCGGGAGGCGTCCAGCTGCTCTTTGCCGGTATCGTATTCGGCCCAGCCGTCATCCAGCCGGGTGCGGGCATCGGCGAGCTGCTGTTCGGCGGCAGCAAAGGCGGAATAGGCAGAGGCGGTGCCGGTGGAAAGCCCCAGCTGGCCCTGCATCAGTTCCAGCTTCATCTTTCGCAGAGCGGCTTTGGCCTCGGTGACGAGTTCCGTATTGGAAAGGCTGGGCGAGGAGAGGAGCCCCTGGGCATACATCTGCCGCTTGCCCTCGTCCAGCTGCTGCTGGTAGCCGTTGAGCTGGGCGTAGATGCTGTCGTAGGCGGCCTGTGCCTTGGCGAGGGCATCCCGCAGTTCCGTGTATTCTTCGTCGGCGGGTTCGGCCTCGTCGAGCGCTTTCTGTGCGTTGTGGAGCGCGGCTTCGGCATAGGTCAGCAGCGGGTCGGCCACCTGCTTCAGGTTGACCAGAAGCTCGATCTGCTGGAGCTGATCTTCAAATTCCAGGATCTGCTCCTCGCCGTCCAGCACTTTGTCCGCACCGCTCTGCATGGTGTCGGGCAGGGCGGCTTTCTGCTGGGCCAGCTGCGCTTTGCCGGAGGTGTACTCTGCTTCGCCTTGCTCCAGCTGCGCTTTGGCGGCGGTGAGCTGGGCTTCGGCCTCGTCGAGCTTCTGCTCGGCCTGTGCAAACTGGCGTTCGGCCTCCGCTTTCTGCTCGTCGTAGGTCTGTTTGGCATCGGCCAGTTTGGCAGTGGCGTCGTCGATGAGGGCTTCCCGGCGGGTGGTGCACTGTGCGCCGCTGATGGAGGTCAGCCGGTCGGCGACGGCGTCCACAGCTGCCTGGTATTCATCGGAATAATTGTCATACTGGTCGGCATTTTCGGCCTTGATATAACAGATGGTGTAATAATCGGCAGTCAGCTGACCGTCCGAGACGTAGACGATGGCGTCCAGAACGCCGTCGCCGGCGGTGGAAGTCTCCTGGTCGGAGGAAAAATGCAGCGGGTCCTGCACCTGCCCCACCACGGTATAAGAGGTGCGGGCGAGGCCATCGGTGCCGTCCGGCAAGGTCAGCGTAGTGCCGATGGGGATCTCTTCCCCGTGGCCCATGACATGCACGGCGCATTCGTCGGCAGCTTCGGGCATCCGGCCTGCCAGCAGCAGCGGGCGGTTCATATTCTCGGCCGTGTCGGCATCGGGGTCTGCCGGGAGCTGCTGGATGCGCAGGACAGCGGGCTGGTCGGTGCTGGACCAGCGGCCCTCGGCGTCCAGATACTTCACCGGCTGGACCGCTGTGACGCCCTCGGTCGCGGCAATGGCGTCGATGTCGTCCTCGGAAAGGCCGAGGGTGGAGAGGACGCGCAGGTCGAATACGTTCTGCTGTACGTAATATTTCTGCCCGGCGATCCGCATACTGGGCGCAAAGCTGGCAAGGCCCGTCAGGATCATCACGCCCAGCGCCACGATGCCGAACAGGGACAAAAACCGGCTCAGGTTGCCCCTGAGATCCCGGAGGATGTTTTTTCGATAACTTTTCTGCACAAGAATCACCACTCGATCTGTTCCACGGGCACAGGGTGCTCGTTGACCTGGTTGGACAGGATCTGCCCGCTCTTCACCTGGATGATGCGGTCGGCCATGGCTGTCAGGGCTGTGTTGTGGGTGATGACGATGACGGTGCGGCCCGTCTCGCGGCAGGTGCGCTGCAGCAGGGCCAGCACCTGTTTGCCGGTCTTATAGTCCAGCGCACCGGTCGGCTCATCGCAGAGCAGGAGCTTCGGATTTTTGGCGAGGGCGCGCGCAATGGAGACGCGCTGCTGTTCGCCGCCCGAAAGCTGGGCCGGGAAGTTGTTCAGCCGCTCGCCGAGGCCGACGCTTTCCAGCGTGGCTTTGGGGTCCAGCGGGTCGCGGCAGATCTCGCTGGCCAGTTCTACGTTTTCCAGCGCCGTCAGGTTCTGCACGAGGTTGTAGAACTGGAAGACGAATCCGACGTCATACCGCCGGTATTGGGTCAGCTCTTTCTCGGAGAACCGACTTACATCCTGCCCGTCGAGCCAGACATGGCCCTCGTCGCAGGTGTCCATGCCGCCGAGGATGTTCAGCAGGGTGGTCTTGCCTGCACCGGACGGCCCGACGATGATGCAGAACTCGCCCTTGTCCACGTAAAAATTCAGGCGGTCCGCTGCGGCGATGCGGACACTGCCTGTCTGGTAGTATTTGGAAACATTTTCAAATTCCACGAAGTGTTCCATAATGCTTCTCCTTGCCTTGGAAAATCAAGTTTATTCCAATATAACTATATCATAATTCCCACAGGTTGGCGGGAAAAATCGCCGCAAATTTTCAAAAACTTCATAAATTTGTAGTATCCCAGAGGAGGTCAGCCAGCGCTTCGATGCGGCACTGCGCAAAGTAGGCCTCTTCCAGAGGAATCCACCGACGGACAAAGTTTTCGTAGCGTTCGCCTTCCCGCGTCTGCAAACGGCGGGCCTGTTCTTCTTTGGAACAGGTGACGAACACTTTGAGGTCATAAAAGCCTGCAAGAATCGGGTGGTGGCTGTAGCTGCCCTCCAGTATATAGAGCGGTGCGGGCGGCACGCACTGCTCCGGCAGATAGGCACCCTCCCGGCAGGAGTACGCCCGGCTGCGCACCGCGGCCCCGGCCTGTGCCGGAACGAGCACTTCCTCCCGCAGGCGGGTCAGGTCCATATTGGCGCAGGGTGTTTCGGCCCAGTTCGGGATGCGCTGTGCCGGGGGAAGATAGTAGTCGTCGGTATGGAAGACAGCGCTGCCCGGAAACTGTTCTGCCAGCTGTGCCGCCAGCGTCGTTTTGCCGCTGCCGCAGCGGCCGTCCAGCGCGACGAGCACGGGCCGCTCCGGGTGGGCCTTCAGCAGGGAGGCGATGGTCTGGGTAAGAGATGAAAAATCCGAAGGGATCGAACGCATACCGAAATGCTCTCCTTGACAAATCGTAAAAAATTGACTATACTACAAATAGAAAAGGCGCTGTCTGCAAAGTGGTCAGCTCCTTTACCGGCAAGTGTTAAAAAGTAACGACCGCTCTAGTTGGGGAACTGTGAGGCGGTCGTTACTTTTTATTGCGTTTGGAATAGTGTTTGGCCTTGGGCTTGTCCCGAAAGACATCCTTTGAGATCATCCAGGTTACCTGCGTAACGCCGATGACAACGTCTGCAATCAAATGCAGTATGTTCACAACAGTATTCAAAACATCCATGTTGGACTCCTCCGTTCAGGTTGGGTGTGGTTGACATGCAAACATCCCGGAGAAGATAAAAAGCAGACCTCCTCCGGATTTGACACCGGAAAGAAGCCCGACCACCTGCAATGCAGACAGCGCACCACTATTGCTAGTGGATAATATCATTATAACACGGATTTCGACGCTTTTCAACGAGCGCGGCGCTCCGGCGGGGCGGCGCAAAAAGAGGAAACGAAAAACTTTTCAAAAACCCTTGACACCTCTCCGAAGCTATGGTAAGATAATGCCACGTTAGAAATAACTAACCACAAGGCGGTCCGCAACAGGAATCGCGTTCTTTTTGAACTTGAGGTTAGATAAATCTAACCACGAAGCTTTGCATAGTCTGGATGCACAGCGGGAATGCTTTTCTTAAACCAAGCAACGGAGGAAAACCGGCCATGGAGCGTAATTTTGAGACCGTGATGATCGAACAGTGCTCACCGGTGCTGGCAGGCCTGAAAGCCGCCGGGCTCTTCCGCTATGAGACGCAGGAGTGCAAAGACCTTGCCGAGCGGGTGCGCGGCTGGAACGCGCGGCTGGGTGAGAAGGGCCTCCGGGTCCGGGTGCTCAAGGGTTGCACCCGCACCCACCGGTATCTGGTCTATGTCTACCGGGAGAACCGCCTGCGCGAAGTGCTTTCGGATGAGGATGTCCGCGCATTTCTGGTGCAGGAAGGCTACCGTCTGCCCGAAGGGTCGGACGACTGCGAACCGCTGCTGCGGCAGCTGTCGCGGCGGTTGTGCTGCGAGGCAGAGTTTCCGCATGAGATCGGCGTATTTCTGGGCTACCCGCTCACCGATGTGGTGGGCTTCATCGAGAATCAGGGCCGCAACTTTACCTGTTGCGGCTGCTGGAAGGCCTATGGCGACCGCGATGCCGCCGAGCGCCTGTTTGCCCAGCTGAACAAGTGCACCAGAGTATACCTGCGCCTGTTCCACAGCGGCACCCCGATCTTCCGCCTTGCCGTGGCGGCCTGAAACTGACATTTCCTACCAATACTCTCTTTTTATCCTGGCGCCTGCCGGAGACACCACGCCCCGGCGGGAAAGATCCTCCTTTTGACACGCGGCCGCCCGTTGCAGTCTGACCCCTGCACCGGGCGGCTGTGTCATATCCGGACAAGTGCGTCGGATGGACGGTGATACGTTGATTGCGGAGAGAAAACCTGACGCTCCGAAGAAACACAAACGGCTGGAATGTTCGCGATCGTTCTTGTTCAAAATAGCAAAAATTAAACAAAACAGGAAGAAACAATCTGTTTGTTCCTACGAACTAACTGTGAATTGTGAAAAAATTATTGACAACAAAGGTTAGTAAGCGTAAACTATCTATGCTGATAGTCACGACTGACTAACCGGCATCGAAACTTCCCCCGACCGGAGGAACCTCACAGAACGCTGTGCGGGATGTGAAATATTGTGACATAAGGGAGTGGACGAAAGATGATGCCTTTGACGATGGCCAAGGCGGGCGAGACCGTCACCATTCAAAAGATCACCGGCAAGGACGAGGTGCGTCTGCATCTGGCAGAACTCGGCTTTGTGGTGGGCAGCGATGTGACTGTGGTCAACGAGATCGCGGGCAACCTGATCGTGCAGGTCAAGGAAAGCCGCCTGGCGCTCGACAAGACGATGGCCAACCGCATTCTGATCGGCTAAACAGCGGCAGCGCTGTTTGGGACCTGCTCCGACACTGGAATGGTCTCTGAATAAAAGACAAGTAGAGGAGGATTTACATGAAGACTTTGAAAGACGTCAAGGTCGGCGAAACGGCCACCGTGGCACGCCTGCACGGCGAAGGCCCGGTCAAGCGCCGCATCATGGACATGGGCATCACCAAGGGGGTCGAGATCTATGTCCGCAAGGTGGCACCTCTGGGTGACCCCATGGAACTGACCGTGCGCAACTACGAACTGAGTGTGCGCAAGGCCGACGCTGAAATGATCGAAGTGGTTTGATCCGAACAGAGAGGAAAGGAACACAATGAGCATTAAGATCGCATTGGCCGGCAACCCGAACTGTGGCAAAACGACCCTGTTCAACAATCTGACCGGCTCCAACCAGTACGTCGGCAACTGGCCCGGTGTCACTGTCGAGAAGAAGGAAGGCAAACTGAAGGGCGAGAAAGACGTCATCATTCAGGACCTGCCCGGTATCTATTCGCTGTCTCCCTACACCCTGGAAGAGGTCGTCTCCCGTACCTATCTGGTCAAGGAGAAGCCCGACGCCATCCTGAACATCATTGATGGCACCAACATCGAGCGCAACCTCTACCTGACCACCCAGCTGATCGAGCTGGGTATCCCGGTGGTCATGGCGGTCAATATGATCGACCTGGTCCGCAAGAACGGTGACAAGATCGACCTGAAGAAGCTGAGCAAAGAGCTGGGCTGCCAGGCCGTCGAGATCAGCGCGCTGAAGGGCGAGGGCACCGAAGCGGCCGCCAAGGCTGCCATTGCCGCTGCGAAGGCAGGCAAGGCCTCCGAGGAGCTGCCCCATGTCTTCACCGGCAGCGTGGAGCACGCCATCGCACACATCGAGGAGTCCATTCAGGGCAAGGTCGATGACCACTTCCTGCGCTGGTACGCCGTCAAGCTGTTTGAGCGCGACGACAAGGTCCAGGAGGAGCTGAAGCTCGACAAGAGCCTGCTGGCTCACATTGATGACCACATTAAGGATTGCGAGAACGAGATGGACGATGACGCCGAGAGCATCATCACCAACCAGCGCTACGCCTATATCAACACCGTGGTCGAGAAGGCTGTCAAGAAGAAGGCCCGCGTGGAGCACCTGACCGTTTCCGATAAGATCGACCAGATCGTGACCAACCGTGTTCTGGCGCTGCCCATCTTCGCACTGGTCATGTTCCTGATGTACTCCCTGTCCATGGGCACCTCCATCGCGGATGGCGGCTGGTCCATTGGCACCTTTGCGACCGACTGGACCAACGATGTGCTGTTCGGTGAGATCGTGCCGAATGCACTGGGCGGCTTTTTGGAGGGCATCGGTGTGGCAGGCTGGCTGTACGGCCTGATCATGGACGGCATCGTCGCCGGTGTCGGCGCAGTCCTGGGCTTCGTTCCCCAGATGCTGGTGCTGTTCTTCCTGCTGTCCATCCTGGAGGATGTCGGCTATATGTCCCGTGTCGCCTTCATCATGGACCGCATCTTCCGCAAGTTCGGCCTGTCCGGCAAGAGCTTCATCCCCGTGCTGGTCGGCACCGGCTGCGGCGTTCCGGGCGTCATGGCTTCCCGTACCATCGAGAACGAGCGTGACCGCCGCATGACCATCATGACCACCTGCTTCATCCCCTGTGGCGCAAAGATGCCCATCATCGGCCTCATCGCAGGTGCTCTGTTCGGCGGCTCCTCTGTGGTCGCAGTCTCCGCTTACTTCATCGGCATGGCGGCCATCATCCTGTCTGGCATCATCCTGAAGAAGACGAAGCTCTTTGCGGGCGACCCCGCTCCCTTCGTTATGGAGCTGCCCGCTTACCATGTGCCTGCATGGGGCAACGTCTTCCGTGCGACCTGGGAGCGCGGCTGGTCCTTCATCAAGCGTGCCGGTTCTGTCATTCTGGCTTCTACCGTCATCCTGTGGTTCCTGCAGGGCTTCGGTTTCGAGAATGGTGCTTTTGGTATGGTCGAGGATCAGGACAACTCCGTTCTGGCTGCCATCGCCACCAAGATCGCCTGGATCTTTGCACCTCTGGGCTTCGGCAACTGGAAGGCGACCGTTGCTTCCGTCACCGGCCTGATCGCAAAGGAGAACGTCGTCGGCACCTTCGGTGTTCTGTATCACTTCGGCGGCGAGCTGTCTGAGAACGGCGATGAGATCTGGGCTGCAGTTGCGCAGGATTACACCGCTCTGTCGGCTTACGCCTTCATGATCTTCAACCTGCTGTGCGCTCCCTGCTTCGCTGCGATGGGTGCCATCAAGCGTGAGATGAACAACGGCAAGTGGACCGCCATCGCCATCGGCTACATGTGCGCTCTGGCTTACTGCGCTGCGCTGGTCGTGTATCAGCTGGGCGGCATCATTTCCGGTGAGGTCGGTTTCAACTTCTTCACCATCGTTGCAGTCGTCATCCTGGTGGCCTTCATCTATCTGCTGGTCCGCCCCAACAAGTACACGGGCATCAATGAGGTCAGCATCGACACCAAGAAGCTCACGGCAAACAAGTAAATTGGTTCTGTTTTGAGAGGAGTGCATTGTTATGATGGAATTTCTGGCAGCAAACTTCAATCTGCCGACCATTATCGTGGCGGCGATCGTGTTCGGCTGTGTGGGCTGGATCACCTGGCACTCCCACAAGCACGGCGGCGGCTGCGGCGGGTGCTCCGGTGATTGCGGGCACTGCAACGGCGGCTGTCACTGAGGAAACCGCAGGGCGCGGGTCGAAAAGCAAATCGGCCCGCGCCCTTTTTTAGAAAAATAAAAGTTAGCTTTGGATAACATCTCCAGAACTTTCCGGCAATGCCCTGCCGTGCCGGAGAGATTGAAAATCCCGATGAAAAGAGTGTGATAAGCATGGAACTGACACCGGCGCATCTGCGGTATCTGCTGGCGATCTATGAGGTGTCGCAGACCCATCTGGACATCTGCTCCCGCAGCATTGCGGAAAAGCTGAACGTGACCAAGCCCTCGGTGGTGCGGATCATGAACCTGCTGATGGACCATGGCATGATCGTCAAGGAGCACTACGGCAAAATCTACCTGACCGACCGCGGCATCTTTGTGGCCAGAGCAGTGAAGGAACAGCTGGAAACGGTGCTGGCAAACTTCCCGCCCGTGAAGATCGACCTGACCGAGGAGGAGCGCTGCACGGCCGCTCTGGCCCTGACCTCGGCACTGCCAGAGCGGGCCTTTACCGGCGCATACGACCGCATGTTCGGCCCGGACGCCAGCGAAGACACGGAGGCGGTATCGTGATCAACAAAAAACTGATCGCCTTTGACCGGGGCGCCATGCGCTTTGTGGGCGCAAATGTGGCGTTCCAGTGGCTGGGGATGCTCTGCAACATCATCTTTGTGCGGGCCATTGCCCAACTGGTGGGAGCCGTCTTTGCGGGCGGGCTGACCCACGAGATGCTGCGGCAGGACTTTGTGCTCTGTCTGTTCACCATCCCGCTGCGGTATGTCTTCACCCTGCTGGCATCCAGCATGAGCGACTGCGCCTCCAAGGATGTCAAGCGCACCCTGCGCAGCAAAATTTATGAAAAACTCACCCGCCTGGGTGCGGGCTACAGCGAGACCATCGCCACCAGTGAGGCCGTCATGCTGGCCAGCGAGGGCGTGGAGCAGATCGACACCTACTTTGCGAAGTACCTGCCCCAGCTGTTCTACAGCCTGCTGGCTCCGGTCACCCTCTTCGTGCTGCTGGTGGGCGTCCATGCGCGGTCGGCCATCATCCTGCTGTGCTGTGTGCCGCTGATCCCCATGTCCATTGTGGCGGTGCAGAAATTCGCCAAAAAGCTGCTGGACAAATACTGGGGCGAATACACCACCCTCGGCGACAGCTTTCTGGAAAACATCCAGGGCCTGACCACCCTGAAGATCTACCAGGCCGACGGCTGGAAGCATGAGGAGATGAACCGGCAGGCCGAGCGCTTCCGGAAGATCACGATGAAAGTGCTGACCATGCAGCTGAACTCCGTCACCCTCATGGACCTGATGGCCTACGGCGGTGCGGGGCTGGGCATCATCAGCGCGGTGGCGGCGTTTGCCAAAGGGCAGATCACCCTGACGGCGGCGCTGACCATCCTTCTGCTGGCGGCAGATTTCTTCCTGCCGCTCCGCCTGCTGGGCAGCTACTTCCACATCGCGATGAACGGAGCAGCCTCGGCGGAGAAGATCTTCCGTCTGCTGGCGGCGGACGAGCCTACCGACGGCACACAGGAGGCAGGGGAGGATACCACCCTGAAGCTGGACCATGTGACCTTTGGCTACGAAAATGACCGCACCATCCTCCACGATGTCTCGCTGTGCATCCCGCAGGGCAGCTTCGTCTCGCTGGTGGGCGAGTCCGGCTGCGGCAAAAGCACCATTGCGGCCATTCTATCCGGTGCCCGCACCGGGTATACGGGCAGCGTGACGCTGGGCGGTGTGCCGGTGCGGACGCTCCGGGAAGAGAACCGCCTGCGCACCTTGACGGTCGTGCCGCACAATGCGGCCATCTTCAAGGGAACGGTCGGTTCCAATCTGCGGATGGCAGCGCCCGCTGCCGATGATGCCGCACTCTGGGCCGCACTGGAAGAGGTGAACCTCGCCGCATTCTGCCGCAGCCAGCAGGGGCTGGACACCCCGCTGCATGAGGGCGGCTCAAACCTGTCCGGCGGGCAGCGCCAGCGTCTGGCCATGGCCCGTGCGCTGCTGCACGACTCGCCCATCTACCTCTTCGACGAAGCCACCTCCAACGTGGACGCCGAGAGTGAAAACGACATCATGGCGGCCATCCGCAAGCTGGCGGGGAAGAAGACGGTCATCCTCATCTCCCACCGTCTGGCCAATGTGGTGGACAGCGACTGCATCTGCGTCATGGACGGCGGCCGCATCGCCGAGCAGGGGAAACACGAGGCCCTGCTGGCCGCAGGCGGCGTCTACAGCCGCCTGTACAACGCCCAGAAACAGCTGGAAGACCTTGGGGAGGTGAGCGCATGAACGCACCAAAAAAACGCAGTCCGTTTGCGATCGTCCGGCGGCTCATCGTGCTGGTCCGGCCGATGCTGCCTGTGATGCTGGCTGCCATCGCGATGGGTGTGGCGGGGTACTTCTGCGCCACCTTCATCACCATCTTCGGCGGCTTCGGCCTGCTGGCCGCCGCCGGGCTGGAAAGCCCCATCCCCTCGGTGGGCACCATTTTTGCCTGCATCCTGGTGTTTGCGCTGCTGCGCGGTGTGCTGCGGTATGCCGAGCAGGCATCCAACCATTATATCGCCTTCAAGCTGCTGGCCCTCATCCGCGATCGGGTCTTTGGAGCGCTCCGCCGCCTGACCCCCGCTAAGCTGGAGGGCCGCGACCGCGGCGACCTCATCAGCCTGATCACCGCCGACATCGAGCAGCTGGAAGTTTTTTATGCCCACACCATCTCGCCGGTCTGCATCGCGGTGGTCTGCGTTGTCGGCATGACCTGCTTCACGGCCCGGTATCATCTGCTGCCGGCACTGGTGCTGCTGGCGGGCTATCTGCTGGTGGGTGCGGCCCTGCCTGTGTGGTCGGCCAGACGCGGTGACAAAGCCGCCCGCGCCTACCGCCAGACCCTTGCCGACACCAACAGCTATATGCTGGAAAACCTGCGCGGCCTGCGGGATACGCTGCAATATCAGGACACCGCCAACCGCGCCGAGGGCATTGCGGCCCACAGCGAGGCGCTGGGGGAAAAGCAGAAGGCGTTGAAATACCGTGAGGGCGTGACGGTGGGTGCCACCAACACCCTCATCCTGCTGACCGTCCTGGCTGTGCTGGGGGTCAGCCTCCATCTGGAACAAAGCGGTGCGCTGGATGCCAGCGGGGTGCTGGTCTGCACACTGGCTGCACTGAGCTCCTTCGGCCCGGTGGTGGCGCTGGCCAACCTCGGCGCGAGCCTGACCCAGGTGTTTGCCAGTGCTGACCGTGTGCTGGACCTGATGGACGAAGAACCGGTCACGGCCGACGTGACCGATGGGGCCGACACGGCCTTTGCCGGTGCCGAGGCCCGGAAGGTCCGCTTCGCTTACGCGGACGAGGAAGTCCTGCACGACCTGAGCCTGACCATCCCCGAGCGGAAGATCGTGGGCATCACGGGCCGCTCCGGCAGCGGAAAATCCACCTTCCTGCGGCTGCTGCTCCGCTTCTGGGATGTTTCCAGCGGCAGCATCCGCTTTGGTGCGGAGGACATCCGCCGCGTGAATACCGCTGCACTGCGGGCACAGGAGAGCCTTGTGACGCAGGAGACGGAACTGTTCGACGACACCATCGAGAACAATATCAAAATTGCCCGGCGCGATGCCACCCGTGCCGAGGTAGAAGCGGCCTGCAAAAAGGCGGCGCTGGACGGCTTCATCCGGAAGCTGCCCAAGGGCTACGATACCCCCGTGGGCGAGCTGGGCGGTGCCCTCTCCGGCGGCGAGCGCCAGCGCATCGGCGTGGCCCGCGCCTTCCTCCACGATGCACCCTTCCTCCTGCTGGACGAGCCGACCTCCAACCTCGACAGCCTGAATGAGGGCATCATCCTCAAGGCGGTGCGGGACGAATGCAGGGAAAAGACCGTTCTGCTGGTCTCCCACCGCAAGTCCACCATGGCCGTGGCCGATGTCAGCTTCTCGGTCGAGAGCGGCCGGCTGAGCTGAAGAATAGCATGAAAAAACGCCCCGAACCGTGACGTTCGGGGCGTTTTTTATGTTCGGGATCAGCCGTTCTGGATGGCCTTCACGATCTTTTTGGCAATGTACTTGTGGCCGGAGACGGTGGGGTGGCCGTCCAGCTCCGTCTGAGCGTAGGGCACCGCCACGTAGTCGATGTCATAGACCTCAGCGAGCTGCTTCTGGAACTTGTTGAGCTTGTTGAAATAATTGCTCCAGCTGGGCAGCAGGGGAACGGGGTTGGTGGCACCGATGAGCAGGATCTGTGCGTCCGGGTTCAGGGCGCGGACGGTCTCGACAACGGAGCGGATGTTCGCAGTGCTGACTGGGTAGGCGTTGGTGCAGATCTTGTTCATGCCGGAGGTGACGAGGTTCCACACCGCGTCCGTCTCGCTCTTGGTGAGTCTGAGCTTCTTCATGCTGGCTTGGAAGGCGGCCCTGGTCTCCGGGTCCTTGCTGCGCAGGTTGCCGCTCAGCACGATGGAGGCGAGGTCTTCGCTCTTCCAGTTGGTGGCGTTGCCGATGGCAACGACCGTGGGCACGAAGGCATCATTGGAGCCCATCTGGATGGAGATGATGTCGGCCTCCTTGAGGTACTCCACGATCTCCGGGTAATCGTACTGGCAGCCGGAGAGCGTGTTCATCTCGCTCATCTTGCCGGTCTTGACCAGCTCGACGAGGTCGGCGCTCATCAGGCCGGGCAGGCCGAGGTTGATGGCGTGGTCGCGGTCCAGACCGAGGGTCTGGGCGACCTGGCCCACATAGCAGGTATCCGGGTAGCCCTTGAAGTTGTAGGAGACGTCCACACCCATCAGGTTGTGGGAGTACTGCACGCTGGTCAGGCCGACACCGGCGCAGATGCTGTCGCCCAGTGCGACATACAGGGGCTGCTTTTCCTCTTCAGGCTCCGCCGTTTCGTCGCCCTCGGTGGTCTCAGGCTTCTGTTCTGCGGCGGGCTTGCGGAAGAGGGAGTTCTCCTCTTCTTCCACAGCCTCCGCGGCAGCGGGTTCGGGTTCAGACCCGGTCAGCGGCTCTTCTGCAAAGGCAGAGATGCTGAACCCGGCAAAGAGCATAGCCGCCGAAAGGGCAAGGCTGATGAGTTTTTTCTTCATGGGAACAGGGACTTCCTTTCTATCAGTAATCGCGGGAGGTGATCTCCGTTTCGAGCTTGCGGTAATCGAACTTGCCCACAGGGGTCATGGGCATGGCGTCGAGGAACTTGTAGCCCACGGGCTGGACGTATTCGGGCAGCTCCTCAGTGCACATATGGCGCAGCTCCTTGATGATCTGGCGCTTTTTGGCGGAAGCAACGGCCTCCGGCTTCAGCACCACAAAGACGAAGGGCAGGCGGCCCTGCACATGGTCCTTGTCGATGCAGCCCACCACGGAACACTGATGGACGGCGGGGTGCTGGCTGATGACGTTTTCGATCATCGAGGGGAAGACCTTGAAGCCGTCGTGGCGGATGATGAGGCGTTTGATGCGGCTGTCGAGGTAAACGAAGCCGTCCGCATCCATGTAGCCCACGTCGCCGGTGTGGGCCCACACCGTGCCGTCTTCGTGGGTGCGCAGGATGTTCGCGGTTTCTTCGGGCTTGCCGTAGTAGCCCTTCATCATGGAGGGGCTGCAGATGCACAGTTCGCCCCGCTCGCCGATGGGCAGTTCCTTGGTGGTGCCTGGCTCAAACACCGACACAAGGGTGTTCACCATGGGGATGCCCACGCTGCCGGGCTTGGTGATGGTGCCGGCGGCGATGGTGGCAGCGGAGGAGACCTCCGTCATGCCGTAGCCCTTGGCAAGGGGATACTCCACGTTGTGGGCAGCAAGGAAGTCGTTCACCGCCTTTTCTGCGCCGATGGAGATGGAGTCGCCGCCGGCAGCGTAGTTGCGGATGAAGGACAGATCCTTGTTTTTCAGCTTGGGGTCAGCGGCCATCTGCTGGTAATGGGAAGGCACACCGAACATGTGTTCGGGCTTGTGCTTCAACAGAAGGCTGCCGAGCTTGGCGGGGTCCAGATTCGGGATGATGACGACCTTCAGCCCCAGGGCCAGCGGCATGTGGACGCCGCAGGCGTAGCCATAGGCGATGAAGGGGGGCATGACGTTCATGAGCGTCTGCCCCTTCCGGAACAGGGCATGCCATGCGGCAAACTGCTGCGCGATGGCGTTGAAGTTCCGGTCCGTCAGCATGACGCCCTTGGGGGAGCCGGTGGTGCCGCCGGTGTGGACCACCACACAGGCATGGTCGGGGTCATAGGGCTCGCCGGATGTGCTGGCGTCCTGCCCGTTTGCGATGAACTGCTTCCACATCAGGGTATTGGAGTCGTACTTGTTGCGGTCGGGATTGGAGACCTTGTAGCCGATGGCCAGCGGCAGGGGCAGCGAGTCGGCCGGGGAAAGCACAATGACCCGCTCCACATGGGTGCGCCGGGCGGCCTGACGGCAGCGGTCATACACCACGTTCAGGCAGATCAGCAGATGAGAATCCACTTCCTCGATGTACTCATGGATGCCGTCGGCGCTGTACCGGGGGTCCACCAGATTCAGGGTCGCACCGATGCGGTCGGCGGCGTAGAACGCATAGATGACCTCAGGGGTCATCACGCTGACCACGGTGATGATATCACCCTTCCGGACGCCTGCCGCCCGGAAGGCAGCAGCGGTCTTCTTGGTGTTCACGATGAGGTCTGCATAGGTGAACTTCCGGCCATAATATTCAAGGGCCGTTTCCGACAGGCGGTTCTTGTTCTGCTGCCGGACAAAGTCGAAAGCAGAACATTCCGGCATCGGCTGGTCGATGTAATTGGGGTCGTAATATTTGAGCCACGGGCGAGCCTGTGACGCATAGAGAACCTTGCTGGTCGTTGTCATAAAACCTATCCTTTTGTTAAAAATTGTACAATGCGTTCGTTGCTATTGTAGTAAAGACACCGGCAAAAGTCAAGAAACAAAGGGTGAACAATGCCCCAACAGCCTAAAAGATTTGAGAGAGTTTACAATTCGCGGATCCACTGTGCGGCTTCAGCCGCATTGCAGAGCACGAAGTGATTGGGCCGCAGCTCCTGCCACTGCGGGGGCTCGGCGGTGTAATCGTGCATGGCGGGGTCGTAGACCAGCAGCTTTTTCTTCCGCTCCAGCCGGGGGTTCGGCATGGGGATGGCCGAAAGCAGGCTGCGGGTATAGGGATGGATGGCGTGATTCACCAGCTCTTCGGCGTCGGCCAGCTCCACGATGTCGCCCTTGTGGATGACGGCGATGCGGTCCGAGATGTACCGCATGACGGACAGGTCGTGCGCGATGAACAGGTAGGTGATGCCGCGCTCCTTTTGCAGATGGCGCAGCAAGTTGAGCACCTGGGCGCGGATGGACATATCCAGTGCAGAGATGGGCTCATCGGCGATGATGAACTCCGGCTCCACGATGAGGGCGCGGGCGATGCCGATGCGCTGGCGCTGGCCGCCGGAGAACTCGTGCGGGAAGCGGGAGGCAAATTCGGGCAGCAGGCCGACATCCAGCAGCGCCTGGCGGACTTTTTCTTCCCGCTGGGCAGCAGTCAGGTCGGGCCGGACGTTCATCAGGCCCTCGCCGACGATGTAGCTCACCTTGGCGCGCTCGTTCAGGGAGGACTGCGGGTCCTGGAAGATCATCTGGATCTCCTTGATGACCTGCTGGTCCAGCGCGTGGGAGATCTTGCCGTTGATCTTCTGGCCCTTGTACAGGATCTCGCCGCCGGAAGTGGGCAGGATGCGCATGATGGCACGGCCGATGGTGGTCTTGCCGGAACCGGACTCGCCCACCAGGCCGAACGTCTCGCCCTTGTAGATCTTGAAATTGGCGCGGTTCACGGCGCGGTAGGCTTTTTTGCCGGAACCATAGGTCACTTCGAGGTCTTTGACCTCCAGAAGCGTTTCACGTTCCTCTGCCATTTTACATCCCCTCCTCTTTCAGCAGGCGGACCGCCAGCGGCGGCTCCACCTTGGGTGCCCGCGGGTCCAGCAGCCAGGTCTTGGCCTTGTGGGTGGGGCTGACCTGAAAATACGGCGGGCGCTTGACGAAGTCGATCTTGAGCGCCTGCGGGTTGCGGGGTGCAAAGGCGTCGCCGTGGATCTCGGTGAACAGGTTCGGCGGGGTGCCCTGGATATTGAACAGGTCCTCGCCCTTGATGCCCATCTGGGGCATACTGGACAGCAGTGCCCAGGTGTAGGGGTGGCGGGGGTCGTAATAGATCTCGTCCGAGGTGCCGATCTCGATGATGTCGCCTGCATACATGACGGCTACCCGGTCGGCGATGTTGGCCACGACACCGAGGTCGTGGGTGATGAGAACGATGGTCAGGTTGTACTTGACCTGCATCTCCTTGAGCAGCTGTAAAATTTGTGCCTGGATGGTCACGTCCAGCGCGGTGGTGGGCTCATCGCAGATCAGGATCTGCGGGTTGCAGGCCACCGCAATGGCGATGACGACGCGCTGGCGCATACCGCCGGAGAACTCGTGCGGGTACTGGCCGAAGCGGACCTCCGGGTCGGCGATGCCGACATCCCGCAGGTATTCCAGCGTCTTCTCTCTGGCGGCCTTGCCGCGCAGGCCCTGATGCAGCTCCACGGCTTCCATGATCTGGTCGCCGATGGTCTTCAGCGGGTTCAGGCTGGTCATGGGGTCCTGCATGATCATGGCGATCTCGTGGCCGCGTACCCGGAGCCAGTCCTTTTCCTTTTTCAGGTCGGACAGACGGATGGGCTTTCCGTCATCAGCACCGAAGTAGTCGATGGTGCCGCTGGAAATGGAGCCGTTGGCGTCCAGCAGGCCCATGAAGCTTTTGGTGAACACGCTCTTGCCCGAACCGGACTCGCCCACGATGGCGAGGACCTCGCCGTGGTAGATGTCCAGGTCGATGCCGCGGATGGCGTGGAGCACTTTTCCACGCAGGTTGAATTGGATGTTCAAATCCTTGACCGAAAGGATCAGCTGATTCTTTTCCATCTTCTGTCCCTCCTTACTGCATGTGGTTCTTCGGGTCGGCAGCGTCCGAGAAGGCGTTGCCGATGAGGTAGAACGCGATGGTGACAAAGCTCAGGATGATGGTGGGGTAGAGCAGCTGATACCGCAGGCCCGCCTGCATCATGACCTTGCGGCCGTCGTTGATGAGGTTGCCCAGCGAGGGCGTCTCCACCGACAGGCCCAGACCGATGTAGGTGATGAACACCTCGCTGCCAATGGCGGCGGGGATGGTCAGCGCCATGCGCAGCATGATGACCGACACCAGATAGGGCAGCAGGTTGCGCAGCACGATGCGGGAGGTGGGGGTGCCGATGCAGCGGGAGGCAATGTTGTAGTCGCGGTCGCGGATGATCAGGATCTGGTTGCGGATGAAGCGCGCCATGGCGATCCAGCCCGTGAGCGACATGCCCAAAATCAGCGTCTGGATGCTGGGGGAAGCCACGTAGGAGATCAGGATCAGGATGATGGTGGAGGGGATGTTGTCGCAGATGTTGTACAGCTCGGTGAAGAAGAAGTCGAGCTGGCGGACATAGCCCCACAGCACACCCACGGTGATGCCCACCACGGCCTCGATCATGGCCACGAAGAAGGCGATGGTCAGGCTGGTGCGGGCACCGGCCCAGATGCGGGCCCACAGGTCCTGGCCGATGGCGTTGGAACCCCAGATGAAGCCCTGCTGGCCGGGGGCGATGTTGCGGTACTGGATTCCGGTGGCGGGGTCCACCTCACAGAGGTTGGGGTCCACCTGGCCGGGCAGATGGGGCTGCACGAAGGCAAAAGCCACCACGGCCACCAGCGCGATGAGGAGCGCCACGGCCATCTTGTTCTTGAAGAAGGCGCGGAACGTGCTGCCCCAGTAGCTGTAGTTGGAGTAGGCCGTTGCCTCGGCCTGCTCTTCGCTGAAGCCGGCAGGAGTGAACAGCTCGTCTTCCGGCAGGCTGGCCCAGACAGCGGGGCCGTCCTTTTGCAGCTTGTTCAGGTCGTTTTCCAGCACAGCTGCCTTCTGGTCTTTCATGTGGAACAGCATTATCGGCCACCTTCTTTCTTGCCAAAGTTGATGCGGGGATCGATGAGCACCATGAGCAGATCGCCCAGGATGAGGCCGATGATGCCCACGCAGGCGTAGAGCAGCACGATGCCCTGCACCATGGTGTTGTCGTGCCGCTGCACACAGGTCACCAGCAGGCCGCCCATGCCGGGGATGCTGTACAGGCTCTCGATGTAGATGGAGCCGACGACGGTGTTCAGGAAGGCCGACGGGATGTACTGCACCAGCGGGACCATGGCGTTGCGGAAGATGTGGTGCAGCGCGATGTTGTTTTCGCTCACGCCCTTGGCCAGTGCCAGGCGGACGTAGTCCTTGTTGCTCTCATCCACCATGTAGCGGCGCAGCCACATGCCGTAGAAGGCCACGTTGCCCAGGCTCATGGAGCAGATGGGCAGCACCCAGTATTTCCAGTTGGAGGCATCGAACAGCAGGCCGACGCCCAGCGCGGTGGTGCCGTACATCTGGATGTACAGATAATACACGGCGGCAGGCACGGCCTGGATGAGCACGATGATGGCCGTGCCGATCTTATCCGGCCAGCGGTTCTTGAACCGGCCCATGAACAGGCCCATCGGGATGCCGATGACCAGACTCAGTAGCATGGAGAAAACACCCATCTGCACCGAGATGGGCAGCTTTTTGGCCAGGATGCCGGTCACAGACGCATTGACCTTATAAATGTGGCTGACGCCGAGGTCGCCGTGCAGTGCATTCCACCAGAACCGCCCGATCTGCACCGGCAGCGGGTCCAGCAGGCCCATGGACTGGAGGCCCGCCTGGATCTGAGCCTCGGTCATTTTTTCGTAGTTTGCAAAGTAGCCTTCCACGGGCATCAGCCGCAGCAGGCAGAAAACGAGCGTCACGATGACGAACAGGGTCAAAATCGAGCGCCCGATGCGTTTTGCCAGATATTTCAGCATATCTGTGCGCACCCCTCTTTCGTTTTTAGCGTTCCGTCTGCGTGGCAGACACACAGCGGATAGGAATAGAATACATCAAAAAACCACTTTTGGAAAGTGATTTGGAGGGATTTTGAAAAAACTTTTTGCACAGAGTGCCCATTTGACCCAGTTTGCGGAAGAAAATAAAACACCGCGCCCCAAAACAGAGCGCGGTGAAAGCGGGAAGGCGGAGAAGCTTATGCGGCCAGCGCCGTTTTGATGGCGTTCATCACGGTTTCGGGGTTCTCGCAGCAGACGAGAATCACCTCGCCGGTGGGAGCAGTGGAGATATGAGATGACGCGGCAATCTGGTACTGGTCTTCCAGATAATGCTCCATGCTCTGCATCTGGCTCTGGACGTAGGCATCCAGGGCTTCGGATACGGCCTGTTGTTTGCCCTCGGCGGGCTTGACGATGGCGATGCCGTAGCTCTGCACCATCATGCCGGAAACAGAGGCGGCAAAGTCGGTGTACATGTCCTCTTCGAGGTTCAGCAGGGGGAGCAGCATGTTGCGGATCTCTTCATCCAGCTGGGCAGCGTCGTAGCTGTCGCTGTAGCCGTACTGGGCGGTGAACTTGCCGTCTTCGCCGGGGGAGAAGATCATATAATATTCGTTGTCTTCGTCCGGGCGGGCGTCGTGGAGGATCTTCGTATAGTCTTTGGGGGCAGCGTCGGCCTTGTCGGACTTGCTGCAGCCCACCAGAGCGAACAGAGCGGCCACAGCCAGCAGGGCGGCGAGGAGGCGTTTGGTCATGGACTTCATAGGCTGGATTCCTTTCGTTGCAAAACAGTGTGCGGGGAGTCCCCGCGCGTATCATTAGGATGCCCGCCCCGCGCCGGTCTATGCGGGCGGCGGAAGGGCCTTGTACTGGATATACGAACCGCCGGGGCAAAAAATTGCATTCGGCCCCGGCGGCGGATGAAATATTTTATGGGATGGGTGGTCTTACAGCATCATTGCTTCCAGGTCGCCGTGGTTGACGGGGGTGGAAAGGATGATCTGGGTACTGGTGGTGCCCAGCTTCTGGAACTGTAAAATGAGGTGCTCCAGCTGGGGCATGCTGCCGCAGCTGACTTTGATGAGGAAGGTGTAGGCACCGGTGACGTGGTAGCATTGCAGCACTTCCTTGCTGTTCTGCATCAGTTCCACCAGCTCGTCCCGGTGGCTGGGCGTCACGGACAGGCTGATGAGGGCGTCCACGTAGACCCGGTCGGCCGGGCGGTTGAGCACTACGGTATAGCCGCTGATGATGCCGTCGATCTCCAGTTTGTGGATGCGGCTGGAAACGGCGGGGCTGGTCAATGCGACCTGCTCGGCGATCTCCTTGACCGGCATCCGGGCATTTTTGGCGAGCAGGGAGAGGATCTTGCGGTCTAAATCATCCATGGGGAAGGTCTCCTTTTTTGAAATATGTTGGAATCCATAAAAATTTTTGAAAGTAAAGTTTTAATGTTGTAAAAATAGCACAAACATCGAAAAGAAGCAGAAAAAATCTGACTGCGTTAATTATATAAAGTTTTGACCAAAATGTAAAGTGTAAAATTAAAGCAAACGGCAAAAAATTTGTTTGACAAGAAAAGAAAAATGGGTATAATACATATCGCAGGGGGCAAACGGCAAGAATGCTGTGCTCCTGCCACTGAATATGCGATTCCCAACTTTATATACTTTCCCACCCCTCTATACACAAAAACCCGCTGCCAGGCGGGTTTTTGTGTTTCTGGGGCTTTTTTGCGTTCCGGGAACAAAAGAGTGCGGGTGCAGTTTTTCAATGCGTCTCTTCCGGGCTGGTCAGCAGCTTCTGGAACTTGCGCGCGGCGGTGTTCAGCGGGCGGTGGTGGTCGTAGACCAGGCAGATGGAGCGCTGGGGGATGATCTCCCGCAGATGGAGCTGGACGATCTCACCCCGCGCCAGCGGCTCGGCCGCCATGGATTCCGGCACAAAGGCAAGGCCCAACTCGCTTTTGACCAGCGTGAGCATCTGGTCGGTGGTGGCGGCCTCGGTGTCGGGCCGGAGCACCGCGTCGTGGTCGAGGAAGAACTGCCGGTAGAAGCTGCGGGTCATGCTCTCGTCGCTCAGGGAGATGAGTGGGTAATTTTCCAGTTCCTTTAAGGAGAGGTTCTGGCTGGCCAGGGCCGTGAAGGTCCTACCGCCCACCAGCACTTCGTAAAACGGTTTCAGCTCCACCCGCTTCAGCCCCGGTTCCACCTCGGCCGGGGTGGAGACGATGGCAAAATCCACTTCGCCGTTTTTCACGGCCTGCACCGCCTGCGGGGTGGAGTGGTTCGAGATGCGCAGCCGGATGCCGGGGTATTCGGTGTGGAAGTCCCGCAGCTTTTCGGAGAGGTAGATGTTCAGGGCCGTCTCGGTGGCGCTGATGCTGATGGCACCGTGCTCCAGCGTGGCGCTGGCGCTCAGCTCCTCCTCGGCGTCCTGGATCTGCACCGCCGCCGATGCAATGCGGGAATAGAGCATCTCGCCCTCCGGCGTCAGGGTCACGCCCCGGTTGGAGCGGATGAACAGCACACAGTTCAGCTGGCTTTCCAGCCGGTTCATCGAGTGGGTGATGTTGGGCTGGTTGTTGCCCAGCACCCGCGCCGCCTTGGTGAAATTCTGGTATTTTGCAACATAATAGAAGATCTTGTAGTATTCCCAGTCCACATACATGAGATGTTGCCCTCCTCCATATAAAAATCATATTGCAGCCATGTGCAGGATACGTTTTACACATTCTTTCCCTGCTCGTATAATAGCACTGCAATCGAAAATTGCAAGAGGAAATCTGAAAAAACTACGGTCTGCCCACCAGAGTGCGGACCATTGAGAACAACAAAAGAAGGTTATAACAAATTATGCTGACCGCTGTTACTGGAATCAATTGGGGCGATGAGGGCAAAGGCCGCGTCATCGACCTGCTGGCCGAAAACGCCGATGTCGTTGCCCGCTATCAGGGCGGCAACAATGCCGGGCACACCGTCGTTACTGAAAAGGGCAAGTTCATCCTGAACCTTCTGCCCTCCGGCATCCTGCACCCGGATGTCACCTGTGTGCTGGGCACCGGTATGGTCATCGACCTCGACCACCTCTCGAACGAGATGCAGGCCATCGAGGCCCGCGGCGTGGAGATCGGCCCCAAAAACCTGAAGCTCTCCGACAAGGCCACCATCTCGATGCCCTGGCACAAGGTGCAGGATGGTCTGGAAGAAGACCGCCTGGCCAAAAAGGGGAGCGCCTTTGGCTCCACCCGGCGCGGCATCGCCTACGCCTACAGCGACAAATACCGCAAGAAGACCCTGCGTCTGGGCGACCTGCTCCATCTGGACGAAGAGCGCACCCAAAACCGCCTGCACATGATCCTGGATTCCAAGAACATGGAGCTGGCAGGCTGCTATCATCAGGAAAAGATGTCCTATGACGCGCTGCTGGACTGGTGCAGGACTCAGGCCGAGCGATTCGCACCGTTCATCTGCGACGTGGGCGCCTTTTTGCAGCAGGCCCACGACAGCGGCAAGCGCATCGTGCTGGAAGCTCAGCTGGGTGCCATGCGGGACATCGACTACGGCATCTTCCCCTTCACGTCCAGCTCCAATACGCTGGCCGCTTATGCGCCGCTGGGGGCCGGCATCCCGAATTGCCGGCTCGACCATGTGGTCGGTGTGCTGAAAGCCTACTCCACCTGTGTGGGGGCAGGCCCCTTCGCCGCAGAACATGCCATGGACGAGGACTGGAACGAGCAGCTGCGGAAGGCAGGCGGCGAATACGGTGCGGCCACTGGCCGCCCCCGCCGCGTCGGCCCCTTTGACTGCGTGGCCAGCCGCTACGGTCTGGCCTGCCAGGGAGCGGACAAGATCGCCCTGACCAAGCTGGACGTTCTGAGCAGCATGAACGAGATCCCGGTCATCACCGGCTACAGGCTGGACGGTGTGGAAGTCCCCCGCTTCGACACGCTGTCTGACCTGGACCGGATGGAGCCGGTCGTCACGATGCTGCCTGGCTGGAACACCGACCTCTCCGGCTGCAAGAGCTGGGACGAGCTGCCCAAAGAGGCAAAAGGCTATGTGGCGTTCCTCGAAAAGCAGCTGGATCATGAGATCCAGTTCATCTCCACGGGTGCCGAGCGTGAGAAGTTCGTGCTGAAAGGAGAATGGCTGTGAGACATTTCATTGAGCCGAACAGCTTTTCTCTGGACGAACAGCTGGCCCTTCTCGACCTTGCCGACCGGATGGAGGCAGACCCCGCACCCTATGCCCATCTCTGCGACGGGCGCATTCTGGCAACGCTGTTCTATGAGCCGTCCACCCGCACCCGGCTCTCGTTCGAGTCGGCCATGCTGCGGCTGGGCGGCAAGACGCTGGGCTTTGCCGGGGCGCAGCTGTCCAGCGCCAGCAAGGGCGAAACAGTGGCCGATACGGCCCGCGTCGTGAGCAACTACGCCGACATCATCGCGATGCGCCACCCCAAAGAGGGCGCACCCCTGCGCGCATCCCTGTATGCGCGGGTGCCCGTCATCAATGCAGGCGACGGCGGGCACGCCCACCCCTCCCAGACCATGATCGACCTGATGACCATTCGCCAGCGCAAAGGGCGGCTGGACCATCTGACCATCGGCTTCTGCGGCGACCTCAAATTCGGCCGGACGGTCCACTCCCTGACCGCCGCGCTGAGCCAGTTTGAGGGGAACCGGTTCGTCTTTATCTCGCCGGAGGAACTGCGCATCCCGCAGTACGTCAAGGACGAGACCCTGACGCCGCTCCACCAGACCTACCAGGAGACCGCCGACCTCGAAGCCGAGCTGCCCACCCTCGATGTCCTCTACATGACCCGCATCCAGCAGGAGCGCTTCTTCAACGAGGAAGATTACCTCCGGCTGAAGGGCTGCTACTCCCTGAATGCAAAGCTGCTGGAGCAGGCTCCGGCTGATATGCCGGTGCTCCACCCGCTGCCCCGCATCGACGAGATCAAGCTCGATGTGGACAACGACCCCCGCGCCGCCTACTTTGACCAGGTGCACAACGGCGTGTATATCCGCATGGCCATCATCCTGGCCCTGCTGGGCATCCCGGACCCCCTGACGGGAAAATCGGTGCTGAACGCCTGACCAGGCAGCAGGAAACAAAAAAATCTCCGCGCAGCTGCGCGGAGATTTTTTTGTTGAAAGCAATGTTACAGCATCTTGGACAGGAACGCCTTCAGGCGGGGATGCTTGGGGTTGGCGAACAGCTCCTGCGGGGGCTCGTCCTCCTGGACTTTGCCGTCGTCGATGAAGATGACGCGGTTGGAAACCTCGCGCGCAAAGCCCATCTCGTGGGTGACGACCAGCATGGTGATGCCGGTGTGGGCCAGCTCCTTCATCAGCTCCAGGACCTCGCCGACCATTTCGGGGTCCAGCGCGGAGGTAGGCTCATCGAAGAGGATGACGTCCGGGTCCATGGCCAGGGCACGGGCAATGGCGATGCGCTGCTGCTGGCCGCCGGACAGGCTCTTGGGGTAGGCGTCGGCCTTGTCGGACAGTCCGACGCGGGCCAGCAGCTCTTCGGCGCGCTTGTCAGCTTCCTGCTGGTTCTTCAGTTTGAGCAGGGTGGGGGCCAGGCAGAGGTTCTGCTTGACCGTCAGGTGCGGGAAGAGGTTGAAGTGCTGGAACACCATCCCCATCTTCTGGCGGACGGCATCAATGTGGCTGTCATCGATCTCGACGCCCTCAAACTTGATGGAGCCGCCGGTGGGGATCTCCAGCCGGTTCAGGCAGCGCAGGAAGGTGGACTTGCCGCAGCCGGAAGGGCCGATCAGGCAGACCACGTCGCCGCGGTAGATGTCGATGTCGATGCCCTTCAGGACATCGAGGGTGGGGGTGGGCTGCTTTGCGCCCTTCTTCATGTCGCCGCCGTAGGTCTTGGTCAGACCGCGGACTTCCAGAATCTTATCGGTCACCTTGAGCCATCCTCCTCTCAAACTTCGTCAGCAGCCAGGTAAACAGCATGACGAGGAACAAATAAACAAGTGCAACGCCGCACAATGGGAACATGGCCTCGTAGGTGCGGTTCATGATGCCCTGGGCCGCATACAGCACCTCCTTGCCGCCGATGACGGTGATGAGCGAGGTATCCTTGAGCAGGATGATGAACTCATTGCCCAGAGCCGGCAGCACGGCGCGGATGGCCTGCGGGATGATGATGACCACCATGGTGGTTATGTAGTTCAGGCCCAGGCTGCGGCCGGCTTCCATCTGGCCGGGGTCCACAGCCATCAGGCCGCCGCGGATGATCTCGGATACATAAGCGCCGGAGTTGATGCCCAGCGCCAGCGCACCGACCATGGTGAAGTTGCGGCTGTTGGCAAAGATGACCATGCTCATGATGAGCAGCTGGACCATCATGGGGGTGCCGCGGATGATGGTGGTGTACACCTTGCAGACGGCGTTGAAGAAGCCCAGCACCGGGTTCCTGCGGCCGGAGCGCTGCTGGTCGTGGGCCACACGGATCAGTGCGACCACGCTGCCCAGCACCACACCCATCGCCAGTGCGATGGCCGTGACCAGAAGCGTGGTGCCCACGCCCTGAACGTACTGCACCCAGCGGTCCTTCAGGATAAATGCCTGATAAAATTTGTAGAAGAATTCCTGCCCGAAGCTGAGCTTCGTGCCGCTGTTGAGCAGCTCTTTCAGCAGTTCATATTGTGCGGCCATTCGCATCCTCACTTTCCTGTTTTGTCAGATTTTTGTAACCTTCTTTTTCCAAAAAAGGGGAGGGGCTCCCTTAGAGCTTCCTCCCCGTGGTGCACGGTCGCGCTGATTATTCAGCGGTGATGTACTTGTCCACGATGGACTGCAGGGTGCCGTCAGCCTTCAGCTCTTCCAGAGCAGCGTTGATGGCATCTTCCAGAGCAGAACCCTTTGCCATGCCGATGGCGTAGTCTTCCTCAGCATAGCTGGTGTCCAGGATGACCAGACCGGGGTTGGCAGCAACGTACTCCTGAGCGGGTGCGTTGTCGATGACGACAGCGTCCACCTGGCCGTTGTTCAGAGCCTGCACAGCGGTCAGGCCGCTGTCGTAAGCCACGACGTTCTCATCGCCGAAATCATCGGAGCAGTAGATGTAGCCGGTGGTGCCGCGCTGGGTGCCGATCTTCTTGCCGGCCAGATCGTCGGGGGTAGCGATGTCAGAGCCTTCGGGAATGATGATGGACTGGATGCCAGTAGCATAGCTGTCGGAGAAGTCCATGACGGCCTTGCGCTCGTCGGTGACGGTGACGCCAGCCATGACGATGTCGGCCTTGCCCTGCTGGACGCTCAGCAGCGCAGCGTCAAACTCCATGTCGTCGATCTGAAGCTCCAGACCCAGCTTCTCAGCAATGGCCTGTGCGGTGTCCACGTCGATGCCCTCGAACGCACCGGTGTCGGTGGTCATCTCATACGGAGGGAAAGTAGCGTTGGTGGCCATGGTCAGCTTGCCGGCCTCAACGGTGGTCAGCTCAGCAGCAGCGCTGGAAGAAGCTGCCTCGGAGGAAGCAGCGGCAGAGCTTGCGGTAGAAGAAGCGGTGCTGGAAGAGGAACCACCGCAGGCGGTCAGAGCCAGAGCGGCAGCGGTCAGACCAGCGGCAGCCAGGAAGCTGCGACGGGTAATCTTTTTCATATTCAAACACTCCTCGATTGATTGTATAATCTTTCATCTCTCTGCGGTGATGCGATTCATCGAAACATCAGAGAACGAGTCTAGTATAGATTGCACAAATAAAAAAGTCAAGCGTTGTGCAAAAATTCGATAAAAATGAAACTGTTTTGAAAACACTTATGCAATCATACCGGGAAAATGAATGAATATATGCAAAAACCTCTCTGCGATGGCTCCGAGCCGCAGGCTCAACGGAGAGGTTGCATGAAGAGAGACCTTACAAATACCGTGCGATCTCCTCAGCACTCCGCTTCGGCACACAGTAGTCCTTCTGGCCGTCCAGATAATACTTCACGCCGGTCTCCCCGGTCAGGGGGACGATGTGGGCTTCGTGGGTGGGGTAGCCGAACGCCACCATAAAGGCCAGCTTTTCCGGCTCCTTGATGTGGAGCAGCGCGGTGAGGGCGGGCTTGTTGATGGCACCCATGATGCAGCTGCCCACGCCCTTGTCCCACGCGGCCAGCGTCATGTTGGCCAGCGCGATCCCGGTGTCGGTGTTCAGGTCACCGGGGATGGCAGTGTCCTGCACGACGGCTACATATAAAGTGGGCAGCTCGTCAGCGTTTGGGGTGCCCTGCTCCGGGGGCAGATAGGCGGCCCACTTGACCAGCGGCTGGACTTCGGCCACATCTTCGGGTTTGTTCACGACCACCAGACGCACGGCCTGACGGTTGGCTCCGCAGGAGGAGAGGCGGACGGCTTCGATGATGTCCTCCACCACATCCTGCGGGACGGCTTTCTGCGCAAAGCGGCGGTAGGTGCGGCGGGTGAGAAGTTTTTCCATAACAGACATGAGAGCGTCTCCTTTCGATCGTTCTGAGAACAGTATAGCGCGAACGGCCCGCCTGCGCAAGCACCGGTTAAAAAGGAACAATTGACGGTGTTTTCCACCAAATGGTATAATGAAGGCATAAAAAACAGTGTGAAAGCGAAAAAACAGACCGCATTTCACCGCACAGCTCTGCCAGACCGGCAGGGAGAAAGGAACTGCTATGAGAAAACGAATCATGAAAACGCTCGCAATGCTGGGGCTTTCTGTCTGCATCCTGGTGGGCGGGGCCGTATCCGGCGTTGCAGAGGAACCGGCCCGGAAGGAGTGCAAGGAGAACGAGCACAAGTGGAAGACCTTCGTGGAGTATCGTGAGGACTGTGTGCCTACCGACTTCACGCTGGAGGGAAAGACCTTCACCCTCTGCCCGCACTGCGGCAAGGAGGGCAGAAAAGACCCCGTACAGCGCCTGACCAAGGTGAAGAACACCTTCTCAAACTTCTCCAACCTCGAAATCTATGAGGGCAGCCTGCAGGACGGCCCGAAGATCATGACGGTGGCCTTCTATTACCAGACCTGCATGAACAAGGTCGTCTGCACCAAGTGCGGCAAGGTCAAGAGCAACACGGTCGTCACCGATGCCCGTGTGATGGACTCGGACGTCACGGCGAACATCGAGCTTCCGACTTCTGCGGTGCAGGGGTACACCCTGCAACAGGTCCATGCCGATGGAAGCAAGACCCCGGTGCAGGTCAGTTACAGTGAGAACGGCCAGAAGGCGTTCTTCCAGCTGAACATGGCAGGCGGCGCACAGCTGCTGCTGCTCTCCTGATGAACAAAAACGCTCCGGCATTGTGCCGGAGCGTTTTTGTTCATTTCCTGGGGCGGGTCTTGAGGCGGGGCAGCGGAAGCCCCAGCACCAGCGCGATGCCGATGGCAAGGGCCACGGCGATCTTGAACGTCGAGATGCCGTTGGCCAGAGCCAGAGCGTTGTTGCCCTGGATGAAGTAGTAGGCGGTGTAGTAGATGCCGGCACCGGGCACCAGCGGGAAGATGCCGGCCAGCAGGAAGATGGTGACCGGCGTTTTGAGCACGATGGCGAAGATGCGGGCCAGCAGCGTCAGAGGGATGACGGCCAGCAGCGAGGCGGCAAAACTTTCCAGCCCGAAGAGGACGGCCAGCTCGTAAATGAACCAGCCCATCGCGCCGACAAGGCCGCAGTAGGGCAGGGTGCGCTTAGGGGAGGCGAAAAGGACGGCAAAGCTCAGGGTGCCCGCCCCGGCGATGAAGAACTGGGCCACCAGCTGGCCGATCTGCTCGCTCGTCAACAGAAGTTCCGTCATGCGGCCACCACCCCCGTCCATGCGGCATAGGCCCCCAGCACCAGACCGGTGCCGATGGCGATGCTGGCTGCGATGAGCAGCGCGTCGATCATCCGGATGGTGCCGGAAAGATAATCGCCCTGCACAAAATCCCGGATGCCCATGGTGAACGCGATGCCGGGCGTGAGGATCATCAGGGTGCCGATGATGGCGTGGCTGGCCACGGTGTGGAGCAGGTGGCAGCCCAGAATGCAGAGGATGGTGATGAGCGAAGCGGTGGAGATGGTGCGGAACCCGCCGCCTATGGGGTGCCGCCCGCAGAACAGCAGATAGGCGTTGGCCGCACAGCCCGCCACCGCAGCGACCAGCGCGGCCCGCAGGGTGCCGCCGAAGATGAGCGCGAAGCAGAACGCGCCCGAAAGCCCGGCCAGAAGCTGCACCCGGCCCTTCGGGAAGGGAATGCTCTGCGCCTGCACCAGGCGGCTCTCGGCTTCGTCGATGGTGGTCACGCTGCCCTCTGCGATCTGACGGGACAGCTGGTTCACCGCAGCCACCCGGCCCAGATGAGTCGTGCGGGTGGGCACGTTGCGCACCTCGCTGATCTCGGCCGTGCCGGCACTGGCAAAAATGCCGTTGGTCAATACATATACATGAAATTCCCGCAGATGGAAGCTGCGTGCCATGATCTCCATGGTCTGCTCCACGCGGAAGACCTCCGCGCCGTTTTCCAGCAGCGTCTGCCCGGCCGCCATAATGAAATCCATGATGCGGCGGCGCTCTTCTGCGTCGGGATACAATTCCCTGCCGTTCATTGCGTCTCTCCTTACTGTGCCGCAAAGGGCATACGTTCTTGATTTATAAGATAGCATGTCTTGCCCTCTCAGTCAACGCCTTTGGCGTTGCCAGCTCTCCCGCAGGGCGAGCCACTGGCGAACTGGTCTTGGCCGTGCTGACTGCACAGGTCCATGCTGCCGGAAGGCGACGGGCCTTGCTGCTCAGGCAAACGGCTGCTGGCAATGAGGACAGGGCCCAGCTGTTCAGGAGCCGCAGGCGGCAGTGCGCAGGTCTGCCCGGCCTGCCAAGGGCTCTCCCTTTGGGAGAGCTGGCCGCAAAGCGGCCTGAGAGGGTATTCCCTACCAAAAAACTTCGTTGAAAGGGTTGACAAATGCCGAAAAGGGGATTAGAATAAAGCCAATATCACAAAAATGGCTGTGAAGAGAAGAGTAGGTTTTCGCATTGATCCTTCCAGAGAGCCCGGTCGGTGGAAAAGGGCAGGGAACAGGGAACCGAAAATGGTCTCGGAGCTGCGGGGGCGAAGCGCAAGAGTGCTAAGCCCGCGACGGGAGCGCCCGTTACAGCGTCCGGCTGTAAGCAGTGGGAGGAGAAAGCCGCTGCCGCAGCATCGAGGCCGGGCCCGTGAGGGCGCGGTGAACCAAGGTGGTACCACGGAAGTTTTATGCGCTTTCGTCCTTGTGGGCAGTTGCCCGCCGAGGACGGAGGCGCTTTTTTCGTGCTTCCGGCTGCACAAGGCGCAGAAAAATGTGCTGCGCAGTGCAAAAAAATTATGGAATAACAAGAGAGGGAAAACATTATGTCTAAGATTTCGCGTCGTGATTTTCTGAAAGTGACCGGCATCGCTGCCGCTGCAGCCGCCCTGACCGCCTGCGGCGGTTCTTCTTCCACCGCAAGTTCCGCTGCCGCCTCTTCCGAGGTGGTCAAGAAGCTGGATAAGATCAGCGTGGCCGTGCCCAACGACACCACCAATGAGGCCCGCGCTCTGGCTCTGCTGGAGAAGAACGGCTTCTTCAAGGTCAAGGCGGATGCCGGCCTGACCGCCACCAAGAACGACATCGAGGAGAACCCGTTCAACGTCAACATCGACGAGGTCGAGGCTGCACAGGTGCCCAGCGTTCTGCAGGATGAGGACTACGCCGTCATCAACTCCAACTACGCCATCTCTGCCGGTCTGAACCCCGTGGAGGATGCACTGGCCATCGAGGACGGCTCTTCTGCTTACGTCAACGTTCTGGTCTGCAAGGACGGCAATCAGGAGTCCCCCAAGATCAAGGCTCTGGCCGCCGCTCTGGAGAGCCAGCAGGTCAAGGACTTCATCGATGAGAAGTATGCAGGCTCCGTCGTCTTCGTCGTGGAGAACCCCACCGACGGCTACGACTCTACCGTGGACTACGATGCACTGAACGGCGAGACCGTCAGCTGCGCCGCAACGCCGGCTCCCCACTGCGAGATCCTGGAGATCTGCAAGGACATCCTGGCCCAGAAGGGCATCACCCTGGACATCCAGGAGTTCGATGACTACATCCAGCCCAACAATGTCGTCGAGGACGGCCAGATCGACACCAACTACTTCCAGCATCAGCCCTACCTGGACGACTTCAACCAGGAGCACGGCACCCATCTGGTCACCGTGGCCGGCATCCACGTCGAGCCCATGGGCATCTACGGCGGCAAGCAGAGCGACCTGTCTCCCATCGAGGGCTAAGCTCTCCGTCTGATTCAAAGGAGCATTTCTGTGATCGAGATCAAACATCTTTCCAAGACCTTCCAGATGAAGGACGGCGCGGTCAACGCGCTGAGCGATATCAACCTGACCATTCCGGATGGTTCCATCTACGGCATCATCGGTATGTCCGGTGCGGGCAAATCCACGCTGGTGCGCTGCATCAACCTGCTGGAACGCCCCACCGAGGGCAGCGTCGTCATTGACGGCGTGGAGATGGAAACGCTCTCGCCCGCCGAGCTACGCGCCCGCCGCCGGGAGATCACGATGATCTTCCAGCAGTTCAATCTGCTGATGCAGCGCAGCTGCCTGAAGAACATCTGCTTCCCCATGGAGCTGGCCGGGGTGAAGAAGGCCGACGCCGAAAAGCGCGCCCGCGAACTGCTGGAGATGGTGGGCCTGCCCGACAAGGCCAACGCCTACCCGGCCCAGCTGTCCGGCGGCCAGAAGCAGCGCATCGCCATTGCCCGTGCACTGGCGACGAATCCCAAAGTCCTGCTCTGCGACGAGGCCACCAGTGCGCTGGACCCCAACACCACGCACTCCATCCTGACCCTTATCAAGGACATCAACCGGAAGCTGGGCATCACGGTGCTGGTCATCACCCACCAGATGAGCGTTGTGGAAGAGATCTGCGATCACGTTGCCATTCTGGACGGCGGCGTGGTGGTCGAGCTGGGCGAGGTGAAGGAGATCTTCGCCAACCCCAGGACCGCAGCGGCCCGGCGTCTGGTGGCACCCAACGGCGGCAGTGCGGCCCGTGACCTGTCGAGCTTTGCGCCCGATGACCATGTGGTCCGCGTGACCTTCAACGGCTCGTCCGCCGCAAAGCCGCTGGTGGCGAGCCTCGCGGCAGAAAAGGGCATCCTGGTCAGTGTGCTCAGCGCCGATACCCGCGACCTGAGCGGCCAGTGCTACGGCAGCATGCTGCTCAAGCTGCCCAAAGACACAGAAGAAGCAAAACAGGCGGCTGCCTACATGCGCAGCCAGCCCGGTGTGACGGTGGAGGAGGTGACCGGCGAATGAGCATTGCAGATTATGGCTTTGCCATCTGGGAGACGTTCTATGTGACGGTGCTCTCCACGGCCTTTTCGCTGGTCATCGGCCTGCCGCTGGGCGTCCTGCTCGTGGCCGGGGATAAGGACGGCGTTCTGCCCCTGCCCGGCTGGCTGATGCACCTGCTGAATATCATCATCAACATCCTGCGCAGCGTCCCGTTCCTGATTTTGATGATCTGCGTCTTCCCGCTGACCCGCCTCATCGTGGGCACGACGGTCGGCACCAAGGCCACCATCGTGCCGCTGGTGGTCGCAGCCTTCCCGTTCGTGGCGCGTCTGGTGGAGACCAGCCTGCGCGAGCTGGACGAGGGCGTGGTGGAAGCGGCCCAGAGCATGGGCGCAACGCCGTTCCAGATCATCACCAAGGTCATGATCCCGGAGTGTCTGCCGGGCCTCATTTCCAGCATGACCACGGCCCTGACCACCATTCTGGGCTACTCGGCCATGTCCGGTGTCATCGGCGGCGGCGGTCTGGGCAAGATCGCACTGTCCTATGGCTACTACCGCTACCAGACGAACATCATGATCGTCTGCGTCATCCTGCTGGTGCTGCTGGTGCAGGTCTTCCAGACCGCAGGCACCCTGTGGGCCACCCGGAGCGATAAGCGGCTGCGCAAGTAAAAAAAGCTGCCCTTCGGCAGGGAAAAATTTAACGTTTCAATTCCCCGCCGGAGGTCTGTCTTCCGGCGGGGAATTGTGCTATTCCGACCAACCCAGTAAAGGAGTATGTAACAATGAACCGTGATACCATCTGTGTGCAGGGCGGTTATACGCCCGGCAACGGCGAGCCCCGCCAGATCCCCATCATCCAGTCCACCACCTTCAAATACGCCACCAGCGAGGATATGGGCAAGCTGTTCGACCTGGAGGCCGACGGCTATTTCTATTCCCGTTTGCAGAACCCCACCTGCGACCTGGTGGCCAAGAAGATCTGCGAGCTGGAGGGCGGCACGGCCGCGATGCTGACCAGCAGCGGTCAGGCCGCCAACTTCTTCGCGCTGTTCAATCTCTGTGAGGCGGGCGACCACATCGTGGCGTCCAGCACCATCTACGGCGGCACCTTCAACCTCATCTCCGTCACCATGAAGAAGATGGGCATCACCGCGACCTTCGTAGACCCGCTGTGCAGCGAGGAAGAGCTGGACGCCGCCTTCCAGCCCAACACCAAAGTCGTCTTTGGCGAGACCATCGCCAACCCTGCCCTGACCGTGCTGGACATTGAAAAGTTTGCAAACGCCGCACACGCGCATGGGGTGCCGCTCATCGTGGACAACACCTTCCCGACCCCGGTCAACTGCCGCCCGTTCGAGTGGGGCGCGGACATCGTGACCCATTCCACCACCAAGTATATGGACGGCCACGGCGCGGTTCTGGGCGGTGCCATCGTGGACAGCGGCAGATTCGACTGGATGGCCCACGCCGAAAAGTTCCCCGGTCTGTGCACCCCGGACGACAGTTATCACGGCATCACCTACGCCGAGCGCTTCGGCAAAGAAGGGGCCTTCATCACCAAGGCCACGGCCCAGCTGATGCGCGACTTCGGCTCCATGCAGTCGCCCATGAACGCCTACATGCTGAACCTCGGTCTGGAAAGCCTGCATGTCCGGATGCAGCGCCACTGCGACAACGGCATGGCTGTGGCAAAGTTCCTGGAAGCACACCCCAAGGTGGCGTATGTGAACTACTGCGGTCTGGAGTCCAGCCCCTACCATGCGCTGGCCGAAAAGTACCTGCCCAACGGCAGCTGCGGCGTGGTGTCCTTCGGCCTGGCCGGCGGACGCGAAGCCGCCAGCATCTTTATGAAGTCCCTGCGTCTGGCCGCCATCGAGACCCATGTGGCCGACGCCCGCACCTGCTGCCTGAACCCGGCTTCCAGCACCCATCGCCAGATGACCGACGAGCAGCTGAAGGCTGCCGGTGTGCCGGCCGAGCTGGTCCGGATGAGCTGCGGTCTGGAAAGCAGCGAGGACCTGATCGCGGATATCGCACAGGCACTCGACAAAATCTGATCCCGAAGGAGAAATCGTCATGCCCCTGATCATCCCCAAAACGCTCCCCGCCTACGACGCCCTCTATGAGGAGAATGTCTTCGTCATGCACCGGGAGCGGGCGGCCTCCCAGCATATCCGCCCGCTGGAGATCCTGATCCTGAACCTGATGCCGACCAAGATCGCCACCGAGACCCAGATCGCCCGGCTGCTGGCCAACACGCCGCTGCAGGTCCACATGACCCTGCTCCAGACGGCCAGCCACGCGGCCACCCATGTCTCCACGGCACATCTGGAGGCCTTTTACAAGACCTTTGATGAAGTGAAGAACAACCGCTACGATGGCATGATCATCACCGGCGCACCGGTGGAGACGATGGCGTTTGAACAGGTGGATTACTGGCCGGAGCTGTGCGAGATCATGGACTTCAGCGAGACGAATGTCTACTCCACCCTGCATGTCTGCTGGGGCGCACAGGCGGGCCTGTACTATCACTACGGCGTCCGGAAGGAGATCCTGCCCCAGAAGATGTTCGGCGTGTTCGAGCACCGGGTCACCCGCCCGTCGAACCCGCTGGTCCGCGGCTTCGATGAGGTGTTCTACGCCCCCCACAGCCGCCACACCGGCATCTCCCGTGCGGATGTGGACCGCTGCGAAGCACTGCGCATCCTTGCCGAGAGCGACGAGGCCGGGCCGTTCCTCATGAGCACCGAAAACGGGCGGCAGATCTTCGTGACCGGCCACCCGGAGTATGATAAGTACACGCTGGATGCAGAGTACAAGCGGGATGTGGCAAAGGGCCTGCCCATCGCCATCCCGAAGAACTACTACCCCGGCGACGATCCGGAGCAGCCGCCCCTCTTCCGCTGGCGCGCCCATGCGCACCTGCTGTATGAGAACTGGCTGAACTATTATGTCTACCAGAACACGCCGTATGACCTGGGGGCCATGGAGCGGGTGAAACACGAAAAATAAAAGCACTGGTCCAAAGGAGGATGCTGCGATGGGAATCGAAACGAACAAATGGGGCTTCCGGGTCGGCAGACTGCCGCACGGCCCCCGGAACAAGATCAGCGATGTGCCGGGCGTGACGGTGGGGCATTGCACACTGGCGGACGGCAATGTCCAGACCGGCGTGACGGCTCTGCTGCCGCATCCGGGCGATGTGTTCCACGATAAGGTGCTGGCGGCCAGCCATGTCATCAACGGCTTCGGCAAGACGACCGGCCTGGTCCAGATCGACGAGCTGGGGACGCTGGAAACGCCGATCCTGTTCACCAATACCCTCAGTGTGGGCACCGTGGAGACGGCGCTGGTGAAGTATATGCTGCAGCGTAATCCGGACATCTGTGAGACCACCGGCAGCGTGAACCCGGTCGTCTGCGAGTGCAACGACAGCGGCCTGAACGACATCCGGGGCCTGCATGTGACCGAAGAGCATGTCTTTGCCGCGTTGGCCGACTGCCGGGCCGATTTTGCCGAGGGTGCCGTTGGAGCCGGGCGCGGGATGCGCTGCCACGGCCTGAAAGGCGGCATCGGGTCGGCATCCCGGCAGGTGGAGCTGGACGGGAAGACCTACACCATCGGTGCGCTCGTCCTCTCGAACCATGCCGTCTTCGACGACCTCGTCGTGGCGGGGACGCCCATCCAGACGCTGCTGGATGCGAAAATCCCGCCCCATGAGGACAAAGGCTCCATCATCACGGTGCTGGCTACGGACATCCCGCTCAGCGAGCGCCAGCTGCGGCGGCTCTGCCACCGGGCGCTGGTGGGCCTGTCCCGCACCGGCTCCTACTGCGGCAACGGCAGCGGCGAGATCGTGATCGCTTTTACCACGGCCAACCGGATGCCGCATTACGCCGACACGGCCATCCTGCCCATGGCCATCCTCCACGACGACGCCATCAACCCGCTCTTCCGTGCGGTGGCGGAGTGCGTGGAGGAAAGCGTTCTGAGCAGCCTGCTCCACGCCGAGACCGTGACCGGAAATCACGGCCGGACGGTGCGCTGCCTGACCGAATTGCTGGAACAATAAACAAAAGCGGGAAACGCTTCCGTGTTTCCCGCTTTTGTTGCATCTTGTCGAAATCTATGCTATACTGAATCTGCTGCTTAGGTAGCAAGGCACTGCACATACGGCAGGCGGTTGGCCTACACTTCCCGAAAGGGGGTGAGGCAATGCGTATTACATTCCATATTGGTGAATTTACGATCACCATTATCGTGAAAAAACGCTGAACCGCCACCTCGGCAAAGGCGACGGTTCAATTTTTGAACTAACCTGATAGCAAGAGGTCAACCGCTTGTCGCAGTGCCTTCTTTGATTTTAGTATAGTGCGTTTTATCGTTTTTGTCAAGTGCGGCGGGAGTCATTTCCGCCGCGTTTTCTTTTTCCGCACACTGTAACCGAAGGTGCCCAGCTTTTTGCCGAGGCTCAGGTACTCGCCGTGGCTGTAGACGATGAGCCGGGCCTTGTCGAGGCAGAGCTTGCCGTTCTCGTCCAGCAGGCTCTCGTCCACATCGCAGGCTACGACCTCTGCCAGAAAGAGGTCGTGGCTGCCCAGCGGAATGACCTGCGTGACCCGGCATTCGAGGTTGACCGGGCTTTCTTCGAGGATGGGGCAGTCGGTCAGGACCGTGCCGGGGGCTGCATGGAGCCCGCAGGCGGCGAATTTGTCCACATCCCGGCCGCTTTTGACGCCGCACCAGTCCACCGAACGGACCAGTGCCTCCGTGGGCAGGTTGATGGCGAACTGCCCGCTCTCCCGGATGAGGTGGTGACTGAACCGCTCCGGTCGGACGCTGATGGATACCATGCTGGGCTGGGTGCAGATGGTGCCCGTCCAGCCGATGGTGATGAGGTTGGGGGTCTCCAGCCCGCCGCAGGAGACCAGCACCGGCGGCTCTGGGTTCAGCAGGGTGCTGCCTTTCCAGCTCTGTTTGCTCATCCGTGATACTTCCTTTCATACGGGGCCCAGGTGCGCTCGCTGATGATGTAGCGGGGGCGCGCCTTGGTCTCCATGTAGATCTTGCCGATGTATTCGCCGATGACGCCCAGGCAGATGAGCTGGACGCCGCCCACGAAGCAGACGATGCAGATGGTGGAGGCCCAGCCCGCCACCACGCTGCCCAGCGCCGCCTGCACGATGGCCCAGATGACGCCGATGAAGCTGATGAGGCTGACAACGATGCCTGCGCCGGTGATGAGCCGGATGGGCTTGTTGGACAGGCTGGTGATGCCGTCAAAGGCCAGTGCCAGCATCTTGCGCAGGGGGTAGTGGCTCTCGCCGGCCAGACGCTCGTGGCGCTCGTAGCTTACGGTCGCACTGGGAAAGCCCACCAGCGGCACCATGCCGCGCAGGAAGATATTGACCTCTTTATAGTCCGCAAAGCTCTCCAGCACGCGGGCGCTGATGAGCCGATAGTCGGCATGGTTGAAGACGATGTCGGCCCCCAGAGCGTTCATCAGGTGGTAGAACCCCTCGGCGGTGAACCGCTTGAAGAAGGTGTCGGTGTCGCGGCGGCTGCGCACACCGTAGACCACCTCGGCACCGTCCAGATACTTCTGCACCATCTCGTCCATGGCGTTGATGTCGTCCTGCCCATCGCAGTCGATGGAGATGGTGACGTCGCAGTCGTTGGCTTTCGCCTCCATCAGCCCGGCCAGCACGGCGTTCTGGTGGCCGCGGTTCCGGCTCTGGGAGATGCCGATGAAGTGTTCATCTTCCTTTGCGAACCGGCAGATGAGCTCCCAGGTGGAATCGCGGGAGCCGTCGTTGACGAAGAGCACCCGGCTCTTGTCGCTGACAAGGCCCTTTTCGGCCAGCGACTGGAGCTTCTGCAAAAACATCGGGGCCGTGATGGGCAGGACCTTTTCCTCGTTGTAACAGGGGATGACGATCCAGAGAATGGGTTTGGACATGAAATGTTACCTCGTTTTATGGATTGTACGCAGGAACGGGCCGTCAGAGCACCATCTGCCGCAGCGCATCCGGCTGCAGCAGCTTGAAGCTGGAACGGTAGGTGTCCAGCAGGCCGTCGCGCTGCATCAGGCTCAGCTCCCGCGAGAGGGCGCTGCGGTCGCAGTTGAGGTAGTCGGCCAGCTGGATGCGGGAGAAGGGAATGGAAAAGGTCAGGCTGCCCTGCTGCTCAGCCTCGCTGAGCAGGTAGGCGCAGACCTTGGCCCGCAGGCTTTTCAGCACCAGCAGGTCCACCCGGCGGGAGAGCAGGAAATACTTGTCGCTGATGGTGCGCACAAGGTTCTGCAGCGCCTGCTGGTGGGCGGCGCTGCCGTCCGAGAGGAGCAGCCGCTCATAGGGGAAGAGCAGCACCTCGCAGCTGGAAGCTGCCACCACGGTGACGGGGCTGTCCAGACTGGAGCCGCCCAGCACATCGCCGAAGATGCCGCCCGGCCCCATCCGGGTGATGGGCACACGGGCCCCGCCCGGCGCAGGGCGGTAGGCTTCGATGCTGCCGGTGAGCACGATGCCCACCCGGCGGCTGGGCATCCCCGCCTGCACCAGGGCTTCGCCCTTGCCGTAGCTGCGGATCACCGCACCCAGCTCGCTCAGCAGAACGCGGAGCGCGTCGTCTTCGATGCCGGTGAAAAGAGAGGTCGATCGTAACAAAGGAAGAATGTTTTCCATAGCCGTCCTGTGAGGTTTTCTCCGGGCCCTCACCGCCCACTGGCGATTCCGTTGCGCGTGCAACGGTATTTTTGGCTCTATTATAGTAAACTTGAGCCTGTAAAGCAAATGTTTTTCGAAAAATTTGCAAATTTGTTCACGATTGGAACAGATCAAGAGAGGAAGGAACAACAGAATGATGAAAAAACTGATATCCCTGCTGCTGTCGGCGGCGCTGCTCGTCGGGATGCTGGCCTGCGGGGCATCGGCCAAGACGAACACCACCGTCCGGGTGGCCGGCCTGAAAGGCCCCACTACCATGGGTCTGGTGAATCTGCTGGCCATGGAACAGAACGGTACGGCTTCCCAGAACTACGACCTGCAGCTCTACGGTGCCGCCGATGAGGTCGTGCCCAAGCTCATCAAGGGCGAAGTGGACATCGCCGCCATCCCGGCCAACCTCGCCGCCACCCTTTACCAGAAGACCAGCGGCGGCATCCAGGTCATGGCCGTGAACACGCTGGGCGTGCTGTATGTGGTGGAAAAGGGCGACACCGTCCACAGCTTTGCAGACCTGAAGGGCCGCACCATCCTGTCCACCGGTAAGGGGACTACCCCGGAGTACGTGCTGCGCTATCTGCTCCGGAAGAACGGCATCGACCCCGACAAGGATGTGAAGATCGAATATTACAGCGAGGCATCTGAGGTGACTGCCCAGATGGCTGCCACGAAGAAAGACGCCATCGCCGTGCTGCCCCAGCCCTATGTGACTGCCGCCCAGATGAAGGACAGCAGCCTGCGCGTCGTGCTGGACCTGACCAGGGAGTGGAACAAGGTCTGCGACACCCAGCTCATCACCGGCGTGACGGTGGTGCGCACCGCCTACGCAGAGGAGCACCCGGAGGAGGTCATCAACTTCCTGAAGGACTACCAGAAGAGCGTGGATGCCGCCAACGACGACCTGGACGGCACCGCCGCACTCTGCGAGGAGGTCGGCGTGGTGGCCAAGGCAGCCATCGCAAAGAAGGCGCTGCCCAAGTGCAACATCGTCTACCGCATCGGCGACGAGATGAAGGCAGACGTCAACGCCTATCTGCAGGTGCTCTATGACGCTTCGCCCGCCGCCGTGGGCGGCAAGCTGCCGGATGCAACCTTCTACTACACCGAGGCCACGGTGGCCAAACGTGTGCAGAAGGCATTCCAGCGCCTGGTCAACTCGCTGAAGTAAACAGGACTTCTATAAAAAAGTGCCGTGCAGCCGCACGGCACTTTTTTATGGGAACAGGAAACCGACCAGCAGCCCCGCCGCTGCCGGGACGACCCAGCCGAAGCCATAAGCCCCCAGCGGCAGGGCGGTGACGAAGGCGGCGGTGAACGGCAGGGCCGCAAGGACGCTCTGCACGGCCGTCAGTGCGACGGTGCAGACGTAGACGCTCCGCTTCTGGAACGCTTGGGGCAGGAACGACAGCGCGATGAGCACGATGGCTGCCGGATACAGTGCGCCCAGAACCGGGGTGGACAGCCGGATGATGCCCGCCAGCCCGATGTTGGAGATGAGCATACTGGCGGCGGCGAAAAAGCCCGCGAGGGCCGGGTAGGGGATGCGGGGGAGCAGGGTGTGGAAATACTGCCCCACGCAGGAGATGAGCCCCACACAGGTGTTGAAGCAGGCGATGAGGAAGATGGCCGCTAAGAGCAGCTGCCCGGCCCGGCCGAACAGGGCGCTGGCAAGGGCAGAGAGGACTTCGGCACCGGTGGTGCAGTCCGGCGCGGCGGCACCGGTCAGCGCGCCCACATGGCCCAGCATGGCGTAGATGACCAGCAGCAGCCCGCCCGTGAGGAAGCCCGCCCGGATGGTGTTCTGACGGATGGCGTTTTCCTCGGTGACGCCGAGAGCCTGGATGTTGAGCGCGAGGACGGCCCCGAAGTTCAGCCCCGCAAGGGCGTCCATGGTCTGGTAGCCGCCCAGAATGCCTTCGAATGCGGGCAGACGGGCATAGGCGGCGGCAGGGGAGCCGTACTGCGCGGCCACAGGGTGGAGCAGACAGCCCGCGAACAGGACGAAGATCAGCGTGATGAGGGCCGGGCAGAGGACGCGGCCCAGCCGGTCGGTGAGCTTTTCCGGATGGAGCGCCACGAGGAACGCCGCCGCAAAGAAAACGATGGAGTAGCCCAGCTGCAGACCGCGCCCGCCGCCCACCAGAGGCACCAGCATCTCGAACGAGGTGCTGGCCGTGCGGGGGATGGCGAGGCATGGCCCGATGGAGAGATAGACCAGAATGGTGAACACGAGGGAAAACTTCGGGTGGACCTGGCTGGCCAGCTGGTCGAACCCGCCCGCTCTGGCCACGGCCACCACGCCTGCGATGGGCAGGCCGATGGCGCTGACGGCGAACCCTGCAAAGGCAGGCCAGAAGTTGGAACCGGCCTGTGCGCCGAGATGGGGCGGAAAGATCAGGTTTCCGGCACCGAAGAACATTGAAAACAGCGTAAAACCGAGGAGCAGGCGCTGCCTGACGGGGAGCTTCTGCATGGGGGAGGGTCTCCTTTCCGGGCAGGATGCCCGATGAACTACTTTACAGTATAGAAGCGAAAACTCCTCACGTCAAGAAAAAGAAAGGTGAAGAATTGTATTCTATCACATGATATGCTATCTTATAAAAGAAAAAAAGGGAACGGGAAGGAGCGGACGAACGCAATGAAACAAACGAAAAAAAACCGCCTGGCAAAGTGGGCGGCGGCGGGGTTCTGGCTGGCGGTCTGGCAGGCTGCGGCCATGGCCGTGGGGCAGGAGGTCTTTCTGGTGTCGCCGGCGCAGACGCTGGGCACCCTGCTGGAGCTGCTGCCCCAGGCAGAGTTCTGGCAGCGCATTGGCTTCAGTGCCGGGCGCATCCTGCTGGGCTTCGGGCTGGGGGCGGTGTCCAGTGTGGTGCTGGCCGTGGCCGCCGGGCGCTGGGCGTGGGTGGAAGCCCTGCTCGCGCCGGTGATGCAGCTGGTGAAGGCGACGCCGGTGGCGAGCTTCATCATTCTGGCACTGGTGTGGGTCAGCGGAAGCTCGCTGTCGGTCCTCATCAGCTTTCTGATGGTGCTGCCGGTGCTCTACGGCGCGGTGCGCACCGGCATCGGGAGCGCGGATGTGCAGCTGCTGGAAATGGCAAAGGTGTTCCGGCTCCCGCTGGGGCGTCGGCTGCGGGCCATCTGGCTCCCGGCTGTGCTGCCGGCGTTCCGGCAGGGGTGCAGCGTGGCACTGGGCATCTGCTGGAAGAGCGGCGTAGCGGCGGAAGTCATCGGCCTGCCCGATGGCAGCATCGGCGATGCACTGTACCGGGCCAAGATCACCCTGTCCACCGGGGAGCTGTTCGCCTGGACGTTTGTCATCATCCTGCTGAGCGCGGTGTTCGAAAAGCTGTTCCTGGCCCTGCTGGACAGAGCTGTGGCCCGCGTGCTGGGGGAAGAGGGTGTGTAAAATGCAATACAAACTGGAAATTTCGAACTTGACAAAACGCTTTGGAGAAAGAACGCTCTTCGAAGCGCTGGACCTGACCGTTACCGGCCCGGCCATCCTCTGGGCACCCAGCGGGTGGGGCAAAACGACCCTGCTCCGCATCCTCATGGGGCTGGAAGTGCCCACCTCCGGCACCGTGACCGGTGTGGGGAAGGTGGGGGCTGTCTTTCAGGAAGACCGGCTCTGCCCCCAGCTGAACGCCATCCAGAACGTGGAACTGGTGCTCCCGGAGGGAAAAACGAAATACAGAGAGCAGATCCACAATGACTTTTTACAGATCGGATTGGATGAAGCCGCCCTCTCGCTCCCGGCACGGAAGCTGTCCGGCGGGCAGAAACGCCGTGCGGCCCTGCTACGGGCACTCTGGGCCGAGAGCGACACCCTGCTGCTGGACGAGCCGTTCACCGGCATGGACCCCGACACCATGAAAAAAGCCGCAGCGCTGCTGAAGGAGCGCTGCGGCGAAAAGGTCGTTCTGCTGGCCACCCACGATCAGGAGGCCATTCAGGCGCTGGGGTGGCGGGTGATGGAATTATAACAATTCTGCCAGAATGCTGTTTTGCACGATCAGCCCGGCGGGGGTCAGCGCGAGGGTGCGGCCGTCGAAGGACGCATAGCCGTTCTTGACGCAGTTTTTGACAAAGGCAAGCTGCGAAGTGGAAAATTCCTTTCCGAAGCGGGCCTTGTACGCCGCCAGGTCCAGCCCCTTGCGCAGGCGCAATTGCAGAATCAGATAATCTTCTGCGCCGCAGCCGCCGTCCAGAACGGGGGCGGCGGTGTCGTGGAGGAAGGCATCGGTGTCGGCGGGGTAATAGAACCGCCTGCCGCCCATGCAGGAGTGCGCCGCCGGGCCGAGGCCGAGGTAGTCCCCGCAGTCCCAATAGATGAGGTTGTGCTTCCCCTCATAGCCGGGCTTTGCAAAGTTGGAGATCTCGTACTGCTGGTAGCCGTGGTGTTCCAGCTGCTCGACGGCGTAGAGATAAAAGTCCGCCGCTTCGTCCGGGGAGGGCAGCCCCTCCGGCGGATGCCGGCCAAACGCGGAGTCCGGCTCGATCTTGAGCAGATAGGCCGAGATGTGGGTGGCACCGCCGCTTTCGATCAGCTCCAGCGTCTCGTCGAACTCCGCCTGCGTATAATGGGGCAGAGCCAGCATGATGTCGCCGCTGATGTTCTCGAAGCCTGCCCGCCGCGCGGCTGCGAATGCCGCCCGCGCCTGCCGGGCCGTGTGGGGGCGGCCCAGCGTTTTCAGCTGGCTGTCCCGTGCGGACTGGACGCCGAAGGAGATGCGGTTGATGCCGGCTTCCCGGAAGGCGCAGAGCGATGCCTCGGTGACCGTTTCCGGGTTGGCTTCCAGCGTGACCTCGGCACCGGGGAGGGGAGACGCTGCCGCGATCAGCCGGGCGGCATCCTCCGGGGCCAGCAGGCTGGGGGTGCCGCCGCCGAAATAGAGGGTGTCCGGGCGGAGCGGGGCATCCGGCGAAAAGCGGTGCAGCTCCCGCAGCAGGGCGTCCACGTATGCCGAGGGGACGCCCCGCTGGCCGGGTGCGGAATAGAAATCGCAGTACCTGCATTTGGAAAAACAGTAGGGAATGTGGAGATAAAGTCCAAGAGACACGAAATATCACAGCCTTTTTCATGAAACGTTCATTTCTATGCAGTATACTATATTTCGTAGACCGGGGCAAGGCTCCGGAACAAGATGGGAGGACCTTACCATGGATTACAGAAATTATGACCGCGGCTATGCGGAGCCTACGATGAGCGCATCGGACTATATGACCCGCACCTACCGCTGGATGGCCAGCGGGCTGCTCATCACCTTTGCAATGGCCTATATCACCGCGACGACTCCGCTGCTGTATCTGGTCGATTCGCTTTACCTTGTGCTCACCATCGCTGAGCTGGCCCTCGTGTTCGTGCTCAGCTCTCGTGTACAGACCATGTCGGTGCAGGGGGCAAGGGCGACCTTCTTCGGGTACGCGCTGCTCAACGGCATGGTGCTCAGCTACTACTTCCTCGCCTTCTCGGTGGGGACGCTGATCTTAGCCTTTCTTTCCACGGCGCTGTACTTCGGCCTGATGGCCGTCTACGGCACCACCACCCATAAAGACCTGACCGGCTGGGGCCCCCGCCTGATGATGGCACTGGTGGCCATGCTCATCACCGGCTTTGTCGGGATGCTGTTCGGCTTCGGTTTTGGCGGCTCGGTGCTCTACTGCGGCATCGGCCTGGTGGTCTTTATGCTGCTGACCGCCTACGATACCCAGAAGCTGCAGCAGATGTACAGCTATTACGCTGCCGACGCTGAAATGGCGGAAAAGGCTTCCATCTACGGTGCGCTGACCCTGTATCTGGACTTCATCAACATCTTCCTGTATGTCGTCCGTCTGCTGGGCAACAACCGCCGCCGCAGCTGACGATCCTAAAAAATAAGGGATGTGCCCGGCGGGCACATCCCTTATTTTTTATAGGAACAACTGAATAAACCCTGCGCAGCCATCGCACACTACAATCAGAATTTGGACCGTACACAAACGATGATTGGAGTAACGAACCATGGAACAACTCAAAAGATTTCTGCGGGACAAGGGGTTTGCGCTGGCGCTGCTGGCCTGTCTGGTGGCCGCGGCTGCGGCGGGCGTCTGGGCCGTGCGCACCGTCCGGGACGAGCTGAAAGAGAACCTTGACGGCCTGAACGAGCCGGACAGCACATCGACCCTGCCCGGCATCGACGAAGACCTGACGATCATCCCGGAGGAGGAATATCCCGAATGGCAGCAGCCTACTACGCCCGCCGCAAACAGTGTGGCCAATGTCCCCAAGGCCGACCCGGCCCCCAAAGCCGGGTCTTCGACGTCGTCTGCTGCCTCGTCTGGGCAGGCGTCTGGCTCTGGTTCGGTGCGCGAACCCTCCGCCTTGCAAGGCGCATCCTCGCCTGCCAGCAGTTCGGCAGCGCCTGCTTCCACGCAGCCCGTCTTTGGCAGAGTGTTGAACGCCTACAGCGGCGATGAGCTGGTGTACAACAAGACGCTGGGCGACTGGCGCACCCACAACGGCATCGACTATGCAGCCCGCGAGGGCGAAGCAGTTCCTTCCCCGGTGGACGGCAGCGTGGTGCTCGCTGGTGCCGATGGCAGCTGGGGGCCGGTCGTGGCCGTGAAGGACAGCGCAGGCCGTGTCTGGCGGCTCTGCGGTGTGGCCAGCCCCAAGGTGAAGGAAGGCGACACCGTGTCGGCCGGGCAGGTGCTCGGCACCGTGGGCAGCGTGAGCTGCGAGTGCGCCGAGGAGAGCCACTTGCATCTGGAAGTGAAGCAGGGCGACAGCTATCTGGACCCCGCAGCGTGCAGGAACTGAATCAGCGGCCCGCCGGAGGGAAAAAGCCCCCGGCGGGCTTTTTTGTGTGGGGATTTCCAGCAGTTCCGGGCCGGGAAGCGATTGCATTTGGAAGCCGATTCTGGTATGATACAATAGAACAAGTTTCGACAGAGCGTGAACACAGGAGGAAGCAGGATGGCAAAGGTGTTGATCGTGGGCGGCGGTGCGGCCGGGCTGATGGCGGCGGGTGCTGCTGTGCGGCAGGGGCACGAGGTGACGGTGCTGGAGCACATGGAAAAGCCCGGCCAGAAGATCCTTGTCACCGGCAAGGGCCGCTGCAACGTGACCAACGACTGCACAGCGGAGGAGTTCCTGCGCCATGTGCGGACCAATCCGCGCTTCCTGTTCTCCTCGCTGGGGGCGTTCCCGCCAGCCAGAACGATGGAGCTGTTTGAGGGGCTGGGCGTGGAACTGAAGGTCGAGCGGGGCCGCCGGGTGTTCCCGGTGTCAGACCGGGCCGAGGAGATCCGTCAGGCGCTGCTGCGCTACGCCGAGGAGGCCCGCATCGTCCGCGACGGGGCCCAAAAACTGCTGCTGGAGCCGCTGGCCCCGGCTGAAGAGGCTGCCCCTGCGGTGCCGGAGAACCCGCGCCACCCCAAAAAGAAAAAGCCCGGTGCGGCCTGCCGCTGCGTCGGGGTGCGGGGAACTTCCGGCAGGGAGTACCGCGCCGATGCCGTGCTGGTGGCTACGGGCGGCCTGAGCTACCCGACGACCGGCTCCACCGGCGACGGCTACAAACTGGCCGAGCAGGCCGGGCACACCATCGTGGAGCCGGTGCCCAGCCTGGTGAGTCTGGTCAGCCATGACCCGGACTGCAAGAAGATGATGGGGCTGGCCCTGAAAAATGTGACGCTGACCCTGTTTGAGGACGGCAAGGCCATCTTCGACGAGCAGGGCGAGATGCTGTTTACCCACTTCGGCATCAGCGGCCCGCTGACGCTGAGCGCATCCAGCCACCTCGGCGACATGAAAAAGCACCGCTACCATGCGGAGATCGACCTGAAGCCCGCCCTGAGCGAGGAGCAGCTCTACGACCGCATCACCCGCGATTTTGCCCTGTTGGCGAACCACGCGGCGCAGGGGGCGCTGGTCAAGCTGCTGCCGTCCAGCATGCAGCCGGTCATGGTGGCCCGCTGGGGCATCGACCCGGCCACCAGAGCCAACCAGATCACCCGCGAGCAGAAGCGGGAGCTGGTGCAGCTGTGCAAGCACTGGAAGGTGCCCATTGATGCCCGCGGCGACCTGGCCCATGCGGTCATCACGTCGGGCGGCGTGTCGGTGCGGGAGGTTGACCCCAAGACCATGCAGAGCAAGAAGGCGCTGGGCCTCTATTTTGCAGGCGAGGTGCTGGACGTGGATGCCTACACCGGCGGCTACAATTTGCAGATCGCGTTCTGCACGGCACAGAGTTTTGCAAATAATTTATAATTTATAATTTATATATAAGGAGACATACACATGATTTCTGTTGCGATCGATGGGCCTGCAGGTGCGGGCAAATCCACGCTGGCGCGCCGTCTAGCGGCTGAGCTGGGCTACATTTATGTGGATACCGGTGCGATGTTCCGCACCATCGGCCTGTATGCACTGCGCGCGGGCAAAGACCCCAAGGACAACGAGGCCGTCAATGCACTGCTGCCGGAGATCTCGCTGCGGTTGGATTCGGTGGACGGCGAACAGCACATCTACCTGAACGGGGAGGACGTCAGCCGGCTCATCCGCACCGATGAGGTGGGCATGGCGGCTTCGGCTGTGGGGGCCAACCCGGCAGTCCGCGCCTTTTTGCTGGACCAGCAGCGCGATATGACCCGGACCCAGAACGTTCTGATGGACGGCCGCGACATCGGCACGGTGGTGCTGCCCCATGCGACCGTGAAGATCTTCCTGACCGCCGCCCCGGAGGCCCGCGCCAGACGCCGCTGGAAGGAGTATCAGGAGAAGGGCGTGGACATCTCCTTTGAAAAGGTGCTGGAAGATGTGAAGCAGCGCGATTATCAGGACACCCACCGCGAGGCTGCCCCGCTGAAGCAGGCCGACGACGCCGTTCTGCTGGACACCTCTGAGCTCAACTTTGAGCAGAGCCTGGATGCCATGAAACAGATCATTGCATCCAAGGTCTGAGAGGAGCGCAATGGTACTCTATTATATTTTGCTCCCGCTGGCGTGGATCGTGTTCCACATCGGGTTCCGGGTGGAGTGCATCGGCCGGGAGAATCTGAAGAAAGTCCGGACGAGCGGCTGCATCATCGCACCGAACCATGTTTCCGCCATCGACCCGGTGTTCGTGGTCATCACCCGGTTCTGGGGGCGGCGGATGGTGGTCTTTGCCAAGAAGGAACTATTTGAGATCAACGTGCTGCTGACCTGGTTTTTCCGTTGGATGGGGGCGCTGTGTGTGCGCGGCACTCGCGAAGAGCTGGACGTGATCGACCAGACGGTGGAGGCCTGCCGGAACGGCGGCACACTGCTCATCTTCCCGGAGGGCACCCGCGAAAAAGAGGGAAAGCTCCTGCAGCCCAAGAGCGGCCTGTTCGTCATCGCGGCGCAGGCGGCGGTGGATGTGGTGCCGGTGCGCATCCTTTACGACACACCGGACGGCAGGATGAAGCTGTTCTGCAAGGTGAAGGTCGTCTACGGCGAGCCGATGCCCGCCGCACAGTTCGCCATGGAGAGCCGCCGCGACCTGAAGACCCTGCGGGCCAACAAGCAGGCGCTTCTGGACGCATGGGAAGATTTGGGCCGACCGTGAGTGAAGCCGATCAAGACAGGAGGATAACATGGAGATTCGTTTGGCGAAGACGGCGGGCTTCTGCTTCGGTGTGAACCGGGCGGTGGAGCTGACGTATAACCTGCTGGATGAGGGCCACAAGGTGGCAACGCTGGGGCCGCTCATCCACAACCCGCAGGCTGTGGCCGATATGGAGCGCCGGGGGGCGCTGGTGGCCGACACGGTGGATGATATCCCCACCGGATACGAAGTCATCATCCGCAGTCACGGTGTGCCCCGCAGCATTTACGACACGCTGGAGCAGCGCGCCCTGGTCTACCACGACGCGACCTGCCCCTTTGTGAAGAAGATCCAGAACATCGCCGCCAGGGCCGAGGCCGAGGGCGCGGTGCTGCTGGTGGCAGGCGACAAGACCCATCCGGAGGTGCAGGGCATCGTCGGACATACCGGGGGAGAGGTATTTGTGTTCAGTGATCTGGACGAGTTGAAGGCCTGGAAAGGCCCTTCGGACCCCTCAAAACCCATTTTTGCGGTTGCACAGACCACATTTCAGGTAACAAAATGGCAAGAAAGTTCGGAGTTTCTCAAAAAAGCCTATACAAACGCCCGAATTTTTGATACAATATGTAATGCGACGTGGGCG
>ENA-UERN01000140-UERN01000140.1-human-gut-metagenome-genome-assembly--contig:-NODE-140-length-86836-cov-33.964142_pt1 | contig 86836 bp, 78 predicted proteins | sample MGYA00242950_ERZ507950 | MGnify/ENA primary metagenome ERZ507950 (study PRJEB26167, sample SAMN06115515) | human gut metagenome | host: Homo sapiens | place: China:Ningxia | collected 2014-11-26...
TCGTGTTGATGAACACATTCAGGCTTGCGGCCTGCAAGGCTGCCTTGCACAGCACGGCGGCGCACCCTGCGTCCGATACCGCCAGCACGCTGCCCTTCGCGGCATACTGCCCGGCCAGCGCGATGCCCTCGGCGCACTTTTCCATAATTTGCAGCGGCACGGCGCTTGCACCGTCCAGTGCGGCTTCCAGCACAGCGGCCTTGTGCACGGCCTGCTCTGGGGTGTCCTTGGGCAGGCCGTAGGCCGCAGCCAGCGGCGTAAAAGCGTCGGCATCGGCCTGTACCAGCGCTTCCAGCTCCAGCCGCAGGGCTTCAGCCCGGGCGTTCAGTGCCTGAATGTCCGCTTCCACGATGGCGTACTTCTTTTTGCCAGTGGTCAGGCAGCCCACCATGTTGCCCAGTGCTACACCGGCAGCGCCTACCAGAGCGGCAGTGCCGCCGCCGCCCGGTGTGGGCGCTTTGCTGGCAAGCTGTGCCAGAAACTGCGCGCAGCTTAGATCCTTCATTTCCATGTGTAGATACCCCTCTCTGTTACAAAGGCGTCCAGCCGCTGGTCGTGGGCGTCCACGGCGGCGCGGGGGACGCGCTGAACCTCCAATGCAATGCCGATCTTCACCGCCCGGGTGCAGCGGGGCAGGTAGCGGTCGTAGTAGCCCTTGCCCATGCCTACCCGGTAGCAGTCTGCGTCAAAGGCGGTGCAGGGCACCAGCACAAGGTCTAGCTGCTCCGGCTGTAAAATCGTGGGGCGCTCCGGTACCGGCGCGCGGATGCCGTACTGCCCCACCGCCCAGCCGTCCGCGCCCGGTACGGCAGCGGTAAGGGTAAAGCCCTCGCCGCACACCGGGTAGGCTACCGTCTTGCCCTGCCGGACAGCTTCGGCGGCTACGGCGGCAAGGTCGGCCTCGCCCCCGAAGGCGGCGTAGAGCATAAGGGTGCGGGCGGTGCGGTAAGCTTCCAACTCCAGTACCCGGCGGCAGAGGGCCGCATTGGCTGCAGCACGCTGCGGTGCATCCAGCGCTTTGCGGGCGTCACAGCCTGCGCGGCGCTGCGCCTGTTTTGCCTCGGCAATGGTCACACAAAACACCTCACTTCACCTGTGAACGGGTGGACTTGAAAATTATACAAAATCGACAGTACATTTTTATACAAACATAATAAACACTTCAGACAAAAAAAGCAAGCCTTTTGGCGAAAAGAGGATTGAAGCTGCCGCCGCTTTCTGCTATGATTATCTTACAGCAGCAAGCGACGTGCGGGCGCTGCGCTGAGAGAACCTACAACATTTTGTGGAGAGGGGCAAGTAAAATGTACAAGGATATGATGGACACCATCGGCATGGTCAATGCAGCCGACCCGGAACTGGGCGCAGCCATGGAGCGGGAACTGAACCGTCAGCGCGAGAACATTGAGCTGATCGCCAGCGAGAACATCGTTTCGCCCGCCGTGATGGCAGCCATGGGCAGCGTGCTGACCAACAAGTACGCCGAGGGTCTGCCCGGCAAGCGCTACTACGGCGGCTGCGTCTATGTGGACGAGGTGGAGAATATTGCCATCCAGCGTGCCTGCCAGCTGTTCGGGGCAAAGTACGCCAACGTCCAGCCCCATTCCGGCGCACAGGCCAACCTTGCCGTGTATTTTGCCCTGCTGGAGCTGGGCGATACCGTCATGGGCATGGACCTTTCGCAGGGCGGTCACCTGACCCATGGCTCTCCGGTGAATATGTCCGGTAAAAACTACCACTTCATCTCCTACGGCGTTGGCGCAGACGGCGTCATCGACTACGCCGAACTGGAAAAGCAGGTGCGCAAGGTGCGCCCCAAGATGCTGGTGGCAGGCGCTTCTGCCTACCCCCGCGCCATCGACTTTGAAAAGCTGGCCGAGATCGCCCACGGCTACGGCGCATACCTGATGGTGGATATGGCGCACATTGCCGGTCTGGTGGCGGGCGGTCAGCACCAGAGCCCCGTACCCTACGCCGATGTAGTGACCACCACCACCCACAAGACCCTGCGCGGACCCCGCGGCGGCCTGATTTTGACCAACAACCCCATCATTGCCAAGCGCATCAACTCGGCCGTGTTCCCCGGCACGCAGGGCGGCCCGCTGGAGCACGTGATCGCAGCAAAAGCTGTCTGCTTTGGCGAGGCACTGAAGCCGGAGTTCAAGGAATACGCCCGTAAGATCGTGGAAAACGCACAGGCACTGGCTGCGGCCTTGCAGCAGCGCGGGGTCAAGCTGGTATCCGGCGGCACCGACAACCACCTGATGCTCATTGACCTGCGGGACGAGGAGTGCACCGGCAAGGATCTGGAGCAGCGTCTGGACAGTGTGCACATCACCGCCAACAAGAACACCGTCCCCGGCGAGACCCGCAGCCCCTTTGTGACCTCCGGCGTGCGTCTGGGCACCCCGGCTGTCACCACCCGCGGCATGGGCGCAGCCGAGATGCAGGTGATCGCGGACTGCATTGCAGACTGCATCTGGCACTATGAGGAAAAGAAGGACGAGATCAGCGAGCGCGTTCTGCGCCTGACCCGGGAGTTCCCACTGTACCAGTAAAAGCAAGGTGTAAATAACAAGGCATCCGCAGCCGTTCTGCTAAGTGCAGGGCTGCGGATGCCTTTTGTTACAAAAAAGGAGAAAGACGATGGAAAGCTTAGGACTTTTGCATCTGTATTATGGCGACGGCAAGGGCAAGACCACAGCCGCCATGGGGCTTGCCCTGCGGGCGCTGGGCAGCGGAAAACGTGTGGTCATCGTGCAGTTTTTAAAGGGCGGGCAGAGCGGGGAGATCCCGCTGCTGGAGCAACTGGGCGCCACCGTCTACCGGGGCAAGGCCGGGCAGAAATTCGTTTTTCAGATGAACGAGGCCGAAAAGGCCGCTACCCGCGCTTTGCAGGACCAAAACCTTGCGGCGGCGCTGGCGCAGCCCTGTGATATGCTGGTGCTGGACGAAGCCGGCAGCGCGTGGGAACTGGACATGGTGGACAAAGACCTGCTGCAGCAGGCGGTGCTGCACCGCCCCGCCGGGCAGGAGTGCGTCCTGACCGCCCACGCAGCCCCCGGGTGGATGCTGGATGCCGCAGATTACCTTACCGAGATGTGCTGCCGCCGCCACCCCTACCAGAAGGGCATTGCCGCACGGAAGGGCGTGGAGTATTAAGGTTATAGCAAAAGGAGTTGTTGCGCAAAATGCAACAACTCCTTTTGTGGTCTTATACTTTCCAGAACGCTGCCAGTGCCGTTTCCAGCGCCGCGGTGCCGGGCAGATACCGGATATGCTGCCAGTGCGGCGGGAACAGGCGGGCGGTGTCGGGCTGCGCAAAGCGGTCGTCCAAAAGCAGCACCACGCCTTTGTCCTGCGGGGTGCGCACCACCCGCCCGGCGGCTTGCAGCACCTTGTTCATGCCCGGGTAGCGGTAGGCGTAGTCGAAGCCGCAGCCGGACTGTTCCTCGTAATAGCGGCGCAGCATCTCCTGCCGGGGGTTCACCTGCGGCAGCCCCACCCCCACGATGGCACAGCCAATGAGCCGGTCACCCACAAGGTCTACCCCCTCGCCGAAGATGCCGCCCATCACGGCAAAGCCCAGCAGCGTCTCCGCGGGGTGGGGCACAAATTGCGCCAGAAACTCCGCGCGTCCGGCATCATCTAAGCTGCGCTGCTGCACAAGAGTGGGAATGTCCGGCCAGCGGGAGGCAAACGCCTCGTACACCTGCTGCAAATAGGCGTAGCTGGGGAAAAACGCCAGATAGTTGCCGGTCTTGCCCCGCGCCAGCGCCGCCAGCGCATCGGCTACGGCGGGCACACTGGCTTCCCGCTGGCGGTAGCGGGTGGAGATGCCCGGCAGGCAGAACAGCCCCAGATTTTCCGGCGGGAAAGGGCTTGGCAGCGCCACCGCCCGGGCATCGGCGCAGCCCAGCACGCTGCGGTAAAAGGCAGGCGGGGTCAATGTGGCACTGAACAGCGCCGCGCTGCGCCCTGCCGCCAGACTGGCGTCCACAAAGGGCGCGGGGTCTAAGCAGAGCAGATGCAGCTCCAACTCGCTGCCCCGGGCGGTAAGCTGGGTGACAAAATGGCTGTCGTACCGGTCAGCCGCGCGGGCGATATCCTGCAAGGAGAAATACAGCTCCAGCAGCTGCGCATGGGCGGGGTCGTCAGGGTTCTGTTCCAGCCAGTCCTGCAAGGGCGTGTGCACGGCTCGCAGGGCGGCGGGCAAAGCGGCGGGCAGCTGCTGCAAAAACACGGTGCTGTCCCGGGCGTACAGCGGCTGCGGCAGGGCAAAATCCGGGGCAGCTTCGGCGGGTAAAAGGTTCACCTGTGCAGGCTCGGCCTCCCCGGCGGGCTCTGCGCCTATACGGGGCGCAGCCTGTGCGCAGGCCTTGCGCGCCGCCAGAAAGACCTTATCCGCCTTGGTCAGCGCGGTTTTCAGGCTGCTTTTGCCCTTGCCCAGCGCCCGCTTTGCTTCGGTCAGGCTGCTTTTGGCAAACCGTGCCGAGTACATGGCACGGGCTCTGTCCGGCAGGTTGTGCGCCTCGTCAATGAGGAACAGCCAGTCCCCGGCGGCATCGAAAAAGCGTTTCAGGTGCACCACCGGGTCAAACAGATAGTTGTAGTCCCCGATGACCACATCGCACCACTCGCTCAAGTCCAGCCCCAACTCAAAGGGGCACACTGAGAACTGCCGGGCGGTGTCCGCCAGTGCGGCGCGGCTGAAACTGCCGCTGCCATCCAGCAGAGCCGCCAGCGCGTCCTTGCGGCGGTCGTAGTAGCCGTTGGCAAAGGGGCATACTTCCGGCAGACAGGCGGGATGCCCCTCGGCGTCCGGGTGCAGACAAGCTTTTTCCTTGGCGGTCAGGGTCACACTGCGCAGGGCAAGACCGGGCTGGGCGGCACGCAGCCGTGCCACCGCGTCCTCGGCGGCGGCTTGGGTGGTGTTGCGGGCGGTCAGGTAGAACAGCTTTGCGCCGCAGCCCTCGCCCATGGCTTTCAGGGCAGGGAAGAGCGCGCTCATGGTCTTGCCGATGCCGGTAGGTGCCTGACAAAAAACGCGGGTGCCGCCCTTGCGGTCGGCGCTTTTTCCGGCGCGGCAGGCGCGGTACACTTCGCCCGCCAGCGCCCGCTGCCCGGGGCGGTACTCCGCAAAGGGAAATTGCAGCGCCGCAAGGCTCTGGCTGCGCCGGGTGTCCCAGTCCAGCTGCCGCTGCGCCCACGGGGCGTACTGCGTTAAAAGCTGCTGCAAAAACTGCTCCAGCTGCTGCCGGGTGAACTGCCGCGTAAAACGCAGGATTTGGTCAGTGTCAACTTGGTAATAGGTCAGCCGCACGGCAAGCGCATCCAGTCCCTGCTGGCTGCTGTAAATGGCGGCATACACCATGCCCTGCGCCCAGTGGCAGGGGTTCAACTCCTCGGTGATCTCTTCGTAGGGAACAGTGGTGGTCTTGATCTCGTCAATGGTCACAGCGCCGCTTTCATCGGTGAAAATGCCGTCTGCCCGGCCTTCCAGCGTAAAGGCGATGCCGCAGGCTTCCCGCTCGGCGCTGAGGAATACCTCGGCCTGATAGCCCTCCCCGGCGGCCTTTTGCAGCTTGCGGTGGATGCGTGCGCCCTCGTTGGCGCGGTCAAAACCGGCAAAGCGGCTGTCGATGCTGCCGGTGCGCAGCAGAAACTCCACCAGCTGTCGGATGGGCAGATGGATGCTTGCCAAAGCGTTTCACCTCCGTTGCAGTTTACTTTATCCTACCCCGAACAGCTCCATGCACTGGGCGGCTGCGGCATCCACCTGTGCAAAGTCCACGACGGTGCGGTAGTAGGTCTCCAATTCATCGTGGCAGCTTTTTGCCTGCGCCATCAGGGCACAGGCCTGTTCCAGCAGCTCGGCGGCGGCGCGCTCGTTGAAGCGCAGCCGTGCCCGGCAGGCGGAAAGGTTTTCTCTGTCCACAAAGCGGCTGCACCGCACGGTCTGCGCCGCAGACAGCCGCACCGGATGCCAGCGGTTGTCGGTCAGGAACGCCAGCCGCAGGGAGGGAATGATAATGTGGTCGATCTTATCCTCCGGGTGCATGGCGCAGGGGCAGGTGATGATGTGGTAGCCCCGCGCCAGCGCCTCGGCGCGGATGAGCTCCAGCAGCAGGCGGGACACCGCCCCGTAGTCATCCCGGAAAAGGATACACCGGTCGGCCAGCGCCTGCACTGTGCCCTGATAGAACACCTCGCCCTTGGGCGTGATGGCCGAGAGCAGCCGCAGCTGCTCAGAGCCCATCTCCTCGGTGCGGGGCAAAAGGCGGGTGCACAGCCGCTTGACGTAGCGGCGCACTTTTTCAAAGTTTGCGCTGCACGCTTCGGCGCGGCGGCTGTCCAGCAGCAGACTGCCCGCCGAGGCCACATACCGCGCCGCCCGGCTGCGCAGCAGCTGGTTGCGGGCAAACAGGGCAGTCACCTCGTCCTTGTGGGGGTGCAGGGCATCGGCATCAATGGTGTGGTACAAGCTCAGCACCCGCTCGTCTGCGCCGGGGGCTTCCGGCTCCACCACATGGGGCGCAGTGGCGTCGATGATGGCACGCTTCTGCCGCAGGAACACCACCCCATCCAGACTGTCGGGGTCGCTGGCGCAGTGGATGCGCTGGATGGGTTCGCCTTTGTCCTGTGCGGCGCGCGCCAGCCGCTTCATCAGGGTAGACTTGCCGCAGCCCGGCCCGCTTTTGAGCAGCACCAGCTGCATCCCGGGTTCCCGGCGCAGCGGTGCAAAGTAGCCCTTGAACCCGGCGGGCGTTGTAGCGCCCAAAAAGAAATCCACAGAAGGATGCACGGAACTTTCCATACAAAAACACCTCGCTTTTGCTTTACAGTATGCAAAAGCGGTGCGGTTGGTTCCTGTCCTTATTTATGATAGGTATGCTTGCACACGGCGGCAATGGTGTCCCGCAGCACGGTAAAGTCCGCAAAGGCTTCGGGCTTGTTCTGGGGCTGGCGCAGCAGGGCGGCAGGGTGGAAGGTGCCCATGAACAGGATGCCGCTTTTTTCAATGATCTGCCCGTGCTCCCGGGTGACGGAAAAATCCTGCCGGATCATCCGCTGGGCAGCAATGCGCCCAAGGCAGACCACGATCTTGGGCTGGATCAGCCGGAACTGCTCCCGCAGCCATGGCATACAGGCTTCACTCTCGGCGGGCAGCGGGTCACGGTTCTGGGGCGGGCGGCACTTGACGATGTTGGCAATATAGCAGTTCTTTTTGCGGTCAAGGTCGATGGCAAACAGGTATTTGTCCAGCAGCTGGCCGCTGCGCCCCACAAAAGGCAGACCCTGCTCGTCCTCGCTCTGGCCGGGGCCCTCGCCCACAAACAGCACCTCGGCGTCCGGCACGCCCTGCCCGAACACCACATTGGTGCGGGTGGCGCACAGCTCGCACCGGGTGCAGGCAAGGCATTCCGCCTTTAAAGTATCCATATCCATGGAGAACATCTCCTTTAAAAACAAATTGTGTGTTTTGTTTAAAGAAATAATATGATAGTTTCTTTCCTAAACTATAGCATAGTTTTAGAGGTGTGACAATGCTTTAACGATTTTGGTGGCAAGAAATAAGCAGCAACCGCAAGCTTCTGAAACAGAGGTATGATCAGAAGATCGATGCGGTTGCCGCTATGATGGATGCGTATGTGGCTTATAAGCTGAACAGGGATGCGTTTGAGTGAAAATTACTCGGGGATATCAGTGTATTCGGCGTCATAAAGATTTTTTACGGTTTCAGCGTCCGTTTTTGTGAAGGTAGTTTCGTAACCGTAAGCATCCGTTATAACCATGCTTTCATCATTGAAGGTGATGATCTCGTCCCAGCCCGGATCATATCTATAGTGTACCGTATAGGTTGTTAAGCGGGTGCCATCCGTAATATGACCAACATAGGCTTCTTGCGAGCCATTTCCTTTAGAGAATGTCCAGACTTTACCTTGAGAAGGGCTGATGTAGCAATAGGTGCTATAGCCGCCGGATTTACGTACATAAGCGATATCGTCAGCGATGAGATCCATGAGGAGTTCCATTTCTTCTGTCGTGACGACTTTTTCGGACGTGGTTGCAGATTCGACAGCGCTTGCAGAAGATGCAGCAACTTCTTGCGTCGCCGCTTGGGAAGCGGTATCTAGAACGGCACTTTCTGCGGCAGGCTCAGATGCACTGACTTGTACAGTAGACGATGCAGATTGGCTGCTGTAGAAGCTGTGATAGGTAATCACGATGGGAATATCCATGGTGTACCAGATATCAGTTTCAAACTCCGGCGCACCATCGACGGTGATCTCGATGATATCGTTCTCTGTATCAAGGATGCCGAGGAGCAAGTCTCCCTTGCCAACAGCGTTGACGTTTATGAAACCGGCGTCCTTGAGCTGCTTTACGACATTGCGATAATCACCGGATCTTGAGATATCGGGCATCTTGACTTCGCCCATGGCAAGATGGGAGTTTGCAATACGTTCTTCTTCCAATCGGGCGAGTTCCGCACGATGAGCGGCAAGCTCCTGCGCATGCTTTTTACTGGCAGAACTGTAAATGTTTCCTCCAGCCAGAAGAGCAATGACGAGTGCAAAGGCGATGAGACACTTTTTCTTGTTAGCTTTATAGTAATTGATACCTTTGGCGATTGCCCGTCCAGCCTGACGAGCATGTTTTTCCCGCTGTTTGGACGCCCATTCTTTGTAAATGCGGGCTTCCTCTGCATCCCGGACTTCCTGCTCTTTCCGAAGGCGCTCGGCCTCTTCGGCTTCGCGCTGAATGCGTTCTTCCTCAGCTTTCTTTTTCGCACGGCGCTCTTCGAAGGGAGAGGCAAAGATATTGATCACACGGCTTGCGTTTTCGGCAGCTTTGATTTTGGCATCGTCAACAATATGCTCCGTATGCTCTGATTTAGAGTAGTTGAAGTTATAGTTGACATTTACGTTAACACGAACTTGTGCGCCGCAATAGGGACAGGTGGCAGAATCGACAGAAGTATCTTCCACAAGGAGCTTGGCACCGCATTCAGGACAGGTTACGGTCATAATTAAAATTCCTTTCCTCACAAGGGATTCGTACACAAAAAGTATAGCACCGCACAAGAAAAAAGTAAATTATGCGATAAAAACATTTAAATGTAAAAGTTGCCGTTGATGAAGGATGCGAGACAGACAAGGCTGAGCTCCCCACAGGCGCTTTTTTATGTTTGCAGAGAAAAATCTTCTTTTAAACCGGTATGATATTTTATTCACAAATCAAATGGCGCTTTCTCCCCTAAAATATAGCACAAAAACACAATTTTGTCTTGAACTTTTTGCCGTCTGTGCTAGAATAAAGAAGAAAGGCATCCTTGTGTCCAACAGACACGGGAGCAAATTTTGGAAAGCATTTTCGGAGGTAATCACAATGGCTGATATGTTTGCACCGCTGGTAGCACAGCTGAAGGCAAATCCCAAGACGATCGTGTTCACCGAGGGCAATGACCCCCGCATTCTGGAGGCCGCAAGCAAGCTGCTGGCCGAGGGCGTGCTGAAGGTCGTTATGGTGGGCAACGAGGCAGAGTGCAAGGCTGCTGCCGCCGCCGGTAACTTTGATATTTCCGCTGCCGAGATCATCGACCCGGAGAACTACGCCGGTTTTGATGAGATGGTCAGCACCATGGTGGAGCTGCGCAAGGGCAAGCAGTCCGCTGAGGAGTGCACCGCACTGCTGAAGAAGTCCAACTACTTCGGCACCATGCTGGTGAAGATGGGCAAGGCTGACTGCCTGCTGGGCGGCGCTACCTACTCCACCGCCGACACCATCCGTCCCGCTCTGCAGCTGGTCAAGACCAAGAAGGGCGCACATCTGGTGAGCTCCTGCTTTATTCTGGACCGCGACTGCGGCGAAGAGGGCCTGAAGCGCATTGCCATGGGCGACTGCGCTGTCAACATTGATTACACCGATACCGTCGATAAGGCTACCGGCGAAGTCAAGGTCTCTGCCGCTTCCAAGCTGGCTGAGGTGGCTGTGGAAACTGCCCGCACCGCAAAGCTGTTCGGCATCGACCCGAAGGTGGCTGTGCTGAGCTTCTCCACCAAGGGCTCCGGCAAGGGCGGCACCGTGGCACTGAGCCACGACGCCACCATCAAGGCACAGGAGATGGATCCCGAGCTGGCAGTGGACGGCGAGCTGCAGTTTGACGCAGCCGTTGCTCCCGAGGTCGCACAGGTCAAGTGCAAGGGCAGCAAGGTTGCCGGTCAGGCCAATACCTTCATCTTCCCCTGCATCGAGGCCGGCAACATCGGCTATAAGATCGCACAGCGTCTGGGCGGCTACGCTGCCTACGGCCCCATCCTGCAGGGTCTGAACGCTCCCATCAACGACCTGTCCCGCGGCTGCAACGCAGACGAGGTGTACAAGATGAGCCTGATCACCGCTTGCCAGTCTTAAACAATTTCGGCACAAACGAGGAGAAGCTTTCGGGCTTCTCCTTTTTGTTTTGCCCCTCTTGCAATCCGGCGGGGTTTATGGTACAATATCTTAGCATCCACAAGGATGTGTCGGACAGCGCCTGCTGCGTGGTTCGGCATACGGATGCGGGTCCTGTACGATGGGCTCGCTGTGAACCAGGTCAGGTGGGGAACCAAGCAGCCTTAAGCAGTGCGTTCGTGCGTTTCAGTAAGCCTGCATCCGTATGCCGAGTTACGCAAGGCGGGGACAAAACCCCGTCGAGCGCTGTCCTTTTATTTTTGCCGCAAAGGCCGGGAAAGGGGAGACATCGCCGTGTATCGTGCGCTTTACCGCAAATGGAGACCCCAGCGGTTTGAGGATGTGGTGGGGCAGCGTGCCATCGTGACCGCCCTGAAAAACCAGATCACCGCAGGGCGCGTGGGCCATGCGTATCTGTTTACCGGTGTGCGCGGCACCGGCAAAACCACCTGCGCCAAAATTTTTGCCAAGGCGGTCAACTGCCTGCACCCGGAGGGTGGTGACCCCTGTGGAGAGTGCGAGATCTGCAAAGGCATCGACAACGGCAGCCTGCTGGATGTGGTGGAGATGGACGCAGCCTCCAACAACGGCGTGGACGATATCCGCGACCTGCGGGACGAGACTGCCTACACCCCCAGCGCCTGCCAGTATAAGGTGTATATCATCGACGAGGTGCACATGCTGTCCACAGCAGCCTTCAATGCGCTGCTGAAAACGCTGGAAGAGCCTCCCGCACACGTCATCTTCATTCTGGCGACCACTGAAATACAAAAAGTGCCCGCCACCATCCTCTCCCGCTGCCAGCGGTACGATTTTACTCGCATCGGGCCGGAGGATATCGCACGGCGGGTGGAGTATATCGCCGGGGAGGAAAAGCTGGAGCTGACCTCTGACGGCGCGGAGCTGATCGCCCGTCTGGCAGATGGTGCGCTGCGCGATGCGCTGTCCATTCTGGACACCTGCGCCGGTGTCACGGCAAAGATCGATGCGGACGTGGTGCGCCGCATGGCGGGTGTCACCGACCGCAGCTACCTGTTCCACATTTCGGACGCCTTGGAAGCACAGGACGCCGCCGCCGCGCTGGCACAGCTGGCGCAGCTGCGGCAGCAGTCGGTGGATGTGAAGCGCCTGACCGAGGAACTGATCGCCCACTACCGCGCCCTGATGCTGGCGGCGCTGCCCGGCGGGCAGGCGCTGCTGTCCGGTGTTTCGCCGGAGGAAGAGGCGCTGTACCTGCAGAAAGGCCCGGAGATGGGGCAGCGGGAAGCTATCCGCGCTATCCGCACTTTGGGCACGGCGCTGGAACACATGACCCGCGGCAGCGACCAGCGCATTGAGCTGGAACTGGCACTGTTCAGCCTGTCTGAGCCGCCCCAGCAGCTGCAGGCGGTAACAGTACAGGCAGCCCCCGCCCGCGCGGCACAGCCGGAAGCACCCCGCCCCTTTACGGCAGCGGTGCAGCCCTTTGCAAGCGCCCCGGTGCAGTCTGCCCCCGCAGCTGCTGCACCACAGACCCCGGCAGCAGTAGCAGAACCTGCCCCTGCTGTGCAGCAGACCCCTCCGCAGCCTGCCGCACCGGAAGCTCCACCCGCCCCTGCGGAGGAGCTGCCGCCCATGCCAGAGGTACCGCCGGTACAGCAGAGCGATGCCGCCCTGCCGTGGGACGAGCCTGCCCCGCAGGCACCGCCGCCGGAGGAATCGGAGCCGGTGAGCCAGCTGGAGCAGCCCGCCCCCGCAGAACCCGCACAACCCGCCCCGGCAGCGGAGGAACCGCCTGCCCAGGTGCAGGAGCACCCCGCCGACCCGGTGCTGACCAAGCCTCGCAGCGTGGCGCAGCAGGGCACGAACCCCTTCCCGTACTGGGGACAAATCGTGCAGAAGCTGGAAGGCATCGACCCCATGCTGTATATGTATCTGCGCAAGTCCAAAGCTTACTTTGACGGCACCCGCGTGCTGATCGACGGCGGCAAGACTTTCCGGGATTTTATCCGGGTGAACAAGGACAGCCAGAAGCTGATCAAAAAGCTGATCGCCGAGGTATCCGGCGTGCCGGTGCCCATCGGCCCCTACGAGCCCAAAACAGCCGGAAAGACCGCCTCCAATGCGGAGCAGTCCCTTCTGGCACTGGAAAAGCTGGGGTTAGAGGTCAGCATTGAGGATACCGCCCGCAAAAAGCGATAAAAATTGTTTATAATAAAGGAGAATGCCATTATGAAAGCAAGAATGCCCGCAGGCTACGGCCGCCCCGATATGAACGCCCTGATGCGTCAGGCTCAGAAGATGCAGGAGGACATGAAGAGCAAGCAGGCCGAGTTGGAAGCCGCCGAGTACACCGGCAGTGCCGCCGGTGAGATGGTGACCGTGAAGATGAACGGCAAGCATGAGGTGCTGTCCATCACCATCAAGCCCGAGGCTGTGGACCCGGACGACATCGAGATGCTGGAAGACATGGTAGCTGCTGCCATCAACGCCACTGTGAAGCAGGTGGACGAGACCGCCGAGGCCGAGATGGGCAAACTGACCGGCGGCCTGAACATTCCGGGTCTCTGAGCCGGGAAGGGGAGATACCATGGACTACACTGCCGCACCGCTGGAAAAGCTGATCGAAGAGTTCGGTAAGTTTCAGGGCGTGGGCCGCAAGGGTGCTACCCGCATGGCCTATCAGGTGCTGAGTATGTCGGACAAGGACGCTGCGGCGCTGGCCGATGCCATCCGCGGTGCGCACACCCGGCTGCACCGGTGCCGCATCTGCCAGAACTTTACGGACGCCGAGCTGTGCCCGGTGTGCGCCAGCGCCAAGCGGGACACCTCGGTGATCTGCGTGGTGGAAAAGCCCCGGGACGTGCAGGCCTTTGAGCGCACCCGGGAGTATAACGGTCTGTACCATGTGCTGCACGGCCTGCTGGACCCGTTGGCCGGTGTGGGCGCAGAGCAGCTCACCGTCAAGGAGCTGCTGGCGCGGCTGAAGGACGACACGGTGAAGGAGGTCATCATGGCCATGAACCCCACCGTGGAGGGCGAAGCTACCGCCATGTATCTGGCAAAGCTCATTAAGCCGCTGGGCATCCGGGTCACCCGGCTTGCCTCCGGTCTGCCAGTGGGTGCCAGCCTGGAATACGCGGACGAGACCACCCTGTACCGGGCACTTTCCGGCCGGGGAGAACTGTAAATCTGTAAAAATTTACAATTCTGTCAGAAACAGCCCTTGCATTACCCTGAAAAAATGGTATACTGAAACAACAAACGGAACGGAGAAAGGAGGCGCGCAGCATGGCACCCACAAAGGAGCGCCCGGCGACCAAGACCATCGCCACCAACCGCGAAGCGCGCCACGAGTATTTTGTTCTGGAAGCGCTGGAGACCGGTGTGGAGCTCAAAGGCACCGAGGTGAAAAGCCTGCGGGCCGGCGGGGTCAACCTGAAGGACAGCTGGGTGGATATTGAAAACGGCGAGCTGCTGGTAAAGGGGATGCACATCAGCCCCTACGACCACGGCAACCTGTTCAATCAGGACCCCATGCGTGTCCGGCGGCTTCTGGCGCACAAAAGTGAGATCCGGCGTCTGCACCAGCAGTGCAAGCTGCAGGGCTATACGCTGGTGCCGCTCTCGCTTTACTTCAAGCATGGCCGCGTAAAGATGGAAGTGGGCTTGTGCAAGGGCAAAAAGCTGTACGACAAGCGTGCCGATGCCGCCCAGCGCGATGCAAAGCGTTCCATTGACCGGGCTGTGAAGTCCAACGGCAAGTATTATTAAGCATTCCAATTGCAGACTGCGGCTCACCGCAGAAACCAAGCTTTCCGCACATCGCAAGATGTGCTTTATATGGGGGCGTAAAGGTTTCGACGGGGGGAGCGAGGTCTGGGCAGCGGGTAGCAGCGGGGGAACTGCTCTATAACTCCTCCAAAAAAATTAACTGACAACAACAATTATCAGTTGCTCGCAGCCTGAGTGCTGCGCGTTCCGCCCACTCTTGTGTCGTGTGGGGTCGGGGCGTCCTTTAGACACAGCACCTGAACGGACCTAAGCTTTGCGGACCGGCAGGAACTCATGAAGCTACCAAAGCGCTAGCCTGACGATCGGCGTGGCGCGGCGGGAATGTTGTAGATCGCCTGCACCCGGAGACACCTATACTGAGCTCTTTTCGGACATGGGTTCGACTCCCATCGCCTCCACCAACTGAAAGGGCGAGGGTATTTGGTACTGTTATTTTCGGACAGTATCGGATACTCTCGCCTTTATTTTTGTTGCTGATATGATTCTTCAAATTGATTTGGGGTTTGCTGTTTAAGACATTCATGCGGTCGGTAATCGTTATAAAAATCAATATATTCTGATAGACTTTCCTCTAATTCGGAGACAGTTTCATAAAAATGAAATTTGAACTGTTCTTTTTTAAGCGAAGCAAAGAAAGATTCCGCCACAGCATTATCAAGTGGATTGCCTATATCGGAAAAGGATTGGTGTACATTAAAGTCAAGAAGTAGTTGACGAAAGCTGAATGCGGTATACTGCGCGCCTTGGTCACTATGAAATGTTAACCCTTGCGGATGGTTCCGATTTTGATAGGCCAATTTGAATGTGTGGATCGTGAGTTCTGCATCGGCGAATTCGGCAACGGCGTGTGAAACGACTTTTCGAGAAAATAGGTCGATGATAACACAGACATATGCGATAGAAGTGTTTACCTTAACATAGGTGATGTCACTGACCCAAATGCTGTTTGGCTTTTCAACGGTAAAATTTTGCTTTACGAGATTGGGACGATAAGTATAGTGCCGCTGAAAAGTAGCGTTCTCTGGAAGTGCTTGTTTACGTTTTAATCCGTGCTCTTTCATGAGCCGCACAATACGTTTTGTGCTAACAGTATAGCCTTGCTCCATCAATTTTGCGCGAATCTTTTTTGCACCGAAACGGTAATCGCTTTTCTGGAAGATGATAGTGATTTTTTCTTTCAAAAGCGTATCTTCTACATCTAGTTGCTTTTCAATCAGTGCACTTTTCTGTCTATTTATGTAAGTGGATTTTGAAAGATTCAGCAAACGGCAAAGTGTGTAGAAGCTGTATTCTGACTTTAAGGCATCAATAATTTGCACCTTGTTGTCTATGGACAAATCAAGAGCAGCAAGAGATTTTTGATAGATGGAATTTTCATTTTCCAAGGTTGCAACATGGCGTTGAAGCGTTGCAAGATCGCGTTTAGAAATGTTTGAAACTTTTGCTTCTTCGCTCCATTGATATAAGATACTGCGAGAAATATGGAACTGGGCACAGAGATCAGCGGTACTTGTGCCACTGTTGTATAGCTGGACAACCTTATTCCGAAAATCGGCAGAGTAGGCCATAATATTCTCCTTTATAGTCTAAAATGCCATTATTATCCCATAAAGGAGATAAGATGTAAAGAGATGGTCTTGACAATAGAGGATATATCCGCTATACTGTATATGAGATAAATCCACTATTCAAAGGGAGTGCAGCCGTGCAGGAATATGAAATTGAATTCTACGATAAAGCCGATGGCTCCGAGCCAGTCAAAGAGTTTATCCTAAGTCTGGATAAGAAAATGCAAGCCAAAGTTTTGCGTACCGTTGCGTTACTCCGTGAAGAGGGGCCATGTTTAAGGGAACCGTATTCCAAAGCACTGGATGATGGAATTTTTGAAATTCGTACCAAGTTTGGGTCGGATATTACCCGCGTGCTGTATTTCTTCGTGGTTGGTAAAAAGGTGATCCTCACAAATGGATTTATCAAGAAGACCCAGAAAACACCTGCTTCAGAGATCACACTGGCAAAACAATATCGCGCAGATTATCTTGCCCGAAAGGAGAATTCCAAATGACAAACTTCAACGATTTTTTGAATGAGCAGATGAAAGACCCTGAATTCAAGGCCGAATGGGACGCACTTGACCCGGAATTTTCCGTGATTGAAGCCATGCTCAAGGCCCGCAAAGAAAGCGGTTTGACCCAGAAGCAACTTTCGGAGCGCACGGGCATTGCACAGACCGACATCAGCAAACTGGAACGCGGCAATGCAAACCCATCTCTTCGTACCTTGCAGCGGCTTGCTGCTGGGATGGGAATGAAGGTTAAAATTGAATTTGTTCCTGCATCTGCAAAATGATTTAGTGATGGACGCGTTTCGGTAAAATAGAAAGCACAATAGTGACGCTATGCAGCGATATTTTCAAGCACGCGTTCGTCCGGCGTTGCAGTCCGTCCACCAGAAAAAAGCCACCTGAAAACGTAAGTTTTCGGGTGGCTTTTGCTATATCTGCTATTTCGTGCTGTGCGGTTACGCCAGATCCGGCAGGATGTCCGACCACAGAGCCTGCTCCTGCCGCAAGGCATCGAAGCAGCAGTCCAGATACATTTTGTTGACCGCTGCAAAAATGGTGCTGCGCAGCAGCAGACGCTCATCGTTGAGTGTAGTCTCCGGCTGGGCTGCCTTGCCGCCGAACACCACAGAAAGACTAGTCTCTAACTCCTCGCAGAAGATATCGTAGGCTGTCCCGGCGGAGCAGTGCTCCCGCTGCATTTTAAACAGAGTGTCGATGTTTTCAATCGAGAGCACGGTCTTGGAGACTGCAATGTACATCAGGGACGCGATCTGGTCCCGGGTGTATTTTTTGCGAATGGGGTGATCCACCACCCCTTTTTTGACGTAGTTGCTTACCATAGATGGCGTCAGCTCCACCCCGCAGAAGCTGCGGAAGTAGCCGTTGACGAACTGCACCGTCTGGTCCAGATACAGCCCTACCGAGGGGAGATCGTTGTACCGGGGCAGGGCAAAGCCCGCAGCACACGCCGCAACGCGGAGTTTGGTTTCAGCTTTCATAATATCTTGTTCCGTTCATGCTCCTGCGCTTTTTGCAGGCAGGGACGTTGTTTTTGTGCAAAGGCAGGGCAATTGCTTTCCGCAAAAGCACTTCTGCCTATGAAATAGTATACCGCATTTTGAAAAATTGGTCAACGGGCAACGAAAACTTTGTAAAAGAATTTGAGAAAACAGTTGACAGGGTTTTGAAAAACTGATATGATGGTCACGGACAAAGGAATGACTGCGGCGTGCGCCGCTTGAAAATGGAGAAAAATATGAAAAGCAAAATCGTTGTAGATTCCTCTGCAAATGTGTACGAGCTCCCCGATGTAGGGTTTGCCTATGTGCCGCTGAAGATCCTGACCGACGAGCAGGAGTATGTGGACACCGCAGAGGTGGATGCTCCCGCGCTGGCCGAGATGATGCGCACCTATAAGGGCCGCACCAGCACCTCCTGCCCCAACATCTCGGACTGGATGGCTGCCTACGAGGGCGCAGACGAGGTGTACGTTGTGACCATCACCGGTACGCTGTCCGGCGCTTACAACGCCGCGCTGCTGGCGGGCGAGGAGTACGAGCAGAGCCACGAGGGCGCGCGGGTCTTTGTGCTGGACAGTTTGTCCACCGGTGCGGAGTCCCGGCTGCTGGTGGAGCGCCTGGCGGCACTGATCAAGGCAGGCAAGCCCTTTGATACCGTGTGTGAGGAGATTCGGGCGTACCATGAGCACACCCATCTGCTGTTTGCGCTGGAATCTCTGGCAAACCTTGCCCGCAATGGCCGCGTGAAGCCCGCTGTGGCTGCTGTGGCGCGGATGTTGGGCATCCGGGTCATCGGTCAGGCCAGCGATGCCGGTGATCTGGAGGTTCTGTGCAAGACCCGCGGCGAGCACGGCGCACTGGAGCGCATGGTGCTGGAAATGAAGGCGCACGGCCTGACCAACGGCCGGGTGCACATCGACCACTGCTGCAACGCTGCCGCTGCGGAGCGGCTGAAGCACATGGTCCATGCCGTGTTCCCGGAGGCCAAGGTGGAGGTGGGCACCTGCGGCGCTCTGTGCAGCTACTATGCAGAGTACGGCGGCCTGATGGTGGGCTACGAGGATAACGAAGCACCAACAGTCTGAACGGAAAATATGATACTGTGATTTCGATTCACCGGGGCATCTGCGGACGCTCCGGTGAACTTTTTTATAAGGGATAATTCCGGTGCACCCGACAGCAAAAACTTGCAAAGGGTGAAAAACCGCGCTATACTTACTTACATTATAGAGGTAAGGAAACACGGGAAGGGGAGAGAATATGCTGTTCCGGTTGCCGATCGTCAAGTTTTTCAACCGCATCCTCAACCGCATCACGGTCACGGTGGTGCTGGTGGCGCTGCAGCTTGCGTGGCTGGCGTGGGTGTTTTTTGCCCTCACCACCGGTACGGCACGGGTGTGGGTCACAGGGACACTCAACGGGCTGAGCCTGCTGATCATTCTGTATCTGGTGCGCAAGGACGAAAACAGTGCCTATAAGGTGGGCTGGATCGCCCTCATCGGGCTGCTGCCGCTGCTGGGCGGGGCGCTGTATCTGGCCTTTGGCAACAAGCGCCCTTCCCGCCGTCTGCGCAGCAAAATGCAGGCGGTGGAGCAGGCACACCGGGCAGACCGCGCCCAGCAGCCCGGGCAGACCGCCAATCTGTGCGACGAAAACCGGGGCGTGAGCCGTTACCTGACCCAATACGGCTGCTATCCCGCATGGCAGAACACCACCGCCCGGTATTTCTCCTGCGGCGAAGCCATGTATCCGGCGCTGCTGGCCGACCTTGAAAAAGCGGAGAAAAGCATCTTTCTGGAGTTTTTCATTGTCAGTCAGGGCAAGATGTGGCAGGGCGTGGAGGACATTCTGCGCCGCAAGGCTGCGCAGGGGGTGGACGTGCGGCTGATCTACGATGATTTCGGCAGCCTGCTGGGTCTGCCCAAGGATTTTGTGGTGCGCATGGAGCGGGCACATATCCGCTGCATCCCCTTCAATCCGGTGGTGCCGCTGCTCTCGCTGGTGATGAACCACCGCGACCACCGCAAGATCGTGGTGATAGACGGCAAGGTGGCCTACACCGGCGGCATCAATCTGGCAGACGAATATATCAACGCGATCACCCGCTTCGGTTACTGGAAGGACGCAGGCCTGCGCATCGAGGGCGCTGCGGTGTGGAACTTTACCGTAACGTTTCTGGATTTCTGGAACGCCTTCCGTCCCTTTGAGCAGGATTACAGCGCCTTCCGTCCGCAGTTTGCGGTGCTGCCTGCCAGCGATGGGGTTGTGCAGCCCTACGCGGACAGCCCGCTGGACGAAGAGCCGGTGGCAGAAACGGTCTATCTGGATATTTTGGCACAATCACAGCAATACGTCTATTTTTATACGCCCTACCTCGCTATCGGCGAGGAGATGCTGGACGCGCTGCGCAACGCCGCCAAGCGCGGGGTGGATGTGCGTCTGGTGCTGCCGGGCATCCCGGACAAAAAGCTGGTGTTCCGGCTGAGCCGCTCGTACTATCTGCCCCTGCTGCGGGCGGGGGTGCGCATCTACGAGTACACCCCGGGCTTTCTCCACGCCAAGTGCTGCGTCAGCGATGACCGCGCGGCGGTGGTGGGCAGCATCAATATGGATTACCGCAGTATGTTCCTGCACTTCGAGTGCGGGGTGCTGCTGCTGCAAAACAGTCAGGTGCTGGCTTTGCGGGACGATGTGCGCCGCACCCTGACCCAGTGCCGGGAGGTGCAGTGCGCGGACTGCCGCACCGGTCTGGCCGGTACGGTGCTGGACAGCGTGCTGCGGCTGCTTAGCCCGCTGATGTAAACACCTGCTCATAAAATCCCGCACGGCGGGGTACACTAGCTCCAAAGCCTGCGTTAGCAATGCAGGCACAGAAAGGGAGCGTATGTGACGATATGAAACAGGCATCGCGTTGGTTTTTGTGCTGCACGCTGGCGGCAGCACTGGCATTGACCGGCTGCGGCGGGGGAAGCTCCGGCAGCAGTTCCGGTCCTATGAGCGGCAGCACCTCTACGGGCAGCAGCGCGGCGCAAGGTGCGGCGTGGCGCACCGGGCTGGGGGTCCTGACCGAGACGACCGGCACAGACCGTGCGGGCAACATCCACACCGTGGCAGCTGCCGTGCTGCTGGATGCAGACGGCAAGCTGGCAGGGGTAACACTGGACGAGCTGGAGCTTTCAGTCAGTGCGGACGGCACCGGCAAGGTGACCACCCCCACCGACACCCGCACCAAGCGCCAGAAAGGGAAAGGCTACCCACTGGCAGAGGTGTCCGGCCTGAAAAAGGGCTGGGCAGAGCAGGCAGATGCCTTTGGCAGCTGGCTTGAGGGCAAGACCCCGGACGAGGTGAAAAAACTGAAAACGGATGCGGACGGCAAGGCCACGGATGCGGACCTTCTCTCTGGCTGCACCATCGCGGTGGACCGCTACCGGGATGCCGTTGTCCGCGCCTGTGAGAATGCGCAGGTGCTGGGCGCTGCCCGGGGCGATACGGTCAAACTGGGCGTTGAGGTAGCCGAAATACCGCAGGGGCTTGCGGGCACAGATGACAAGGACGCACAGGTGCAGGCTAAGATCACGCTGGCGGTGGTGACCATGGACGAGAACGCCCGTGTGACCAGCGCTATCGGGGATATGACCGAGCCGGAGCTGACCGTCAGCGCGGACGGTACAGTGTCTGCCCCGCGTGAGCCGGTCTACACCAAAAACGAGCTGGGCGACCGCTATGGGATGCGCAGCGCAAGCGCCCTAGGCAAGGAGTGGTACGAGCACAGCGCAGGCTGGTGCAGCTATCTGAAGGGCAAAAATGCCGTGGAGATCGGCAAGCTCTCCGCAGACGGCACGGACGCCGACCTGAAGGCGCTGTGCACCATCTCGGTCACCGACCTGCAAAAGGCGGTACTAAAGGCCATGGCGGAGCAGTAGGGGCGATTGAAAATACTATTATAATTTGTGGCTCAGAAACGCCTACAGGCGTTTCTGAGCCATTTTTCATGTACATTTTCCCACAAAAAGCGGGCTTATGGGCGGGGCAAAGCAGTGCATTGTGCGAAAAAATGGGTTTGCCTCTTGCAAAACGGCGGCAAACGCGCTATTCTATAACCACAGTTTACCACTTTAGCATGGTAAAACGATAAATCGAGAGGGAAGCGGGACGGCGGACGTCCCCCATGGGAGGAAAAAGATATGAAACTCAAGCGTATTGCAAGTGCATTTCTGGCCGGTGCTCTGGCACTGAGCCTTGCAGCCTGCGGCGGCAGTGCATCCACCTCTGCGGCGGCGTCTGCGTCCGGCAGTACAGCCGATTCGGCTTCTGCCGCAACGGGCAGCGATCTGGACTACATCAAGGGTAAGGGCAAAATGGTCATCGGCTACACCGTGTACGAGCCTATGAACTACACCGACGCCGACGGCAACTTTACCGGCTTTGATACCGAGCTTGCCACCGCTGTGTGCGCAAAACTGGGCGTAGAACCGGAGTTCGTGGAAATCAACTGGGACACCAAGGTGGTGGAGCTGGACGCCAAGAGCATCGACTGCATCTGGAACGGTATGACCCTGACCGAGGATATCATGGCCAACACCGCTACCACTAAGGCTTACGCCAAGAATGCACAGGTCGTGGTGGTAAAGGAGGGCACCGCCTACACCTCTACTGCTGACCTTGCCGGTAAGACCGTGGTGGCCGAGGCCGGTTCTGCCGGTGAAGCCGCCATTCAGGGCGATGAAAACCTTGCCAAGGCCGATTATGTTTCCAAGAGCGTGCAGACCGACTGCCTGATGGAAGTAGCTGCCGGTACGGCAGATGCCGCTGTGCTGGATCTGACCCTTGCCAACGCCATGATCGGGGAGGGCACCGACTACGCCGGTCTGAAGATCGTGGACGAACTGAATGCCGAGGAATACGGCGTGGCCTTCCGCAAGGGCAGTGATGCCGCCGCCGCAGTGGACGCCGCCTTTGACGAGCTGAAGGCCGACGGCACCATGCAGGCACTGGCCGAGAAGTACGAGCTGGCGCTGGCCGACTGAGCCGGGCGTAAAACAAAACGATAGATGGGTGTGTTTTTGTGTCTGTGATCCTTGGGCGCCTTTCCGGCGCGTTCCTGCTCAACTGTGAGCTGTTTGCCCTTACGCTGCTGTTTGCGCTGCCGCTGGGGCTGGTGGTGGCCTTTGGCTCTATGAGCCGGTGCAGGCTGCTATCCGGTGCGGTAAAGACTTTTGTCTGGGTCATACGCGGTACGCCGCTGATGCTGCAGATCATCGTCATTTATCTTGGCCCCGGTCTGCTGGGCATGAATAACCCGTGGCCCTCCGGCTCCGGCGGGCGCATGGTGGCGGCGGTGGTGGCCTTTGCCATCAACTACGCCTGCTATTTTTCGGAGATCTATCGCGGCGGCATCGAGGCGGTGCCGAAGGGACAGACCGAGGCCGGGCAGGTGCTGGGCATGACCCGTACGCAGATCTTTTTCAAGGTCACCCTGCTGCAGGTGGTCAAGCGCATCCTGCCGCCCATGGGCAACGAGATCATCACCCTTGTCAAGGACACCTCACTGGCGAACACCATCGCCAACAAGGAGATCATCATGATGGCCAAGGAGTACAGCGCAAAGGGCCTGATCTGGCCGCTGTTCTCCACGGCGCTGTTCTTCCTTGTGTTCGTAGGTGCGCTCACCCTGCTGTTCGGCTGGGCTGAAAAAAAGCTGGATTATTTCCGCTGCTGAGGAGGTTTTTAAGAATATGGCATTACTGGAAGCCTCCGGCATTGGCAAAAATTTCGGAGATACAAAGGTCTTAAAGGATATTTCCCTCACGCTGGAGCAGGGCGAAGCGCTGGCGATCATCGGCTCGTCCGGCTCCGGCAAGACCACCCTGCTGCGCTGCCTGAACTTTCTGGAGCGGCCGGACACCGGCTGCATCCGGGTGAACGGCGAGACCATGTGGGACGCTGCCGACCCCGCCACCCAGCGGGAGAGCGAGATCCGCAAAAAGCGGCTGCACTTCGGGCTGGTGTTCCAGAACTTCAACCTTTTCCCGCAGTATACCGCCTTGCAGAATGTGATGCTGGCAGGGGAGCTGCTGGCAAAGGAGCGCCCGGACTACCGCGCCAACAAAAAAGCGGTGCACGTGCAGCTGGAACAGCAGGCGCGGGAGCTGCTGGCGCAGATGGGACTTTCGGAGCGGGCAGACCACTACCCGCACCAGCTTTCCGGCGGGCAGCAGCAGCGGGTAGCCATTGCCCGGGCGCTGGCGCTGCACCCGGACATCCTCTGCTTTGACGAACCCACCAGTGCCCTTGACCCGGAACTGACCGGCGAGGTGCTGCGGGTGCTGCGGGAACTGGCCGACCGCAAGACCACCATGATCATCGTGACCCATGAGATGCACTTTGCCCGGGATGTGGCCGACCGCATCCTGTTTATGGACGGCGGCGTGGTGGTGGAGGAAGGCCCTGCAAAGCAGCTGATCGACCATCCACGGGAACAGCGCACCAAACAGTTCTTGGCGCACTACGCGGAGTGAGCAAAATCACCAATTCTTTGGACAAAAAAATGGAAATGTTGATGCAAACCAAGTCTTGTAAAACCGGCGCTGCTCCGCTATAATACCACTCATGAATCCCTACAACGTCCTGCCGCTTTTCCGGCAGGGCGTTTTTCACGGCAAAAATGCGAACATCCATCCTTTTTATGTGGGCAGGAGGTATATTTCCATGACCAAAGACATGACGCAGGGCAGCCCGCTGAAGCTGATCCTTGCCTTTGCTGTGCCGCTGATGCTGGGCAGCCTGTTCCAGCAGTTCTACAATCTGGCCGATACCATCATCGTCGGGCGGTTCGTGGGCGTGGAGGCACTGGCGGCGGTAGGCAGCGTGGGCGGCCTGAACTATCTGGTGCTGGGCTTTGTCAACGGCATTGCCTGCGGCTTTTCCATCCCCATCTCATGGACCTTCGGCGCCCACGACCACCACGAGATGCGCCGCTACACCGCCAATACCGTGTGGCTGTCCATCGCCTTTGCCACGGTGCTTACTATCGTTACGGTGGCTATGACCCGGCTGGTGCTGGTGTGGACGAACACCCCGGCCGATATCATCGACCTTGCGGATGTGTATATCCGCACCATTTTTGCGGGCATCCCTTTCACCCTGCTTTATAATGTGACCAGCGCCCTGATGCGTGCACTGGGCGACAGCAAGCGCCCGCTGTATTTTCTGCTGGTGGCCAGCGTGCTGAACATCGGGCTGGACCTTGCCTGCATCATTGTGTTCAACATGGGCGTGTTCGGCGCGGCCTTTGCCACCGTGTTCAGTCAGGCTGTGGCGGGCATCGGCAGCCTTCTTTATATCGTGCGCCACTACCCGGAGCTGCGCTGGAATAAGGAAGAAGGCCGCATCAGCGCACCGCACTGCGCAAAGCTTTGCGCCATGGGCATCCCCATGGGCTTGCAGTGCAGCATTACCGCCATTGGCAGCGTGGTGCTGCAGGGCGCAGTGAACGGTCTGGGCAGCGGCATCGTGGCCGCGCAGACCGCCGGCGGCAAGGCTGCGCAGTTCCTCAGCGTGCCGCTGGAGAGCATCGGCACTGCCATGACGACCTACACCAGCCAGAATATGGGCGCGAAGGATCTGGACCGCGTGAACCGCGGCGTGAACACCGCACTGGGCATCGGCTGCGTGTACAGCGTGGCGTCCTTCCTCATCCTGCGCGTGCTGGATAAGCCCCTGATCGGCCTGTTTTTGGACGCAGGCGAGACCGCCATTATGGCCAATGCGCAGGACTTCATCTTCTGGAACAGCGTGTTCTACATCCCGCTGGCAGTGCTTATCATCTACCGCTACACCATTCAGGGTCTGGGGCACTCCGGCCTTGCCATGTTTGCTGGTGTGGCTGAAATGATCGCCCGCGCCATGGTGGGCTTCTGGTTCGTGCCGCTGTGGGGCTACTTTGCCGCCTGCATCGCAAACCCGGTGGCATGGTTCTTTGCCTGCTTCTTCCTGATCCCGGCCTATCTTGTGGTGTACCGCAGACTGCAAAAGGAAAAGCAGCAGGAAGCCGCCGCAAAGGCGCAGTAAGGGTTCATAAAAAGTGCTTTTTCTTTTCGCCCTTTCATGCTATAATAACAGTTAAACACGGCTTATGCCGTAACAGGGCAGGGCAGGGGTGACCCCCGCACTGCCGGGGCAATGCCCGCAATTGCGGCGGGCGGGAAAATACAAAAAGAGAGGCGAATCGAGATGTTGGATATGATCAAATGCAGCACCGGCGGTGCGTACTATGCGCGCGGAGAGTGGGTGCCCGCAGACGGCAATGCACCCGCTGCACTGGCAGCAAAGGGCTTTGATGCCGCTGCCGTTGCCACGGCTAAGACCGGCACCATGGCCTACAATATTATGCAGGCACACAACACCAGCGGCGATGCCGAGAACCTGAAGATCAAGTTTGATGCCATGGCAAGCCATGACATCACTTTTGTGGGTATTATCCAGACCGCCCGTGCTTCCGGGCTGGAAAAGTTCCCCATCCCTTATGTGCTCACCAACTGCCACAACAGCCTGTGCGCTGTGGGCGGCACCATCAACGAGGATGACCACCGCTTTGGCCTGTCCGCTGCCAAAAAGTACGGCGGCATTTTTGTGCCCCCGCACATGGCAGTCATCCACCAGTATATGCGCGAGCGTTTTGCAGGCTGCGGCAAAATGATCCTTGGCTCGGACTCCCACACCCGCTACGGCGCACTGGGCACCATGGCCATCGGCGAGGGCGGCGGCGAGCTGGCAAAGCAGCTGCTGGGCCGCACCTACGATGTTGCCCGCCCGGGCGTGGTGGCCATCTACCTGACCGGCAGCCTGCCGGCAGGCTGCGGCCCCCACGATGTAGCCATTGCCCTTGTGGGCAAGCTGTTCAAGAGCGGCTACGTCAAGAATAAGGTCATGGAGTTTGTTGGCCCCGGCATTGCTTCTCTGCGGCAGGACACCCGCAACGCCATTGATGCCATGACCACCGAGACTACCTGTCTGTCCTCCATCTGGGAGACGGACGAGACCACCCAGCGTTTTCTGGCCGTGCACGGCCGTGCAGCAGACTACAAAAAGCTTGCTCCGGCAGACCTTGCTTACTACGACGGCGTGGTGGAGGTGGATCTTTCTGCCATCCGTCCCATGATCGCCCTGCCCATGCACCCCTCCAATGCCTTTACTATTGAGGAGCTGAACGCAAATCTGGAGGACATCCTCCACGCCTGCGAGCAGGATGTGCAGAAGCTAATCGGCCGCAAGGACGTGCAGCTGGATCTGTGCAGCAAGATCGAAAACGGCAAGCTGCGGGTAGATCAGGGTGTCATTGCAGGCTGCGCAGGCGGTCTGTACGACAGCATCTACGAGGCTGCTTCCATCCTCAAGGGTCATACCGGCGGCTGCGGCGACTACGCCCTGAGCGTTTACCCCGGCAGCCAGCCCATCATGATGGAACTGGTGCGCACCGGCGTCATCGGCGAGTTGATGGCCAGCGGCGCTACCATCCGCACCGCCTTCTGCGGCCCCTGCTTCGGCGCAGGCGATGTGCCCGCCAACGGTGCACTGTCCATCCGTCACACCACCCGCAATTTCCCCAGCCGCGAGGGCTCTAAGCCCGGCAGCGGTCAGTTGTCCGGTGTGGCACTGATGGATGCCCGCAGCATTGCAGCCACCACCGCAAACGGCGGCATCCTGACCCCCGCCACCGACATTGATTACGATCCCACCGTGCCGGAGTACCAGTACGATGCTTCCAGCTACGATACCCGCGTGTATCAGGGCTTTGGCAAGGGCGATTACGACGCCCTGCTCAAGTTCGGCCCCAACATCAAGGACTGGCCGGAGATCGCACCGCTGGGCGACAACCTGCTGCTGAAGGTGGCTTCTTATATCACCGACCCCGTCACCACCACCGACGAGCTGATCCCCTCCGGTGAGACCTCTTCTTACCGTTCCAATCCGCTGGGTCTGGCAGAGTTCACCCTCAGCCGCAAGGACCCGGAGTATGTGGGCCGCGCCAAGGCTGTGCAGGCCGAGGAAGCTGCCCGCCGCGCCGGTGCAGGGGACGCCGCCCTGCTGGCAAAGGTGAACGCCGTGCCCGGCTGCGAGCAGCTGAACTGGAACGATATCCAGATCGCCTCCACCATCTTTGCGGTCAAGCCCGGTGACGGCTCCGCCCGCGAGCAGGCCGCCAGCTGCCAGCGCGTGCTGGGTGCCGGTGCCAATATCGTTACCGAGTACGCCACCAAGCGTTACCGCTCCAACCTGATCAACTGGGGTATGCTGCCCCTGCAGCTGGCAGGTGCTACCCCCTTTGGTCTGGGGGACTATGTGCTCATCCCCAATGTGCGGGAAGCACTCAAGGGCGATCTGCAGAGCATCAAGGCCTACGTTCTGGGCGATACCGTCAAGGAGTTTGAGCTGTATATGGCTCCGCTCACCACCGACGAACGCCAGATCCTGGCCGACGGCTGCCTGATCAATTTCTATAAGCACTAAGGAAGTAACCCACTATGTCCTGTGACCTGCATATCCATTCCACCTGCTCGGACGGTGCTGTGCCCATTGAGCGGCTGGCGTCCATCGCCGCCCGCACCGGGCTGCACGCCATCGCCCTTTCGGACCATGACACCCTGCTCAGCGCCCAGTACGCCTATGCCCACACCGGGCAGGACGGGGTAGAGCTGATCCCCGCCGTGGAGCTGACCGGCTACGACTTTGAGCGGCAGCACCGGGTGCATCTGCTGTGCTACTACCCGGACGTGGACTGCCCGGCGCTGCGGGAGCACTGCGCCATCATGAAGGAGCGCCGCAACGCCTGCGCTTTGCAGAGCGCAAAGGAGCTGGAGCAGCTGTACCCGCAGTTTACCGCCGACCTTGCGTGGGAGACCACCAAGGCAAGCGGGGTGCTGTTCAAAAGCGGGCTGATGCAGGCGCTGGAACTGCTTGGCCTGACCGATGGCAGCATCTACGGCGAGACCTACCACAAGCTGTTCGGGTGGAACCCCCGGGGCATCGTGCTGCATTCGCCGGAGTATCTGCCGGTGCGGCAGGTGCTGGCTACCGCCAAGGCAAGCGGCGGCGCGGTGGTATTTGCCCACCCCACGGTGTATAAAAGTATGCCCCTGCTGCGTGAACTGGCGGCAGAGGGTGCAGTGGACGGCATAGAGGTGTACCACCCCAGCAACAGCCCGGAGGACAGCGCCGAGTGCCTTGCTCTGTGCAAACAGTACGGCCTTGTGGCGACTGCGGGCACGGACTTCCATGGCCGCAACCACAAGCATCCACACCCCATCGGCACCTGTACCGCACCGGACGAAGCCGCAGCACAGCTGCGCGCCATCGCCGAAAAACGTAAAAGAGAGAGGACGTAAAGACCATGAGCAAGGAATTTTCCTTCCCGAACAAGGGCACCTGCTCCAAGCAGACCAACTTTGTGCTGAACGATGACCACACCATTGCATCCATCGAGGTCATCGGCGGCTGCAACGGCAACCTGAAGGGTATCTGCCAGCTGCTTACCGGCATGAAGGCAGAGGACGCCATTGCCCGTCTGGATGGCACACTGTGCGGCTTCCGCGGCACCAGCTGCCCGGACCAGATCGCCAAGAACCTGAAAAAGGCACTGGAAGAGATGAACTAAAATCCACCGGAGAGCCGCTGCACAGAGCCTTGTGCGGCGGCTCTCTTTTTGTGTAAGAAGGTGAAACCCTCTCAGTCAAAGCCTTGCGGTTTTGCCAGATTCCCCCTTTTGTCACCTACGGTGACATCTTCCCCCGGTGCGGGGGAAGTCTGCCCTCTCAGGGGGAGCTTTTAATATACGCTCAACGCAGATAAAGCTCTCCCTTCGGGAGAGCTGGCGCGCAGCGCCTGAGAGGGTTCGTTTTTATGTCACAATTTGTACGCAATTCCAGCAAATGAGGGCGGATGTAAAAAATCTATACACCGGGCAGAGTTTGTTTGTTGTTCCGGTTCATTTTGCGGGGTATACTGTTGCCATAGAGAACAGCACGACGAAGGCTGTGAAAAACAAAACGCTGAAGCAGGGAGGCTTTTTTATGTACTATTCCAGTGGCAATTATGAAGCTTTTGCAACCCCCAAAAAGCCGGAGGGCGTGGATCATAAATCCGCTTATATCATCGGCTCCGGTCTGGCTGCGCTGACCGCTGCCTGCTATCTGGTGCGCGACGGCCAGATGAAGGGCGAGCACGTCCATGTGTTTGAAAAGAACGCACTGGCCGGCGGTGCCTGCGATGGCTACAAGTACGATATCGGCTATGTGATGCGCGGCGGCCGCGAGATGGACAACCACTTCGAGGTCATGTGGGATCTGCTGCACTCCATCCCTTCTCTGGAGACCGAGGGCGCCAGCGTGCTGGACGAGTATTACTGGCTGAACAAGGAGGACCCCAACTTCTCCCTGTGCCGCGCCACCGTCAACCGCGGCGAGGATGCCCACACCGATGGCAAGTTCGGTCTGTCCGATAAGGGCGCTATGGAGATCATGAAGCTGTTCTTTACCCCGGACGAGCAGCTGCAGGATAAAAAGATCACCGATTTCTTCGATGACGAGGTGCTCAACTCCAACTTCTGGATGTACTGGCGCACCATGTTCGCTTTCGAGAACTGGCACAGCGCACTGGAGATGAAGCTGTACCTCAAGCGCTATATCCACCACATCGGCGGTCTGCCGGACTTTACCGCCTTGCGCTTTACCCGCTATAATCAGTACGAGTCCATCATCCTGCCCATGGTGCATTATCTGGAAGGCTTCGGCGTGCAGTTCCACTACAACACCAAGGTCACGGATGTGAAGTTCAACATCCAGAAGGGCCGCAAGCTGGCAAGCTCCGTCACCGTGGAGCACGCGGGCGAGACCTCCAACATCGACCTGACCGAGAACGACCTGCTGTTCATCACCAACGGCGGCTGCGTGGAAAGCTGCACCGTGGGCGCACAGAATAAGGCCACCGGCTTCGACCCCACCATCCAGCCCGGCAACGGCTGGGATCTGTGGAAGAAGATCGCCGCACAGGATCCCTCCTTCGGTCACCCGGAGAAGTTCTGCTCTGAGCCGGAGCTGAGCAACTGGGAGAGCGCCACCATCACCACGCTGGACGACAAAATCCCTCAGTATATCCGCAAGATCTGCAAGCGCGACCCCTTCAGCGGCCACACCGTCACCGGCGGCATCGTTACCGTCAAGGACTCCAGCTGGCTGCTCAGCTGGACGCTGAACCGTCAGCAGCAGTTCAAGGACCAGCCCAAGAACCAGCTGTGCGTCTGGGTGTACGGCCTGTTCAGCGATAAGCCCGGCGATTACGTCAAGAAGCCCATGCGTGACTGCACCGGCCGCGAGATCTGCATGGAGTGGCTGTACCACATCGGTGTGCCCGAGGATCAGATCGCGGAGCTGGCAGAGCACAGCGCCAACACCGTGCCGGTGATGATGCCCTATATCGACGCCTTCTTTATGCCGCGCGCCATGGGCGACCGTCCTGATGTTGTGCCCGAGGGTGCTGTGAACTTTGCCTTCCTTGGCCAGTTTGCCGAGACCGCCCGCGACACCATCTTTACCACCGAGTACTCCATGCGCACCGGTATGGAGGCCGTGTACACCCTGCTGAACATTGACCGCGGCGTGCCCGAGGTCTGGGGCAGCACCTACGATGTGCGCGCCCTGATCGATGCCACCGTGAAGCTGCGCGACGGTAAGAAGATCACCGACATGGATCTGCCGCTGATCCCGCGTCTGGCTCTGAAGGAAGCCCTGAAGAAGATCGAGGGTACCGACCTTGAGAAGTTCCTCAAGGAGTATCACGCTATCTGATATTTCCCTCTCCTCCGATAGACCCGGCAACGGGTCAACATCCCCTAAAAAGGACCTCTCCGCTGCTCTGCGACAGGGCACGGGGAGGTCTTTTTTTGTGTAAAAATGGTACAATGTGCGTCAAAATAAAGCGGAACGTGAAAATAATTTGTGCCAAAAGAATGATTTTGGCTTGTTTGCAGCGGCGTTCTGTGCTATGCTAGAACTATTGAAAGGGCAGGAGGGAAGAGCCTGCCCCAAATGCGATACGCCAAAAATAAAAGGAGGTCGTTTTCCTGTGAAACAACTTATTTCCCGTCGCAGCTTTTTAAAGGCTGCTGGTGTGACCGCTGCCGCTGCATCCATGGCCATCGGTGCGCCTGCCGCATCGGCCTGCTGGCTTGGTGATAAGTCTGACGTCACCATCCTGTACACCAACGATGTCCATACCTACATCGACAAGCAGAGCCCCAAGCTGACCTACGCCGCCATTGCCGACCTGAAGCAGAGCTATCAGAACGCCGGCAAGGATGTGCTGCTGGTGGACGCAGGCGACCATGTGCAGGGCACTGCCTACGGCTCCATGGACAAGGGTGCCTCCATCATCAAGCTGATGAACGCTGCCGGTTACGATGTCGCCACCCCCGGCAACCACGAGTTTGATTACGGCATGGACCGCGCTAAGGCCATCATGAAGGAAGCGGACTTCCCGTACCTGTCCTGTAACTGGGTAGACCTGCGTACTACGCTGCGGGTGCTGCCCTCCGTCAAGGTGTTCGTGCGCGGCGGCAGACGCATCGCCTTTGTGGGCGTTACCACCCCTGAGACCTTTACCAAGTCCACCCCGGCCTACTTTATGGATAAGGCACAGCGCAAGTACATCTACGATATTCAGGGCGGCGAGGACGGCAAAAAGCTCTACGATGCCGTGCAGAAGGCCATTGATAAGGCAAAGCTTCTGGCAGATGTGGTCATCGGTCTGGGCCATCTGGGCGTAGACCCCTCTTCCTCTCCGTGGACCAGCGAGGAAGTCATTGCCCACACCAGCGGCTTTGACGCCTTTATCGACGGCCACTCCCATACCGTAATGGAGAACAAGCAGGTGCAGGATGCCTCCGGCAAGGCTGTCACCCTGACCCAGACCGGCTCTTACTTTGCTAACGTTGGCGAGATGACCATTGCTGCGGACGGCACCATCACCACCAAACTTATCCCCACCCACGAGGGTATGGATGCAGGCATCGCCGCCATGCAGACCAGCTGGGTGAATACTGTGGACGATATGCTGGGCGAGAAGATCGCTGTGGGCGACAGCGATTTCTACGTCTCTGACCCCGCCACCGGCAAGCGCCGCATCCGCTCTGCCGAGACCAACCTCGGCGACTTTGTGGCCGACGGCATCTACACCTACTTCAACGAGGTGGAAAAGCTTCACTGCGACGTGGCCATCATGAACGGCGGCGGCATCCGCGCCGACGTGCCTGCAGGCGACTGGACCTTCAAGACCTGCAAGCAGATTAGCCCCTTTGGCAATGTGGCCTGCCTGATGTCGGTCACCGGCAAGCAGATCCAGGACGCATTGGAGTTTGCAGCCCGCTTTGCAGGCGAAGGCGGCAAGGAGAACGGCGGCTTCCTGCAGGTGGCCGGTGCTACCTACGAGATCCACACCGATATCCCCAACACTGTGCAGACCGACGAGAAGAACGTCTGGATCGGCAGCGCCACCGGCACCCCGCGCGTGCAGAACGTGAAGATCTACGATAAGGCTTCCGGCAGCTATCTGCCGCTGGATCCGGGCGCTACCTACGCACTGGCCGGCATGAACTACACCCTGCGTAATCTGGGCGATGGCTTTGCCATGTTTGACGGCGCAGAACTGATCAAGGACTATGTGTCCGAGGATTATCTGGTCATGTCTACCTACGCTATGATCTTTGACGGCGTGGATGCTGCGGGTCTGCCGCACCTGTCCAGCGCCAACAGCCCGCTGGCCGCTTACCCCGGCTACCTGCTCAACTACGAGCAGCCCTACGGCGCAGGCCGCATCACCATCCTGTAAATTTATATTTCCCGTGAAAAGACGAACCCGGAAAGTTCTGCGGACTTTCCGGGTTCGCTCTATCTATAATAGTTTTTCCGCGCGGAATCATACAAACAGAAAAGCCACCTGAGCTTCCTCAGATGGCTTTGTTCTGGTTGGGGATGAGAGAATCGAACTCCCACAAGTAGAGTCAGAGTCTACCGCACTACCACTATGCAAATCCCCAATATTCTATTGTGTTTTGCGGGGTGATCCGCTCAACGTGTGCTATTATACGGGAAAAGCCCGGAGTTGTCAAGCATATTTTTGAAAAAAGTTGTACTTTTTTGGAAAATGCCGCAGCAGCGCCGAATGTTTTGCAAAATCAGTCGGTGTGTTTTTCACCGTCCGGTTCGTCCGGCAGATAAACGGCAACTTCTTCAAGGGTGCAGTCCAGAATTTTGCAGAGAGTATTAAGCGTATAGGTGCTGACATTCTCATTTTTGCGTAAACGGCTCAGTTGCCCCGCACTAAAATGGTAATCCTTTAATAATTTATATTGGGAGACCCCACGTTTTTTCATTGTCTCCCAAAGTGGGTCGTATCGAATCATAACATATACCATCCTTGGTGGGTTTTCATAATTAAAGAATAAGAAGTTGACCGCATATTGACAATTAGCTATAATCGGGGTATTATCAATATACGGGCTACAAAATGCAAAGGATGGTGTGATGGATGACAACTGTGGAACTGACAGAATATCTTGGAATCCTTTTAGACATGGAAAAAGAACAGGAGACGGAAACGCAATTGATTGAGAAGGTCAAAATCCAAGTGGACGCTTTGGGAATAGCAAAAGAGATAGAGGCACCAGTTAGAAATGTACCAGAAAAACCGGAAGAGCCTTTAATGGGAGAAATCAAAAATAAAAAAGAAATATACAATTTAACAAGCAATTTGACCATGGTTGTGATATTGGGGGTGATTCTGTTAGTTGTTGGATTCAATATGATTGGATATGGAGCAGTTGCTCTGGGAGTATCTTTTCTAGGACTTGTAATAGCAGGTGGTTCTTTTCGATACATGCAGATTTTGATTTCTGAGGAAAATGAAACTGAGGAGAAAAATAAAAAGATATTAGCTGAAAACAGTAAAAAGCAGAAGAATTATCAAGAACGATTGCATGTGTATGAGCATGAATATGCACAAAAAACAAATGAATATGAGAACGCATATAAAGAGTACAAAGTAAAAGTTGAAGAAGAAAATAAGAGATTGGTAAGGGAAGAACAAGAGAAGGCAGTTTTAAACACAACACTTCAGCAGATAACGGTGCGAAAAAGTAAAGGCGCGAAGGCACTTGGAAAGTTATATGATATGGATGTTGTTTATCCGAAGTATCGGAATCTGTCAATGATCAGCTCGTTGTATGAGTATTTTGCATCTGGCCGGTGCAGTACGCTGGAAGGTCATGAGGGTGCATACAATATTTTGGAGCAGGAAATAAGGCTTGACCATATTGTTTTGCGGCTTGATCAGGTGATTATGAATTTGGAAAAGATCCGGCAGAACCAATATATGCTTTATGAAACGATGCAGAGCGTAAATGCAAATGTAAGTCGTTTATATGGGGCAGTGCTAACGATGAATGATAACATAAAAAGGGGAATGGAGGCAATTTATGAAAGACAGGGTGAACAAATAGATGTACTCTGTCAGCAGGGGAAAATACAAGACCAGCAGATGGCAGAACTGAATGCACAAATTGCAGAGCTACAAAAAACATCTGAGGTGACAAATTATATTAACGAACGCAACCAGCGCGAGCTTCACTACATGAACCGCATGAACTACCTTGCCGGAAACTACGATAACCCTTACGGCAATTACGCACCCGTGTAAAAACAGTATCGTCCCCCTAAACTGGCATATTCTGCGCCGCCTCCTTCATATACTGGAATGTATAAACTACCAGAAGCCCAAAAAGGAGGACGCTGCCTATGCCGGAACGAACCACACAAAACGCCCAGACCCTGCTTTCACCCCGCGTCCCGCGGGACACCGAGCACGAGCGCTATCACCCGGAGCTGGAGGAGGAACTGAAGGAATGTCTGTTCTGTTTGAAGCGCAACGAGATGATGTTTGACATGGAGGTGGACACCGACCTCATTGAGCAGCGCATCTACGAGCGGCAGGCGCTGCTGTGCCGCTACCGGTACTTACTGGCGCGCGCCCGTGAGCTGGGGCTGCACACGGTGCTTACCCGCTACCAGCCCATGGGCGGGTGAAAACGGTCAGCGAAAAAATCTTGACAAAAGCCGCGCTGCGTGATATCCTATTACAAGATAAAAGCGTACCGGAACTATGTCCGGCGCGATAAATTTTTGAGAGTTAGAGAGGTTTCTATCATGGAGCGTATTAAGACTATTGCTACTCGTGACCTGACCAAGAGCGTTAAGACCGGTGGCTGCGGCGAGTGCCAGACTTCCTGCCAGTCCGCCTGCAAGACCTCCTGCGGCGTGGCTAACCAGCAGTGCGAGAACAGCAACAAGTAATTTCTGCAAACCTTATGCCGCCTTTGCCGGGCGGCATTTTTTTGTGTAATCTGGAATGGAGTGTAAAATGGTACATCAGTATCAATTGAACGGTTATAACATCGTGCTGGACACCTGCAGCGGCTCGGTGCACGTTGTGGACGAGGTGGCCTACGATGTCATCGCCATGTACCCGGAGCATACCGCAGACGAGATCGTTGCCGCTATGCTGGCAAAGTACGGCAGCCGCCCGGATGTGACCGAGGAGGATCTGCGTCAGTGCATCGACGACGTGACCAGCCTGAAGGAAAACGGCAAGCTGTGGAGCCCGGATGTCTATAAGGACATGGCCTTTGACTTCAAGAACCGCAACACCGTGGTAAAGGCGCTGTGCCTGCACGTTGCCCACAGCTGCAACCTGAGCTGCTCTTACTGCTTTGCCTCGCAGGGCCGCTACCACGGCGACCGCGCCCTGATGAGCTTTGAGGTGGGCAAGCGCGCCATGGACTTCCTCATCGAGAACAGCGGCACCCGCCGCAATCTGGAAGTGGACTTCTTTGGCGGCGAGCCGCTGATGAACTTTGATATGGTCAAAAAGCTGGTGGCCTACTGCCGCGAGCAGGAAAAGATCCATAACAAGAACTTCCGCTTTACCATGACCACCAACGGCGTGCTGATCGATGATGATGTTATCGATTTCTGCAACAAGGAGTGCCACAATGTGGTGCTGAGTCTGGACGGCCGCAAGGAGGTCAACGACCGTTTCCGCGTGGACTGTGCAGGCAACGGCAGCTACGACCGCATCGTGCCCAAGTTCCAGGAGTTCGTCAAGAAACGCGGCGACAAGAACTACTATATGCGCGGCACCTATACCCACTTTAACACCGACTTCACCAACGATATCTTCCACATGGCAGACCTCGGCTTTACCGAGCTGAGCATGGAGCCGGTGGTCTGCGACCCCAGCGACCCCAGCGCCCTGACCGAGGCAGACCTGCCCATCCTGAAGGAGCAGTACGAGATCCTTGCCAAGGAGATGATCAAGCGCGACCGCGAGGGCAGAGGTTTTACCTTCTACCACTACATGATCGACCTGACCGGCGGCCCCTGCATCTATAAGCGCATCTCCGGCTGCGGCTCCGGCACCGAGTACATGGCCGTTACCCCTTGGGGCGATCTGTACCCCTGCCACCAGTTCGTGGGCGACCCCAAGTACCTGCTGGGCGATATCTGGAAGGGTGTCACCAACACCGCTGTGCGGGATGAGTTCAAGCACTGCAACGCCTACGCCCGCAAGGAGTGTCAGGACTGCTGGGCAAAGCTGTACTGCTCCGGCGGCTGCGCTGCAAACTCCTACCATGCCACCGGCAGCATTACCGGCGTGTACGAGTACGGCTGCGAGTTGTTCAAAAAGCGCATGGAGTGCGCCATCATGATCAAAGTTGCCGAGAATCAGGAACTGGCTGCCAAGGGCATCGAGGTGCCCATTGAGCTGGGCTCTACCTGCAACGCCTGTGCTGACGGCGAAGCCTGCGAATGAGCATGACCACCCCCATCGTGGATTTTGTGCGCAGCTATGCGCAGTCCGGCACCGCCCGGCTGCACATGCCCGGCCACAAGGGGCAGAGCCTTTTAGGCTTTGAGCCGCTGGATATCACCGAGATCTGCGGCGCAGACGAGCTTTACGCGCCGGAGGGCATCATTGCCGAGAGCGAGGCCAACGCCACCCGGCTGTTTGGCACGGCACACAGCTATTACAGCACCGAGGGCTCATCTCAGTGCATCCGTGCCATGCTGTTTCTGGCGCTGCAAGGCGCACCGCAAAGCGGCAGGCGCCCGGTGCTGCTGGCTGCCCGCAACGCCCACAAGGCGCTGCTGTACGCGGCGGCGCTGCTGGATTTTGATATCCGCTGGCTCTGGCCGTCTGCGCAGGCAGGGGGCGCACTGTGCAGCTGCCCCGTCACAGCCGAAGCGCTGACCGGGGCTCTGCACGCGCTGGCACAGCAGGGCAACACCCCCTTTGGTGTGTACGTCACCAGCCCGGATTATCTGGGCGGGATGCAGGACATCCCGGCGCTGGCCGCTGTCTGCCGGGCGCAGGGCGTGCCCCTGCTGGTGGATAACGCCCACGGCGCCTACCTGCGCTTTCTGCCGCAGAACTGCCACCCCATCGCGCAGGGCGCGGCCATGTGCTGCGACTCTGCCCACAAGACCCTGCCGGTGGTCACCGGCGGTGCATATCTGCATCTGGGACACAATGCTCCTGTGCAGGACGAAGCAGCCGTGCGGGGCGCGCTGGCGCTGTTCGGCTCTACCAGCCCCTCTTACCTGATTTTGCAATCGCTGGATGCCTGCAACGCAATGCTGGCAGGGGATTACCCCCGGCGGCTGGCGCAATGCTGCGCAGCGCTGGAAGGTCTGCGCCGCAGCCTGAACAAGGCTGCAGCGGCGCGGCAATGCCCGGTACCGCTGGCGGTCGCTGGGGCGCAGCAGGAGCCGATGAAGCTTACGCTGGACGCCGCCGCCCTTGGCTGCACCGGCACGGCGCTGGCAGAAGCCCTGCGCTGCGCACAGATGGAGTGTGAATACGCCGACCCCCGCTATGTGGTGCTGATGTTCACCCCGGAAAACCCGTCGCAGGACTTTGAACGCCTGCAAACGGCGCTGGAGCAGCTTTTAGCTGCTGTGCCCGCCGGACTGCCTCGCCCCGAGAGCCGGGCAGGGGAGTTTGCTGCCTTGCAGCAGCAGGCGGTGCAGCGCTGCACCATCCGGCAGGCGGTGCTGGGCGCACAGGTGCGCGTTCCGGTGCACAAGGCACTGGGACGGGTGTGTGCCATGCCTACAGTGTCCTGCCCGCCCGCCATCCCTGTGGCGGTCAGCGGCGAGGAGATCACCCCAGCAGCCATCGCCCTGATGCAGCGCTACGGCATCGAGGAACTCTCGGTGCTGCGATAAAGATTTTATAAGAAGAGAACCCGGAAAGTCCGCAGACCTTCCGGGTTCTCTATATTTATTCTTAAATATCCGTCCGGGGTGTGGCGCACATCTCCCAGAAGTGCAGCTCGTGCTCCGAGCAGGCGCGGAAGATCGCGCGGCAGCGGGCGGCGCGATCCGGCGAAAGGCCGGTGCAGGCTGCTTCGGCGCGTTCTGCCCATGCGCGGCAGGCGGCATCGTAGCCGGGGCCGGCGTAGTCCAGCACCAGCGCACCGTAGTAGGTGTCTTTCACGGCAGGGGAGCGCTGCAAAAGCTTCTGGAACAGCCAGCCGTAGCTCAGCATACAGGGCAGGCAGGCCATCAGGCACTCGGCCTCGCCCTCGCCGTTGCGGGCGGCATCGATCATGCAGTCCAGATAAGCGCGGTTCTCCGGCCGCAGGGGCAGGGACTGGATATCGGCTTCCCGCAGGCCGTACTGCTCCAGATACCGCAGCCGGGTCAGATCTTCGTTCTCCTGCACGAAGGACAGCAGGGAATAGTAGGTACGCATGGCCGCCATGGTGGTGGCCTTGGTCATGCCCCACGCAAAAATTTTGGCGTATTCCCGCAGATACAGGCTGTCCTCCACAAGGTAGCTTTTAAAGCAGCCCTCGCTCAGGGTGCCGTTTTCCATCTTTTGCAGAAACTCGGTCTGCAAACATTGCTCCCACACGGGCAGGTCAGCCTGTACCAGCGCCGAAACGAAGGGCAGGTCAGTCACGGACAAAATCTCCCTTCAGGTTGAAGGTGTGATCCATGGGGCCGGAGCCATGCCCTAAATCCAGCATGGCAGACAGACAGCCGGAGATGTAGGCCTTGGCGCGCTCCACAGCAGTGTCAAGGTCGTAGCCCTTTGCCAGATTGGAGGCAATAGCGCTGGACAGGGTGCAGCCGGTGCCGTGGGTGTTGGGGTTTGCAATGCGCTTGCCCTTGAACCACTTGCCGGTGCCGTCGCGCCACAAAAGGTCGTCGGCATCGTTGATCTGGTGGCCGCCCTTGCACAGCACGGCGCAGCCGTAACGCTCGCTGATGGTGCGGGCAGCGGCTTCCATGTCGGCAGCGTTGGCAATGCGCATGCCGGACAAGATCTCAGCCTCCGGGATGTTGGGGGTGAGCACCTCGGCCAGCGGCAGCAGCTTTTCGGTCAGCGCCTGCACGGCGTCGTCCTGCAGCAGCTTTGCGCCGGAGGTGGCCACCATCACAGGGTCTACCACGATGTGCTTTGCGCCGTAGAAGTGCAGCCGCTCGGCAATGGTGTCGATGAGCGGGGCAGAGGATACCATGCCGATCTTTACCGCGTCCGGGTAGATATCGGTAAATACGGCATCGAGCTGCTGCGCCAGAAATTGCGGCGTTGTGTCAAAAATGGCGGTCACACCGGTGGTGTTCTGTGCCGTTAGGGCGGTAATGGCGCTCATGGCAAACACGCCGTTGGCGGTCATGGTCTTGATATCGGCCTGAATCCCGGCGCCGCCGCTGGAATCACTGCCGGCAATGGTCAATGCAGTTTTCATGGATAAAATGCTCCTTTGCAGCAAAAATGCGGATATGCCCGCAAAGACATATCCGCAGATAAAAGCGCTATCTCCCTACGTTGGCATGATCCAAATCAGGTCACAGGTCAGGGCAATGCAGCCCACTCTCAGCCCGCTTGCACGGGCTCCCTTTTTATACTAGAAAGCATACCACAATCGGGGAAAAGATGCAAGAAAACTTCGCGGATGCTGCTAAAGCCTTCCCCCCGTCCGGGGGAAGGCTTTCAAAGCGGTAAGCACTTCAGCAAAAATACGCAGCAGATGTTATTTTATTCACCCAATGCGGTGCGGATGTTGTCCAGCACCTTTTTGCTCAGCAGCACAAAGGCCTGCTTGGTGCGGCCTGCGGACACATTGGCGCAGCGCACATTTTCCCGGGCAAAGAAGTCCTCGGCCACAGGGCCTGCGGCGGCGCGGGTGTCGCAGAAGAAATGGGTGCCGGGCTCGTCCAGCCACTTTTCCAGCGCAGCGGAATCAAAGCCGGGGCCGATGGAGGTGTTGAACAGCACCTTGCCTGCGCCCAGCTGGGCAAACTCATTTTCGCCCAGCAGCAGCACGTTCTTGTTCAGGCAGGTGAACACCACTTCGCTGTCTGCCAGCAGCTGGGGCAGGGGCTTGAAGGTCATACCGGCAGCCTCGGCGTCCGGCTTTGCGCTGCGGGCAAAGTAGCTGATCTCTGCGCCCATAAATTGCAGCGCATCGGCGATCATCCGGCCGGAAACGCCCAGCCCCACGATGCCAACCTTCAGGCCGGTGATCTCCACCGGCTCGTCCCGCAGCATGGGCATCCCAAAGCCGTGCAGCAGGCCGGTCAGTTCGTGCAGAACGTACTCCACAACGCCGCGGTCACCGTAGTCCCGGATGCCCAGCACCTGGATGCCCCGGGTGCGTGCATAGGCGATATCCACGTTGGCGCTCTCCTCAGAGTACAGGCTGCAGCACATCCCGATATAGCGGATGTTGGGGCACTGCGCAATGACTTCCTTGCCCATGCGGGAGGTGTAGCTCAGCAGCACGGCATCGGCGTCCCCGATGCGGCGCACCATCTCATCATCGCTGCCGGGCACATCCCGGTACAGCACCACCTCTTTGGCGTAGCGGTGCAGTTCCTCCTCGGCAGAGGGAATCAGACTGACAGGCTCAATGGCAACAAGCTTTTCAAACATGACGGACTCCTCCTTATATTAGTAGAAGCAGACGGGCGAGGCCAGATTGCGCAGCAGGGAGACGGCGCTCCAGCCTGCAATGGCGCTGGTGGAAGAGCAGATGTCCACCACAGCCTTCACGCCCTCGATTTCGGCAGTGATGCAGTGGTCATCGCCCACCCAGCCGGGAACGGAGTGCATGGTCACGCCGGTGATCTCCGGGCCGGTGGTAGCCAGAGAGGTAGCCACAGCCACGTTCACCCGGCGGGGGAAGGTAGCAATGGCCTGCTTGGCGTTGCCGGTGAACACGGTGGTCTTTTCGGTGTCAGTCAGCAGATGCTCTGCCCACACCGGCGTATTGCGGAAGCCCTTTGCACCGGTATGGGTCTCGATGCCGGCAGTCTCCGGCAGACCCTGTGCCTGTGCCATCAGGGTGACCGTTTGCAGCACGTCAAAGCCGCCGATGGCACCGCTGGCCAGATGCACCTTGGCACCGCCCTCCACGGCGGCTGCCTTGACCTGTGCGTAGAAATCCAGATCTGCAAAGGCACCGATGGACAGAATGACCAGATTGACGCCCCTTTTCAGCACCGGGATGGCCATGGCGCGCACCGACTCCACCGAGGCAGCCTCCACGATGTACTCCGGCTCAAGCGCCAGCAGCGCGTCCACGTCCTCGCAGACGGCGCAGCCGACATTGGTGGCGGTCTTTTCAGCCGAGGCGCGGGTGCGGCTGGTCACGCCCACCAGCTCGTAGTCCGGCAGCAGACCCTTCTTCCACGCGTCAGCCACGATGTTGCCCAGAAAGCCGCAGCCCACAATACCCAATTTTGTTTTCATACCGTATCCTAAACTCCTTTTTTCTGCCTGTGGCAGCATATTCATAGCCAGTATACCATACCGGGCGCAAAAAGGAAAATGATGTTTGCGGCAGCCCGGCGGGGCAGGACATAAAAAGTTAACAAAATAAATTACAAATAAATTACAAAACCCTATTGCAAAATGGTTTCAAAAGAGTTACAATATGGTTACAGCAAGGGCAAAGCCCCAAGGCTGTGTGTGAAATCTTTTTCTTCTTGTTTTTGGGATACTGGGCGCGGATCCTCCTCCTCCGGCTGTTCTCCTTCACGGCTATGATCCATGCGCCGCACAGGCAGTGTCCCGCTTCGTGTGCAAAAGGGCTCGTCCGGTATTCTGGACGAGCTTTTTTGCATTCTGCAAGCCCTGTTTTGCCCGCAAAAGTGATACTTCCAAAATCAAAGTATGACCAATGCCCGAAAACGCTTGGCAATTTGTCTGTTTTTCCGCAAAGGACAATTATAAAGTTTGGCGCGGCAGGGGTTTGTATTCTTGCGGGCTTTGTGGTAAAGTATATACAATCAATTTATAAGCAGCAAACATGAATGATTTTGATGCTGATTGTATCGGATGCGTTAAGGTGTATCTGAAAACAAAGAAAATGACGAATATTTCGCAAGCACAAGCGGGATTTAAGGCAAATAGCCGCAGGAATCCTTTGTGGATTTCAAGGCTGATTCACGCAAAATCCGGCTGTGCTTGTAGAAATAGACTAAATTTTCGACTTTTCAGATACACCCTAAGAGAAAAGGAGTTTGATTATGGCTTATTTCTACGAAGAACCCTCCCGCACCTTTGGCGAGTACCTGCTGGTCCCCGGCTATTCCTCTGCGGAGAATGTGCCCACGGCGGTCAGCCTGAAGACCCCGCTGGTCAAGTACCGCAAGGGACAGGAGGAGTGCCCGCTGCAGATGAATATCCCCATGATCAGCGCCATCATGCAGTCGGTCTCCGGCGATAAGCTGGCCATTGCACTGGCTCGTCAGGGCGGCGTTTCCTTTATCTATGGCTCTCAGAGCATCGAGAACGAGGCCGCCATGGTGCGCCGCGTCAAGAGCTTCAAGGCCGGTTATGTGGTGTCCGATTCCAATCTGGCTCCCACCGCCACCCTGCATGACGTGCTGGAACTGAAGGCACGCACCGGCCACTCCACCATCGCCATCACTGCCGACGGCACTCCTAACGGCAAGCTGCTGGGCATCGTGGCCTCCCGCGATTACCGCGTCAACCACACCCCGGACGATGCCTGTGTTACCACCTTTATGACCCCCGTTGAAAAGCTGGTCACCGCTCCGGCCAACACCTCCCTGCACGACTGCAACAACATCATCTGGGACAACAAGATCAACACCCTGCCGCTGGTGGATGCCGAGGGCAATCTGGTGTATATGGTATTCCGCAAGGACTACGATTCCCACAAGGCAAACGCCAACGAGCTGCTGGATAAGAACAAGAGCTATGTTGTGGGTGCCGGTATCAATACCCGCGACTACGCCCAGCGCGTGCCTGCACTGGTTGAGGCCGGTGTGGATGTGCTGTGCATCGACTCCTCCGAGGGCTACTCCGAGTGGCAGAGCCGCACCATCGGCTGGATCCGCGAGCACTACGGCGACACCGTCAAGGTGGGTGCCGGCAACGTGGTGGATGCTGAGGGCTTCCGCTTCCTCGCTGAGGCTGGCGCAGACTTTGTGAAGATTGGCATCGGCGGCGGCTCCATCTGCATCACCCGTGAGACCAAGGGCATCGGCCGTGGTCAGGCTACCGCTGTCATCGAGGTCGCCAAGGCTCGCGACGAGTACTACAAGGAGACCGGCATCTATGTGCCCATCTGCTCCGACGGCGGCATCGTCCACGACTACCACATCACCCTCGCACTGGCTATGGGTGCAGACTTTGTGATGCTGGGCCGCTACTTTGCCCGCTTTGACGAGAGCCCCACGAACAAGGTGCGCATCAACGGCCAGTATATGAAGGAGTACTGGGGCGAAGGCTCCAACCGTGCCCGCAACTGGCAGCGCTACGATCTGGGCGGCTCCACCAAGCTGAGCTTTGAGGAGGGCGTGGACAGCTATGTGCCTTATGCCGGTCCTCTGGCGGACGGCGTGCAGACCACCCTGTACAAGGTGAAGAGCACCATGTGCAACTGCGGCGCTCTGTCCATCCCCGAGCTGCAGCAGAAGGCCAAGCTGACCGTTGTTTCCTCCACCTCCATCGTGGAGGGCGGCAGCCACGACGTTGTGCTGAAGAACGCCACCCCCAGCATCATGAACGGCTAAGCCTGTTCTGAAGCAAGCGATTGTTATAAACGCAGAGACCGCTGCACAGCGTTTGTGCAGCGGTCTTTTTGCGCGAAAATACTTGCACCGGCAGGGGAATCGTGCTATCATGATAGAAACGCTCTGTCATGACAGGACGGAGAATCCCCCTGCCGGGCAAGCGGCAGGCGGCGCGCAGTAGGGAAGAGCTGACGCCGGGTATAAATAGAGAGGAAAACATTCATGAACGAGATCAAGGTTGAGCCTTATATCCCCGATGAGGACTACGATAACCCCGCGATGGTGGTGGATTTTTACGAATTCACCATGGCAAACTGCCTGTTCCTGCATGGCTTTAAGAATACCACGCTGGTGTTTGATATGTTCTTCCGCAAAAACCCGGATAATCAGGGCTATTCCATCAGCGCTGGCCAGCGCAAGCTGACCCGCTTTTTGCTGGACTATCACTTCAATGAGCAGGATATCCACTGGCTGCGCACCAAGGGCATGAGCGAGGAGTTCTGCGAGTATCTGCGCACCTACAAGTGGAAGGGCGATATGTACGCACTGCCCGAGGGCACGGTCTGCTACCCCCATGTGCAGATGGTGCGCATCGAGTGCGATCTGGTGGGCGCAATCCTCATCGAGACCTACCTGCTGCAGACCATGAACTTCCATAGCCTGATCGCCACCAAGGCCACCCGCGTTACCGGCCTGAACACCCACACCCCCCGCAACGTCATGGAGTTCGGCACCCGCCGCGCACAGGGCGAGAGCGCCGGAAACGATGGCGCTTACGCCGCAGTGCTGGGCGGCTGCATCGGCACGGCCAACTGTCTGGCCGAGATGAAGTTCGGCGCAGAGGTCAAGGCCGTGGGCACCGTGGCACACAGCTTTATCGAGTTTTTCCCCACCGAATTTGATGCCTTCAAGGCCTTTGCCGATACCTACCCGGATTCGGTCAGCTTGCTGCTGGATACCTATAATATTATGGAGAGCGGCCTGCCCAACCTGATCAAGCTGGACGATTATCTCATTGAGAAATACCCCAACGACCCCAACCGCCGCGTCAAGAGCGCCCGCATCGACTCCGGCGACCTTGCCCGCGGCTCCAAGCGGCTGCGCAAGGCGCTGGATGCCGCCGGCAAGCCGTATATCAAGCTGGTAGCCTCCAACGGTCTGGATGAGAAGAAGATCGCCAACATGGAGCTGTACGAGCACGCACACTTCGACTCCTACGGCGTGGGCGAAAACCTGATCACCTCTGCCTCCGACCCCGTGTTCGGCGGTGTGTACAAGCTGGTGGCCGTGAAGAAGCCGGACGGCAGCTACACCCCCAAGATGAAGTGCTCCGATTCTGCCAGCAAGGCTATCATCCCGGGCAAGAAGATGCCGTGGCGTCTGTACGACGAAAACGGTCAGGCACAGTGCGACCTCATTGCCATGGACGGCGAGGTTATCGAGGCCGGTAAGCCGGTCACGATGGTCAATCTGGATTCGGATGCCATCGAGCGCACCATCACCTTTACCCCCACCGCTGTGCGCCCGCTGCTGGTGCCGCATATTCTGGGCGGCGAGCTGGCTATCGACCTGCCCTCCATTGCAGAGAAGAAAGCCTATATTGCAAAGCAGCTCACCGAGGAGACTTGGGAGAGTGAGCTGCGTCTGGAGTGCCCCCACAAGCACTACGTCAACATGACCCCCGCAGTGGCCGAGTGCCGCTCCCGGATGTACGCCGAGCTGCACGGCGGCAAGGTGTAAGCAGCACCGAATCAGCGGTTTTTCTTGACAAAACAGGGAAACTATTGTATCATAAAAGCCGCTGATTTTGATAAGAATGATACTATCACCAGATTGCGTATAGCAGTGTGGTTGTAATAATTTTTCCTCACACCTGTTATTCCCGGCTCCCTCTCAAGCCAGAGGGCAGCAGGGCTTTGTAAGCCGGGGTTGCGCCGCTGTGGTGAAATTGGCAGACACGAGGGACTTAAAATCCCTTTCTGGAGACAGAGTACGGGTTCGACCCCCGTCGGCGGCATGTAAAAGCCCAGAATCGTTCGTTGAATCGAATGGTTCTGGGCTTTTTCTTTATGCCTTGCGGGGAATGGGTGGGGCGCTGTTGTCCGTCAAGCCAAGGATATAATCGGTACTGGTGCGGTAGAAATGGGCAAGCTGGATCAGCACCTCGGTGGGGATATCCCGCTTGCCGGTTTCGTAATTGGAGTAGCAGACCTGTGTACATTTCAGATACGCCGCAACATCCTTTTGCAGCAGATCACGATCCTCCCGCAGATCCCGGATACGTTGATACATGGCGTTTACCTCAAAGGCTTTATTTAAGGTAAAGTATAGGCATAACGAAATGTTATATTGACATATAAAACAAAATGTTATATCATAGTATCGCGCCGGGCGCAGCTGTGAATCTCCGATGCAAAAGGGGAGATCGTCATGAAACTGGAATTCCGGCAGACAGTATCCTGCAAACACCTTACGCTTGCAAGGGTCTGCAAAACCATCGACTGGCAACAGCCGCTGCCTCGGTGCGGAGAATATGTAGCCGGGCTGGATACGCTGGACGGCGAACAGGAGCTACCGGTGCGCAAGCTGCTGCACCGGGCACAGGATGGCGGCTGCCTTGCGGAGCTGCCGGGCTTCAACATTGCGCAGCTGCGGCTTTCTTACCGGGAGCTGGAGCAGCTGGCGGCACAAAAGGGCTGGACACTGCAAAAGCTGTAAAAAACTTAAATTTCCCTCTTGCATTCTGGCCGATTCGTGCTATAATAGTAAGGCAATCGTTTCCAAGGCCGCTCGACGGGGTAGCCGATATTGAAGGTTGTGATGGGCACATACATTAAATATGGCCCCAATACGTCAGAACCAGAATTGAGGTGAAAAGAATGAAACAGGGTATCCATCCGAACTACGTTGACTGCACCATTACCTGCGCTTGCGGTAATGTCATCAAGACTCGTTCCACCAAGCCCGAGATCCACGTCGAAGTTTGCTCCAAGTGCCATCCTTTCTACACTGGCAAGCAGAAGCTGGTTGACACCGGCGGACGTGTTGAGCGCTTCAACAAGCGTTTCGGCCGTAAGTAATTATAGGCTATCTCATGCCGCTTCCTTCGGGAGGCGGCATTTTTGCGTTTTTCGCGGGCAAATATTTCGTTTTCCCACACAGGATTGTCTTAATTTAAACACATTTTCCATCTAAAATATAGCAGTTCCAAACCGGAAAGCGCTGGCTCTACGCCGCTTTCCGCAAAACAGCTTCTGAAACAAAGGAGAGTTTGCTGTGATCGAAGTTTCTCACCTGAGCAAGTCCTACGGCAGCCGCCCTGCCGTGCAGGATCTCTCGTTTACGGTGCCGGACGGCCAGATCTACGGCCTGCTGGGGCCCAACGGCGCGGGCAAATCCACCATTATGAATATCCTTACCGGCTATCTTGCCCCCACTGAGGGCGAGGTGAAGGTAGCCGGGTTCCGTCTGCCGGAGCAGGCACAGCAGGCCAAAGCCTGTGTGGGCTACCTGCCGGAGCAGCCGCCGCTCTACCCGGAAATGACCGTGCAGGAGTATCTGGACTTTGTGGCAGAGCTCAAGGGGGTAAAGCACGCGCAGCGCAAACAGCAGGTGCTGGCCGCTGCCCGCCGTACCGGGCTGGAAGAAGTGCTGCCCCGGGTCATCCGTAGCCTGTCCAAGGGCTACCGTCAGCGGGTGGGCATTGCGCAGGCGCTGCTGGGCAGCCCGCAGCTCATCATTCTGGACGAGCCCACCGTGGGTCTGGACCCCGCGCAGGTCATCGAGATCCGCAACCTCATCCGGGAACTGGGCAAGGCGCACACGGTCATCCTGTCCAGCCACATCCTCAGCGAGGTGCAGGCGGTGTGCCAGCAGGTGCTCATCCTGTCTAAAGGTCGTCTGGTGGCGGTGGGCAGCCCGGAGGAGCTGGGCGAGACCCTGAACCCGGGCAGCCGCCTGCGTGCAACTGCGCAGGGCGAGACGGACACTGTGCTTGCTGCGGTGCGCAGCGTGCCGGGCATCTGCAAGGTAGAACTGGAAAGCGCCGCAGACGGTCAGGTCACCTTTACCGCCGAGAGCGAGGACGCCGCCGACCGCCGTGCTGCCGTGTCCCGGGCACTGACCGAGGTCGGCTGCACCGTGCTGGCGCTTGCCGCCGAGAACCGCAGCCTTGAGGAGGTATTCCTTGCGCTGACCGAAAAAACGCCGGAGCAGGAAGCCCCGGCAGAAGGGGAGGAAAACTGAGATGCTTGCCATCTTTAAACGAGAACTCCGCAGCTGCTTTCACGGCATGATCGGTGCGGTGCTTACCGCCTTTATGCTGGCGGCTACGGCTATCTACTTTGTGGCGCTGAATCTGGGCTACGGCCTGCCGGATTTTGGATACTACACGCTGTACCGCACTGTTTTTGTGCTGCTGCTCTATATCCCGGTGCTCACCATGCGCTCCTTTGCGGAGGAACGCCACAGCCGCACCGACCAGCTGCTGCTCACAAGTCCGGTGTCGGTGGGTGGCATCGTGCTGGGCAAATACTTTGCTCTTTGCGTCATTTTTGCGTTGCCCTGCCTTGTGGATGCGGGCATGATCCTTGTGCTGAAGGTGCTGGGCGCTACCGGCACCAGTACACTGGCCAATTTTTCTGCGCTGCTGTGCTATTACCTTATGGGCTGCGCCGCCATTGCCATCGGAGTGTTCCTTTCCAGCCTGACCGAAAACCAGATCATTGCCGCCGTGTCCGGCGTGGCGGCGCTGCTGCTGGCCTATATGATGCCCAGCCTGCGCACCATGTTCACCACCGGCAGCGCGGTGGCGCTGGCGCTGTTCACCGCCATTGCCGCTGTACTCAGTGTGGTGGCGGGGCTGCGCAGCAAAAGCTTTACGCTGGGCTGCCTTTCCTTTGCGGGATGCTGTGTGGCGCTTACGGCGCTGTTTCTGCTCAAGAGCAGCTGGCTGACCGAAGCCTTCAGCGCCGTGCTCAGCGCGCTGTGCCTGTTTACCCCCTTTGAAGAATTTGTCAACAGCAGCTTTTCCATCCCCACGCTGGTCTACTATCTGACCGTGGCGGCGGTGTTCCTGTTTTTTACCGCACAGGGACTGGAAAAGCGCCGCTGGAACTGAGAGGAGGTCACAACGATGAAATGGAACAAGAACGCAGCCTCTCAGAAACGCAGGGTGTTCCGCAGCGGGCTGCTGTCCACCGCTATGCTGGCGGCAGTGCTGGTGCTGGCGGTGCTGCTCAATCTGCTGGTGCGGGCGATCCCTGCAAAGTATACCGAGTTCGACCTCTCCGAGGCCAAAATGTACACCCTGAGCGACAGCACCAAAGCGCTGGTAGAGGGGCTGGAAAAGGATGTGCACATCTATTATCTGTGCGAGACCGGCAGCGAGGATGCTATCATCACAAAGCTGCTGGATCACTACGCTGCCGAGAGCGGGCACCTGAGCTGGGAACAGAAGGACCCCACCCTGTACCCAACCTTTGCCGCAAAGTATGGCGCGGAGAATGTTTCCACCGGCAGTCTGATCGTGACCTGCGGGGAGAACAGCACCGTACTGGATGCCGCCGACCTGTACGAGTACGACTATACCGACTACTACACCACCGGCTCTGCCAGTGTGACCTTTGGCGGCGAAAAGCAGATCACCTCTGCCATTTATAAGCTTACCGCAGCCGGGCAGAGCCACGCCTACTATACCACCAACCACGGCGAGCAGACCCTGACCGACTCCCTGACCGATGCGCTGGACGCCCAGAATATCGATGCTCAGCCGCTGGATTTGCTTACAAGCACCATCCCGGAGGACTGCGACCTGCTTATCATCAACGCACCCACCAGCGATTTTACCGCAGGGGACGGCCTTGTGGACGAGATCAGCCAGCTACAAGATTATCTGGCGGCGGGCGGCAAGCTGCTTTTGACCAGCAGCGTCTACGCCCAGACCCCGCAGCTGGATGCCGTGCTGGCGCAGTTCGGCCTTGCCCGCGCAGAGGGCATGGTGGTGGAGGGCGACAGCAGCAAGGCACTGTATAACTCTGCATGGTCGCTGCTGCCGGACTACGGCACGCCCACCGAGAGCACCGCGCTGAACGGTGTGAATACCAGCACCCATGTCATGCTGTCGGTGGCGCAGGGCATCACGGTCACCGAGACCGAGGATGTCACCGCCGAGCCGCTGCTGAACAGCTCCTCCGCTGCCTATGCCAAAGCCGACATCAACGACCTTACCACCATGGAGCGGGAGGACGGAGACACAGACGGCCCCTTTGCACTGGCTGTCTGGGCGCGGAACGAGAACACCGGCGCCGAGGTCCTCTGGATCGGCTGCCCCAATATGGATAACGAGCAGCTTTATCAGTCCATGCCCGGCAACCTGACCTTTTTGCAGGGCTGCGCCGCCTCGCTGGTGGGGCAGGATATCCTTGTGGACACCAAGGCACTGGAAGCCGAGCCCATCACGGTGGCAGGCTCTACCGCCGCAGCACTGGGGCTGACCTTTGTGTTCGTGCTCCCGGCGGCGGTGCTTATTGCCGGGGCAGTGGTGGTGCTGCTGCGCCGCCGCAGATAAGGAGGCCGCCATGAAAACAAAACAGCGTGTCCTGCTGGCGTTGCTGGCAGCGGCAGTGCTGCTGGGCGCGGCGCTGTGGGCGGTGACCCGCAGCAACGCCAAGGCCGAGCAGGCCGCCAGCGCCGCCGCGGAGGGCGGTATCCCGCTTTCCGCCTTTGCCGCCGAGGATCTGGAGCAGATCGAGTACACCTACAACGGTCAGATCTACACCCTGCAATATTCCGGCGGCAGCTGGCAGTTGGCACAGGACCCCGCCTATCATTTGGACGAGAGCGCTTGTAACACCATGCGCACTGCCCTGATGGCACTAGCTGCCAAGCGCAGCCTGATGCCGCAGGCAGGGGAGGATTACGGTCTGGATAGCCCGCAGCTCACCGTTACGGTCACGGCGGCAGGGCAGAGCACCACCCTGACCTTCGGGGCAGAGAACCCGGTCACCGGGGATCTCTATGTGCAAAAAGCCGGGGACGATGCCATCTATACCGTCAGCGGCAACAAAGCCGCCTGTTTCCAGCTGGATAAGGCCGGGCTCTTTGGCAGCTTCTGCCCCACCGGGCTCACGGCTTCCGCCATTACGCAGGTGGCCTATACGCTGGCAGACGGCACCTCCGTCACGCTGAACGCCGTCAGCGAGCCGACCGAAAGCGCTGACAGCGCCTCTTCCGCTGCCTACGAGACGGTGTGGCGGCTGGCTTCTGACCCCGCCGCCAGCCTTGCACAGGACAAGGTACAAAGCCTGCTGTCTGCCCTGTGCACCTATGCCACTGCCCAAGCCACGGACGCAGACCTTGCTGCCTGCGGTTTTGATGCACCGGTGTTTACTGCTACGGTCACCTGCGAGGACGGCTCTGCCGTGCAGCTGGCCTACGCCTGCGGTACGGACGGGTGGTATCTGCAAGTTGGGGACGATACTTCGGTATACACAGTGGATACAAGCACTGTGCAGGCGCTTCTGCTGACGGAAAACGACTTGAAAACGCAGGAATAATTGCTTTTGTACGCTGCATCGAAACCAAGGTGCAGCGTATATTTTTTTGCACCTTTTTATAAAGTTGCGGCAAACATCGGCAGAGTGATTGACAATCCGACTGTGATTGTTTATTATAAACCGTGACAGGGTAAGTTCGCCGCGCAAAATCATGCTGCTGCGCGGGGCAGAACGCCCCTTATACGCAAAAAAGATGGGGCAGGTTCCCTGTCTTTTTTCGTATCTGAGAACAAGGAGGATAACATATAAAATGGACAACTCGGTGGTCGTTTCACTGCGGGATATCGTAGTGGAATTTGATGGACAGCGCATTCTGGATGGGCTGAATCTGGATATCCATGATAAGGAGTTCGTGACGCTGCTCGGTTCCTCCGGCTGCGGCAAAACCACCACCCTGCGCCTGATCGCAGGTTTTCTGGAGCCGAACGCCGGCAAGGTACTGCTGAAAGGGGAGGACATTACCGGTGTGCCGCCTTATAAGCGCCCGGTGAATACCGTGTTCCAGAAATACGCGCTGTTCCCGCACCTGAACGTGTTCGAGAACGTGGCCTTTGGTCTGCGGCTCAAAAAGCTGGACGAGGACACCATCCGCCGCAAGGTGCGCAATATGCTGGAGGTCGTGGGTCTGAAAGGCTTTGAGCGCCGCAGCATCAGCCAGATGTCCGGTGGTCAGCAGCAGCGCGTGGCCATTGCCCGCAGTCTGGTCAACGAACCGGAGATCCTGCTGCTGGACGAGCCGCTGGGCGCACTGGATCTGAAGCTGCGCAAGGAGATGCAGCTGGAGCTCAAGCGCCTGCAGCGCGAGATGAACATCACTTTTATCTACGTTACCCACGATCAGGAGGAAGCGCTTACCATGTCCGATACCGTCGTGGTCATGAACGGCGGCAAGGTGCAGCAGATCGGCACCCCGGAGGATATCTACAACGAGCCGAAAAACGCCTTTGTGGCAGACTTTATCGGCGATTCCAACATCGTGGACGGTGTGATGCACAAGGACTTTCTGGTGTCCTTCTCCGGCGTGGACTTCCCCTGTGTGGACCGCGGCTTTGCCCGGGAGCAGAGCGTGCAGGTAGTGGTGCGCCCGGAGGATATCGAGGTGGTGTCCCCCGTGGAGGGTCAGCTTGTGGGCGTGGTGAACGACGTCATCTTCAAGGGCGTGCACTTTGAGATGCACGTGGAGTGCGAAGGCCGCGAGTGGCTGATCCACTCCACCCGCGCCTGCACCCCCGGTGAGACCATTGGTATGCGCATCGGCCCCAACGAGATCCATATCATGGCGCGGAGCGAGGGGTGATGTGCCATGAAGATCTATGATAAAAAGCTGGCCTATCCGTACTTTGTATGGATGGTGCTGTTTACCGTTGTGCCTCTGTTCATTGTGGTGTACTACGCCATGACCGACGCCGAGGGCAACTTTACCCTGAATAACCTTACCTCCATCAGCGGTTACGGCTCGGTGTTTGCCCGCAGTCTGCTGCTGGCGCTTATTGCAACCGTTATCTGTCTGGTCATCGCCTTTCCGGTGGGATATTTTTTGTCCCGCCTGCGGGTGAACAAGCAGCACATCATGCTCATGCTGGTCATGCTGCCCATGTGGATGAACTTTTTGCTGCGCACCTACGCATGGATGGGTCTGCTCAGCGTCAACGGCCCGGTGAACACCCTGCTGGGCTTTATCGGCCTTGGCCCTTATACCATGCTCAACACCTCCGGCGCAGTGGTGCTGGGCATGGTGTATAACTATGTGCCCTACATGATTTTGCCACTGTACACCAGCATGACCAAGATCGACCAGAGCCTTGTAGAGGCTGCGCAGGATCTTGGTGCCAACACCACCAAGACCCTTGTGCGGGTGCTCATCCCTATGAGCGTGCCGGGCATCAGCACCGGCATCACCATGGTGTTCGTGCCGGCGGTGTCTACCTTTGTCATCAGCCGTATGCTGGGCGGCGGCTCCAACCTGCTGATCGGTGACCTGATCGAGATGCAGTTCTTGGGCAACAGCTACAACCTGAACGTCGGCTCTGCCATGAGCTTGGTGCTGATGATCATCGTACTGCTGTGCATGAGCTTTACGTCCAGCTTTGACGAGGATGAAATGGAGGGCGTATCCTGATGAAAACAAAACATCTGCGCCTGATGCAGCGGGTCTACATCATCCTATTCTTCTGCTTCATGTATCTGCCCATTGCCTACATGATCGTGTTCAGCTTCAACCAGAGCAAGGGCTATTCGCTGTTCACTGGCTTCACCCTTAAGTGGTATCGCAGCCTGTTCACGAATGCGTCCATCCTCCATGCGCTGTGGGTGTCCGTTGAAGTGGCCATCCTGTCCGCCATCATTGCCACGGTGCTGGGCACGGCTGCCAGCCTTGGCATTGCCTCCATGAGCCGCAAAAGCCGCCTGCTGGTGACCAACATCACCTATATCCCGGTGGTCAACCCGGAAATCATCACCGGCATCTCCCTGATGCTGCTGTTCGTGGCCTACCAGCGCTTTGCCGCGCAGTCCGCATGGCTGCCGGACAACATCATGGGCCTGCCCACGCTGCTCATTGCGCATATCGCGTTCAACGTGCCCTACGTTATCTTTAACGTGAGCCCTAAGCTCAAGCAGCTGGATATCAAGCTGTACGAGGCAGCGCTGGATCTGGGCTGTGACCCCCGACAGGCTTTCTTCAAGGTTATCCTGCCGGAGATCAGTCCCGCCATCCTGTCGGCCTTCCTCATCTGCCTGACCTATTCCATTGACGATTTCATGATCTCCTACTTCAACTGCGGCACGGTGGAGACCCTGCCCATTGCCATCTATTCCATGACCCGCAAAAAGGTTAGCCCGGAGATCTACGCACTGTCCACCATCATGTTCATGGTCATCCTCAGCGTTATTCTGGTGTCCAATGCCATGGAGAGCCGCAGCTACCGCAAGGATCAGAAAACGTTGCGAGAGGAGGGCGCATGATGAAACGCATTGCTGCATTGCTGCTGACGCTGGCCGTGGCGCTGTGCGCCGCACTGCCGGTGTTTGCCGCCGGTACCATTGAGGTGACCGAGGACGTGTCGGTGTCGGACGCTTACGACTGGACCCGCTTCAAGGGGCAGAACGTTACCCTGAACGTCTATAACTGGGGCGAGTACATCTCCAACGGCTCGGATGACAGTGTGGACGTGGTGGCCGCCTTTGAAAAGCTGACCGGCATCAAGGTGAACTACACCACCTTCGACTCCAATGAGTCCCTGTACGCCAAACTCAAGTCCGGCGCAGCCAACTACGATGTGATCATCCCCTCCGACTACATGGTGGCAAAGATGATCAACGAGGGGATGCTTGCACCCCTTGACTACGACAATATCCCTAATTTCCAGAAGATCGATGCAGGCTACCGCAACCCGGATTACGACCCGCAGAACGCCTACACCGTACCCTATATGCTGTGCACCACTGGCATCATCTACAACACCACTATGGTAGACGAAGCCCCTACCTGCTGGGCAGACCTGTGGGACGAACAGTACGCGGGCAACATTCTGATGTTCAACAACAGCCGCGACGCCTACGCCATCGCTGCATTTAAGAGCGGCCACAGCATCAACCCCGCCACCCCGGAAGAGGTGGACGAGGTGGTAGAGGAGCTCAAGGCACAGAAGCCACTGGTGCAGGCCTATGTCATGGACGAGATCTTTGATAAGATGATCGGCGGCGAGGCGGCCATCGGCGTGTACTACTCCGGCGATGCCATCACCATGATCGATGACAACCCGGATCTTGCGTGGGTGTTCCCGGAGGAGGGCAGTGTGCTTTCGGTGGACTGCATGGCTGTGCCCGCCGCCAGCGAGCACAAGGAAGCCGCCGAGATGTTCATCAACTTCATGTGCGAGACCGATATCGGCAAGGCCAACAGCGAGTATATCGGCTACACCACCCCCATGCACGATGTATGGGAGGTACTGGACGAGGATCTGAAAACCAGCGAGATCGCCTACCCGTCTGAGGAGGACGCCGCCCGCGAGAAGGTGTTCACCGCCCTGAGCGACGAGGTGAACAGCGAACTGGATCTGAAGTGGAGCGAGATGAAGAGCTACGATGAAGGCGGCGGCAGCTACCTGTTTTTGTTGCTGCTGCTGGCCATGCTGGCGCTGGCCTGCTTTAATATCTGGCGCAAAGTGCGCAGAAAGACCCGCAATCAGTATTGATCGTTCAACCAAGGCTGCCGTCCCGGACGTGGTGCGGCGGCCTTTTTCCGATAGGAGGGAAAGAATATGGAACAGTTTTATTATGAAGGAACCGCCGTGGTAGAAAATGCCGATGCAGACTGCCACAGCCTGCTCAAGGCCAGTGCGTTGCTGCGCTATGTGGAGCAGATCTCCACCATGCACGCCCGCCACTTTGGCATGGACGATAAGTTCTTTGAGAATCACGGCGTAGCGTTTCTGGTGGGCAAGCAGGCGCTGCGGTTCAGCCGTGTGCCCCGCCGTGGTGAGACTTTGACCCTTTGCTCCCGCTCAGAGAAGAGCATTCGCGGCTCTATCAAACGCGTCACAACCCTTACGGACGAAGCCGGGCAGGAGGTTGCCATGGTGGACAGCCGCTGGATCATGTCCAGCCTTGAAGATGGCCATATTCTGCGCCAGCCGGGCTGGACGGTAGAGGGATACTGGAATGAGACGGTGGAAGAGGAACTGCCCCTTTTGCTGCATAAGCGCCGGGACAGCCTGACCAGCGCCGGTCTGGTTACGGCGCGCTACTCCCAGTGCGACCTGCACTACCACATCAACAACGCCTTTTATCTGGATATCGTTTGTGACGCACTGCCGCAGGAGATCATGCGCGATCATGTTGTGAAGTTTGCCTCCATCAATTACCACCGCGAAGTCCCCATGGGGCAGCAGGTGGAGGTGCTCTACACCCCCTCGGATGATGGCTGGTACTTTATTGCCAAGCACGCGGATAAAACGGCTTTCGAGTGCTATCTGGAGCTGGAGCCGGTCAAGCAGTAAAAACATGGAGGAATGCCAATGTCCAAAACCGGAGAATTGTTCGGCACCTTTTTTAAGATCGGTGCCTTTACCTTTGGCGGCGGCTACGCCATGGTGGCGCTGCTGGAGCACGAATTTGTAGAAAAAAAGCGCTGGCTCACTCGGGAGGAATTTCTGGATATGGTCGCCATTGCCGAGTCCACCCCCGGCCCTGTGGCGGTGAACAGCGCCACCTATATCGGCTATAAGCTGGCCGGTGTTGCCGGTGCGGCGGCTTCTACTCTGGCGGTGTGCCTGCCGTCCTTTGCAGTCATTTACCTTATTTCGCTGTTCTTCGACCGCTTTTTGCAGCTGACGGTGGTGGCCAATGCCTTTAAGGGCATACAGGCCTGTGTGATCTACCTGATTTTATCCGCAGGGGTCAAGATGCTCAAAAACTTGCAGTGCACCCCCTTCAACACGGCAGTGGTGGCGGTGGTGCTGGCGGCTATGGTGGGATGCTCTGTGCTGGCGGTAAAGTTTTCCTCCATCTGCTGCATCCTACTTTGCGGCACAGCCGGGGTGCTGGCCTACGCAGTGGGGCAGGGGAAGAAAGGCGGCACAAAATGATCTTGCTGCAATTATTCTGGAACTTTCTGGTCATCGGTGCGGTGTCCTTTGGCGGCGGCTACGGCATGATCTCGCTGGTGCGGGAAACAGTGCTGGGGCACGGCTGGCTGACCGAGAGCGAATTTCTCAGCTTTATCGCGGTGTCAGAGTCTACGCCCGGCCCGCTGGCGGTGAATATGGCTACCTTTATCGGGTCTTCGCAGGCGGGGCTGGCAGGCTCCTTTGCGGCAACGGTGGGGGTGGTGCTGCCCTCCTTTGTCATCATTCTGCTCATCGCGGCGGCGCTGCACAGCCTGATGAAGTATGCCGGGGTCAACGCCTTTCTGGCCGGAGTGCGCCCCTGCGTGGTGGCGATGATCTTGGCCACTGCCTGCACCATGGGGCTTTCCACGCTGGGTGGCTTTACCACTGTTTCCGGCGGCTTTGCCCCGGATGTGCGTGCGTTGGCAGTGTTTGCCCTGCTGGGCATTTTACATTTTGCCTATAAAAAGAAAACGCAGAAAGCGCCGTCCCCCATCGGGATGATCCTGCTTTCTGCGGTGCTGGGCGCGGTGCTGTGGAGCATCTGACCCGGAAAGAGAGGTTGACACAATGAACATTACCGTGTATCTGGGCGCAAGCCTTGGCACCGACCCTGCATTGCCGCAGGCCGTGCAGCAGCTGGGGCGCTGGATCGGCGAAAGCGGCAACGCGCTGGTGTACGGCGGCAGCAAAAGCGGCCTGATGGGCCTTTTAGCCGACAGCGTACTGGCTGCAGGCGGCAGGGTGACCGGTGTAGAGCCCAAGTGCTTTCTGGACGCAGAGCTGCAGCACGAGGGACTGACAGAGTTGATCGTGACCGAGGACATGCCCGCCCGCAAAACCAAAATGATCGAGCTTGGTGATGCTTTTATTGCGTTTCCCGGCGGCACCGGCACGCTGGAGGAGATCACCGAGGTCATCAGCAAGCTGTCTCTGGGGCAGCTGAACGCGCCCTGTATCCTCTACGATCTGAACGGCTACTACCAGCCCCTGCACCAGCTTTTGCAGCAGATGATCGCCATGGGGCTTTCCACTCCGGCGCGGCAGCGGAATATCACCTTTGCTGCCGACCTTGCCCAGATCCGCGCGATTCTTGAAAAATGATACTGGGAAGCTTACTTCTCAAACGTAAGGAGACTGCTGTACATGGCTTTGTGCGGCGGTCTTTTTTCATAAAAATGGGATATCGGGGCGTCCGTAGACGACCCGGTATCCCGAAAAAAGAAAAAATCATTCCGCTGATTATGCCCATAGCGCACGCGGAGGGCATTTAAAATCTTTCTGCGCAACCAAAAAGGCCGCTGCACAAAATAATGTGCAACGGCCTTTTGCTATCCTGTTATGTACGCTGTGCGCTAAAATCAGGCGGCAGTGGTGGAAGCAGCCTCAGAAGAAGCAGCCTCGCTGACAGCAGCCTCAGAGGAAGCAGCCTCGGAAGAAGCAGCCTCAGAGGAAGCGGCCTCGCTGGAAGCAGCCTCAGAAGAAGCAGCCTCGGAAACAGCGGTGCTTGCGGAAGCAGCCTCAGAGGTGGAGGAAGCGGAAGCGGCAGAAGCACCACCGCAGGCGGTCATGCTAGCAGCCAGAGCCAGAGCAACAACAGCGATGCAAATATTCTTGAGTTTCATATCAATAATCTCCTTGTTTTTCCTATGTGTGTTTAGCAGCGGGCACTCCGTAGCACCTCACTGCGATGCTATATTCTAGTCCATTTTTGAAAAAAATCAAGAGGATTTTGGTCGAAAGTTATAATCTATGTAAAGAATCTACATAGTTGTCATAAAGTTTCGCCAAAAGTCAAAGACTTTTTGGTAAAAATAAAGCCCGGGATAGCGCCTATATCGCCGGGCGGGGAACACAAAAATAGAAAAACTTGAAACAACCTGTTACAAATCCCTTTTATTGGACTTCAAATGTGGATAATAGAGGCATGGCGAGGGACGGACATCCCCCGAAAGGCTGAACAACAAAAACATTTGTGGAGGATAACACGATGAAAGACTTTGATTTTGGCTACTTTGGCACCGGCGACGAGGGCTATGCCCAGTACATGACTGCGTTCGAGCGCAATTTCAGCACGGACAGCACCGACAGCTTTGCGTCCGATGACACAGACTGCGATGCAGACAGCTGCGACAGCAGCGAGGACGATTTCTAAGGCTTGCACCTTTTTTCCCGTTTGTGCATACAACGGGCAAAGGGGGAATGCGGCTTGAACCGGATCGTTTTCACACTTGGGATCTGGCTGTTCCCGGCGGCGTGCACCGCGCTGGGAGCAGCAGGGGTGTTTTTGCTGCGCAGGCAGACAAGGCCGGCTACCCGGCGCATTTTGTGCGGGATGGCGGCGGGTATCATGCTGGCGGCCAGCGTGTGGAGCCTGCTGCTTCCGGCCATTGCCCGGTCGCAGGGCAGGGCGGCATGGGTGCCCCCGGCGCTGGGGCTTATTTTAGGCGCTGTGGGGCTTTTACGGCTGGAGGATGCCGCCGGGCAGCTGCTGGCTGGCGGTCCCGGGCATTGCGGGCGTATGGTGCTGGCGGTCACCCTGCACAATCTGCCGGAAGGCATGGTGGTGGGGCTGGCTGCGGCGCTGGCGCTGCACGGGGACGCGGACGCCGTAAGCGGCGCGCTGGCGCTGAGCCTTGGCATCGGCTTGCAGAACATCCCGGAGGGGGCGGCGGTCAGTCTGCCGCTGACCCAGAGCGGGCGTACCCGGGGGCAGTCCTTTGCCGCCGGGGCGGCCTCCGGGCTGGTGGAGCCCTTGGGCGCGGTGCTGGCCTTTGTGCTGGCCGAGTGGGTAGGCGCAGCGCTGCCGTGGCTCATGAGTGCGGCGGCGGGCTGTATGGTGTGTGTGACTGCACAGGAGATGATCCCTGAGGCGGTGGAACCGGATGAAGTGGCCGGTGTCATCAGCATCGTGCTGGGGTTTGCCCTGATGATGGCACTGGATGTGGCCCTGTGATAGAGTAAAAGCAATGCCGGACAGACCTTTTGGCCTACCCGGCATTGCTTTTATGCAAAAAGGATTTATATCGTCTGCGGCTGCTTCTGGCGCAGCTTACGCCGCACCACCAGCAGGCAGGTCAGGTGCACCAGCGCGGTCAGCGCCCAGCTGATAGGGTAGCTGATGTACAGCATAAAGGGGGTGCGGTTCAGCTGGAAAATCGTTGCGATCCACACCAGCCGCAGCGCACACACGCCGATAAGGCTTACCACCATGGGCAGCACGCTGTAGCCCAGCCCGCGCAGGCTGCTGGCCAGCACGTCCATAATGCCGCACAGCAGGTAAAAGCCGCAGATCAGGCGCAGCCGCTCGGCGCCGGTGGCGATGACCGCAGTGTCCGAGGAGTAGAAGCGCAGCAGCTGATTTCCCGCCAGTGCCGCGCCGCCGCCCAGCACAAGACCGGTCACTACGACACACAACAGACAGTTGCGGATCACCCGGTCAAGGTTGTGGTACTTGCGCGCGCCGATGTTCTGGCTGGTAAAGGTGACAGCGGCCTGTGCAAAGGCATTCATGGCAGTGTACACAAAGCCCTCCAGATTGGAGGAGGCAGAGTTGCCCGCTACCACCATGGAGCCGAAGGAGTTGATGGAGGACTGGATGACCACATTGGAAAGGCTGAACACCGTGCTTTGCAGCCCGGCAGGCAGGCCGATGAGCAAGATCTGCTTCAGCGTTCCGGCGTGGAAGGCCAGCCGCCGCAGGTCCAGCCGCAGTGCGCCCTCCTCCCGGACGAGCATCCCGGTCACCAGCAGCGCGGAAACAGTCTGGCTGATGATGGTAGCCAGTGCCACGCCCGCCACACTCATGGAAAAGCCGATGACAAAGACCAGATTCAGCACCACGTTGATGACACCGGCAGCGGCCAGACAGTACAGCGGGCGCTTGGTGTCGCCCACGGCCCGCAGCAGCGCACTGCTAAAGTTGTACAGCATGGTCATGGGCATTCCGATAAAATAGATCTTCAGGTACAGGGTGGAAAGGCCGATCACGTCCTCCGGGCAGCTCATCAGCTCCAGCAGGCCGCGCGCGGCGCAAAAGCCCACCACCGCCAGCAATACGCCGCTGACTAAACCCAGCGCCACGGCGGTGTGCACCGTATCCTGTACGCCCTTTTCGTCCCGGGCGCCAAAGCACCGGGCTGCCACTACATTGGCACCCAGCGAAAGCCCGACGAACAGATTGACCAGCAGATTGATCAACGCACCGTTGGAGCCGACGGCAGCCAGCGCCGTGCTGCCCGCAAAGCGCCCCACCACCACAACGTCGGCGGCATTGAACAGCAATTGCAGAATGCTGGATGCAGCCAGCGGCACGGAAAACAAGATGATCTTTTGCAGCATGGGCCCGCTGGTTAGGTCTGCGGAACGGCTGGTCGTAGCCATGAGTTATCTACCTCCTATAATAAACCTGAATTGACATAGCAATTGCCTATTATAACGCGATATTAGGTAAAAAACAAGAGGTAAAGCGCCCTATTCTCTCCAAAAGCGGCAAATATCGCCCGCCGGGCGCAGCCTGCAATTGAAAAATGCCGCCCATACTGCTATAATAAGGCGGTACACCCGTAGAAAACGGAGGAAGTTCTATTCATGTATCGAAATCGGATCAAACGACTGTTGGACATTTTCCTGTCAGCCTGCGGCATTCTGTGCCTTTCGTGGCTGCTGCTGCTTCTGGCTGTTGCCATCAAGCTGGACTCTCCAGGGCCGGTGTTTTTCCGGCAGAAGCGTGTGGGCATCGGCAAGCGGCATTTCCAGATCCTCAAGTTCCGCACCATGCGCATCGACACCCCGCACGATATGCCCACTCATCTGCTGCACGACCCGGAGCAGTATATCACCCGCATGGGGCACTTTCTACGCAAGACCAGTCTGGACGAGCTGCCCCAGCTGTGGAATATCCTTGTGGGGGATATGGCGGTCATCGGCCCGCGCCCTGCGCTGTGGAACCAGTACGACCTGCTGGCTGAGCGGGATAAATACGGCGCAAACGATGTGCGCCCGGGGCTGACCGGCTGGGCGCAGATCCATGGCCGTGACGAGCTGGAAATTGCCGAAAAGGCAAAGCTGGACGGCTGGTATGTGGAGCACATCAGCTTTGGGCTGGATGTGAAGTGCTTCTTTGGCACCATTACCGCCGTGCTCAAGCATGACGGCGTAGTGGAGGGCGGCACCGGCACCCTGCACGATGAAAAATGATCTATTATGTGGAGACACCGGAGCCTTGGCCGAAGCTCCGGCGTCTCCATTTTTACAGAAAGCGCAGTACAGAACGCCCGAAATTGGCATATCTCTTGATTTATCCCCTGAAAAGCGTATAATAAAACAGTACACAAGACGTTAAAGGAGGATTCCTGTATTATGGAACGCACCTATATCAATGAGGCTCAAAAGGCCATCGGCGGCACGGTGAAGGTGCAGGGCTTTATCGAGAACCTGCGCAACAGCAAGTATATGGCATTTATCGTGCTGAAGGATATTACCGGAAAGCTGCAGATCACGGTGGAAAAGGCCGACCACCCCGAGCTGGTGGATACCATCGATCAGCTCACCCCGGACTCTGTCATCACCGTCACCGGCAAGGTGATGGAGAACGACTACGTCAAGATGGGCGGCGTGGAGATGATCCCCGAGAGCATCGAGGTGGAGAGCACCGCCAATGCACTGCCCATCGTCCGCAAGGAGATCGCAGCCACCAAGAAAAAGAAGGCTGTGGAGCGCTCCAGCATCGACCAGCGCATCGACTACCGCTGGATCGACCTGCGCACCGATGAGAACCAGCTGATGTTCAAGGCACAGAGCTGCTTCGTCAACGCCATGCGCAAGTTCCTGCTGGACCGCAACTTCATCGAGATCCACACCCCCAAGCTGATCGCTGCTGCCAGCGAGAGCGGCTCTGAGGTGTTCAAGGTGGACTACTTCGACCGCAATGCCTATCTGGCACAGAGCCCCCAGTTCTATAAGCAGATGGCTATGGCTGCCGGCTTTGAGCGTATCTTCGAGACCGGCCCCGTGTTCCGCGCCGAGAAGAGCTACACCAACAAGCACGCTACCGAGTTCTCCGGCTTCGACCTGGAGTTCAGCTACATCACCTCCTTCAAAGACGTGATGAAGATGGAAGAGGAGCTGCTGACCGCCGGTCTGCAGGCCGTTAAGGACAGCTACGGCGACCAGATCAAGGAGCTGTTCGGGCAGGAAGTCATCGTACCCACCACCCCGTTCCCGGTGGTCAAGCTGGCTGACCTGTACAAGGCTCTGGAGGAAGAGTTCGGCTATACCGTGGACGAGAGCGAGAAGGGCGATCTGACCACCGAGGCCGAGCGCCTGAGCTACGACTGGGTCAAGAAGCACTACGGCCACGAGTTCCTGTTCATCACCGATTACTCTGCCGAGAAGCGCGCTTTCTACCACATGCGTGATGAGAACGGCGTGCCGCAGGGCTACGACCTGATCTGGCGCGGCGTGGAGATCACCACCGGTGCCCAGCGTGAGCACCGCTACGAGGTGCTGAAGAAGCAGGCTGAGGAGAAAGGTCTGGCCGAGGACGTCAAGTTCTATCTGGAGTTCTTCCAGTACGGCTGCCCGCCCCACGGCGGCTTTGGCATCGGCATCGACCGCCTGACTATGCTGCTGTGCGGCCTGAGCATCAAGGACGCCGAGTTCCTGTTCCGCGGCCCCAACCGCCTGACTCCGTGATTTCATAAAACCTTTCTAAGAGCTGCCGTGCTTTGCACGGCAGCTCTTTTTTGAGTTCCGTGAAAAGGCAATTGAGGAAAATCCGCAGATTTTCCTCAATTGCAATTATAAAATATTTTTTCCGCTGACTAAGCCCAGAGCAAAGCGGAGGGCATTCAAAATCGTCCCGGCATAATAAGAGCTCCCTTTTCATACGATACAACGAGCACACCCACCCCTACGGGCGCGGTGCGCAGCGCAACAGGAAGGGGAGAAGGACCTTGGAGAAACAGGAACAGAACAGCATCTGTCGCGAGATCGGCGCACGCACCGGCGGGGATATCTACATCGGTGTGGTGGGGCCGGTACGCAGTGGAAAATCCACCTTTATCAAGCGGTTCATGGAGCAGCTGGTGCTGCCCGCCATGTCCGGCTCTGCCGCCGCCCGGGAGCGTGCCCGGGACGAGCTGCCGCAGTCGGCGGCGGGGCGCACCATCATGACCACCGAGCCGAAATTCATCCCGGAGACTGCCGTGCCCTTGCAGCTGGAGGGCGGCGGGGCGTGTCGGGTGCGGCTGATCGACTGTGTGGGCTACATGGTGGAGGGTGCCATGGGGCACGAGGAGGACGCAAAGCCCCGCATGGTCAAAAGCCCGTGGTTCGAGCAGGAGGTGCCCTTTGACCTTGCCGCAGAGACCGGCACCCGCAAGGTGATCTGCGAGCACTCCACCATCGGGGTGGTGGTCACCACGGACGGCTCGATCAGCGATATCCCCCGGGCGGGCTACGCAGAGGCGGAAAGGCGGGTCATCACGGAACTGGAAGCGCTGGGCAAACCCTATATCATTTTACTCAACAGCACCCACCCGGACGCGCCGGAGACCCGGCAGCTGGCTGAGGGCATGGCGCGGGACTACCGCCGCACCGTGCTGCCGGTAAGCTGCGTGGATTTGGACGCCGCCATGCTGGGGGAAATCCTGCGGCGGGTGCTGTACGAGTTCCCGGTGCAGGAACTGGATTTTGCCCTGCCCCGCTGGGTGACCATGCTGGAGCCGGGGCACTGGCTGCAGGCGCAGGTGTATGCAGCTGCCATGCAGCTGGCAGAGCGGGTGTCCCGCATGAAGGATCTGCCCGCCGGAACAGACGCACCTGCGCTGGAATGTGAGGCTGTGCAGCGCTCGGCGGTGGCGGGGGCAGACCTTGCAGCCGGTAGTGTGCGGGTGAGCGTGGAGCTGAAGCCGGAGATCTTTTATCAGGTGCTCAGCGAGCAAACCGGGCTGGACATCGGGGACGAGGCGGGGCTGATGCCCTGCATTATGGAGCTTGCCCGGGCAAAGCGCGCCTACGAAAAGGTGCGCAGCGCCTTGGAACAGGTGGAAGCCACCGGCTACGGCATCGTGATGCCCTCTATTGACGAGCTGCATCTGGAGCCGCCGGAGATCGTGCATCAGGACGGGCGCTGCGGGGTGCGGCTGCAAGCCTGTGCGCCCTCTATCCAGATGATGAAGGCCACCATCCACACCGAACTGAGCCCCATCGTGGGTACCGAGAAGCAGAGCGAGGACTTGGTGCAAAGCTTGTTGGCCGACTTTGCGGACGACCCGGTGCAGTTGTGGGAGTCCAACATCTTCGGCAAAAGCCTGCACGAACTGGTGAACGAGGGCTTGCAGAACAAGCTGCTCCACATCCCGCAGGAAGCCCGCACCCGCCTGCAGGAAACGCTGGAGCGGGTCATCAACGAGGGCTGCACCGGACTGATTTGTATCCTGATCTAGGGCGTATCTGAAAAAATCCCCGCCCGCCGTAAGTTCTGCTTACAGCGGGCGGGGATCGTTCTGCTTTTATTTTTCTTCCTCGGTCAGCTTGTTGATCAGCAGCTGGTAGATCTCGTTGCCCTTCAGGATAAACTGCTTTTTCACCAGCTCAGCGCTCAGCCGGTCGGGTGCGCCCAGTTCCAGACAGAAAAGTTCACTGTCCAGCCCCTTTACGGTGCAGCGCACGGTGCAGTGGCCGTCGGCCTTTTCGGTGATGCGGGCGCTGTACTTGGCCTCCTTGCGGGCCCATGTCTGGCAGCGCAGCACGGCAGCCACCGCCCGCTCCCGCACGCTGCGGGGCAGGTCGTAGGCCAGCTCCTGCGCCACCTTGCGGCCCTTGTCGGTAATGGCATAGCTGTCGCCTGTCAGGGTGACCAGTTCCTGTTTTGTGATATCGTCCAGACAGGAGCCGATCTCAAAATAGTTGACAAGGGCTTCCTCCATCAGGGCGTTCTCGATCTCCTGCCGGGTAATGGGACCGGCGTTTTTCACCAGATAGCACAATAGCAGCCGGATCTCGGTGCTGCTGGTCAGGCCGCCGGGACGGACACCGGCGGTAAAAGCATCATTGGCGCTCATCGTTCCTTACATCCCCCTTGCACTTTCACATGGTATCAAAGGTCTGCGCCGCTGCGGAAAGGGCGGGCAGCGGGCAGACAAAAACTCTTTCTATTAGTATAAAGGCTTTCAGCCCGGATTGCAAGCCGCAACGGCAAAATCTGTCTCAATGCGCTTGGGACACTCCGGTGTGGAGTACACCCACCGGTCCAGATGTCCCTCGGTGACAAAGTACCGCAGCTCAAACCGGTGAGGCTGGCTCAGGGCGTGGTTCACGATGACCAGTTTGATCTTCATCTTTTCCGGCAGAATGTTTTTGATGTAGACGCTTACCGCCTGCCCGGGCGCAAGGCCGGTGCAGCTTTCCGCAAGGCCCGCAAGGTTCGGCGCGATCTCCACAAAGGTGCCGTATTCCTCTACGCTGCGCACGATGCCCACCACCGTTTCGCCCACGGTGAACCGGGCGGCATTCTCCGCCCATGTGCCCAGCAGCTCCCGGATGGTCAGCACAAAGCGCCCCTGCGCGTCCCGGTTCTTGATGGCACACAAAATCTGCTGCCCCACGCTGACCCGGTCGGCAGGGGAGGAGATGCGGCTTACCGACATACAGTCGATGGGCAGCAGGGCACTGATGCCGCAGCCTACATCACAAAACGCACCAAACGGCTCAATGTGGGTCACCGTGCAGGGTAGGATATCCCCGGGTGAGAGCGTGTCCAGATACTCTGCCTTGCACAGCCGCTGCGCCTCGGCGCGGGAAAGCCGGTAGAAGGGCGCGCCGTCCTCGTCCGTGTCCAGCCCCTCGATGACAAAGCAGGTAGGGCGTCCCACCCGGGTCAGCACCGCAATATCCCGCACGGTACCTGCCTCGGCACCGTCTGCGCACTGGGCAAAAGGCATCACCGCCTTTACACCGCCCAGCTCAAACCGCAGCTGCCGCCGGGTGTCAAAGGCAAGGGCGGTGGCTTGCAAAATCTCGCCGCTGGCCATGGCAGCCCGCAGCTCGGCAGGAGAAAGGCGGGCGGCAGAGCGGTAACTGTTTTCAGTACGATAAGCTTGCATCATGTTTCATTCCTCTTTCTATATGGTTTTCGGGTCTCTGTGCGATGCTACAACGATATGCAGCAGTGTGCGCAGATATTTGCATTTTGTGCGGCTTTGCATTATACTATATCTGTATGCGCAGCACCCGCTGGGCCGGGCGGCGGCACACACTGGCTCTGCCGGGCGATTGCGCGGCAGAAAAGAAGGGAGAGGTCGGATAAATATGGACATCGCTGTGGGAGATACCATCCTCACCCGCAAAAAGCACCCCTGCGGAGCATCCAGCTTCGAGGTGCTGCGGGTGGGCATGGATTTTAAGATCCGCTGCACCGGCTGCGGACGCGAGGTCATGCTGCCCCGCGCCAAAATTGAAAAGAACATCAAAAAGGTGGTAAAGCCCGGCAGCGCGCAGTAGCGCAGTCAACGCACCCGAACCGGAACGAATTTGTAAGGAGAACTGCAAGGATGCAAGATATTTCTTCCCGGATGGATGCGGTCTGCCGCCGCTTTGAGGAGCTTTCCATGCGGCTGAACCAGCCCGATACCGCCGCCGACCCGGCACTGTTCCGCAAGCTGATGCGGGAGTACCACGACACCGAGCCGGTGGTGGAAGCTTACCGGGACTGGCAGACCGCGCTGGATCATCTGGCGCAGGCCAAAGCCCTGCTGGAGGAGCCCGGTTCACTGGACCCGGACTTCAAGCAGATGATACAGCAGGAAATCAGCGAAAAAAGTCAAGATGTGGCAAAGCTGGAAAATAATCTCAAAATTTTGCTGTTACCCAAGGACGTGAACGATGGCAAAAACGTCATCATGGAGATACGCGGCGGCGCCGGCGGCGAGGAAGCCGCTCTGTTTGCCCACAGTCTGCTGCGCATGTACACCATGTACGCCCAGAACCATGGCTGGACACTGGAAGTGCTCAACCTGAACGAGACCGAGCTTGGCGGTGTAAAGGAAGCCATCGTCTCGGTGGATGGCGCGGGCGCGTATAACCGCCTCAAGTACGAGAGCGGGGTGCACCGGGTACAGCGCGTGCCGGAGACCGAGACCCAAGGCCGCATCCACACCTCCACCGCCACCGTGGCGGTAATGCCGCAGGCAGAGGAGGTGGACTTTGCGCTGGACATGAAGGACCTGCGCATTGACACCTTCCGCTCCTCCGGTGCGGGCGGTCAGCACATCAACAAGACCTCCAGCGCCATCCGCGTGACCCATATCCCCACGGGTACGGTGGTGGAATGCCAGAATGAGCGCAGCCAGTTCCAGAACAAGGATAAGGCGCTGGAGATCCTGCGCAGCCGTCTGCTGGCACAAAAGCAGAAGGAGCAGCAGGATGCCATCAACGCCCAGCGTCAGGGGCAGGTGGGCACCGGCGACCGCAGCGAGAAGATCCGCACCTACAACTTCCCGCAGGATCGCTGCACCGACCACCGCATCGGGCTGACCGTCCACAATCTGGAAAAGATCATGGACGGCAATCTGGACGAGGTAATCGATGCCCTTGCCACCCGCGAGCAGACTGAAAAACTGCAAAGGCTGGGTGGGTGACCTCCATTTTTCGGGTGCAAAACCATCCAAGTGACTGCCAAGCAACTATACTTTACAGATAGAAAGAACGATGATTCGTATGGAAATAAAAACCAGAGTTTTGCCTGCCGATGAAGCAGGCGTAGCCGAGGCCGCGCAGCTGCTGCGGCAGGGTCAGCTTGTGGCCCTGCCAACAGAAACGGTCTACGGCATTGCCGCCGATGCCCGCAACGGTGCAGCGGTGCGCGATATCTTTGTGGCCAAGGGACGCCCGCAGGATAACCCCCTTATCGTCCATGTCACCGGGCCGGAGATGCTGCCGGGTCTTGTCAGCGAGGTGCCGGAGCGTGCTCAGCTGCTGATGGCAGCCTTCTGCCCCGGGCCGCTGACCATCATCATGCCGCGCGGGCCGGAGGTGGCAGATGAGTGCTGCGCCGGGCTGGATACCGTGGGCATCCGTATGCCCAGTCACCCGGTTGCGCGGGCGGTCATCCAGCAGAGCGGCTGCGCCTTTGCCGCCCCCAGCGCCAACCTTTCCGGTAAGCCCAGCCCCACCAACGCGCAGGATGTGTTTACCGATATGGACGGCCGCCTGCCGCTGATCCTCGATGGCGGCGAGTGCGATGTGGGCGTGGAGAGCACCGTGGTGTCGGTGGTGGGGGAGAAACCCACCCTGTTCCGCCCCGGTCACATCACGCTGGAGGACTTGGAGCGTGCCCTTGGTGAAGAGGTAGAGGTGTCCAAGGCTATTCTGGAAAAGCTGCCGGAGGGTGCTGTGGTGCGCAGCCCGGGCATGAAGTATAAGCACTACGCCCCCAAGGCCGATGTGACCCTGCTCAACGGTACCTTTGCGCAGTTCAAGGCCTATGTGGACGCCCATAAAGACGAGAACCCCAGCTGCCTGTGCTTTACCGGCGAAAGCGCAAAGCTGGACGTGCCCTGCGTGGAATACGGCCGCGAGGGGGACGGTGCCGATCAGGCAAAGCACATCTTCCGCTCCCTGCGGGCGCTGGATGAGCAGGGCGACGGCGTGGTCTACGCCCGCTGCCCGCAGAAGGACGGCCTGTCCATGGCGGTGTACAACCGCCTGATCCGCGCCGCCGCCTTCCGGGTGATCGACCTGTGATAACTTTAGGCATCACGGGGCGCAGCGGCTGCGGCAAGTCCACGGTCACGGCGGTATTTGCCGCCCACGGCGTGCCGCTGGCAGACGCCGACCAGCTCAGCCGGGAGATCTTGCTGCCCGGCTCGCCGCTGCTGCCGCAGCTTGCGGCGCGGTTTGGCGGGGATATCCTCCACCCGGACGGCACGCTGGATCGCCGCTTGCTGGCTGACCGTGCCTTTGCCACCACGGAGGGCAAGGCCGCGCTGGACAGCCTGACCCACCCTGCCATCGTGGCACGCATCCGCGCTGCAAAGCAGGCGGCGCAGGCCGCCGGAGCACCCCTTTTTGTGCTGGACGGTGCAGTCATCGTGGGCACGGCGGCGCAGGCTGAGTGCGACCGCCTATGCGTGGTCACTGCGCCCTTTGAGACCAGCGTGGCGCGCATCGTGGCGCGGGACGGCATCTCGCCGGAGATGGCCGCCCGCCGCCTGAACGCTCAGACCCCGGAAGAGACCCTGACCGCACAGGCGGACTACACCCTGCACAACGATGCCGGGCTGGAGGCGCTGCAAGCCGCAGCCGCCCGCCTGTGTGAGCGGCTGCAGGCAGAAGGGGGCGTGACGGCAGCGCTTTGAACGAACAAAATTATGAAAAAGCCTACGACCCCATAGCCGCCCGGGAGCGCCGCGCCGCGCGGGAAAAACAGCGTATACGCAAACAGCAGCGCCGCCGACGGCGACTGCTGCGGCTGGTTTCCCTGTTTCTGGTAGTGTTCGTGGCAGTGTGTGCAGTGCCGCCTTTGTGTAACCGGGCAGAGCAATTTTTGTACCCCCGCAAGTACGAGCAGCTGGTGGAAAAATGGGCGGCAACCTACGAGCTGGACCCGCTGCTGGTCTACGCCTTTATCCGCACCGAAAGCGGCTTTGACCCGCAGGCTACCTCCAGCGTGGATGCCCGGGGCCTGATGCAGATGACCGAGGAGACCTTTCTCTGGATGCGTAGTAAGATCGCCCCGGAGGAGCCGCTGACCTTTGCCGACCTCTACAACCCCGACATTGCCATCCGCTTTGGGTGCTATTACCTGCACCTGTGCATGGAACGCTACAAAGGGGATGTATCCACGGCGGCAGCGGCCTACCACAGCGGCTGGGGTACGGTGGATCAGCTGCTGCAAATGGAAGAACACTCGGCAGACGGGGAAACCCTGCAAGGCTTCCCCTATAACCAGATGCACCACTACGTCAACAAGATCACCGCCTGCTACCAGACCTATCAGCGTCTGTACGCAGGTCAATGATAAAAAGTTAAGGAGCAAAAAATCATGAGCGAGAAACTTACTGCAAAAGAGTACGCCGAAAAGCTGCTCTACACCCCTGAATACGCTGCCGACAAGCAGGCAGACGTAAAGGAAAAGGCTGCTGCCTTTGCCGAGGGCTACAAGAAATTTATGGACAGCGCCAAGACCGAGCGCGAGGCTGCCGTTGTCAGCGAGCAGATGCTGCTGGCTGCCGGCTACAAGGCTTTTGAGCCCAAAAAGGCTTACGCCCCCGGTGAGAAGGTCTACTTCATTCAGGAGAACAAGGCTGTTGTGGCGGCTACCATCGGCCAGAAGCCCTATGAGGAGGGCTTCCGTCTGGTCATTGCCCACATCGACTGCCCTCGTCTGGACCTGCGTCCCAACCCTCTGTACGAGTCTGACCACATGAGCTACTTCCGCACCCACTACTACGGCGGCGTGCGCAAGTACCAGTGGGCTACTATCCCGCTGGCTATCCACGGCGTGTTCACCCGCGCCGACGGCTCCAGCGTCAACTTTGCCGTCGGTGAAGACGAGAACGATCCCGTGTTCTGCATCACCGACCTGCTGCCCCATCTGGGTGCCGAGCAGAACGAGCGCAAGCTCAGCGAGGGCATCAAGGGCGAGGAGCTGAACGTGCTCATCGGCTCTGACACCGTGGAGGAAGAGGACGTCAAGGAGGCTGTCAAGCTGAACACCCTTATCCTGCTGAACCAGAAGTACGGCATCACCGAGCGCGACTTTACCCGCGCCGAGATCGAAGTCGTGCCCGCTACCAAGGCACGCGATGTGGGCTTTGACCGCTCCATGATCGGTGCCTACGGTCACGATGACCGCGTGGATGCTTACCCCGCACTGCTGGCCGAGATCGAGACCAAGGACCCCGTGCACACCACCATCTGCGTGCTGACCGATAAGGAAGAGATCGGCTCCGACGGCGTGACCGGTATGCAGAGCATGTATGTGTTCCACTTTATGCAGCTGCTCTGCCGCGCTGCCGGTCAGGACGACATTCTGGCCTTCCGCAACAGCGTGTGCCTGTCTGCGGACGTGACCGCCGCCTTCGACCCCTCCTGGGCAAGCGCCTTTGAGAAGCAGAACGGCACCTATGCTGGCCGCGGCATTGCCATCTTCAAGTACACCGGCAGCCGCGGCAAGAGCTCTGCCAGCGATGCCAACGCCGAGCTGCTGGGCGACATCACCCGGATGCTGGATGCCAACAACGTGGCATGGCAGATCGGCGAGATGGGCCGTCTGGATCTGGGCGGCGGCGGCACCATTGCCAAGTATGTGGCAAACCGCGGCATCAAGGTGCTGGATATGGGTGTGCCTGTGCTGTCCATGCACTCTCCCTTCGAGGTCATCCATAAGACTGACCTGTACATGGCTTACCGCACCTTCTCTGTGTTCTGCCAGTCTGCGGACTAAAAAATATGTATGTCGCGGCCACAGGCCGTGACATACATATCATAAAAACAGCTTTTCACAGAGCCGCTGCACATTTTTGTGCGGCGGCTCTTTTTACTGTGAAATCGCCTTTCCGAATAATGGCTTCCCCCGGAAGGGACAGATTCTCCCCGCGCCGGGGAGAAATGTCACCGTAGGTGACAAAGAGGGGAACGGCTGTCACCGAAGGTGACTGATGAGGGCGCAGAATAGCAGCTTTTTGCCTTGAATATCCCTTTTTGCGTGAAAACCCTTGACCTTCAACCGGCTTTAAGGTGTAATGTAAGGGCGGAGGTGAAGCAAATGAACATCAAACAGGCTTCCGAACAAAGCGGTGTGTCCGCCCCGAACATCCGCTTTTATGAAAAAGAAGGGCTCCTCACACCAGCGCGCAGGCAGGGCAATGACTACCGCGATTACACCGCCGGGGATGTCCGCACGCTTAAACTTATCCGTATGCTGCGTATGCTGGATGTGCCGCTGCCTACCATCAAGGCGGTACTGCGCGGGGAACAGCCCCTGCAACAGGCGCTGCAAGCCCAGCAGACCGTGCTGGAACAGCAGGCGGCGCAGCTGGCGGCAGCCATGCAGTTTTGTGCCGACCTTGCCCGGCAGGCTCCGCAGACGGACACGCTGGACGTGGATGCCTGCCTGACCCGCATGGAAAGCCCCGCCCCGCAGCAGGGCTTCTTCTCCGGCTGGCTGCAGGATTACTGCACGCTGGCGCAGGTGCAGCACCAGAAGCACTTTTTCTTTATTCCGCAGGGCAGTATCAACACACCGCAGGAATTTACGGCGGCATTGCAGGCCTATGCAGAGGAAAAAGGAATGCTCTTCGCCCTGACCAAAGAGGGGATGTACCCGGAGTTTTCGCTGGACGGCATCGCATATAAGGCCTACCGCAACCCGGGCAAGTACCGGGACGAGATCTGCTGCGATGCTGTGCACCCCGAGCAGCTGGACGCCGGACTGCCCGCCCGGCGGGAGAAGTTGCTGCGCATCCTGCGCATCGCTGTGCCGCCGGTATGTACCTTTGCCGCCATTCTGGCGGCAGGGTGGGTGGTGACCGGTGGCGCAGGCTGGTTCTGGCTGGCGGCGCTGGTCTCTGCCGGGGTGCTGCTGGGACGCTGCTTTGAAAAGTGGCTGTAAGGCGCGTTACCCCAGCGGCAGCGCCTCGGCTACGGTCAAAAAGGTGTAGCCGTTATCCGTATACCACCGGATGATATCCGGCAGTGCCTCGGCGGTGGTGCGGGTGGTAGCAGAGTCGTGCATCAGCACCACGCAATGGGTCTGCTCGCCGGTCTCCCGCACCACGTTGCGGTAGATGGTATCCGCGCTGGGGTGCCCGCCCACGGCGTCCTCGGCGCAGACGTTCCAGTCTACCCACTGCCAGCCGCGTTGCTCCACCTCGGTTTTCAGCTGCGACATCAGCCCCTTGCCGCCGTAGCGGCGGCTCACGGTGTTGGTGCTGCCGCCGGGAAAGCGCAGGTAGCGGATGCTCTCTGCGTCCACATAGGGCGCAATACGCTCTTTCAGCAGGGCAATGTCCCGCCAGTAGGCGGTGCTGCTGCGGTAGATGTCGCTGTATTCGTGGGAGGCAGAGTGCAGCGCGATTTGGTGCCCGGCGGCAGCAGCCTGCGTGAGCAGGGGCAGGTATTTCTCGTTGTAGCCGGTGGCTACCACAAAAAAGGTGCCGTGCACCCCGGCGGCGTCCAGCGCAGCCAGCACCTCCGGGGTGGTCTTGCTGGGGCCGTCATCAAAGGTCAGGCAGACCCATTTTTCCGGCAGGGAAGGGGCAGCGGGCGTACCGGCATCGGATGCAGCCACCGCCGCTGCGGCAGGGGTAAAGGGACTGAAGTCCGGCGCGGCGGTCAGCTCGCCCAGCTTACAGCCCGCCGGTGCGCGTGCCGGTACCAGCCACCCTGCCGCAAACGCTGCCAGCGTTGCCGCCAGCAGCCCGCCCCATAGTCCGATGCGCCAGCCGGTGCGCTGCACAAATAGTTTCATACACAAACCCCTCCTTTGCTCTGGGCGTAGCGCCGCAGGCAGACTTTCTACGCATAAATGACCTGTGAAATTGCCCGAAAAGCTGCCTTTTGCGCGCTCTGCGCTGCTAATATAGATATGAAACTTAAAAAAACTTATGAGAAACAAAGAAACCACTTGACGAATTGCCGGAAATGTGTTACTATATGCAAGCAGTCCGCACCAACGGTTTTCTACCTCAAAAACCGGAGAACTGTAAAACAGGTATGCGAGGGTGGCGGAACTGGCAGACGCGCACGTTTGAGGTGCGTGTGGTTTATCCTTGGGGGTTCGAGTCCCCTCCCTCGCACCAGAAGGCAAGTCGGTTTTTGACTTGCCTTTTTTCTATGAGCAGAAGTGGTGGAATGGCAGACACGCTGGTTTTAGGCACCAGTTCCTTGTGAGTGAGGGTTCAAGTCCCTTCTTCTGCATAACGTGAAAATCCGCATGAATACTGGAAAATTCAGTGTTCGTGCGGATTTTTTGTATTTGCGGCTTATCAAATACTATCGAATACTAACCGATATTTGCACTTCCTTGCTATCCGAAAGTCTGCAAAAAGTCTGCAAGCTTTACAGGGCAAATCTGCGTGAATCGCCCTTAAAACAACACGAATCGCCCCGGGGATGTGTTGACAGGCTTTTTTGCGGGATGGTATAATGTTATTAGGAATAGTGTCGGTTTATACAGGAGCTGACACGCGGCACTTGTGCACTTTTGCGGAACTTTGTGCACAGCGCTTTGGCATAAAGCCTTTGGAAGAACGTATTGTGAAGAGGTCTGGCTGCGAGGCAGCCGGGGTGGGGGAAAACCTATGAAGCAGAAACAAAAAAATATACTGCTCATAGCAGGGATGCTGCTGGTGATGCTGGTAAGCATCTTTGTTTACAGCTTCTATACACAGAAGCAGATCTATCAGGAAAGCACGGCAAACCTGCTTTCCACCTATGGGCAGTCTGCCAAGACCTTTACCATGTTTGCGCAGCGCAACTGGAACATCCTGACCGACTGGGACGGCTACTTGGGCGCCCTTGCGGAGCGGGGAGAACAGGAGGGGCAGTGGCAGGAGTATATCGCCCAAAAGGCTACCTGGCTGTACACGGATTTTTACCTGTTCAACGAGCAGTGCGAGTTCTGGACCACCGCCGGGCGGCAGGGCACAGCAGAGTACATGAAGGCGACTTTTGAAAAGCTGTATACCGAAAACAAGCCAGTGATCTCCAGCTATATCTCCAGTCAGGGCATCCGCAAGATCCTGTTTGCCATCCCTATGGAGCAGCCGCTGCAGTTGGACGGTACTACCTATACGGCGCTGGTGGTCAGCTACGACAACGCCGTGCTGGAAAAGCTGCTGGGCAGCATGGTCTATGAGGGACAGAGCGATTGCTATATCGTGCGCTCAAACGGCGATGTGGTGCTTTCCACCGAGACAAAGACCGAGATCACCGAGCAGATGACCAACCTGTTTGATTACTTGCAGCAGAACGCCCGTGTGGATCAGCCCTACTATGACACCATGGTGCAGACCCTGCCGCAGGGTGGCGAGGGCTGCGTGCTGTTCACCATGAACGGGCAGAAATATTACCTGATCTATCAGCCGCTGGGGCTCATGGATTGGAGCATCATCGGCATCGTGCCCACCGGGGTGGTGGATGCCGGTATGCGCAAGGTGCAAAATGCTACCATTCTGGTTATTGCGCTGCTGGGGCTTCTGATCATAGCAGGCGTGGTAAAGATCCAGCGTGACGCGGAACGCAGCCGCCGCCGGGAGCTGGAGCGCCGCCGGGAGACGAGCGATATGATGTTTGCAGGCATGGCACGCGTTGTGGAGCGCTTTGTGGTATGCGATCTGGACCGCGACCGCTACCAGTACCACGAGCGGCGCGGGGAACCGCTGTACCCGCCGGAGGGCTCCTACCGGCAAATGCTGGAGCAGATATCGCGCAAGTATGTGGTGCTGACCGACACCGAAAACGCCAAGATCACCCAGATGCTGGCCCCGGAAAACCTGCGCAGGCTGATCAAAACGGACAACGACTCCCTCAAGCTGGAATATGCTGCCCGCGATAAAAGCGCGTTTTTCATGATGACAGTGGTTCCCATGGCATGGAAGGGTGACCGCCTGACCCGTGTGATGATAATCACACAGGATATGGGCAAGCAGCACCTGCTGCAAAGCCTTGCCAACACCGATGGCCTGACCGGGTTGCTGAACAAGCGCTATTTTGACCGGGTGCTGACAGTGCTGGAGCAGCACAGCCAGCCCTTTGCACTGTTCTATATGGACTTGGATCGCTTCAAGCCGGTCAACGATACCTACGGCCATGATGTGGGCGATGAGCTGCTGAAGGGCGTTTCCCAGCGGCTGCAGGGCTGCATCCGCAGCCGGGACTACGCCTTCCGTCTGGGCGGCGATGAGTTCGCTCTGCTGCTGCTCGGCCCGATGAAGCCGGAGGCCTGCGCCAGCAAGATGAATATGATCTGTGAGATGGTCGCTGTGCCCTACGAGATCGACGGCAATACCGTGAGTGTGGGTGCCAGCTGCGGTTACGCCCTGTACCCCGCCGAAAGCGTGGATGTGCAGCAGGTGCGCTATATCGCCGACCAGCGGATGTACGAGAATAAGCAGGCAAACCACGCCAGACAGGACGGCGCGGAAGGCATTTGAAATCGTTATACATAAAGCAAGGCCGCAGCACGGTATTTTGTGCTGCGGCCTTGCCGTTATATTATGCTGTTACAGATGCAGCATATCCCGCTTGGCGGCAGCGCGGTAGCGCAGCGCAGCGGCAATAAAGCCCTTGAACAGGGGATGTGCGCGGTTGGGGCGGCTCTTGAACTCCGGGTGGAACTGTGCGCCCAGATGGAAGTCGCGGCCGGGCAGTTCCACAGTCTCCACCAGATGGCCGTCCGGGCTAGTGCCGGAGATGACCAGCCCGGCGTCCTGCATCTCCTGCCGGAAGTCGTTGTTGAACTCGTAACGGTGGCGGTGGCGCTCCCAGATCTCGCTCTCGCCGTAGCACTCGGCCATCTTGGTGCCGGGCGCCACCGCGCAGGGGTACTTGCCCAGACGCATGGTGCCGCCCTTGGGGATGTTGCCCTGCTGGTCCGGCATCAGGGAGATGACGTTGTGGGCACCGTCCGGGGTGAACTCGCTGGAATTGGCATCCTTATAGCCCAGCACGTTGCGGGCAAATTCAATGACCATGATCTGCATACCAAGGCAGATGCCAAAGCAGGGAACATGGTTCTCGCGGGCGTACTGGGCGGCTTGGATCATGCCCTCGATGCCGCGGTCGCCAAAGCCGCCGGGCACGATGATGCCGTCCACGTCCGCAAAGGCCTCCTTGCAGGCGGCCTGATCGGTCAGATCCTCACTTTCCACCCAGCGGATTTCCACCTGACTGTCGTTCTCAAACCCGGCGTGGTACAGGCTTTCCATCACCGAGAGGTAAGCGTCGTGCAGCTTGACGTACTTGCCCACCAGTGCAATGGTGCAGGTCTTGCTGCGGGTGGCAATGCGGGAGACCACCTGCTTCCACTCGGTCAGGTCGGCGGGGGGAACATCCAGATGCAGCTGCTGCACCACCACATCGTCCAGACCGTTGGTGTGCAGCATCAGCGGGCACTGGTAGAGGCTCGGCATGGTCAGGTTCTCGATGACGCACTCCGGCTTGACGTTGCAGAAGGTGCTGATCTTGCGGCGGATGTCGCTGCCCACGCTGCCGTCTGCGCGCAGGATGATAATGTCGGGGCTTACGCCCATGCCCTGCAACTCCTTGACCGAGTGCTGGGCGGGCTTGGATTTGTATTCGTCCGAGCCGGAGATGTAGGGCACCAGCACCACATGGATGAAGCAGCAGTTTTCCCGTCCCTGCTCCAGACCTACCTGACGGATGGCTTCAAGGAAGGGCTGGCTCTCGATATCGCCGGTGGTGCCGCCGATCTCGGTAATGACCACATCTGCCTCGGTGGAGGAGGCCAGATTGTAGATGTAGCTCTTGATCTCGTTGGTGATGTGGGGGATGATCTGCACCGTCTGCCCCAGATACGCGCCCTGACGCTCCTTGTTCAGCACGTTCCAGTACACTTTACCGGTGGTCAGGTTGGAGTACTTGTTCAGGTTTTCGTCGATAAAACGCTCATAGTGACCCAGATCCAGATCGGTCTCGGTGCCGTCATCGGTCACGAACACTTCGCCGTGCTGCAGTGGGCTCATGGTGCCCGGGTCCACGTTCACATAGGGGTCCAGCTTCTGGCTGGCCACCTTCAGGCCGCGGCACTTCAAAAGCCGGCCCAGAGATGCAGCGGTAATGCCCTTGCCCAGACCGGAGACCACGCCGCCGGTCACAAAAATAAATTTTGCCATAAAAATATACCTTCCTCTGTCGTAAAATAAAACTTTCCTATAAAAGGCTCGCTCCCGGCGCACCCCTTTCCCTGCGGGTGCGTCTCATTCGCTCCTGTCAGCGTACTCCTCCAGTACCTCCTGCGCCACCTCGGCGCGGTCGCGGCGGGTGTCCATCGCCTGTTTTTCAAGGTAGCGGTGCGCCTCGGCCTCGGTCATGTGGGCGTGCTCTACCAGACAGCACTTTGCCCGGCTGATCAGCCGCAGCTGCCCGATCTTGTCCTGCAGGCGAGCGTTCTCCTGCCGCAGACGCTGCAGGCGGTGGTTGCCGGCAGCTGCCATGTGCATGGCCTGCAAAAACAACGGGGTGGTGAAGGGTTTGCTCAGCAGCAGCACCCCCTGCTCGTTCAGGGGGGCAAGCAATTGTTCAGCCTGTGCGGCCTTTACCAGAAAGACCACACCGGCATCGGTCTGCTCCACAGCGGTGATGCACAACTCGTGCCCGAACTCATCGGGCAGGGGAGCGTTGACCACGATCAACTCAAAATCAGATTCCGACATTCTGCGCCGCGCCTCGGCTCCGCTGGGAATGATCACCGGGCGGCTGTAACCCATCTCGGACAGCCGCGCGGCGATATACTCGTTGGAGTTGGCACCGGCGCTTACGATCAGTGCGCGTCCCATTTTCCGCACTCCTTTCTCCTGCGCAGGCAGGGATCAGATGGCGTTGAAATAGTAGACGCGCTCGTGCTCGGCCCGGTCAGGCGCACTCCGCAGTGCGGCGCAGCGCTTGAGCTCCTCCGAGAAATAGCGTTTAGAAAGCCCCTCCGGCAGCACCTTGCGCAAGAACTCGCTCTCCTCGGCTACCTGCACCGCCTCCTCAAGGGTGGCGGGCAGGGTCTCAAGGCCAAGTCCCTCGGCCTCGGCGGCATCGAACAGGTTGCGGTTCACCGGCGGCTGCAACACCATGCGCTGCTCAATGCCGTCCAGTCCGGCAGCCAGCACAAGACCAATGGCCAGATACGGGTTGCAGGCAGGGTCCGGGCTGCGCAGCTCCATGCGGCAGCTGTCGCCCTTGACCATAGGGATGCGCACCAGCTGGCTGCGGTTCTGACGGCTCCAGCTCACATAGCGGGGCGCTTCGTCACAGCCAAAGCGCTGGTAGCTGTTGGGCAGGGGGTTGGTGAACACGGTCAGCTCCCGGCTGTGTGCCAGCACACCGGCCATAAAGCTGCCTGCTACGCTGTCCGGGGCAATATCGCCCTCAAACAGGTTTTTGCCGTCCATGTAAAGCGAGAGGTTGATGTGCAGCCCGCTGCCGGCCTGCTGGGGCAGGGGCTTGGGCAGAAAGCTGGCGTGCAGGCCATTGCGCATGGCAATGGCACGGACGATCTGCTTAAAGGTCATCACGTTGTCGGCGGTTTTCAGCGGCCCTGCGTAGCGGCAGTCGATTTCGTTCTGGCCGTTGCCGCTTTCGTGGTGGCTGTGCTGGGGTGCCATGCCCATCTGCTCCATGGTCAGGCAGATATCCCGGCGCAGGTTCTCGCCTGCATCCAGCGGCGCAACGTCAAAATATCCGCCAAAGTCGATGGGAATGCAGGTGGGACGGCCCCGGTCGTCCTTTTCAAACAGATAGAACTCGCACTCGGTACCCACGTTGCAGGTAAGCCCCAGCTTTTTGAACTCGCGGTTCACATCCCGCAAAAAGCCCCGGCAGTTGCCGCTAAAGGCTGCGCCGTCCGGCTTTTCCACATCGCAGAAGAACTGCATCACTCGGCCTTCGGTGGGACGCCACGGCAGGATGGTCACGGTGGAAAGATCCGGCCGCAGTACAAGGTCGCTTTCCTCAACGTGCATAAAGCCTGCAATGGAACTGCCGTCAAAGCACACGCCCTCTTCCAGCGCCTTGGACAGATTACTGGCCAGCACGGCAATGTTCTTCTGGGTGCCAAAAATATCACAGAAGGCAAAGCGCACAAATTTGACGTTGTTGTCCTCCACGAAATCCAGAATATCCTGTTGGGTGGAATAGCTCATAAATAACCCCCCTTACAAAAAATTCATTTCAAGTAAAACGCCCAAAGGCCTGCCCTCAAAAAGGGAGCAGGTCTTTGGGCTGGTGTAAGAAATAGGAAAAGGAGAATGGCTAATTGATCCGGCAGCCGGCGGATGCTTATTTTTTACGTTGTCAGGAGATTATCAGACGTAGTAAAGCATCTTGCTGTAGCTGGGCAGAGGCCAGTAATCCTCGCCGCAGATAGTCTCGGCATCGTCGGCAGCGGCGCGCAGGGCGTCCATCACCGGGAGAACGTTATCGTGGAAGGCAACGGCCTTCTCGCTCTCGGTGGGCAGTGCCTTGGCGGCATTCACGGCATCCTGCAGGGTGTCGATGGCATCGCTCATGGCATCGGCGTCAGAAGAAAGCTTTTCCAAAGTCTTGGTCTCGCTGCGCACGCTGATGTGCTCGCTGACAGCCAGCTTGGAGGCGGCGGTATTGGCAACCTCGCTCATGTAGGCGTTGATGGCGGGCAGCAGCTGCTTGCGAGCCATCTCCAGCATGGTCAGAGCCTCGATGTTGATGATCTTGGAATAATGCTCCATCTCAACCTCGTAGCGGCTCTCCATCTCCACCTTGGTCAGCACGCCGAACTCTTCCATCAGGGCGATGTTCTTGGGCTCGACCAGTGCGGGCAGAGCAGCGGGAGTATTCTTCTTGTTGGGCAGGCCGCGCTTGGCTGCTTCGGCCTCCCACTCGGCGGTGTAGCCGTTGCCGTTAAAGATGACGCGGCGATGGTCGCGGATAGTGCGCTTGACCAGAGCGATGGCAGCGCTGGTAAAGTCCTCAGCGCCCTCCAGCTCGTCAGCGTAGCCCTTCAGCTCCTTGGCAACAGCGGTGTTCAGAATGGTGTCGCAGTCGCTCAGGTTCTGAGAAGAGCCGGGCATACGGAACTCAAACTTGTTGCCGGTAAAGGCAAAGGGAGAGGTGCGGTTGCGGTCGGTGGTGTCCTTGCTGAACTTAGGCAGCACATCCACACCCAGATCCATCTTCATCTTGACGGGGCCGGCATAGGGAGAATCAGATGCGATGGCATCGATGACGGCTTCCAGCTCCTCGCCCACGAAGATGGAGATGATAGCCGGGGGTGCCTCGTTGGCGCCCAGACGGTGATCGTTGCCCGGGGTAGCCACGGAGGTGCGCAGCAGGTCGGCGTACTCGTCCACGGCCTTGATGACGGCGGCAAGGAACACCAGGAACTGCAGGTTCTCCATGGGGGTGTCGCCGGGATCCAGCAGGTTCTCCTCGGTGGTGGACAGAGACCAGTTGTTGTGCTTGCCGCTGCCGTTCACGCCTTCAAAGGGCTTCTCGTGCTGCAGGCAGACCAGACCGTATTTGGGTGCGATCTTGCGCATCATTTCCATGGTCAGCAGGTTGTGGTCGATGGCCACGTTGGTGGTATCGAAGATGGGAGCAAGCTCGTGCTGGCAGGGAGCAACCTCGTTGTGCTTGGTCTTGGCGGGTACGCCCAGCTTCCACAGCTCCTCGTCCAGTTCCTTCATGAACTCGGAAACCTCGGGACGAATCACGCCGAAGTAGTGCTCTTCCAGCTCCTGACCCTTGGCAGAGGGAGCACCGAACAGGGTGCGGCCGGTGAGGATCAGATCCTGACGTGCCTCGTAGTCCTCTTTCTTGACAAGGAAGTACTCCTGCTCGGGGCCGACAGTGGTGGAAACGTAGTCCACATCCTTGCCGAACAGCTTCAGGATACGGACGGCCTGACCGGACAGTGCGTTCATAGAACGCAGCAGGGGAGTCTTTTTATCCAAAGCCTCGCCGGTGTAGCTGACGAATGCGGTGGGGATGCACAGCACATCATCCTTCACAAAGGCGTAGCTGGTGGGGTCCCATGCGGTGTAGCCGCGTGCTTCGCAGGTAGCGCGCAGACCGCCGGAGGGGAAGGAGGAAGCGTCGGGCTCGCCGCGTACCAGCTCCTTGCCGGAGAACTCCATAATGGCGGTGCCGTCGCCCACGGGGCTGACGAAGCCATCGTGCTTCTCGCTGGTGATGCCGGTCAGGGGCTGGAACCAGTGGGTGTAGTGGGTAGCACCCAGTTCCATGGCCCAGCGCTTCATCACGCTGGCAACGACGTTTGCCACCTCGATGTCCAGTGGAGCACCCTTGTGCAGGGTGTTCTTCAGGCTTTTGTAGGTAGCGCTGGGCAGGCGCTCCTTCATAACGTGCTCATTAAAGACCTTGCTGCCGTAGATCTCCATAACATTTGCTGCCATAAATCCTACTCCTTACTTGATCTTACTTTCTTATACGCTTCGAGCCTGCCGCAATGCAGTGCCCAAAGCACGGATAACTTCTTAACAAAAACGGCGCTGCGAGTCAGGAGGTGACCCACAGCGCCGTTGCTGTCTATGGCTAAGATTATAGTCTTTGCGGGCAAAAAAGGCAATTGACAAAACTGACGATTCTGCACAAACACGATCTCGGATTTTTGGAACAACCGCGATTGGTATGACTTTTACGCCGGAAAAGCCCCTTTCAGGACGGCTTTCTCTGGCTAAAAGGTGCGCACCGCGCGGCAATTGTTCTTATTGTAAAAGCATCAGATGACCTGGAACAGGAAAAACTTGAGGTAGTTCGTCTCCGGTACGCCCCACAGAATGGGGTGATCCGGTGCCTGCTGCTTTACCTCGATCTGCCGCAGCTGCCGGTGGGCGTCCTTGGCGGCGGCGCGCAGCATCTTGATGAACAGCTCCTCGGTGGCAAAGTGGGAGCAGCTGGCAGTGGCCAGATACCCGCCCCGGGGCAGCAGCTTCATGGCGCGGTAGTTGATCTCCTTGTAGCCGCGCATGGCATTCTCCACCGTGCGGCGCGCCTTGGTAAAGGCCGGAGGATCCAGAATAATGAAGTCGTAGGGGCTGCCCTCTTTTTCCAGCCGGGGCAGTAGCTCGAAGGTGTCCTCGCAGAGGAAGTCCATGTTGGTCAGGCCATTGCGGTCGGCGTTGCGCTTTGCCATGGCAATGGCTTCGGCGCTGATGTCGGCAGCGGTCACCCGTGCAGCCCCGCCCTTGGCAGCGTTCAGGGCAAAGCTGCCGGTGTGGGTAAAGCAGTCCAGCACGGTGTGCCCGGCGGCAAGGCGTGCCACAGCCCGGCGGTTATATTTCTGGTCAAGGAAAAAGCCGGTTTTCTGCCCGTTTTCAAAGTCCACATGGTAGTACACGCCGTTTTCACAGATCTCGGTCTGGGTGGTTTCCGGGTGGCTCTCGCCGGGCAGGGCAAACCAGCCCTTGTTTTGTTCCAGCCCCTCCTTGGCACGCAGCGCTTCATCGTTGCGCTCGTAGATGCCGTCAATGGTCTGTCCGTCCGCCCGCAGCACCTCAGCCAGCAGGGGGAAGAGCACCGGCTTCAGCTTTTCCATGCCCACGCTCAAAGTCTGGGTGACCAGAACATTGTTGAACCGGTCCACCGTCAGCCCGGGGAACTGGTCTGCCTCGCCAAAAATGAAGCGGCAGGCGGAAAGGTCGGCAGGTTCCAGCACGGTCTTGCGGTACGCCCATGCGTACTCTACCCGGCGTCGCCAGAAAGCGGCGTCAAAGGTATCGTTGGCATTGCGGGAAATGAGCCGCACCCGGATCTTGCTTTTCAGCGAGAGAAAGCCGGTGCCGAGATAGGCACCCTTGGGGCTGACCACATCCACCAGCGTGCCGTTTTCCGGCTCGGTGCCGGGTGCTTCCAGAATATCGTTCTCGTACACCCATGGGTGCCCGCCCACCAAAAGACCTTCGGCGTGCTTGTTGACTTTATATACAGGATAAGTGCGTTCGCTTTTCATAAAATGCTCCTTCAACTAAGAATGCGCAAAATGATGCTTGTTCTGCTCTTTATCATAACATAAAAATATGGTAGAATAAATACAAAATTTTGCGGAAGGAAGAAAACGCTATGGAGATCGAACGCAAATGGATGGTGACCGGCTGGCCGGAGGGGCTGCCCCTTGAGGAAGAATTCACCATGCGGCAGGGCTATATCAGCGTGCAGCCCACGGTGCGCATCCGGGAGGAGGCGCTGACCGGCGGCAGCACCGACTATATCCTCTGCTTCAAGTCCGCAGGGGGCTTGGCACGGGAGGAGATCGAGCGCAGCATCGACAAAGACCTGTTTGTGCAGCTGGAAGAAAAGATCATCGGCAAACCCCTGATCAAAAAGGTGCGCCGGAGCTACCGCCTGCCGGACGGCGCAGTGCTGGAGGTGAACCATGTGGACGAGGGCCTGCCTACAGCGTTCTGGTACGCCGAGGTAGAGTACCCCACGGTGGAAGCCGCGCTCAGCTGGCAGCCTGCGGCCTGCGGCCTTGCGGCGTACCTCAACGATGAAGTAACGAACCAGCCCGGCCAGAGCATGGGCGCATACTGGGCACAAACCAGAGGGTAACGCCAACAATACTGTGAAGGGAATGACTGCTTACGAAAAAGATCAAGCTGAAACTGGAGCTCCAGTATAACTCGCCGGTGATCCTTACCTTTTTTCTGCTGTCCATGCTGGTGCTGCTGGCAGACGGCTGGACGAACGGCTGGAGCACCATGAACCTGTTCTGCGTGTACCGCTCCTCGTGGCGGGACCCGCTGGGCTACATCCGGTTGTTCGGCCATGTGCTGGGCCATGCAAACTGGGAGCATTTTCTCAATAATATGCTGCTGCTGTTGGTGGTTGGCCCGCCCATGGAGGAAAAATACGGCAGCATCCCGCTGCTCAAGGGCATTCTGTTCACCGCGCTGGTCACTGGCGTGCTGCAATGCATCCTGTTTCCCCACACGGGGCTGCTGGGTGCGTCCGGTATCGTGTTCATGCTCATCATGCTGTCCTCGCTGGCGGGCTTTTCCGGCGGCATCCCGGTCACCATGCTGCTGGTGGCGGCGCTGTACTTCGGCCAGCAGGTGTATGATATCATCTTTGTGCACGATAACGTGGCAAACTTTATGCACATCGTGGGCGGCCTATGTGGCACGGCCTTCGGCTATTACTGCGCCCTCCATCGCCGCCCTGCGCGCAGCCGTAGATAAAAAAGAAGAATTATGGATAAAAACGGGATACCGGAGCGTCTGTGGACGCTCCGGTATCCCGTTTATACAAGAAAGAAAAATAATGAGTGCGGCAAACTGGAACTTGTCGGGGCAAAGCCCCTCCATCTTGCTACGCAAGACCGTTCTGTCGCTTAAAAGCCCCACTGGGGCTTTCATTGTTCTGCTTCGCTCCACAAACGCGAATTTTCAAATTAGTCTTTGCAAATAACCTTTGAACCTTCACCATCAATTACAATTCCCTGACGGTTGTTAATTGG